>Ga0209212_1001976_pt1 | contig 30871 bp, 25 predicted proteins | sample RifGroC2_FD_183996 | JGI IMG/M metagenome (GOLD analysis project Ga0209212, IMG submission 183996) | Groundwater microbial communities from Rifle, Colorado, USA - Groundwater C2 (SPAdes) (version 2) | ecosystem: Environmental > Aquatic > Deep subsurface > Groundwater | place: Rifle, Colorado...
GAAATGGTTAGTTTATCTAAAGACTTTTCGATAAATTTTTCAACAAATGGAGCAAGTAACAAGCCGTTTGTCGTTACACCAACGTTATGTCCTTTATCTTTTGTGCAGACAATCATGTCCATAAGTGAAGGATGTAACAGAGGCTCGCCCCATCCGGTAAGGGTAACATTATATGGTGTTTCCAGCCCCTTTTCGGAGAAAGGGGCAAGCCTGTCAATGATTTTCTTAAAAAGGTCAAGTGGAATGTCTTTTTCCGGCAGATTAAATGACTCACGCGGGCACATGCCGCATGTGTAGTTACAACGGTTGGTGATCTCGATCTGGATACGCTCAGGTCGCTGAGGAATGATATAAAAGGTCCTGCCGAAGACGCCTTTTATGAGGTACAGTGGGTTTTTAAACATTGTCAATTAATGAATAACTATTATTAATGAGCCTTTTCAGTTGCTCTGACAACTTCCCTTTCGGTAAGTTTTTTTGTCTCCTCTTCGATAGGGGTAGGATAATCGCTTGTAAAGCAGGCATTACAAAAATACTGGCGAGGCTGCGTCGCGCAACTCATCATCCCCTCCACACTGAGATAGCACAAACTCTCTACATTTAAATACTTCCTTATCTCTTCCAGGGAACGATTTGCTGCAATGAGTTCGCCTTTCTGTTGAAAATCAATTCCGTAATAACAAGGGTAACAATGCGGCGGGCAACTGATCCTTACATGAATCTCCTTTGCTCCGGCTTTCCGCAGCAACCCAAACCGAGACCTTGACGTTGTCCCTCGCACAATGGAATCGTCAATAACAATAACCCGTTTCCCCTCAACTGTCTCTTTTAGTGCATTCAGCTTGAGTTCTACAATACGGTGACGACGCTCTTGTTCTGGCAATGTAAACGTCCTGCCGACATAATGGTTACGAATAAACCCGCGATCAAATGGTATCCCCGATGCATGAGAGTAACCAATCGCAGCGGAGTTTCCACCTTCCGGAACGGAAATTACCACATCTGCCTCTACGGGTGACTCCTTTGCAAGCATTGCCCCCAATCGCTTACGAAATAAGTGTACGCTTTCGCCATAGATTTTGCTATCGGGTCTCGAAAAGTAGACCAGTTCGAAAATACAAAAGGCCGGTTTGATTTGCTTTTGAGGGCAGTAATATTCGCTCCTGATCCCGTCTTTTCCAACATAGACTGCCTCGCCAGGATTAATGTCCCGAATATATTCCGCACCCACCTGATCCAAGGCACAGGTTTCTGAGGCCATCACATAACCATCGTCCAATTTGCCTAAGGCCAAAGGCCTGAAACCATGCGGATCACGCACCCCGACCATCTCGTCGGGCGTCAAAAATAACAGTGAAAAAGCACCTCGCAATTGTTGCAGTACGAGGGATAAATTTTTTTGCATCATATTTAAAGGTTTTGCCATAAGATGGACGACCACTTCTGTGTCTGAGGTGGTATGGAATATCGAACCGTTTGCCTCAAATTCTTCGCGCAGCCTTTTTGCATTGGTCAACTGTCCATTGTGAGCAACGGCAACTTTCCCCTTATAATAATCAACAACCAGGGGTTGTGCATTTCCAATGTTGCTGGAACCGATCGTGGAATATCGGACATGTCCTATAGCAATGGAATTTTTAAGAGATTTGAGCATGTGCGGTTTTATAACATCGCTTACCAGGCCCATCCCCTTATAACAGACAATGTCTTTCCCATCTGTTGAAGCAATGCCGGCGCTTTCCTCACCACGATGCTGCAAAGAAAACAAGCCATAATACACCCTCTCGGCAGCATTTTCACAGCCATAAACTCCAAATAATCCGCAATGTTCTTTTATGTCTGACATATTTCTATAATCTGGCTTTCCTTAAACATTTAAAATATTTACCGTATAAATCTTGATTTATTTTGATGGAAATTTAAAATAGGCTGGTACTGTAATACTTTTGGCAGGAAAATACATGATGGGATAATTATATCAAACATCAAATAGGTGTCAATTACAATTATCTATGAATCAACAACGAGAAACGAAAATTATTAAGCAAAATTCTTTAAGAAGTTTTTCAGATGTAAGGTTGTACGTTATCATAAGCTCAGGCCTGGCTAAAAAACCTGTATTGGGAACATTACAGGAGGTCATCCAGGGCGGCGCTGATGCAGTACAACTGCGGGAAAAGACGATGCCTGACAGTAAGTTTCTTGCCCTGGCAAAGGAATTTAGAAGGATAACCTCACAATCCAAAACACTTTTTATAGTAAATGACCGTGCCGAGATCGCAAAAAAGGCAGATGCAGACGGATTGCATATCGGACAATCAGACTTAAATATTCACAGTGGACGCAAGATAATTGGCTACGACAGAATAGTGGGAGTTTCCACCCATACTATAGTTCAAGCGCGAAAGGCACAACAGGAGGGCGCTGATTATATTAGCGTCGGCCCCATATTCCCCACCCCAACAAAGGATTATGAACCTCCGGTAGGCCTTGACTATTTAAAAGAGGTAAAAAGAGAAATCACCATGCCATTCGTTGCGATAGGCGCTATTAACCTCGAAAACCTCAATGAGATATTATTAGCAGGTGGATTACGTGTTGCAATCTGCTCTGCAATTATTTGTAGTAACGATGTTCTGCAAACAACACGATCTTTTAAAGCTCAAATCGTCAACCATCCCCTTTAAGTTCCAATTGTTTACACGGTATTAAATTTGCTAAAAAGTTTGATACTATTTTGTCATTAAAACAACTTTAACCAGTTTAAAAACTACAAGTAACTGTTTTACAAGGTTATAAGACAAATACTTTCATGGCATGTAATAATGAATATTGCACTAATCTCATATCGAGCGTTGTAATTTTAAACATTGTATGAGAACAGGTAAAAAAGTATGAAACCACAACATTGGCAAAGGAATGTCTTGTATGTTGTGATTAAATTTTCAATAATACCTTTTCAGACAGGAATGCGAATATGAAAAAATTGTTATCTTTGACTCCTTTATGTTTTCTTATATTAATTGTGGGTTGTGAATCCTTTACGAAGAAGGATTATAAAAAACCCTGCAAGTATGATATTTCCTCAGGAGAAGCCAGACCAGATAATTCCTCAAATGAAACCGTAGCGCCACCTAAAAGGAGCGGCTATTTGGCTAGTGGGTCTACGGTAAAAGTTGATACTGGAGCGGGCGACAAAAAAACATCTGTACTTGAGCAATTTGAACAAACACGAGAAGCGCTCGTGTCATCAAAGGCAAAAACAGCCTCTCTCGAAAAAGAACTTTTGAATACTAAAAAAATTAAAACTGCACTCGAAGCAGAGTTGGAAGAGACAAAAAAACAATTAGAAGCAGCACAACAAATAGTTATTGAAAATGAAAGATTAAACAAACAATTAAATGAGTCCCGGGAACCCTACGAGAAAAAGATTAAGGAACTGACCCTGGAATTAACAAAGGCACAGATCGAAGAAACAAAGGCAAAGCAAGAACTCATCGGTCTCAAGATAGAACAATTAACTGAGAAAAAGAAACTAAAAACACAAGATTCACAATAAATACTTTTTTTAAAGACATGGAGGGTTTACGTGAAATTAACACTATGCATCGTTATTCTAAGTTCATTATCTATCATGGGGTGCTTTAGCACGCCGCCGCATCGTTCTTCTAGCCTGAGTTATAACAAATCGGATGAATTTAAAAAGATGCAGATACGCCGCGTATTGCTCTTACCATTCGAATATAACATAGATAGGGAAGCCGTCATAGACGAGGTAACGGAGGCTTTTTCGGTAGAATTGAGAAAAATCGGTAGTTTTGAGGTTGTTGTACCAACTGGAAATAAAACGACACTCCTCTCCGAACATGAAATATGGAGCAAGGGATCTGTCAATATAAGCACCCTTGTAGCCTTCAAGAAGAAATATGATGTAGATGCCATTATATTGGGAAATATAACCCACTACCGTCCCTATGAACCCATGTTGCTTGGCGTCAAAGCAGGAATGATTTCCACCGATACCGGTTCAGTCGTCTGGAGTGCGGATGGTGTGTTTGACAGCAATGAAAACGAAGTTGCAGAACTTGTAAAACAATACTTTGAAAGCACTCATCAGAAAAGCGCCTTATATGGTTGGAAACTTATCTTGCTTTCCATGAGGCGCTACTCTCAATTTGTAGCCAACCAAATTACAGAAACACTTCAATACTAACCCGATCGAGCCGGAAGAGACAAAATCCGAAGCACGAAATCCGAAACAGATTCAAAAGAACAAACCTCAGAATACGAAGTGTTTGAGTCATTCGAACTTTTGAATTTTGGTATTCGAATTTTCCCACTCATATTTTTGCTAAAGTGTCAAAATACTTTTCGTAAGAAACTAAAATAGTCTCCATACTCAATGCGGAAACTATTGCCTGATTCACAAGGAAAAAAGTACCTGAAGTTTATATTTCTACTTTCCTTAAAAATATTTTCCAAAGAAATATTTTTTACATCAATATTGATAAATAAATAATTCACTGAGGTTTAGAGACAATTATCTTATTAATTTTACTTCGTCTCTTCACAACAACAAACACGGCATGTGTGTTGCAATATTACAAAATTAAAATTTCAGATACTCACGGTATAAACAATTGCAATTTTACTTTAGAGGAAAATGACTATGCCAGAAACAACTGTTGGACTACCAGATAATAATCTCTTTGGGAATTTGATTGCAAACACTCGCCCATCCTCGAATAATCCAGGTTCTCAAACACTTAATATAAATTCTATTCAATCAGACACAAAAGCCGGAGACGTAGAAGACATAGAAAACATAGATAATATACCATTCCAGGAAATACTTGGACTACACATATTTAACTTAAATATCCATGATACACCAAATTCACCTGTACCAAACACTCCTGCAGTTGAATCAGCCGACATCGAACTGGCAGAGGAATCATTAGCAGAAACAAACTCATCTATGTTTCATGAACCAATATTAACCACTACCCAATCAGTAAACATCTTCCAAAAGACATTCATGCCATATCCGGAATCTACCATTCAAGGTTTTGACAATAATTTATCTCCTCATAGTGGCAAGACTGCCGGAAGCGCTAACGTAAATATTTACAATCCCTTTCCTAACGCCCACAATGGAAATCCCCCTACCTCTCCCTTTGTTCCCCTTTCACAAAGGGAGAGTAAATGGGGCTTCGGAGAACGAGCGGGGGTCAATGTGCTCCCGGATAAACAGCTCATTGAAACATACAATCCAGGTTCCATATTCTCTGTGGAAAAGTCTAATGTAAATGCCGTAGACGAAATGGATAAACCATTTATACCAGATATGGATGTTAGAAACACCCTTCCCAAAACCGGTACTCTCAGATTAAATCCGCTAAACAATACTGAAATCCCGCAAATATCAGGAGCATCTTCCCTTAATAATATACAGCAATCAGATCTTTATAGCTCAGACATTAACGAAATCAATATAAAGGAGTTACCGGAAACATATAAACAATCGGCACAGAACATCTCTCCGGAAAATAAAAATGGTATGCCAATCCCTGCAATTAACAATTCATCAAATGCGAAAGAACAACTTACCGAAAATGGTCTATCAAAAATAAATAGCACTGTATCCTCAAAGCAGGACATTTCGAGTATATCGCAAACAAATGAGGATGGGAATTCATTCGACAGTCATACACAGAAACAAAATACCTCTGATACTGTGTCCTTTGACGCACATACACCTAAATTAAATAACGGAACCCCTTTTTCTTTAGATTCTCAAACGACAGCAAGCAACGCACAATCAAACGTACCTGACTTTCAGCAAAATACAAAGACATCTCCACATATTGGCGCTCCGTTATCATCTTCTATAGAGGATGCCAAAACCGTAAATCACATGTTCCGCAGCAATGACATGTCAAACGTAGGGCATACGCAAGAAAATATCATGGAACAAATATTCCAAAAAATCCGCATAACAACCCATGGTGACAGATCAGAAATAAAACTATCACTTAATCCACCCGAACTCGGCAATGTAAAAATCCATTTTACCGAAGAGAGCGATGAAATTGAGGCAAAAATCTTCGTTGAAAATGCAGAAGTCAAGGCGGCCATAGAAAATAACGTACATCGTCTTAAAGAATCCGCGGCCGCAAACGGCATAGAAATTCACAAATTAGAGGTATATATACAAAACAACGATGCAAATAAACAAGCATCTATAGAAAACTTTAATACTAACAATCCTCATCACCAAAATCATACTTTTAGCCAAAACAGTTTCAATGAAGATCATGCAGGAAATGAAGAAAATATGAATGACCAGCAAATAGAAATCCGTAGAAATACATCTAATTTAATGGTTGACTATCTTATATAAGGAGATAAAACATGAGCACATCAAGCACTTCGAGTCTCAGTTCAGAAATCAGCATGGAGAATTTCTTAACACTCTTTGTAACACAACTGCAAAATCAAAACCCGCTGGATCCAACAGACAACACCGAATTTATGTCTCAATTAGCACAATTTAGCACGTTGGAACAAGAGCAGCAACAAACAGAATATCTTTCAGATATAAGCAGCATTGGTTCGGCCTCTTTGCAATTGGATCAAATATCTTTAGCATCCACGTTTATCGGTAAAACCATAAAATACAGCGACAGCAGCGACAGTAGTAAAACTCTCTCTGGCGTTGTCGAAGGCGTGAAACTTGAAGAAGACGGAACGGTATCCTTCCTCATTGACGGAGAATCTGTTTCCATATCAAATTTCATAGAGGTTGATAACACAACTACAACGACAGGTTCAAGTTCCGCCGCATCATCAAACATTTTATCTAAATTATTTAGCAAGAAATAAGAAAAATATCTCAATTAATTTTTTGAAAGGAGGCATATCATGGGACTCGGAGGTGCATTATATTCAGGCGTGTCAGGTATTCGCGCGCATCAAAACATGCTGGATGTTATCGGTAACAATCTGGCAAACATCAATACCTACGGATACAAATCATCCAGATTACTGTTCTCCGACCTGCTAAGCCAAACAATGTCGAACGGGAATAATGGTAATCCGATGCAGGTGGGAAAGGGTGTAAAGATTGGAAACATTTCATCGAATTTTAGCCAGGGAACGTTAGAAACCACCAATAATGCCTTTGACTTCGCCATACAGGGAGAAGGATTTTTTGTAGTAAGCGGTGGAGATAAGGACTTTTTTACGAGGGTGGGTTCATTTGATACGGACTCGGACAATTATCTTATTGATTCTAATACAGGTTACAAGGTTGTAGACACAAACGGCAACGACATCACCATCCCATATAATTCAACAGTTTCCGGAAAGGCGACTTCCAAGGTTAGTCTTACAGGAAACCTGGATGCATCAGCAGCGAACTCAACATCAGAAGTAGTAATGACAACAAGCGCCCTTACTGCAAGTAGTGTAGCAGCAACCGCATCGACAACATTGAACAGCCTGGATTCCAATACAACAGATTACATTGCCGGGGACACCATTCTAATTACAGGAACTAAGCCGGATGGAACCAGTGTCTCTGCAACATATACTTATGCTGCGAGTGATACGGTTCAGAAAGTTTTAGACGCAATAAATACCGCTTTTAGCAGCACCGATACTATTAATGGAGCAACCGCATCCATAGATAGCACAGGAAAGCTTATCGTCAAATCAAATACAAGCGGCAAAGACAATTTATCCGTCACTCTAACTGACGGTGGTTCTAACACTGGTAAAACAACATGGACAAACCATGATTTCACAGGCGCAACGTATACCACCTCCGTAGACGTTTATGATTCCCAGGGCACCAGACACACAGTTACCATGAGATTTACGAAACAAGGCGACAACAAATGGGAGACGAATGCTTCCATGGATAGCAGTAACGGCACCATTAGCACCAGTAAGATAAGCGGTATCACATTTAACAGTGACGGTACGTTTAGCACTAGCGGAAGCACAACACTTGCATTCAAATTTAATGGCATAAGCAGCACACAATCGGTAATTCTTGATCTCGGCACATCAGGTAAAAGCGATGGCCTTACACAAAATGGCGGTGATTCAACAGCCGCTGCAACAGGACAGGACGGTTATGAATATGGCACGTTTGATTCCATATCCGTAGATTCAGACGGCGTCATTGAGGCATTATATACTAATGGCATCACACAAACCGTTGCAACGCTAAAAATAGCCTTATTTAGCAATCTAAGCGGATTGTCAAAGCAGGGAGACAACTTATATGCACAAACATCTGCCTCGGGTGAACCTATTTATGTAACCGCCGGTTCAGGCCGCGCAGGGTCTGTTTCCAGCGGTTATTTGGAGGGTTCTAACGTGGATATGGCTACGGAATTAACCTCACTGATCACAGCGCAGAGAGGTTTCCAGCTCAACACAAAAGTTATCACCACTGCCGATGAGATACTTGCGGATATTGTCAATCTGAAGAGATAACATAAGGTAGTCTAAGCGCCTAATTACCCACACGGTAAGAAGGGTATAAAGACTACAAACCCTGAATTGAAGTTGGGAAGATGGAAAAGCAATTGGTTCATCTTCCCAACTTCTCTTCTTCCCAACTTCCACTCTCTGAATCATGGTAAATCCACACAATCCTTTTGTCCTTTCCAATATCCTAACCCGATCGGAAGAGTTTTTTGATGGGAATTTACGATTTTAGACTTCGTCGTGAGCTCAGTCGAACGATTTACGAATTACGATTTTTTTAAATCTCAAATCGTAATTCGTAAATTTTTGCTAAAAGTGTCAAAATAATTTTGAGAAGATACTACGGTTTGCCTTTCCATAAGTTTCACATTTTTTTAACACCGTGTAAGTTTTTTAAACATTCCTTTTTTAGAACCAGGAAATTTTATTCAATCCACCAGGAAATATATTCTCAATTATTTATAAAAATCCTTACAGCATTTTATTTAAAACTTTGTTCATAACGTTTAACATGTTCAGAATATGTTGTTATAAGGCAGTTTACAAAAGATGAATCTATTATAAAAATTTGTTTAACTAATTGGTATCTGGATTGCTTCGTAACATGAACAAAGATTTTTTCATTTTCATCAAACACGGAGGATATTCATGATTGTAGGACTATTTACCGGCGCTTCAAGCATGGTAAGCCAAGGTGACTACCAGGCGGTCATAGCCCGCAACCTCGCTAATGTAAATACCGCCGGGTACAAGAAAAATGTGGCTGTTTTCCAGTCTTATATGTCTGGTTCCAATGATCAAGGACAGACTAATACCGCAACGGGCACCGGAAGCAGCTTGGGTAAGATTTCCACAGACTTTTCACAAGGCATGCTGGAATACACAGGTAGTGACTTAGATCTCTCAATAAAAGGCGAAGGATTCTTTACTGTTAAAGCTAATGACGGCAGTGTTCTCTATACCCGGAAAGGGCAATTTATGCTATCAAGGGATAAGAAGATTGTCACACCGGAAGGATGGTCTCTCTTAAGCAACGGAGGCGAGATTCAACTCCCGCAAAATGCAAAAAGTGTCACCATAAAAGGAAACGGAGGCATTGTTGTCGATGGCAAGGAAATCGGGAAGATACACATTGTTAAAGTTTCTAAATTAAGCACTCTTGAGTCAGTTGGTGGCTGTGCTTACAAATTATCAGATAATGCGCCACAACCGGAAGATTCAACAGACTCCGAAATCGCTAACCATTACCTGGAAAAGTCCAACGTAAATGCAGTAGACGAAATGGTCAATATGATCGCTAATATGAGAGGTTTTCAAGTTGGCCATGAGGTTACCGACTCTATTGATGAAACGTTAAAAAAACTCATACAACTTGCAACCTAACTTGATTGAAAGGAGATTTTTATGATCAGGGCGCTATATACTGCCGCCACAGGAATGAAGGCACAACAGCTTTATTTGGATAATGTTTCAAATAATTTGGCAAACATAAACACTACGGGATTCAAAAGAAGCCAGGTCAACTTCCAGGATCTCCTCTATGATAAGAAGTTCATAGCGGGTTCAGAATCTACGCAAGGTTTCGAGATCCCTTCAGGCATACAACTGGGTGGTGGTGTAAGACCGATCTCCACGACCAAGGTGTTTTCGCAGGGGAACCAACAAACCACTAATCGATCCTTAGACCTTGCTATAGAAGGTAATGGTTTCTTCCAACTCACCCGCCCGGATGGCACTATCGCCTATACACGGGATGGCGCTTTTGAATTGAATAGCAAGGGTGAGCTGGTAACGGCAGATGGTTTACCAATGTCGCCATCCATTAGCATTCAAGACGCCAAAGAGATTTCAATTGGAACGGATGGGACGGTATACGTAAAAGATTCCAGTGGCACCCTCCAAAATGTGGGACAGATTATGCTGGCAATTTTCCCTAACCCGGCAGGCTTAGATAACCTCGGAAGGAATATGTATGCAGAAACTATCGCAACGGGCGCTCCTATGGTTTCAGCGCCGGGTCAACAAGGAGCAGGTGAGATTTATCAAGGGGTTCTTGAAAATTCCAATGTTGAAACTGTTACGGAACTTGTTAACCTCATTACAGCCCAACGCGCATATGAGATCAATTCCAGGGCAATAAAGGCCAGCGACGAGATGCTGTCCACCATTAACAATCTCACATAGCCTGGTATATTTTCATAGATAATAATGGGAAAAGAAAGGTTCCATATGAAATTAAATATCCTAACATTCTTGCCGGTGGTAATTTTCTCCGTTATACCTTCAGTTCTGGGAGAAAAGATTAACATCGAAATCAGAGAGAAAGTAACACTTCCTGAAAAGCAAATGGTACTGGGTGACATTGCATATGTTTCGTGCAATAATCCATCTCTTTTGGAAAGGATTAATAATATCTTTATTGGAAACACGCCCTGGCCCGGCAACGTCAGGAAAATCGAAACGGACATCATTAATGCACGTCTTATGGATGAGGGTATCGATTTTACAGGGATCACTTACGGCAGTACAACTTCATCACTGATAACTGTAGAATCAATAGCCATTACAGGAGAAGAAATCATCCGGAAGGCAAAAGAATATCTTTTGTCAAAACTATCAAGACCTGAAAGTGAAATAGTTATCGAATCAGACAGGCCTCCTATGGATAAGTTGTTACCAGCCAATGGAGGTGATATCCGATGGGAGATTTCACAAATTGATGCCAATAAAGATCGGGGTAATGTGCAACTCATTGTTCGCATTTCCATCGATGAGAAACAATATCTGAAAATGCCCGTATTCTTTACCATACGAACCTACGAGGACATCGTTGTTCCCAATAAAAAAATAGACAGGCACGACATCCTGGCAATGGATGACCTTGTGATCAAACGGATGGAAACCACAAAGCTGGCGGGAGTAACATTTGACGATATTGAAGACCTTATAGGAAAACGCGCCATACGGCCAATCCTGCCAAACATACCCATTCTCGGCGAGATGATAGATAATCCACCTCTCATAAAAAAAGGCGATTTTATCAAGGTATCTATTCAATCGGGCAATCTATCTATTGTAACAAAAGGGGTAGCGAAAGAGGATGGCTATGTGGGAAAGGTTATCAGAATCAAAAATATTGATTCGAATAAGGATCTATATGGCAGGGTCGAGGATTCAACTACCGTTAAGATTATATTTTAAGGGAAAAACATGAGATACATAATCACAACGTATTTTTTTGTAAGTACGATATTTTTAATCTTAAATAATCATATTCAGGCTGATTCAATCTGGAAAAAGCGAATTACGCTGAATACAAATCTTTTCAGCGATAATAGGGCAAGGGGAATCGGAGACATTGTAACCGTGAAAATTAGTGAATCGACAGAAATTACGGGGACAGAAGATTCCAGCGCCGAAAGCAGCAATAGTCATAGCATTAATCTGGACACATCAAATTTCCTATCGAAGGTAAAAGACATCAGCGGCTACTTACCCAATATCACCGCTGATACAAGCCATGATTTTAGTGGTAAAGGTGATTATGAAAGCAACCGCAATATTAATTTAGAACTCACGGCCGTCGTTACGGAAATACTTGCCAATGGCAATCTGATCATTGAGGGAAACCGTGACGTTAATATTAATGGTGAAAAATACAACATTAAATTATCCGGCATCTTACGACCTATCGATATCAACATTGACAATGAGGTACAATCGACTTCCATTGCAAATGCCAGCATAACACTCGAAGGCAAAGGATTTCTTACACGGGCTGGCAAACGAGGATGGTGGAACCGTATCAGGGAAGTTGTTTGGCCATTTTAAATTAGACAAAAAGGTGTATACGTTATGAAAATTAATGTTCCTATGATAAATACAATCTTCAAATATCTGGCAATATCTTTCTTTGTCGCACTCGTTCCCCTCATCGTAACACCTTATAAATCTGCACAAGCTGCCGTTCGTGTCAAGGATATAGCTTATGTTCAAGGCGTCCGCGACAACCAACTATACGGATATGGTCTTGTCATAGGACTTCAGGGAACTGGTGACAATAGCCAGATATTTAAGGTTACAAGTCAGATGGCCGTAAATATCTTTCAAAAACTGGGTGTGCTAATATCTAAATCTGATTTTTTCTCAAAGAACGTGGCTGCCGTTATGATCACGGCAAACATCCCAGCCTTTGCAAGGCCAGGGGATAAACTTGATGTAATTATTTCTTCCATTGGTGACGCAAAAAGCCTGGAAGGAGGCGTCTTGCTTCAGACAACCTTACAAGGCACAGACAACGAAGTATATGCCGTGGCACAAGGGCCTTTATCCATAGGTGGATATAATGTGGAAGGAGCGGCTCAATCTACGCGCAAAAATATATCTACAACTGCATACATTTCAAATGGCGCCATTGTTGAAAAAGAAATACAGGCATCCATTTTGTATGGGAAATCTTTAAGTGTCGTCATACGAGATCCTGATTTTACAACGGCAAACCGCCTGGTTGAAGTAATTAACAATCTCTACCCAAACTCTTCGAAGGCTATCGACTCCGCCGTCGTCAATATTATACCCCCTTCAGATTTCCAATCTGAAAATACTATCGTACGATTTGTAGCCAACATCGAAGAACTCTATATAAAACCTGATAGCATTGCCAGGGTCATTATTAACGAACGTACGGGAACGATCGTTGCCGGTGAAAATGTCAGGATAGCCACTGTTGCCATCGCTCACGGGAATCTCAGTATTACCATAAGTGAAAAACCGGAGGCCTCACAACCGAATGCACTATCATCCGGTGAAACGAAAAAACTGCAACGGACCGATATCCAGGTATCCGAGGAAGATAAAAAACTCATGGTGCTGCAGGAAGGCGTGACGATATCTGACGTCGCGCGTGCTCTTAACGTCTTAGGGGTTACCCCTCGTGATCTGATTTCAATATTTCAGGCTATCAAAAGGGCAGGAGCCCTTCATGCTGAACTTGTAATCATGTAAAGATAAACGATACGATTCTCTTATAATGGAGCTTGGTATGGAATATTATTCTTCAATAAACCCCCTGTTGCTTTCTCAACCTTCTTGTGTTGAGACAATCAAAAATTTAAATCAGCAAAAAGACGTAAATCAAGACGATGCCGCTTTGAAAAAATCATCTCAGGATTTTGAATCAATCCTGATCAATTATGTCATCAAGGCTATGTGGGAAACCATACCGAAATCGGAATTGTCTGGCGAAGACAATATGGGAATGGACACCTATACGGAAATAATGCACGCAGCCCTTGCACAAGATATTGCGGCAAAGGGAGGTCTTGGAATTGCGCCTGCCATTTACAAACAATTAATGCAGAATAAGGGACAGTCATGAATACATTGTTACATGAACTTATTGAAACATTTGAACGACTGTCGGTCGTCTATGATAATCTGCTTGATATTGCAAATACAAAAAAACAGTATCTGATAACCGGAAATATTGAAGGGATTGAAACGCTTCTCTATCAGGAAAAAAACCAGGCAGAGATAGCACTGCTCCTTGAAGACAAAAGACAGAATATTTTAGAATATTTAAGTAAAGAACATCATATCAAAGACAATATTACCATGAAATCCCTGATGAATAAAATGGACACCTTGCACAGTAACAAGCTCAGTACTCTGGTTGACAGGTTAAAACAATCCATAAAACAATTGCAGGATTTAAATGAAACCAATGCAACCCTGACTCATTATTCACTCGATATTACAGAAGATATCGTAAAGATATTTTGCGCCTCTTCTTTTCAAAACCCTATATACCAACATTCTGGGAAAATGCAGGGTAATGAGCTTTCCATGGTATTAATCGATACCGAAATCTAAGGAGAATAGAAAGGTATGTCTGATTTACAAATTGGCTTAAGCGGTATATTAACTGCCCAACGCGCCATGTTGGTTGCGTCCCATAATATTTCAAACGCCAACACAAAGGGTTATACACGTCAGTCGGCTGTGCTGTCCGCACGCAACCCCATGATTACAACGGCAGGCACAATGGGACAAGGCGTAGAGCTGGTAAAAATTATACGGCATAAGGATGATTACCTCAACGGACGGCTTCGAGACCTTTCCTCTTCCATAGGCAGCGCATCGGTAAAAAGTCAGTATTTAAAAGAACTGGAAACAGTTTTTAATGAAACTTCTGAGTCCAGCCTAAACAATGCTTTATCCTCTTTTTTCAAAGGCATCAACGACCTATCACAAAACCCGGAAAATATGAGTATACGTTCTACTTTTCTGGAAAAAGCCAACACATTGACTGATACCTTCCGAAGAATAGTTAATGAGCTGGATCAAATGAAAACATTCATTAAACAGAGTATAGATAATAAAATATCAGACGTTAACAATCTGACCTCAAACATTGCGAACATAAACAAGCAAATTGCTGCCCTCCAAACTAAAGGTATCGAATCCAACGATTTATTAGATAAACGAGAGGCATTATTGCATGATCTCAGCAAACTAACAAACATAACAGTAAACACACAAAATAATGGAATGGTGAATGTCATGACACCGGGAGGGGCATTAGTCTCTGGCGCGAGTGTAACAAACCTTGCTTTTGATATAGATACATCAGGAACTCTCAGCATCACGAATTCTGAAAAAGTGTCAAAGTATACCTTCAAGACTGGAGAAATAAAGGCATTGCAAGACTTTTATAATACGACGATTGTTAATTATGACAAAAAACTCGATAACCTTGCATCGGGCATTATAAAAGACGTTAATCGCATCCATAGCGAAGGGGTAGGGTTGTCGGGCGGATTCACCAGTATAAAATCAATCAACTCTGTGTCAAGCGCCACTGCTGCCCTTAATTCCGCCGGATTAACAATTAATCCCTCCACCGGCGACATTTATATTACGGTAACAAATACCAGTACAGGTGAAGTAACAAAGAACAAAATTTCTGTAGATGTAACAACAGATACCCTCGCCACCCTGGCAGGCAAAATAGATGCCTTAGCAGGCATTGCTGCATCAGCATCTCTTGTGGATAATAAACTCCAAATCGGCGCGGCAACAGGATATAAATTTAATTTCTCCTATGCCCTGGACCCTAATCCAGGAGCATTAGGAACATCAACGGCTTCGGTATCTGGCGTATATTCAGGGCAGTCAAATGACACATACACATTCAAGGCTTTAGGATCAGGCACGATTGGAACAACATCGGGTCTTCAGGTAGAAGTAAAAAATAGCAGTGGAACCGTTGTGGCGACACTCGATGTAGGAAGTACTTATACTGCAGGAAATACACTAAATGTTGCAAATGGTGTTTCTCTTTCCCTCTCCAGCGGCACGATTAGTACAGGAGATACCTTTTCACTCGATGTTATAAATGATTCGGATTCAACAAACCTCCTGGCTGCTTTAGGCATAAATACCTTTTTTAGCGGTGCGGATGCATCGGACATTGTTGTCAGTACAGACGTAAACAACGATGTTTCTCTGATTGCAGCCTCAACTGGAGAGGTCGGAAATAACACGAACGCATTACGTTTGGCTGCATTGCAGGATGACACCAGCGCCATTAGCAATACTTCATTTGCTGATTATTTACATCAGATCGCATCGTCATTAGGAGAAGAAGCAAGTAACGCCTATAAATCCGAGGAAAGTTTTACTACCATAGAAACAAGCCTGGAAAATCGAAGAGATGAAATATCCGGCGTCTCAGTGGATGAAGAACTAGTCAATCTGGTAAGGTATCAACAGGCATATCAAGCCTCTGCAAAATATATCTCAATCGTTAACGGACTTATGGATAGGCTGTTAAGCACATTTGGTTAATTATAATAGTTCACCGCGAAGGCGCAAAGTGTGCAAAGGTAGTATTTTTAGAAAGTAAATTATAGGAGATTAAACTATGCCATTTCGAGTAACCCAGGAAAGCTTAAACCGCACCGCCCTTTCTAATATCAATTTGAACTATAAGAAAATGCAGGAGATACAGGAAAAGCTATCCAGTGGAAAACAAATCAACCGTCCTTCCGATGACCCCTCTGGCGCCAGAAAAGTCCTTGGACTAAGAGCTGAAGAGCTCCAGGTACAGCAATTTTTAGATAATACCGAAACTGCTAAAGAACAGATAAATTACACATCCAACACGCTCGAAAGCATACAGGAACTCTTTTTGAAGATCAAAAATCTGGCCATTCAAGCCGGTAATGATACACTTGGACAGTCTGACAGAAACATTATTGCAAATGAATTAGACGAATTGCTGGAGTCCGTTCTGCAAAACGCAAACACAGACAATAATGGCCGGTATATATTTTCAGGCACAAAGACTCTCACATCTGCTTTTACAGCCACACGAGACAGCAATGGTAACATTTCATCTGTGTCCTACAATGGTAATAATGAAGAAATTAAATACCAGATAGGCCCCGACACATTTATACAGGTAAACTTACCCGGAGGTAAATTATTTCAGGATAATAAGGCCTTCTCCACACTGGTATCATTACGAGACTCATTAAAGGCAAGCACTTTTGATCCCACTGCCTTTTCAAACTTGAGAAACACCCTTGATACCGCTACGAATGCTCTATCTACAGAAATTACCAGGTTTGGCGCAAAGGCTAACAGGTTGGAAATGACCACAAACAGCCTGGGAAATTCACAAACGGCATTAAAGGAACTGATTTCATACACAGAAGATGCTGACATAGCATCTCTGATTATGGACTTGAAACACCAGGAAAACGTTCTTCAATCCTCCCTGAAAACAGGTGCAATGGTCATTCAACCAACCCTTCTTGATTTTTTAAGATAAATTCCCTGTATAAAAATTAATCAACCTGTGTAAAGATATTACATTCATACTAATCCTACCAAACATGGCCTCCTTAGAATTTTTGTAACAGTTCAGCACCCCCACCGGACCTCCCCCCTCCCCCTTTCTCTCCCTCAGTAAGGGGGACAGAGGGAGGAAACGTTTTTCCCCCGCCCCTGGTGGGAGGGGTTAGGCGAGGGGGGTGAACTGATACGAATTTTTTACCTATGTGGAATAATTTTCCCTTTTCTTTTTAATAAATCACATCACTGATTAAAACGAATATGAACCACACCATCCTTAACTTCCTTATTTTAAATAGAATAGAATCTCATTCACATTTTGCCTAATTTTATGCGCATTTCATGGCACAATGTTTGCTAAATTTCACTAATAATTTTATTTCTTTAAACTTTATCCACGATAGGAGCATAACATGTTAAAAATGGAAGAAAGGCCACTGAAAGAAAGTAGTATGGTAAATTTATCTACAAATAATTTCGGCAACTTGAGCATTGAAAAGGAAAATATAATAACTTTTGAACAGGGATTATTGGGATTTGAAGAACTGAAACAATTTGCCATTATAGATGTTGAAGAATGTCTTCCTTTTGAATGGCTGGTTTCTGTGGAAGATCCAATTGTTGCTTTTCCCATCCTTAATCCAACACTCTTTTTCTCTGATTATAAACCCTCCCTACCAAAAGACGATCTTGCCCTGCTTGACATCAAAAAGGAAAAAGACGTTGAAACGTTTTGTATCGTCACCCTGGGGAAAAAGCCAGAAGATGTAACGCTAAATCTAAAAGGACCGATACTCATTAACATGAAAAATAAAATGGGAAAACAGGTCGTCTTAGCAGAGGACTATTACAGCTTAAACCAACTGCTCATTCGATATTAATTTATCAACTTTCAGAAAGGTAAATTACCGTGCTTATACTGACAAGGAAGTTAGGAGAAAGCATCACCATAGGAAACGAAATTAAAGTTATCCTATTAGAATGCCAGGGCAAACAGGTTAAGTTGGGCATCATAGCGCCAAAAGATATCAAGGTTCATCGGGAAGAAATTTTTGAAAAGATTCAAGAGGAAAACCAGAAGGCTGCCACAGTGTCTAAACATGATCTAATAGAAATTGCCCAAATATGGCGAAAAGGTGTAAAAAAGTCTACATCTGAAGAAATGGTTTCTTCAAAACATCTTTCATAAAGGAATGAAGTCATGATAAACGTAATGAAAAATAATTCTTTTAATACTGTTCCATCCGATAACAATGACAATTGCAATGATTCCGATATTAATGTCACCCTTGCAAATACCTTGATTGAAAAAGGTAGCTGGGACGAAGCCTATCCATATTTAAAGACCGCAGTTGAAATGAACCCTGGTTATGCACAAGGATACAATCACCTGGGAATTTATTACATCAGAAACAAAAAATATATGGAGGCAATCAATAACTTTAAAAAAGCACTACACATTGATTTTGCTTTAACTGAAGCCCATTATAATCTTGCTTCTTTGTATATGGAGCGCAAAGAATACACTATGGCGCTCTCTCATTTTAAAGAAGTTGTACTGGCCAAACCCGACGATTATGAAACTTATTATTTCATGGGATTGTGCCACAGCCACCTCGGTTTAGAAAAAGAAGCAGAATCCTTCTTCACTGAATCTTTCAACTTAAAACCAGATTATATACCACCTGCTGTAAACCTTTGTAAATTACTTATTAAAAAAGACGATTACACTAAAGCCAAAAATATCCTCTTACACGTACTCAAAACCGATTCATCTCTTCCCGAAGTGCATTTTTTACTTGGAATCATCTATAAAATGCAAAAAAAATATCCCAAGGCCATCCACCACCTTAGAGAAACGGTACTTAAAGACAATAACAATAACGAGGCATATAATCTGCTGGGTGAGTGTTGTGTGGAATTGGGTATGGATAAGCAGGCGGAAACATTCTTCGCTATGGCAATCAAACCCGATCCCTTATATTTAAGTGCATTCTACAACCTTGGAAATCTTTATTCCAAACAAAAAAAATACTCCGACGCTGTCTTTTTCCTGGAAGAATATATCAAAACGAAAGAAGCATCGGATAGTATTAATGCTATCTGGTCAGAAACAACTCATACAGATGAAATAATACCGATTTATAATTTATTAGGAGACTGTTACAAAATGCAAAAAAACCTAACTAAAGCAAAAATTTACTGGGAAAAGTCATTAGCTATACAACCACAACAACAAGATATAAAAGATGCACTGGAAAGTCTACCACAACCGTCTCGTGGGCATAAACGGGTGAGCCTTGTCATTGATTAATTGGAATAGTTCACCGCAAAGGCACAAAGAGCACAAAGGTAGTATTTTTTAGCCAGATGTAGAGACGACCCGGCGGGTCGTCTGTACAGATAAATATTTTTAAAAAAACTTTGTGATTTTGTTATAGAGGATAATCCTTCTGTGAAGTATTTTATCAAACCTCCCCCTTTCTCCCCTCTGGAGGGGGACATGGGTGAGGGCGCCCTTTGCGCCGCGGTGAGCCGAACTATTACGATTTAAGACATCCCCCTACTTGCTCAATGAAAAATATTCTATTGCGGACACAGATGAACCCCGATTATCAGGATATTAAACCAGCGAAGGCGCGGCCAGCTTGAGAAACGCACATCCCTCCGACATCAGGCACGTTTAATATTTCGACAATTGAATCTATTTTCTCCACAATTATTACCCATCAAAAAGCTAATGTAGCATTAATGTTCCGGTCAGCCTGAGTTTTTTTGAAACATATACAGATGGGTACTCGATCAACAAGTGCATACCACAATTTACTTTAAGTCAATTCGTAACTTAAAGCATGGATTAATTTGGTACAAATGTTGCTATCATTATGTAAATTCGTAAGGCATATATAGAACTGTTACGTTTATTTGTATCAATTTAGTTTTTTGAAATTATGCAGTTTTAATCTCTATTGGACTACCCTGTCTGAGATGAACTTATAACCACCCCTCTTTCCCCTCCTTCGCAAGGAGGGGACTTCGTCGTGAGCTCAGTCGAACGATGAAGGGGAGGCCTTCCATAGACTATTTACTATATTAGTTATGGACACGAAAACCGCTTAAATAAAATGAAAATTTCTATACAAATAAATTAGGCCTTCGGCGACTAAATATTCCCCTCCCTTGATGGGAGGGGTAAGGGGAGGGTGATTAGCTTTTTCCTTCACCCCCACCTGGCCTCCCCCATCAAGGGGGAGGAACTCATTGTTTGAAATTCCTGAATATTAAATATGACGTCGTCTATCGCTCAAAAATATTTCAACGAGGCAGGGGAAAAGATACTCATTGTAATGGACCAGGGTATTGGCAACATGATTATGTTAACACCCGCACTAAAAGCAATAAAAGATTATATCCCAAATTCTAAAATTACTGTATTGGGAAAACAGCCTGCACTTCAGGTTATCTCAAATTGGTATGTTGTAGAAAAAACCATATCAGCCCTTGATAATGACAGCTATGATATTTGCTTCTTATCCATATGGTCTGGCGATTATGAGGATCAGTATCTTGATAAACTAAAAAAGCAATGTAAGCAAATAATGAAAATGTCCATAGGCAATCTAGACGTCCATGAAACAAAACATCATTTAGAAATCGCTGGCTTTCTAGGATGCAGACATACAGACATTGAGACCTACTGTTCAAGCATCGATGTCGATATCCCTTTACCACGAGACAAAAAAATCATCGGGATTTCTGATACTGCTACCCCTCACAAAGACTGGGAGCGTAAGAGATGGCCCTATTACAAAGAACTCGCAAACATACTCATTCAGAAAGGATACACGGTTATTCTCCTCGGAGGAACAGAAGAAGCGAAAAGGTATAATCCCGGTGAATGGCATCCTGAAGTTATAAATTGCATGGGTAAATATACCATTCAAGAAACAGCAGGATTAATAAAGAAATGCCACAAATTCGTAGGTAATGACAGCGGTCCTGCCCACATGGCTGCAGCGCTTGGAGTCGACGCCTACGTAATATTTGGTCCAACACGAATTTCCAAAAATAAGCCTAACGGCACTAACGTTACGGTAATAAGCAAATATCTCCCATGCAGCCCTTGCCAGAATACATCAGGCGGATTACTTTGCAATGATTGGAAATGTGTAAATGAAATAACAGTGAATGATGTAATCAATGCCGTTTTTGAGGATGTTTCCGGGCAAGATAGTTGCAATTATCGTACTGACGGCACATTTGCAAAAATAGAATCTGAAAATATTTCTTTAGAAAATAGGCACTCTGAAAGTGTAAAGTTATACAATGAAAAGATATAGATAACCTTAAACTAGGGGGAGACGTGTTGTAAGCGATATGAACAATACACAGAATACTCAAATACAAGGTACAACCACAAGGAAACCAAAGAATTTTTATTCGAGAGAATATAATTATTACTGGTCTCGTAAAGACCGATGGGGTGAACATTCATTCGTCGATCCTAATGCTATAGTAGAGCAGGTTCTCTTTACATGTGGCAATGGAAAACTATTCAATGTGGAATAAGTGGTTGAAACAAAATGCCGAAGAGCGAATGGATGCTAACAACCTTTTATTTGATAGAAGTAGGGCTGAGTACCATTTGTCAAGATATCGTTTTGCACTCGATTGTATCCACGGCCAAGATGTACTTGATATTGCCTGCGGCACTGGATATGGAACTAAGTTGCTTGCCTCTAGAGCCAAACGTGTTATAGGCATCGATTTGAATGAAAAAACCATCGAGTATGCAAATCAGTCTTATTCAGGCGACAACATTACTTATTTAGTAGCCAATGCAGGAAAAATCCCTTTAGACAATTCTAGTATAGATGCTGTTGTCAGTTTTGAAACAATTGAGCATGTCTCATGTGATCGTACTTTTTTAAACGAGGTAAAAAGGGTGTTAAGACCGGGAGGGAAATTTATCCTTTCAACTCCCAACGGCTATTGGGAAAATCCTTTTCATCTCCGAGGATACAATTACAGTTCCTTTAAAAATATACTAAGTGAATACTTTAAAGATATCTACGTATTCAACCACAATTCCAACCCTGTAGAACCTCAAAATGTCAAAATAGAAAGAAGTACTGACTCTAATTGTAATATGGCAGAGTGTTTCCTTGCTGTATGCAGGAAAGAGGATATTGTTCGACATTCCCGAATCAAACAATATTATGATGATGTTGAAGAAGTTGATGTAGCAATACTGGGAAGTGAGGAATGGGTGGGATGTCAATATCAGAATATAGTATCGAAAATGCCATTCACATATTTATATGTGAACGATATAAAATTTGAAAACATTATCCGGTACCGCCCGAAATTGGTTCTTTGTCATGACGAAACTTCCATCCGTGATGTACGAATATGCATTAAAAAGCTAAAGAATCTCAATATCCCAATATTAGTAATTGAACATGGGATAATTGAGTGGAGGAACACTTGGGTTAATCCAGTGAATATAGAAAATACAACCTTATTTCGCCCTGTCATAAGCGATAAAATTGCAGTACTCGGCAACTTACACCAGAGGATTATTACTTCATGGGGAAGTGGAGACAAGTGTGCTAAAGTTGGTTTACCCCGTTTAGATCCCCTTATATTAGACAAATCTCGATATCTTAACAAAAACATAAAGACTATATTAGTTATGACAGCTAAAACTGCTGGATTTACCGATAAAGAAAGGGAACTTACGAAGAAGGGAATTATTGACTTAAAAAATGAAATTGGAAAAATTTCAGGCACACAGCTTAGGTATCGCCTAACTCAAGGTTTGGCAGAAGAGTTGGATGTGCCGAATGAATTGAATTCTTTCTATGGGGAACTTCATGATATTTTGAGGACTGTCGATGCAGTAGTTACAACACAGTCTACAGTAATTTTGGAGGCGATGTTGTTAGGCATCCCGACAGCGTGTCTTGATTACACCAACGTCCCGCAATACATTAGATTGGCTTGGAATATAAACTGCAAAGAGCAAATACTACCAGTTGTGGATGAATTATTAAACCCTCCAAAGATGAAAATGGAGTACCAAAATTACATATTACACGATGTATTAGAGTGTGAAACACCAGCATCACCCAGACTAATTTCATTAATAGGAGAAATGCTTTATAGTACTACAAAGTCAAGTTCTAAAACCACCCCAATTTCATTTACCGTTGATAATGAGAAGATAAAATCAACAACAGTGCAAAAAATAATGGAAGATGGTTGCGCCCTATTCAGTGAGGGAAAGCTATCCGAGTCAAAACAAATGTTTGAAAAGGTATTAACTATGGAACCTAAAAATGCAGAAGCAATAAACAATATTGGCGTAATCCTGTCTTCTATGGGTGATATTAAAGCATCAAAAAATAAGCTAATGAGTGCAATCGAAATAGATCCTGATTATAGAGATGCTGTTCGCAATTTAAGAAAACTCTTAAACTATTAGAATATTTATCGTGATTTTAACAAATTTAGTACAAAAAGGACTGCATTATTATAGCGAAAATAATCCAGAAGGAGCATTGGAACAATTCCAGAGTGCATTTACTTTAGAACCTCTTAATGCAGAAACACTAAATAACATAGGTGTTATATATTTTAAAATGGGGAAGATAGCAGATGCCTTGGCATATCTGGAAAAAGCTATAAATGTAAATCCCGAATACGAAACGGCCAAAAAAAATTATACTTCAGTCCGTATGTCTATGGATAATGCAATAAGTAAGCAAGCAAACCCGAAAAATTCAGGCAATAAAAATACAACGCTATCTGAATACTACAATAAGCCTTTAAAAATACTTTTTATCTCCCAGACATTTTATCCTACAAAAAGAGCACATGGTGGTGCAGAATTTAGTGCACTAACTATGATGAAAGCCTTTGCAGAAGATGGCCATCACAGTTCCGTAATTTGTATGGATGAAGATGGGCAAGAATTTGATTATATGGGTGTGAAGATTATCCATATTCCTTCTATAGATACCCTTGAAGCAGAATTTATCAAAATTAATCCAGATATCATCATGACTCACATTCACTGGTCTCCCTCCGCTATCTGGCTTGCTAAAAAATATTGTAAAACTTCTATCTTATTTATAAGAAGCTATGAAAACATCTGTCCCGACCCAATTCAAATGCTGAGTTGTAAACGTGATTGTGAAATTTGTTCAAGTTTTATTCCCATGAGGCAGGAAATGTTGAACCATCGCTTCGCCGTAATAAATGCAGATATAGTAATTTGCGATTCTGAATTTACAAAATCAATAATAACAACTTTCTATAAGAAAAAAGCCGATCTCATTTATGAACTTGTCGATATTGATGCCTATAGAGTAGAAAAGAATTATGCAGATTTTATCACCATGAATCAACCAGAGAAACACAAAGGTAATGAAATCTTTCATGAAATCGCTAAGCTAATGCCCGAGGAAAGGTTTATGACTGTGGGAAGGGGGATACACGATGCTTCGTCTCCTAACTTAATACATTTTGGGCAAACAAGTCCAAGAATTTTCTATAGTCACACAAAAATAATGCTGGTACCTTCGATTTGGCCAGAGCCATTTGGAAGAGTCGCTATTGAAGCGATGGCTAACGGTATCCCAGTAATTGCTAGTTGTGTAGGTGGCTTACCAGAGGTTGTTCAAAACGCTGGCATTCTAATAGATGACTATATGAATCCTCAAAAATGGGTTTATGAAATAAAGTCTTTACTGCAAAATCCAAACTTGTATAAGGATATGCAAAAAAAAGGGGCTGAACAGGTGAAAAAATTCGAAATTAAGACAGAAATTAATAAATTAAGAAATATATTAGAGATACTCGTTAGTAATTAATATTGAGGAATTGGATATGTCAGCAGTTGAGGAAATGTACGAAAGAATTTCTGCCTATGCTGCCAAAGGAAATAGCATAGAAGCGATTGAGTTTTACGATGAATTGTTAAAAAAACCAGGTGTTGCAGAGGATTTGAAAGTAAAAATCCATAACAACATCTCTGCCCTCTATTATAGCTTAGGAAAAACTGATTTAGCTTTTTCATATTTAACGTTGTTTACTTCTTTAGATAGATTACAGCATAAAGAAATATGGCCAGGATGGTGGGTTTTAATATGGCAGCTTAAATTACCAGTCCTTCAGATAGGTGACAAAGAATTTTTCAAGGTTGGATGGACGAAAGATATAAGAAATATAGCTGATGACAATTTTAAAATATATTCTGTTGTTACAGGTAGCAAGATTCATCTGTGTGAGGATCCTGTGAGTGCTGCTTTGGCCCATTCTGCTGGTGTACCTGTAATAGTACTTGGAATGAAAAGATGGCTGGATTCCATTGAAGGGGAAAGAATTTATAAGATAACAGCTCCGGAAGATAATATGTCTAACATAACGGTGGATGAGGTCTTTGACACTATTAACAAGATTATCCCAAATATAACAGGGGTGGAAAAACGGACGGAAACTTCCAAGTGCAGAAATCGTATGCTCAGGCATTGTCAAGGCAAGGGATTAGACCTGGGACACGGCGGTGATAAAATCTGCAAAGATGCTATTGGAGTAGATCATTTCAAACAAAGTCCTCAAGACATCGTGAGCGATGTAAGAGACCTGCCATCAATACCTGATAAATCGGTAGATTATGTATATTCGTCTCATTGTTTAGAAGACTTAGAAGATACTGAAGGCGCCCTCAGAGAATGGCTGCGACCCCTAAAGACAGGAGGCCATCTGATTCTCTATCTCCCACATAAAGATTACTATCCTAATGTAGGTACTCCGGAGGCTAACCCTGGGCACAAATACGACTTTAGAGAAAAAGATGTTATAGATTTATTAGATAAGATAGGTCTAACCGAAGTAATACATACGGCTGTTTATCCAAAAGAGTACAGTTTCGAGTTGGTAGCAAAAAAGGTAATATAAGAAAATAAAGAAGAACACATGAAAGTCAGCATAATTATTCCAACCTCTGTAATCTGGGTACCCGAATATCATAAAGTATTCGATAACTGTATAGCGTCAATAGAAAAAAACGCAGGATATCGCAACTATGAGATCATAATCGTAGACAATGTGATGTACAATGACGATGCCAGAATAGTCATAGAAAAATGCAAACGAAAAGGATACAGGGTAATCCCCTATCAATTCAGATTTCACCGCTCAAAGGTCTCTAATATGGCTGCAAAGTATGCTAAAGGTGAATACCTGCTGTTTCTGGATAACGATACAACTCCTCAAAAAAATTTTCTTAAGGAACTCGTAGATACATTACATACTGATAAACAGATAAAATTGGCAGGTCCCAAAATAATAAATCCCTACAGTATGAGTCGCTACACCTATGGATATACAAAAAACGTAACCGTTCAGCACCTCCCTTTGAACTCAGCAAAGGAACCCACCCCTAGCCCCTCCCAAGAGGGGAATACAAAAAGTCCCCTCTTGGGAGGGGATTTAGGGGTGGGTGAACTGTTACCAAAAAACGTAACCGTTCAGCGCTCCCACCTGACCTCCACCTCCCCCTTTCTCCCCCTCAGTGAGGGGGACAAGGGGGAGGAAATGTCCCCCGCTGGCGGGGGCGCAGGGGGAGGAAATATCCCCCGCCCCTGGTGGGAGGGGTTAGGGGAAGGGGATGAACTGATACCAAAAAACGGGAAAGGATTCATTCTGGTAGATGAAAAAATGCATGAAAATGGCAGCCACATCAAAGATCGTGAGGCGCTGCCTTTATGTTGTTTGTTAGTGGAAAAAAAGGTATTTGATGAAGTGGGAGGATTTGATGACGCATATCAATTGTACAACGCAGATATTGACCTATCCCTGAAGATAAGGGCAAAGGGGTATCGATGTGTTGTCAACAAAAACGCAGCGGTTGTTCACTACGGTGGTTTAAGTATCGGTATATTTAAAGACGATAATTTCCCCAGGTCGTACGATGATATTTTATTAAATAGAAAATGGTTTAACTGGAACAGAAATACTATTTCTACCTCTTCCCGGAAAGAACTGCTCGTAATCAAGCTGCTAACTCTGGGAGATGCTGTTTTAGTCACCCCCACCCTGAAAGCCATTCGGGAAAAATACCCCTCTCACAGAATCACTTTAGTTACCTGTAAAGGGTGGAAAGATGTATTTGAAGGAAATCCTTACATTGATGAATTGGCGGTAACCATTGATCACCCAAAATCTTCATTTAAACCAAGTCATTATTTCTATGACGAAATAACTACTCAATACATTGATAAGAAGGAGTGGGATCAGGTAATTCAGCTCAATTGTTTAAGTTTTGCAGGAGAGTATAAGAGAACAGGCATACATTTTCGGGATTTCTATGCGGAAATTGCGGGGGTCTACCCTCTCAAGGACACCAAATATTTTATACCTATAACAGATGACCACCGCAAGACCATAGATAAAATTCTTCAGCAATTTGAAATAGGCAAGAAATTAATATGTATTCACACCAATGGAGGCTGGGCGCTGAAAAACTGGTCAGAAAACAGATGGATGAAATTTGCTGAAAGAATCTACGATCGTTATCAATGTAAGGTAATTCTCGTTGGAGGAAAAGGGGAAGCTATAAATTCTCCTTATATTATAAACCTCGCTGATAAACTCAGTATCAAAGAATTAGTTGCCCTTTTCGAAAGGGCGGACCTCTTTGTAGGATTAGATTCCGGGCCGATGCATATTGCCTCAGCAGCCAATACCCCCATTATCGCTATGTTTAGCGTGACTCATGCAAAGGTGGGTGCTCCAAACAGTGATAATTTTATCACCATCCAGGCTCCGCTTTCCTGTGAAATTCCCTGTGGTCTCAAACACTGCTATAAAGAAATCAACTGTACCGATTCTATCTCTGTAAATACGGTTTTAAAGGCTGCCGAAAAGTTACTAAACCGAAAAGAAGCTATCAAAGAGGACTGGAAGGGAGGTTTACCTGCCCGGATATTATTTAAAGATTGGGAATGGCACACCATTAATCAAGAAAGAGGAGAAGATACTACATTACTGCGCGCACTACAGATCGAAAAAAAACAAACAATTAATGTAACAATTCACCCCCACCTAAACCTCCCTCCTCCCCCTTTTTCCCCCTCAGTGAGGGGGACAGAGGGAAGAATACAAGGGGACAATGAGTATTCCCCGCCCCTGGTGGGAGGGGTTAGAGCCTGCCCCGTACCTGATACGGGGGGAGAGGGTGAACTGTTACCAATTGAGGAACCAGGGACTTCGCAGCGTCTTATTAGCGTACTCTATCAAACGCGGGGAAATATATTTGAGCTGCCCGGCGGGGATACAGAATATCTCTTAAAACTCGAAAGCGATATAAAAAAATATGGCTGTAAAATACAGGGTAATTGTAACCAACAGATTTCACTGGAAGAGTTCGATATCATACACATAATAAATTTTGAAATCCACTCTGCCATAAATGCCGCACTTCAACAAAAACCTTACATTGTTACCCCTCTGTATAAAGACTTTAATCAACATATTGTAGCTTCCCGACGATTAGTTTCCTTGTTTAAGGAGTATATAGATTCGGGCAATCATACGACTTTTGAGAAGGGTCTTGCAGTTCTTCATAATATGGGCAATGTTTCAAATACCCCTGCTGACTATAATTTCATTGTATCTCATGCCGAAACAATCCTTGTAAGTGGTGAATCCGAAAGAGATCAACTCAAAAGGGACTTCCCGAATGCAAGGAATATTGAAATTGTGAAATTGGGTTTTGACAGACCAACAGACACTGAACACATCTCGCCAGGTCTATTTGTATCAAAATATGGCATAAAGGACTTTGTTCTTTGCGTGGGACGCCTGGAAGCCCGCAAAAACCAGTTAATGCTGTTATATGCCTTGAAGGATGAAGATATCCCCATCGTCTTTGTAAATAGCAAGACCTCTCAACCCGAATACGAAGAGTTATGTAAAAGATTTAAGAGAAAGGGAAAGACCATATTTACCGGTAGAGTAACCAGGGAGATGCTTTTTTCAGCATATAAAGCGGCAAAGGTTCACGCCCTGCCAAGCTGGTATGAGGTACCAGGCTTAGTTTCGCTTGAAGCAGGATGGGTGGGGTGTAATGTAGTAGCCTCAGGTTGGGGAACGATTAAGGATTATTTGGGCGAATATGCTTACTATTGCGAACCGCACGACCCTGAGTCCATCAAAAAAGCCGTACTGACTGCATTTAACGATCCTCGTGATAGAAAGTTACCTGAAATACTAAAGGACTATACCAGCGAAAAAATGGCTGAAACGGTTTTGGGTATTTATAAAAGGGTTCTTTCTGAATGTAATACAGAAAATGGATTACGCAGACTTAAAGAAAATGCAGAACATGCGTACAATGAGAAACTATTTTACCAACTGAGAAAAACAGTCCTCAATCTCAGTGGTAAAAACCCTCAAGAAGCTATAGAACCGGCATCACGTCTTCTCAGTTTTAGACCAAATGATCCTGTCTCACACTTTATCAAGGGTACTGCTTGTCTATTATCAACCAATTATCAAGAGGCAGAAGCTAATTTGATGCGCGCTCTAAACCTCAGGCCCTCTATTCACATAAAGGAATATCTGTATCTCTCTCTGTCCTTGTTAAAGCAGAAAAAGTACGAAGACGCTATAGAAATACTCCAACAGTCTCTTCAAGTCCACCCTTTTGTTTCTGACAAGTCCAGGATCACGATATATGAATATTTATTAAAGTGCTATGAAGGAATTGGTAATACCGAAAAGATTGTGGAGACAATCAACAAAATACAAGTTCTTAACTCTAATTTTACCGAATATGAAATGGAAGATATATATGCCGACCTCTACAACCAATAATCTTTCTTTAATAGAAACAGAAACCCTGAAAACATCCACGGCGTTATTCAACAAGGCAGTGGATTTATTCCGGAATGGAATATACCATGAGGCGATTGATGCTTATAAGAAGGTTATTGAACTTGATCCTTCTTTCTTTAATGCATACTATGATCTTGCCCTTGTATACGCACGTACCAGTCAAATAGATGCTGCCATCTCCACTCTGAAAGAAGCCATTACACTGAATAACGGAGACGCATCTGCATATAATAATTTGGGCGTTTTGTACTTCAAAAAGAATATGCACAACGACGCCAGAGGTTGCTTTGAAAAGGCATTGTCGATCGATACTTCTTATAAAGAGGCACAACAAAATCTTGAAAAGATATCTAGATTACCGGGAAAAAGCCTCCAATATACTTCGGTAGAAACACCTGCCAAAATCCATCTAAAAAAACACATGAATATTGGCTTTGTAAGCCTCTGGTTTGAACGGGGTCAATCCTACGTTACAAAAACCCTTCGTGACGTCATTGCAACCGAATATAACACCTTTGTCTTTGCAAGGTCAGGAAACTTATATAACCGCCCAAGATTGGAAACGAGTGGAATGTGGGCAGTCCCCAATCTAAATATTTTTCAT
>Ga0209212_1001977_pt1 | contig 30850 bp, 30 predicted proteins | sample RifGroC2_FD_183996 | JGI IMG/M metagenome (GOLD analysis project Ga0209212, IMG submission 183996) | Groundwater microbial communities from Rifle, Colorado, USA - Groundwater C2 (SPAdes) (version 2) | ecosystem: Environmental > Aquatic > Deep subsurface > Groundwater | place: Rifle, Colorado...
AGAGAAGACCGACATAGAATTCGTCATTTAACTCCACTTTTTTTTCTTTAAGGAGTTCATAGAAAATCTCCGATCCAGGTATTGCGGTAAAGGTTGTAATACTTACTTCGTGGAAACCTATCCAAGCCAATTTTCGTAACATCTTAAAGGTATTCTTTATATCCTCCTTTGTTTCGTTAGGAAAGCCAATTACGACAAAACCACATACAGTAATTCCGGCCTTTACCGAATACCGCGCCGCTTTATAAACATTATTCAAATCAAGTTTCTTTTGAACCCATCTCAGTGAGTCAACTGAACCGCTTTCGGGGGCGAAGGTAATATTCGTGCAGCCAGCTTTGCTTATCGTTCGAGCAACTTCCTCATCAAACGTTTCAGTCCTTGTACCACAGGGAAGCTGCCAGGATATTTTGATATTTCTTCGCATGAGCTCTTCGCTAAATCGCATAATCCAGTCCTTATCAGTGATAGCGGTTAAGTCTTCGAACTGGAAATCATCTGCTTTGTATTTTTCCATGTGGTATTGGATTTCATCAACTACCCTGGAAGGATCCCTTGTTATCCAGTCTTTACTCCACACCTTCGGCGCCGTACAGAAAGTACACGAAAAAGGACATCCTCTTGTACCGATAATTGGCAATGACCTGCCTCTTCCAGCGCCATGGGGTTGCCTGATCTGGATATAAGTTTCAAGGGGTATTTTATGATATGCAGGATACGGAAGGGAATCGAGGTCTTTCCTCCTCTCCCTTTTTGGGTTAATAACTATTCCGTTCCCATTATTACGATACGCAATACCTTTTATACCTTTTACGGAAGAGCCTGATTCGAGGGCGGCTACCAGCTCCCTCATTGTCTCCTCTCCTTCTCCTAAAACGCAGTAATCAACACTTGGATATGATAATACTTGTTCGGTAAGAGAAGTCGGGTTCACGCCCCCCAGGATTATCGGAACTTTGGGGTAAACTTTCTTTATTTCTATCGTAAGATCACGTGTCACTGGCCATGCGTGCGACCACATGTTGGATATCCCGATTACCTCAGTGTCCCTTGGTATCCTGTTTACAATCTCCGGAATAGTGATACCACGAACATTTGAGATGCCCCATTTGGTATATTTATACATGTCCTCACCCAGGCCATCGATTACCTCAACCGTATGACCTAATTTCTCCATATATCCCGCAATATAAGAAGCACCAATAGGGGGTACACCACAAGACCCAATCTGAGTCAAGGTTACAATCTGGGGTGGAACAATAATCGTTACATTAGCCATAGCGCCTCCTCGCTAATAAAATTAGCTAAAAAATGTTACTTTTTAAAATTTAACCGTAAATAATTCCATACGATCCCTGCCTCTTGCATTCTCATTAATGACATCATTACAAAAAAAATTAACGCGCCTATCCCCACAGAGCAGAGCAAATGAGCGGCTTGGAAAAACATCTTTGATAAATCGAGAAAATTACCCAACAAATGAGTAATGATATAAACAGATAAGACCATTATCAATGTAGATAACCCTATTTGACCAATAAAACTGAAAGAACCCAATAGATTTATATCTTCTATTTTCTTTTTTAGCAAAACAAATAACAGGCAAACTTTTATTCCTTGAGAAAGAGACCATGCTAAAGCAATGCCCTTCAGGGACAAATATTTCATGAAAGGGAAAGCCAGGGCTACATAGAGCAATAGCCCCAAACCCGAAATAATCATTGGGGTTTTCACATCAAATTGGGAAAAATAAAATTTATGCAAGATTATTTCCAGAGCCCATGCTACCATGCCAAATGCAATATACCTCAGGACAGAAGCAGTCAATACTGTGGAAACAGGTGTAAATTCACCCCTTTCAAAAAGAAGCTTGATGATAGGCACACTTAAAATCATGCATCCTGCAGCAAGCGGAACAAAGATGAGAGATACCGTTCTTAACGAATTGAAAAACATTTCCTTTAATTTATGTTTTTCTCCTGCTTGTGAAGTTTCAGAAAAAAAGGGAAAAACCACAACACCCAGGGAAAGAGGTACAACATATATGGGCATTTCAATAAGCCTTTGAGCATACGTGAGAGCTGAAACGCTTCCGGGCGGAAGGGTGGAGGCAAATATGTTACTTACTAAGTACGTTAACTGCCAGAATAGAACACACAAAAACAGCGGGCCTGATAATCTCATAACCTTCTGAAAAGGGGAACAACTTATATTCAAAGATGGCTTATAAAATTTAATCTTTTTTCTGAGCCCAAAAATATAAAGTGATAGTTGTCCGAGTGTTCCTGCAACAAGTCCAATTGAAAACCCTGCCACCTTCATCATGGAGAGAAAGATTATTGTGGGAGAGGCTTTAAATATTGCATCCCCAAAAACCGGTAAGGCAAATTTTTTGTATGAATTCAGTATCGGATACGCCAGAGCTGATATGCTCATAAAAAGAAGAGCCGGCGATGCAATTCTAAAAAGTTTTATCGTCAATTCTCTCTGCTCTCCTTTATATCCAGGAGCAAAAACCGAAATCACGAACGGTGAAGCTAACATACAAGCCACAACAATTATTGTGAAAAGAATTGTCAAAATATTTCCGATGATACTCGCTATTTCCCAACCTTTCTTTTCGTCCTCTTCATTCTTCAAGTATCCAATGAAAACCGGCAGGAAGGAAGAAGCAACTACCTCTTTTATTATTATATAAACCATATATATTATAGAATAAACCATTAAGTAAGCATCTGCCTCTATCCCTGTACCCCAAAAAAAGGCAATAACCTGCTTTTCCACAAAACCAAATATTTTGTGAAGAACGGTTATTGCCATGACTATACCTGTGGAACGAACGATTATTTTTGAAGATGTATCTTCTCCATAATTATTATACACAGTTGTTTTCATCTCTGATTACCTACAAGAGTGTTGAATAAGTCTGTTCTGGTGACGGCGTATAATTTTATAAAATGGCCTAAAGGGAAAAGAGAACTTAGAGCAATTCCAGATTCCACAGGTGAAAAGAGAAGAGTATGACTTCTATTTGCTCTGCAGATCATTGTATCTGAGAGGTGAAATAAAACAATCCATTAACTGGTTGCTATAAATATCCATCCCCCACACATCAACAAAATCCCGACTAAACGGACAACTGAGACAGTTTCATGTAAAAAAAATATTGAACTCACTGTTACAAAAATCAGGCTTATAACGCCGAGTAGTGGATACGTATAACTCAAATCATTGATCGACAGTACAAAGAGCCCTATAACCGTGGCCAATCCATATAATAATGCCCCAAAGACAAAATGGTAATTGTACAGCAAGATTTTAATTTTTTCATATAATATATCATCGATATCGGTGATCGTCAGAAGCCCCTTTTTTATCAAAGTTAAACTGGTTACGTTCATCAGCCCAACAATAACTATGAGAATAATACTGATTGTTTTTGATGTACTCATAGTATTTTACTCGTAATAGAAGTTACTAATTCCGACCATTTTTTATGAGATTGTGCCATCTCAATCTTCCCCATTCTTTAAGAAGTAACGGAAATTTTCGCGGGTTAAAAAGCAGATTATGGGTTACAAAACATTCATGAGTGCAAAAACACTTTTCTCTTTTAATATACTTCCTCACCTCTTCTGCTTTATTTGAAAACCATATCTTTTTAATATCATAATCATAATCCCTGAGATTTCCCAAAGATTTATTTAATAATTCACATGGATAAACATCGCCTTCACTCAGCAAAACCATGCTTAACGACCCTGCGTAGCAAGGTAAAAACCACTTTTTCTCCCGTGCTGTTTTAGCAATCAATCTTCTACTCAGCAAATTTTTTGCATCGACAAAGTGGCTAAAAGGAAAATTAGTAAAACCGCTGATATTCCTTTTCCTGACATCATTATCCATAACATTGCAAAATTCTTCAAATTTTGCAATATCGATGCCTTTTGCAAGCGGATTCTTAGGATTACCTCTTGTTAACGTATTAAATATATTAGCATTGTTAGATAGTTTCTTAAGATAGTCATACAAGGGTAGTAATTTGTCCTGATTAAATGAAGATACCGTTACCGTGAGATTGGTATTGTAATTGGGAAATTCTTTTTCCAGGGAACGTAATTCTTTATATGTACGAATAGCTTTATCAAAAAGACCCTTATGTTTTCTTATCCTATCATGGTCCTCCCCTAACCCATCGATTGATATAGTTACGCTTAAATGCAAATTTGGACATGCTTTCAGAATCTCTTTTGTAGTCTTTATACATTTTTCGGTCAGAGACCCATTGGAAGGCATCATGATCTTTTGAACAGAATTATTGGTATAATAAATTTTAAAGATTTCTGCCAAGTCATCTCTCAAAAAAGGTTCCCCGCCGGTTATAAACATAAATAAAATGTTACCCATATTTTTAGAAAACTTTTCAATTTCATCTATTGTCAACTCGTTATTTATGCTATATTCCCAATTCCCCCGCAAACAGTGCTCACAGTTTGCTGTACAAGCCTGGGTAACAAAATGGATAAGATAAATCGGCAACCCTCTTTTAGAGAAAAGCTTCGATGTATATTTCAGATAATTAAAGTAATTAAGATGGCTCATGATAATTAAGGTGATGAAGCAGGTGGCTGTGACTGCGTAACATTAAATTCTTCAATCCTCCCCCTTGGCCTGTTCAAATCATACACAAATAAACCTTTGGTATTAAGGTGTTTCGATAATAGGTCGAGCACCCTCTGCCTCTGGCCTGTTCAAATCATACACAAATCCGAAACCTACTCCAATATTTCTGGGAATTATTTGATTTATATATTGATCTACAAATTTATCTGCTTTTGCAATTGGAGTTTTTGGGACGTAAACGATATCGTAAGGTTTTAGATAAACATCCTTTTCTTTATTTTTCATAACCCTTTTCATGTCAATTTTTACGATCTCTGGCTTCTGAGAACCTGAATTTCGTAGTATTAGTACATTACTTAACCCCCCCGTTTCTTTAAATCCCTCTGCCATATAAATAGCCTGAAGAGCGGTAAGATTTTCATGAAGTTTGATTAGCTGGGGTGAATTGACCTCACCTCCAATATATACGTTCTGTGTAGAAAAAGTCCGGACAATAATTGTTATTTCAGGCTCTTTTATATTCTTTGCATATTTTTGCGTAAGAATTTTGTCTAATTCTGAAGTCGTCAGACCCACAGCCTTTACATCATCGATTAACTGGAGAGATATCTTTCCATCCGGTCTGATGTTAACTTCTTCGTCTAATTCGGGTACATTATAAAATTTTATCTCTAATTTATCTCCTGCGTGCAGTACATAATCATCCTCTGCGGTACTCGAAGGTTGTGGAGTAGAGGGTATGGTATTTAATTCTGAGACTTTTTTATTATGAGTGCAAGCTGTAAAAGTAAAAAGTATTAGGAAAATTACTTTTACTTTATAAGCATGGCGTCCGGTTTTCATGGTTTTCATGATACTCTTACAGTTAATCTATATATACTTTGAGAATAGTATTGATTAATACTATTCTTTAATTTACTTTTCAAAAAATTAAATTTTTGATAAAGTTGTTTTGGCAAAATATAACATTTCAATGTGGCGTATCACGTACATTTCTTATAACACACGAATTAGTTTTCGTCAATGAAAATACTTTTACTCAATCCACCGGTTCTCAGGAAATTTTCCCTTCCGTATCAGATATTGATGGGCAGGGGTTTCCGTCTGAGAAGGACAAAGACCACAGAGCGGGAATGAAGGCTAGTGCATTTAATGTACAGGAATTTCAAAACGACTATGTAGTGGCAATTCATGAATTGCCACTACACTGTTAAAAGCCGCCGAAGGCCTAATTAATGCGTTGTTTGTCCCAATTGTACAGGCTACACTCAGTAACGAAGTCATTATATCGGGATATATAAAATTTACTCTAAAAGAACCAGCCCGTATATATTAACCTCATCGAGTTTATTCTTAAGCGTTTCTATTTTTAAGTTATGATTTCTCACCGTTTGATAGACATCGATACCACACGCCTCCATTGACGGTCTTGCCTCTGCAGTACGAATACAGGCTGAGGCAGTCTCGCAATTTTCGCACAATTTACAAGGTCCTGCGCCAAGACCAAATGCCTTATAAAATCCCAGAGAAAATGCGTGCTTTTCGATTTCTGCTGTGATATATCGCATCTGCCAACTCAGGTGACCGTGGAGGAGTAATGCTTTATTATATTCCCCAAGAATCTTTTTCATCTCTTCATAAGCTGGCGCATGAGGCGGGCAGGTGAGCTTTTTCCCATACTCGTCACATCCATATTTGCATTTCAGTTGAACCCAACGTGCAACTGCAATGGTATTGGTATGAATAATGAAAGCTTGTTCACAGCCAAGTTCTATGGACTTTTTAATCAACAAGTCGCACAAACCTTTGGAATCAAGGTGTGATGTAATTTCTGTCTGAATGTCTGGTATAGCCGAATCCTGGGTATGCATAGGTAAATCTCCTAAAGGATTATTTTTTCATATATTTACTATAAACGAGATAGTGTATTTAATCAAATATTTTTTCCCTGGAATGTATACCGGGACATTTTATTGACAGCGCCAATTCATACGGTATAATCAGTCGGGAAAACAGCAGCAGCGGTTTAAAAATAATTTTCATAAGATTCACTTTACCACTTAGGCTGTATGGTAGCAGTGACCATGAAGGAAGAAAAAAAACGTCCTACAATTAAACAACTTCCTGCCCATGAACGACCGCGAGAAAGACTTATCCAGGGTGGTGACGAACAACTGACAGACGCCGAACTCTTAGGAATCATCATTCGTGATGGTACCCAGAACTATAGCGCTGTCGATCTGGCCAAAAAGCTTCTTTCGGTGTATGGTGACTTCCGCAGTTTAAGTTCAGCTTCTATCCGTGAGTTGTGCGAAACGAAAGGAATAGGCCCGGCGCGGGCGGCGCAGATCAAGGCGGCTCTGGCCATTGCCAAGCGTCTTACCAAAACCTCCCTTAAACCTGGCCAACAGTTTAAGCGCAGCAACGATATCTACGACCACTTCCACGAGCAACTTCGGGGAAAGAAGCAGGAAGTCTTTCTGGCTGTCTTGCTGGATAATAAAAACCGTATCATTAAAATTGAATCAGATGTTTCAGCAGGCAGTTTAACGTCCAGCATCGTCCATCCCAGAGAGGCATTTAAGGCGGCGATCAAGGAATCCGCCGCATCAGTCATCTTTGTGCATAATCATCCCTCCGGCGACCCTGAACCCAGCAAGGAAGACATACAGATAACCAATCGGCTGGTAGAGGCCGGGAATATCGTCGGTATAAAAATCCTTGACCATATTATCATAGGAAATGAAGAGTATGTCAGTTTTAAGGATAGAGGGATTATGACTTGACATTATCTTTTGATATGCTTATACTTTTTAACTGTTAATTTACAAGCCCGCCAGTAATAGCAATTCCGAAATTAAATAATCCGCTATTTAAGATTCTGGATGGTGTTTTGAACAATATAATGGGCTGGTTTTCCCTTGAAAAAATAAAGTGCGCCCATAGCTCAATTGGATAGAGTCACGGACTACGAATCCGGAGGTTGGAGGTTCAAATCCTCCTGGGCGCGTTTTGAAATTCTGAATAGTAATAAATTAGGACTTCGGCGACTTGTACCCCGCCCTTGATGGGAGGGGTTAGGGGAGGGTGATCATCTTTTTCCCTTTCACCCCCACCTCGCCTCCCCCATCAAGGGGGAGGAACTAAAGATTGAAATTCCTGAACATTAAATTAGGACTTCGGCAGCTTTAACGACTGCCCACGAAATATACGAAAGGTCACAAAACTTTTTTTAATCAGGTTCAGAAATTATAATCTTTTGCGCTTTTTCGTGTATTTAGTGGGTTTAAGTAACTTTAAAATTTTAGAATTATATGGAAGACGCAGGCAGACACGAATATTTCATGAGGCAGGCTATTGTTGAGGCCGAAAAGGCCGTGGAGAAGGATGAGGTGCCTGTCGGGGCTGTGATTGTCTACGAGAATCGTATTATTGCCCGCGCGCACAACCAACGGGAAATACTCAATGACCCTACTGCCCATGCGGAAATGATAGCGATAACTCAGGCTGCCGACTATTTACAGAACTGGCGTTTAACAGGGACAACTATGTATGTTACCTTAGAACCCTGTGCAATGTGCGCCGGGGCGCTGGTGCAGTCGAGGATTGATACCCTTGTTTACGGAACGGTGGATAAAAAGGCCGGGGCATGCACATCGGTTATGAACCTTGTCCAGGAACCACGGTTCAATCACCGTTTAAAGGTTATACCAAATATCCTTGCCGATGAGTGTAAGTTTGTATTACAAAAATTTTTTTTAGAAAACTGCCGTACGAAGTAACTATTAAAGTAACAACAGAAACCACAGATTACACAGATTTTATATGGTTAGTTGAGTTTCTTGAGTTTACTCAGTTAACCCAAGAAACACGAGAAACTCAGAGAACTCAAGGTTGCTTGTTTAAAATCAGGAGAGGTGCCAGAGTGGTTGATCGGGACGGTCTCGAAAACCGTTTTCCGCTTAACAGCGGAACGTGGGTTCGAATCCCACCCTCTCCGCCAGTAAAAATGATAAAGTTGAGAAGATATGAAGTTGTGAAGATGAGAACTTCCTAACTTCGCAATCTCCCAACTTCTCAGTCTAACGTTAGGGTCTTTGTGACTTCATAGCTATTTTGAAATTCGTGAGCATCAAATTACAGGAGAGGTGTCAGAGAGGCCGAATGAGCGCGCTTGGAAAGCGCGTATACCGACAAAATCGGTATCGCGGGTTCGACTCCCGCCCTCTCCGCCAGTTTGTTAAAATTGGCCGTGCTAGATGGGGAGCTAGCGGTTCCTTGTAACCTGCAACCCGCTATAGCAGGATCGATCGCTTTTTAGAGGACCTACGGACTATTAGTTTTATCTATGTAAGTGGTGTTGAAGGCCGGGTCTCATGCAATAAGAGATGATGCGAACCTGGTCAGGTGCGGAAGCAAGCAGCCATAAGCAATTGTCCTTATGTGCCGTGAGCAAATCTGGCCTGAGCTTACTGCATGGATAAGCTGATGGAAAGGGGGACGAAAAAAAGTGCACGGCCGATTATAAAAATTTTTATGGGGAAATTTTCCATATGTATCTCTGCAAGTCATTAACATCCCGTAGCTTAATCTCCACGATTTCCCACGATGAAAAAAAATAGCTGAAGAAGTGTATTGATATAGGTCAAACAACAAAGTATAATATATCTCAAATTATTACTATTATGGTGTCGTTATTAAGGTGATCAGCTAATGTCTTATGTTGTATTAGCGCGCAGATATCGTCCCCAAACCTTTGAGGATATTGTTGGGCAAGAGCCTATTGTGACAACCCTCAGGAACGCCATCCGCACCAACAGGGTTGCTCATGCCTATTTGTTGGCAGGGCCTCGTGGGGTAGGCAAGACATCGGCAGCGCGTATATTATCGAAGGCATTGAATTGCCAGCATGGTCCTACGGAAACTCCCTGCAATGTCTGTGATATTTGTCGATGCATCTCGGAAGGCAATGATATTGACGTTTTGGAAATCGACGGCGCCTCTAATCGAGGAATCGACGAGGTGAGAAATATCAGACAAAATGTAGGCTATGCCCCATCCCGAGCTCGTTATAAAATCTACATCATCGATGAGGTGCATATGCTTACCCGCGAAGCGTTTAATGCCCTCCTTAAAACTCTCGAAGAGCCGCCAGCCCATGTTAAGTTTATTTTTGCCACAACAGCAGTCAATCGCCTTCCTGAAACCGTCCAGTCACGATGTCAGCGATTCGATTTTAAGAATATTTCCGTCCACGATATTGAAAAGCGACTTTCGGATATCTGCAAGGCTGAAGGTGCGCAAATTGACACTGCTGCGCTTCACATGATAGCAAGACACGCCAGGGGTGGATTGCGAGACTCTCAATCGGTTTTAGACCAACTCCTCTCTTTTTGTAAAGATAAGATATCTCTGGAAGATGTGAATTTTGTTTTGGGTTGTATCGACGAGGATAAGATACTCGGAATGTTTGATAGCTTCGTAAAAAAAGATGCATCCACTGCCTTGAAGATTGTGGATACCATTCTAAACGAAGGAAAAACTTCCGGGGAATTTATCGATCAGTTGCTTTCGTGTATCAGAGACCTTCTGATATTCTCTTCCTGTGGTCAGGATATAAAGTGGACTGAGTTTAATACAACGTTAGTGCAACGATATGGAAAGTCCTTTTCCAGTGATACTCTCATGTACATGGTCCAAATACTTTCAGATGCAAGGATGAGAACGACTGATTCTCTCCTGCAGCGAATTTTGCTCGAAATGGCCGTAATCAAGCTGTGCAGGATGGAATCGATCGGTTCTTTAAATGAGATCGCAGACAGGATTGCATCTTTAGAAAATAGCCTTATACACCTCAGTAATGAAACAAAGGAGAAAAAGAAAGAATTCGCACCGGCTCAAAAATCTCTAGCGCAGCAAATGGTGTCAGAACCACCACCAGAAGAATATCTTACAATAAAAAGTGAAGGGAAAGAATCAGATGTCCTGCCTGATGAAAAAAATCTTTGGAAAAAGATTCTTCTCTTAATCCAGGGCAAGAAAAAATCCACCTGGGCGCTCCTGAAAGAAGGGCGATTTGCCGGGATTAAAGACGGAGAAATTACCATCGAGTTTCCCGGTAATTGCTTGTTTCACAAGGGAAAACTTGATCAAGTTGAAGAAAGAAAACTTATAGAGCAATACGCAAAAGAGGCATTCCAATCTAACGTAAGGCTAAAACTTACCGTAGCCCAGAACGGGAATTCCGAAAAAAGCAAAATAAATATCGTATCAGGTCGTGGTCCTTCTGAACAACAGGTTGCCGATTCAACATTCTCTGAACCGGCAGTAAAAAAGACCTTGGAATTGTTTGGTGGTCATGTCGTTAAGGTAAACAAATAGAGGAGGTCAATACGATGAAGGGTTTTGGCAATATTGCGGAAATGATGAAACAAGCGCAGAAACAGGCTCAAAAGATGCAGAAACAGATGGAGGAAATTCAAAATGATTTGAAGGAGCGTGTCGTTGAGGCCAGTTCAGGCGGCGGAATGGTCACGGTACATATAAATGGAAAACAAGAAATCCTTTCCATTAAGATCGATCCGGAAGTGGTAGATCCAAAGGATGTTCAGATGCTCGAAGACCTCATTCTGTCAGCCGTTTCACAGGCGTTTAAGAAGTCGCAGGAGCTGTACCAGGCTGAAATGGCAAAACTTACAGGCGGACTAAACATTCCGGGAATGCAGGGTTTGCTCGGTGGCGGAATGTAGCTGCTTAACATTGGTTTAAAAGAGGTTCTCTATTTTGAATGCATATCCACAATCGGTAATCAAACTTATCAATGAGTTCGGAAAGATGCCCGGAATAGGACAGAAGACTGCAGAGCGCCTTGCATGTCATATTTTAAAACTACCTGGAGAAGAGGCCATGCAACTTGCCTATGCCATTCGTGATGTAAAAAAACTTATTAAAGCTTGTACGGTTTGTTTTAATGTTTCAGAGGGTGACCCGTGTCATATCTGTAGTAATATTCACAGGGATAAATCCGTTATTTGCGTAGTCGAACAACTTGCAGACCTTTTAACTATAGAAAAAACGGGGAAATATCGTGGGCTTTACCATGTCCTCGGAGGTCATATCTCGCCGTTAGAAGACATTACACCAGAATCTTTGACCATTGAGAAACTTTTACAACGGGTAAAGGGAGACCATGTAAAGGAAGTCGTCCTGGCGACAAATTTGAATCTGGAAGGAGATGCAACGGCTCTGTATGTCCATAAACAATTGCACTCTTTAGGAGTAAGGGTTACAAGACTTGCCCGTGGGTTACCAACAGGAAGCTATCTTGAATATGCAAATACAGCAATTGTCGCCGATGCCATTTGTGGCAGAAATGAGATGTTAGGAGTTTAAAGTCGTTTTTTTTATGGAAGGTAATGTTTCATGAAAATGCAATCGTCTTTGTTACCACAGCTTCAACAAAAGATGAAGTTGTCTCCTCAAATCATTCAATCGATTGAGATTTTACAGTTATCAATATTAGCCCTTGTTGAGCACGTACAGCAAGAGCTGGTTGAGAATCCAGTGCTTGAAGAGGTGGTGGATGAGAAGAAAGACGAAAATCTCAGAGAAGCAGACGATACACCTCAAACAGCAGGAGATGATGATGTAAAAAAGGATGAGTTTAACAAACTAGGCGAAATTGCTGAAGATTGGCGTGAATACTATTCACAGACTATTATTCGGCGAAATAATTTGTCGGATGAACGTGATCAAAAACAAGAAGCATTGGAGAATACCGCCGCTAAGCCAATGTCCCTTCACGATTATTTAATGGGACAGATGTCATTAATTGAAGTTCCAAACCATCTTGTAGAAGCCTGTGAGAATATCATTTATTCCATTGATAAAACCGGATACCTGGCTAGTCCACTGGAAGAAATTGTGCAATCCTTAGAAAAACCTCTTCCTGTTGAGGAAGTCAAGGAAGCTCTGAAAATTGTTCAGGCATTGGAACCACCCGGAGTTGGAGCCAGAAACTTACAAGAGTGTTTGATACTGCAACTGGACAAGCGGGACCCAAACTATCAGTTGATGAAGGAATTGCTTCTCAACCACCTCGAAGATATTGAAATGAAGAAATATCCCCTGATAGCCAAAAGGACCGGGCACAGCCTGGATGTAATCAAGAAGCAGGTAGAATTTATCCGCACTTTAAATCCCAAGCCTGGTTCTATCTTTTGTGACGAGACCATACCCTATGTGGTTCCAGAGGTAAAAGTAGAATATATCGATGGGAAATACGAGGTATTTCTCATCGACAATTCCAATCTTCCTCATTTGCATATCAGTGCTTTTTACAAAAAATTTCTGGGTGAGAACGGTACCGACAGTACAACGCGTCAGTATATACAAAAGAAAATTGAATCAGCAAAATGGCTCATTGATGCCATTGAACAGAGACGGAGTACATTGTACAAGGTGGCCTGCAAAATTGTGGAGTTGCAAAAGGACTTTTTCGATGAAGGAATTTATCGTCTCCGAACACTAAAGATGCAAGAAGTTGCCGATATAGTCGGAGTACACGTCTCAACGGTAAGCCGCGCCATTGCGCATAAATACATTCAAACGCCACAAGGTATATTCGGGATGAAGTTTTTCTTTACCGGAGGTTTTCAGAACGTCGACGGGTCGATGGAGTCATGGGAAGCCATACGACAGAAGCTTGGCGAGATTGTTACAAAAGAAAACAAATCCAATCCTTTAAGCGATGAAGAAGTTGCTGGAAAATTACTCGCATCAGGTATAGATATTGCCCGAAGAACAGTAACAAAGTACCGACGAATTATGAGAATACCCTCCTCAAGACAAAGGAAGGAATATTAGTATGCCTATGAAACAAAAAACATTCCTAGCGATCCTCATTTCTTCAATCATATGTGTAGCCGCCCTGTGGAGTCTGACGGGCTGTTTTACTACCGATAAGTATCACAACAAAAAGCACATCGATGCCATCAAGAAGGATATCGGCTCTATGCACAAGGATATTGACAGAGTACTTGTCCTGGACGAACCTTCCCCACTGGTAGAAGAACAATAATATCCTAAAGTGTGATTTTTTCACCCACTGTTAACGAAAAAGCAGTCTTTTTTTGAATTGAATGCTCATGGACTTTGATCTGATAATAAAAAATGGAACGGTCATTGATGGAACTGGAATACCTGGGAAAAATAAAGATATCGGCATCAAGGATGACAAGATTGCTTTTTTAGATCATCGCATTCCTGCAAATAATTGTCCCACCATTGATGCAGATGGGCTGATTGTTGCCCCAGGCTTTATCGATATCCACTCCCATAGTGATTTCTTATGGCTTATCCGTCCGGAGAGCGATAGCAAGATCCTCGATGGTGTAACTACCGAAATTTGTGGGAACTGCGGTTTATCGGCCTTTCCCTTGCGTGGAAAGGTATTGGAAAGACGGGCGCAGGGATTAGCAAAATACGGTATCGATCTCACATGGCGGTCGGCATCTGAATTTTATGATGTGGCAGAAAATGCCGGGAGTTCTATTAATCGGGCATTTCTTGTCGGTCATGGCAATATCAGGGCATGTACAATTGAATATGAAAATAGAAATCCTAAACAGCATGAACTGCTTCAAATGGATAAAGATTTAAGGGAATCTATGGAGGCAGGGGCATTTGGCATGTCTAGTGGTTTGATCTACCCACCGGGTTGTTACGCATCAACAAATGAGATTGCGGAAATGTGCAAAATAATTGAAAACTATGGTGGTTTTTATGCAACCCATATCCGTAATGAAGGAGACAAACTTGAAGATGCGCTTACTGAGGCGATTGAAATATCAAGACTTTCCGGAGTCAGGCTGCAAGTATCCCACCTTAAAACATCGGGAAGCCGCAATTGGTATAAGGTCAAAAACATTAAAACAATAATTGATCGCGCTATCGACGAAGGCATCGACATTACCTGCGACCGTTATCCCTATATCGCAGCTGCAACCGATCTGGATGTAATACTGCCCAATTGGGTTTACGAGGGCGGCGTTGCTGACCAAATAAACAGGTTAAAAGATACAAACATGCGGCAACAAATTGCAAAAGAGGTATCTCAGTCAGAAAATAATGACTTCTGGAATGGGATAATGATTTCATCTGTCTATTACGATAAAAACAAGTGGATGGAAGGGAAGACAATTACAGAGATTTCTAAGGAATTGAACAAGCCGCCTATTGAGACAGTTTTTGATTTGCTCATAGAAGAAGAGACACGGGTAGATATTTTTTTGTTTAGCATGTGCGAAGAAAATTTGGAAAAGATATTGGGTTGGGATTTTGTCTTTGTCGGTTCTGATAGTTCCATGCGCGCTAACCAGGGAATACTGAAAGAAGGGAAACCCCACCCACGGAGTTATGGAACTTTTTCGCGTATTTTAGGAAGATTTTACAGAGAAAAGAAACTCCTCTCATTAGAAAAGGCCATTCAGAAGATGACCGGACTTCCTGCACAAAAAATCGGATTGGATAAGAGAGGCTTGATAAAAACTGGGTATTTTGCAGATATTACTATTTTTGACCCTGAGAAAATCATTGACAGGAGTACTTTCACAGAACCTCATCAATATTCAGAAGGCGTTGAGTACGTCATAGTGAACGGAAAGTTCACCGTGAATAACGGCAAACACACAGGCATAACGAATGGCCGTGTATTGCGAAAATCATAATAACTTTCAGATACCATGAAAACCATCTCTCATAATAACAGAGAAAAAATTGAAGTCGAAGCGAAGTTTATCTGTCCCGATGAGCTTGGCTTGGACGACCTTCTGGTTGCTATTAGTACCTTGAATCTCAAATATACCAAGGAAATACCCTGTTTTCAAAGGGATGTCTATTTGGATACCTCCGATTATACACTCCTCAAGTCAGATGCCGCATTACGCATACGCCAGAGAGGTGAAAACTATGTGGGCGCTTATAAGTCATGTGTAAAACAACGAGATACCATCTTTGAACGAAGAGAGTTTGAATGGACACTTTCGAATGAGGAAACGAGACTCTGGACTGAAGAGAAAAAACCAACGATTCCACCAATGGTCATTGAAAAACTACATCTCCAGGGACAGGAATTGAGAAAGGTTCTCGTCGTCGAGACTCAGCGTTATACAGCAACCATCATTGGAAATGACGGATTTAAAGCAGAGTTGTCTCTGGATGAGGTAATCTTCCGTGGACACAAAGGGCAAAAAACTTACCGGGAAATCGAAGTGGAACTATTGAGCGGCCAATTCGAACAGTTAAAGCAATTCACCAATAGTCTGCAATATCTATTAAAATTACAACCTGCCATAGACTCTAAATATAAAAAAGGAATGATATTAGTTGGGAAATACGGTACCAAAATCTCCACACAATATGGTTCGGAATAAGTTCATGTTCAGGAATTTCAAAGTTGGAGTCACAACTTTTAGGTCGGCTCGTTCTCAAACTCCGTTTAGGAACGCAATTTTCTGCAAGGTTTCCGCTTTGCGCGAAAGTAATAGAAAAAAGCCTCTGCCGAAGGCAACCTAATTTAGTTCTGAGATTAGAAACACAATGGCGCAGAAACAAGCACCACCGTTAACTTTGGCAGATTTAGCAAAGAAATCAAGAATACGCTTTGTTAAAATGATAAAAAGCTACTATTTGAAACCGTCCTATAAATGTGCTAAAATTTAGGATAGAAATTTTTGAGTATATGGCTCATAAAGGATACGAAAATAATGTGAAAGCTAAATCTTATTATTGGTTTGTCTATATGGAAAATCCCAAACTGCCATGTATAAGTGAATAATAGATTTTGCTGCTACCGTTCGTTTCTGAATCAAACATAAAAGGGAGGTGTAGTATGATTGCCGAGATTAGTGTGATTCCTATTGGAGAGGGAATTGATCTGGCCGGTTATGTTGCCAGGATTGTCAAAATCATTGATGAGAGCGGATTGGATTACAAGCTCAACGCCATGGGCACCGTGGTGGAAGGGGATAGTGACAGAATTTTCGACCTGATTAAAAAATGTCACAATAAGATGCTAGAAAATGCGCAGCGGGTATACACTACAGTAAAGATTGATGAAAGGAAGGATAAGAATATAAAGATGATCGAACATAAGGTGCAGGCAGTGGAAAAGGAACTAGGAAGGAGTCTGAAAAAATAAAAACACGGAGAATTTTCAAGTTATTCCGGTTAAGTCCCCCTTAACAAAGGGGGATTCAGGGGGTTGTGTTTTTTCTGGGCTATTTTACAACCCCCTCGCCCCCTTTTCTAAGGGGGATTCTCTATGCCATACATCATATAACCCGCTTAAATAAAATGAAAATTCCTATACAATGGACTTATTCATGAGGGATATAAAATGAGAAACAAATTTCTGATGCCGGTTTTGATTTTTGCATCTTTTATTTTATCGGGTATGTCAGTTTCCAATGTAATGGGGGGAAGCGCTATGCAGTCAGTTAAAGGAAAAAAAGCCGTGATGATAATTGCTCAAAATAATTTTAGAGATGAGGAATTATTGAAACCAAAGGAAGTTTTAGAGAAAAATGGAGTGACTGTAACGGTAGCTTCTTCCTCGTTAAAAGAATCTACCGGTATGTTGGGCGCTAAGGTAAAACCGAACATTCTATTCACCAACATTAACGTGGCGGATTATGATGCAGTTATATTTGTTGGAGGTTCCGGAGCGAGCGAATACTGGGATAACCCAACTGCTCATAAAATTGCGAATGACGCAAACAATGCCAAAAAATTGGTTGGCGCTATTTGTATTGCCCCGGTAACCCTTGCGAAGGCAGGTTTATTAACAAATAAGAAGGCCACCACCTATTCATCCACAGTAAATGACATAAAATCTGCCGGTGCAAAATATACGGGTGCAGATGTGGAAAGGGATGGAAATATCATTACTGCCACCGGTCCTGCTGCAGCACAAAAGTTTGGAGAAACCCTTGTCAAAGCGCTTAGCGAGTAAACTGCTTGTAGGGGTTGAAGATTTTCAACCCCTACATTGAACTTCTTTGTACATGGTCATAGTATGAAAAAACATATCTTATTAACAGGTAAACCCGGTGTAGGCAAGACATCTGTAATTAAAAAGATCGTCCCTTTGCTGGGAACATCTGCAGGAGGTTTTTTTACAGAAGAAATTCGTGTCATGGACAGGCGCATGGGTTTCAGGATTGTTACCTTGGATGGAGAGGAAGGTGTTATGGCCCATGTAGATTGCAATAGTAATTACAAAGTTGGTAAATATCGGGTTGATCTGGATTCCTTCGAGAAGGTTGCCATCCCGGCATTAGAAAAGGCCGTGAAGGATAAATCGATTATTGTTATTGATGAAATTGGGAAAATGGAACTCTTTTCAACAAAATTCGGGGAACTGGTACGTAATATTATTAATGGTGAAAAACCTCTCCTCTGTGTAATAAAGGAGAACGGCGACACTTTTACTGAAGAAATAAAAAATCGAGAAGATGTCGATTTAGTAACGGTAAATTATGAAAACAGAGAAGGGTTGCCAGAAAAGGTGCTTGATATGTTGAAGGCAATGAAAAAATTTAGTTTTGTGTGAGATCGTTACATAACTGCGTGTTACGATATGTAACAGTCGCGTTCATGCCCATTTCACAGGTATTTGACAAAACTTGACCACGTAATCTTCCATAAAATGTCACTATTCGTTATACAATTCTCATAGCGTATTCTTACAGCATCAAATCTTTTCGCTAGATTTTAACTCTCCGCAATATCAACTCTTACAACTTTCATAGATATATAATTTTTTTGTAGAACTCGTGGCATAACATCTGCGCATTTCCCTTATACGACAAATTAGAATATCTTGTTTGTTCATAAATTTTTGTAGGTCTCTTTTTTCTCTATTCTTTAGGGATCTACATGCTTAAGAAAGGTCAGGGGTTAATTCGTTCTCCCTGATCTTTCTAAGCAAACCAGGAAAGATATTGGAGGAAACAGATGGAATTCGCTTTTCAAGTTTACATTAAAGACTTAAAAAAAATTTCTCCTCTCACGGTTGAAGAAGAAAAAAGATTATTTAAAAAACTTTCACAGGGTGATTCTGAGGCAAAAAAATCTATTGTGATAGCTCATCTTCCTCTGGTTATAAAGATTGCCCGCCGGTTTGCCTATTATGGTGCATCTCTGCTTGATCTGATCAGTGAAGGAAATATTGGACTTATGCGTGCAGCTGAAAAGTTTGACTACAGGATAGGTCAACGGTTCGGCAAGTATGCTTCATGGTGGATTAAATGGACTATCATTCGGGCGTTGATTAACAATTCAAAGACCATACACATTCCCGTCTACATGGCAGAAAAAATTTATAAGTGGAAGAAAATATCTTCAAAACTAGCAAACACCTTACAGAGACTGCCAGATCGAAATGAAATTGCGGAAGAATTGAATGTCGGCGAAAAACAGTCCCGTTGGATAGAAAGAGCCGTAAGAAACACATATACTCTCAATTATGCGCACTTCCAGAAAGATGATTCAATGGAATTTAGTGAATCTATACCAGACGAACGGGTGAAAATGCCTGAAGACGAATTGATCGAATCTTATGATAAAAAAGAGTTAAGAAGGGTACTGGATATAATCGATCATAGAGATTCACACGTGCTAAAAATGCGATATGGATTAGATGGTATAGAACCCATGACACTCCGAGAGGTAAGTGAAAAACTTAATATCAGCCGAGAGTGGGTGAGAAAGATTGAAAAAAAAGCTTTATCTAAACTCAACCAACTTATGGCTTGTAACAGATAATATCTCTTAGAAGTTTAAGTCATACCCCGCAGTCGGAATCCAATCAGCCCTTAAGCCATCCTCATTAAGTGGTGTTTGCACATTGACAAATACGAACATTCCTGACCGCGGACTCCACTTGAATCCTGTTGAAAAATCAATAATATTCTTACCAATGGGTGCATTTTCTAATGTATATCTGCCGATAATATCCGATGCGATAGAAAAGTGGTTATTTCTTTTACCGAAGCCATAATCAACACCAGTGGCGTACACAATCCTGCTTTGTCCTTCACTTCCGCTATTGAACTCATATCCCAGGTTAAGATGCGGCGTAAAACGGCTGACACTTTTTGAAAATATAAGAAATGGTTTTATGCTGGTTCTCCCTGTTCCTAAAAGCTCGTTTTTGTTTCCTGTTTGGAGTTTCACATCAAGCGCAGAGGTGAAATCTATCCATTCCGACGTGAACAGATTATACTTACTTCTCAGAAAAATATCTCCAATGCCTGTAGAAGCACCGGAAACAGAGTCGCTAATCGTTTCTCCAGCTTCAAAACTGTAACCGAGTGTTTCGCCGCTTTTCCCTTTTTCCTTTGTCTGATTCAATATCCTTCCGTTACTGTCAACATCAAGTTGAACCTGTAGTATAGGTATCAATATGGAAATGTCCCAACGGTCTGTTATCCCATACGTGCCATAAAAAGAAAATAAATTGGTCTTCACATTTACATCAAAGTCCAGTTGAAGCAAATTTTTGTCTTTCTGGTTTTCATCTAAGAATACAATAGACTTTAAATTGTGTAAATCCTTTCCCTGCAGCTTGGAATAATCAATATAAGTATAAGAGAAGCCGAAGTTAATTTTCTTTTCCCCTAAAGTAGTAGCCCTCTCGGCAAAAATAGGCCCAAGGCTATCGGTTGTCCTTGTAAATACCTCTAATTCTCTGTCGTACTGAAAGGTAAATCCCCCTCCTGTTGAGCTAACCGGGAACGAACCCTTTTCGCTATTTAACTCTGAATTCAGATTTTGAATTTCCAGAAACGAATCTAATGGCACCTGAACGACCGTGACTACGTCTACACCCCCTGTGGGTCTTTCCTCCTCGAAGACGTTTTTTACAGGAACACCATTTCCACCATACAATGAAGTTATTAAGCCAGACAGATTATTGGCAAAACTGTTAGTTATCGGAAAAGTGATAATTAACAAAATAAAGAATGTGCTTAATATATGTCTTGTCATTAAGTAGATGACTCCAAATATGGATTAGAAGTAAATGCCTGCAAATGCATCATTATAGCTACTCCGTCATACTAATGAGGCATAACGTCCTTAGTGTCTTGGAACGATTATCACAATTATGGATAACCGCAATATATTACCACAAAAAAGTTACTACACAAAAAAATTCTGGCATTCCGACTGCTTCCGTTGGATTGCGTTAGCATTGACTACAGTTTGACTACAGTAAAAAGTATAGGGGGAGAGGGGATTTTCTGAGTATACGCACAATTATGTAATCTCGTTGTGCCTGGAAAAACACAAAGGAGGATTGAGTTGCTACACATTGTTAAAGAGAAACACCCCAAAGCATTCAAGGGTTTACGAGGCTGACTAAAAGGGATATAAAGAGCATTGTAACAGACATTGGCATATTAGAGGAACCAGGGTTAATTGATATTAAAAGAAAGAAGGAATGCCGGAGATAGTCTATACCCGTGGTAGATTACAGTAAGATAAATTTGGGAATAGCGGTTTAAGGCAGTTATTTTTGAAATTATTCATAGCTGGGAAGGCGAAGGAAGAATTAACCGTAAAATAGCTCTATAACTTTTAAGCAGAAGGAGATCAAGCCATGAAAAGGATGTTATTAGTAGTAGTCTTGCCTTTGTTTATGTGTGATGTTACAAAGGTAACGATAGCAAGCGATATTTGTGGGTATGTATACGATATTAATGATAAAAGTTTGTCTGGGGTGAGATATCTGCTAAAGACGGTTATAAAGTTTATAGTGGCGCAACATTAGGTAGTGGCCATTATTGGATTTCTTTAAAGGTAGGAACTTATACCATTAGATACAAGAAGAAAGGTTATCAAACTCAAACTAATGATGTATGTTTAAAAGAGTACGAAAAAAATATAGAGAGATAGTTGTGGTGGTTGCAAACCAAATTCCGACACTGTCACAAATTCCAACTGATTAAATTTTGTTAAGTAATCATAAAAGGAATAGGGTAATTCCAGAAAAGCCGTAACATTGACGGCCTTCCCTAGTATGTAGAACGTTAAACGATATGTAAAATGGCAAAACTACTAAATGCATATCTGCTAATTACAGGAGGGGGTTCCGTAGACCTTCCATTCAAAAACAACCGGGTTGGACTGCTGTCCATTACATTGTGTGGAAGGTGAAATTTTTTTAACACGGATGGCTTTTGTAGTTATAGGTTCTGGAAATAAATATTCTACATCTCCTATTTCTTCAATAAATTCATCGTCGGTAATCCATGTAATTCCATCCGTATCTAGATATTGTACTACTCCATTACCGACGTTTCTTCCTGAATCTATATAATCGAAGTCATTTGAATCTTCACCACAACTTTCGTTACAATCAGTTGTCTGAATGGTCATTCTGGTGATAGTAACCTCTTTTCCCCAATCGAGCCTGATCCAGCCATGCTTTCTTTGACCGAGCTTATTTTGAGTTCTTATCCAGTGGTAGTGACAATCTTCCTTTTCTAATTCGTCATTCATCATTTCCGGGCCAAATTCATCGACACCACCTCCGCTGCTGGAGGCTATTGCACAGGGTGCGATATTTGAAATGACACTAACGGGTAAAGATTTTGACAATGTATTTGAATTAAAAGTTATTGTCGCAGTCCCATTAGATATGCCTGCTATTGTGAAAGAGATTTGTCCATTTGAGTTTGTCAGTCCCCCGCTCGGTGCAACAACAGCAACAGATTCTTTATTGCTCCTTGCAGTAACCGGTACGTTGCTTAATGGACTTTTCTGATCATTGAGAATCTTTACCGTCGCAGTGCTACTGCTCTGAACATCTATAAAAAGTGAATCTGGCGTAACACTGATGCTATTTGAAAATGCTGTTTGGCAAAATACGAGGGTAAATATAAATATTATAAAATGGTTAATATGTTTTTTGATATGAACCTCGTATGTGATATTTTGACTTATTTTACTATTTTCCATATATTATTTTCTTTACGAAGGGTTTTGACTATTCTAGGCAGACTTTCTTTATGCCGATCACCACGCTCATCTGTCCACTCATCTGTTCTGTCAAAACTAACCGTAGTCTGTCTATTGTCATTATTTATCTCCATTACTTCATTTTGAATAGAAACCTTTATATCATGAACGTACATATAATGATTGCGAAGCTTGTCTTCTTCTTTTTTTGAGGATATATGTCCAAGCTCCTTTAGTGTCTCAATATCTCCTTTCTCCCAGGCATTTTTATATTCCTGCAACCAGGTTTGTATCTCGCTTTTTAGTAATTCCCTTGGGTCTGGTTCTGGCCTGGAAACTTTTACGTTCTTACTAATGTCATGTTTTTGAGCATTGTCAACCACTTTATTTAGATATTTATTGTCTATGGTTGTTTTGTTTTCAGTATTATTATCCAAAGAATTCTTATAAGGTTCCTGTTTTATGGTTTGTGATTCCTGTTCTTGTTTATTTAATGTTCTATCAGAATCATTCATAATTTCTGTCGAACGGTTACTTTCTGACTTCACGGCAACCGCTGGCAGTTGAGGGATTGCACCCTTTGAAATGACATTTCCTGGTTCGTCTGTATTCCTTAGAGATGCTGGTATTTTTTTGTTTACATTAGGAAATAGAGCTACACCACTCTTAGCAGAAATGTTTTCTTCTTGTTTTTTTGATAGAAAGAAAGTGTATATTACTAACGGAATTACCAAGGTAGACAGGATTATTGCAAGAACACCGGCACTGGTATAAGTTGTATGTTTTTTGGTAGTAGAATAGTCTGCCCTTTGTAATAACAACCTGAATTCATCAATTGAATGGGGTCTTTTATTTTTATTTTTTTCTAAACATTTGAACACAATGTTTTCAATTTCTTTTGAAACTTTTGTATTTTTGTTTACCTTCCTGAAAGATTGGGGTCTTTCATTCATGTGTTTATTCATCAAGGTAATTTGGTCACCTTTAAATGGGGGATTCCCTGTTAACATCTCATACATAATTACACCCAAAGAATATATATCTGTCCTTTCGTCACACTCCCCTCGCCATTGTTCAGGCGCCATATATGGAGGTGTTCCCACGATACTTCCGGTCAGAGATACATTATCGTGTGTTCGTAATTTTACTATTCCAAAATCCAGGACTTTGACAAAATCGTCTTTATCTCCAACCTTAGTTAACATAATATTTTGTGGAGTAATGTCTCGATGTATGATCTTCTTTGGGTGTTTATGTGCCGTCGAAATTACATCACAAATCTGAAAAATTATATTTAACATTCTTGTGACATCGAATGTCCCCGTATCTTTTATAATTTCTTTTAGGTTCTTACCTGAGATAAACTCCATTGCCATGTAAATCGTACCGTTTGTGTCGCGATCAAAATCGTATAAGTGAATTGCGTTTGGATGACGTAATTCCCGTATGGCAGATGCCTCATTATAAAATCTCTTAATGTCTTGAGGATTATCGCTTAAATTCAAATGCAATATCTTCACGGCAATAATATCATCACTATCAAGCAATGTTCTTTTCGCTTTGTATATAGTACTCCAGCCGCCTGTAGCAATTTTTTCTATAATTTTGTATTTCCCACCCAATAATTTACCAATATAATGGTCGTATGATGGTTGTTGCAAAGGTGACAGTGTATTGTCGCATATCGAGGATGTTTGATGAGTGTGTAGCTCTGATGACATCTTATACTCACACATTTTTCCACAGTGTTTGCAGGTAAGAACCTTCCCAATATCAACATGGGCTTCTTTAAACCTTTTATTGCAATGCGGACATAAAATAACAGTAATACCTAGGTTTTTTAACAGATAAATCCATTGTTCATGCGTAATATACCCGCGATCAAGCAAGATAACATCTAGGCTCTTTCTTGGGTCTTCTACCTCAAAGGCATCAACAATGCGTTGGCTGATATGAACTTGTTCTGGTGTGGTAAATCCTTCAGAAACGGCAAGATTCCCAAATTCCATATCTAATCTGTTTTTCATAAGGATTTTTGCCAAAAAACTTTAAATGAAGTGAAAGTATGTAAAAAACTCTTTTACTAAGATATGTCAGCTTATCTTGTAATTAGATTATAGTTATTTAAAATGTCTATTGATATGATTTTTTGATGTGATCGTTTCTTACTTCTTATTTTTTTGTCATAGATACTAATAGCAAAGATAGATAATGCAAAGAAAATAAAGCCGCAGAACAACATCCTAATATCTTGCGAGTTTGGGTATATAAAGTGAATCTTTTGCCCTATTAAACTGCCTATTAGCAAATTAATAACGGGTAAAATAAGGAGGAGTATTACGCTTTTATATGGGGATCTTTCAACTATTTGTAATGTCACCTGCTGACCCACAACCAAGCCGGAAATTGCATTTACTTCTATAAAATTTGATTTGGTTTCTATTCCTGCACAAGTACCGCAACTTTTGCATTCCTTTGTATCTGGCTTTACTACTTCTACCGTTGCACGATTGCCTTGTATGGATTTTATAATTCCTTTTTCAATAATTTGTTTTTGATTGGACATACTGATTGGTCAACAATTAGGTTCCCTGCGGGGGTTGTTGGGTTTGGGTTGGATTGCCAACCTTTTCTCTCATTAATTTACCAACTTTAAATACTACCACATTCTTGGCAGGAACAAAAGCTACTTCACCGGTTCGCGGATTTCTAGCTTTTCTGGCAGCACGCTGGCGTATCTCAAAGACTCCAAAATCACGCAATTCAATACGATTACCTTGTGAAAGTTCACTGAGAATCTCATCCAAAAACATTTGTATCGTTTTTTTCACGATCATATGTGTATTATCTGTCCTTCTTGCTATCTTCTCACATAGGTCCCTTTTTGTCGTTGTTTGCATTACAATTCTCCTTTTCTAACGTAGATATGTAAGTGGTAATTTCCGGGAAGAATTTCTTTACTGGCTTAATTACAATGAAAAACATCACCTCCTCTTTGCTTGTACCTTAAAAATCAGGAAAAATACTTTTCAAGTCTTAACTAATTTCTAGGCATAATATTTATGATTGGTTTGGGACATATTAGCAATTCAAAAGATTAATGTCAATACGATTTTAACACTTTTAGTATTATAAATTTAAGGTAGTAACATATGAAACACGACTTGATTGTTCTTTAAAAAGCTTGACAATACATTAATAAATGTGTTATTTTTATATATAATTTTAATGTTTATGCGGCTTTAAAAGCAACAATTAAACAGTAAGAGCTAGAATCAACCCGTGAACAACAATTGAGTTTTAATGAAATTTTGATATAGCTCAGTATTAAAATAGACATGTTTTGTTAAAAATTGAGGAGATATAATGAAGGTTAACATCAGAAAGAGTTCTATAAAACATATAAAGATGTGTGGTTTTCGAAAGAGGATGCGTACAAAGGGTGGACGTGCAATCCTAAAGAGAAGAAGAAGGATTGGCAGAAAACCATTACTCGATGTTTAAGAGACTAATAAAAGGACCCTAAATATATTATAAGATTAATATTTAGGGTCCTTTTTATGATATTTTGTTTCAGTCTGTTATTATAATTGCCTCTACTGGGCACTCTTCAGCCGCTTGCTTACAGGTATCCTCATATTCCCCCGGCACATCGCCATCCTTAGCTACAGCCACGTCACCACTCATGGAAAAAATTTCTGGACATGTTTGTGTGCAAAGTTCGCAGCCCGTACAAATATCCGCATCTACTTTTGCCTGCATGATTCATCTCCTTTCTAAAATGCACTAAAAGTTATGTAACCTAAAACATTCACCCGTCTTCTCTACAATACAAAAATTTTAAAAAATTTTCGGACGAAACACAACAACTTTTTTTAAGATATAAAACCTGAGATACTATCTAGCTTAACACCTTGAACGGCAATTTCTGGAGCAAGCACAACTTCTTCTCCCCCCCAGACAATCGTCTGTTTTTTATCTTTTGACACAGCAATAATATTATTTAATATATCTGCTATGTTATTATTTATCCTTACCGTATTTGGTTTTAGAGGTTTATCAATTTTACCTCCCTTCACTAAATAGGAATCTGCAATGATGGTGCTTGTAAAATCCCCAGCCGCAAGCCCATTGATTGGATAAGTATACCAAATCCTGCCGATATAAATTCCATCATTTATTTTAGATAGTAAAGAGTGGCTGGGTACTTCGTCTTTGCCCTCTATAACAACATTCGTCGGGCATATTCTTGGCTGTATATTATGATTTCTACCTCCGTTGTGATAGCGAAATCCATTTCGTGGCGGAAACGAAACAAAAACATTCTGCAATTTTCTGGAAAGATAATTATTTGCAAGAAAACCCACAAGAAATCCATTATGAATAATGTCCGTTCTGCCCGTAGGAATCCCCTCACAAGAAATTTTTTTACTACCAACAGCGCCTTTTATTGTGCCATCATCGTAGACGGTTAATAATTCTGATGCAATCTTTTTCCCTAACTTCCCCATAAATGGGGTATCTGATGAATTTACAGACGAAAGACTCAAGGCTGGAATTACTATGTTTGTAAACAGGTCTGTTACCGGTTGCCTTCCAAATACAACGTTATATGTTCCAGAAGATATCCTTTCTCCACCAATGGTCTTTATGGCGCTTTCAGCCGATGCACGCCCTGCCTCTTCAGTATCAAAACTGGCTAAATGGGTACTGGTATTCCAACCAGTGCCTTTGACTCTTTCATTCTCAATCATGGAGGTTATATTGGTTGTAAGAACGGTAGATTCATCAAAATCGTCTATGCCTTTTGTACTCGCAATAGCCATACGTTGTTTAATGACGGTAATATCACCGCCAACAATGATTGATTTGTCAAAATGTTTTTGATTGTACTCTATAAGTGCCCCTTTTAGCCCCCGCCAGCCTAAATCAACGATTGCCTCATCACTAATATCCATTACTGCAGGGTCATGATAATTTTCCAATACGGGTTTTTCCATAGGTACAGGAATAGACTTGAAGTCAGGATCGTATACCTTATTCTTCCTTGCCTTCTGAAATGCCTCCACTACACCTTTTGTGGTAACATTATTGGGAACGCTGCCGAACCCTACTTTTATCTCTTTTCCTGCCTTAAAAACGACAAACAAGCCAATGCCGCTGAACTGCGTTGATTTGGGTTCGTGGACGCCATTACAAGGGATATCAGACGTATAATTGAGCCGTACAGTTATGTGTTCGTTCCATGATGCAAAGATTTCAGCATCAATAACGTCCTTCTGTTTTTTTACAAAATCGATTCCGTTACGAACACAATCTCTAAGCGTTTCTAAACCTATCATATTATTGATGTCCTGTTAATCTTGCCATTGAACGTAATGTAGGTCCGCCGTTCCCGACTCGCATAACCTGCATAGGCTGTCCCTTCCCGCAATTGGGTATAGGAAAGACCTCAAAGTCATTTCCTACAGCGTCTATGTTCATTAAAAAATCTTTTGAATCCGCCGTAATGCCACCCTGTCGGTATAATTTTGTAATCTTGCCATTTTCTATCCTAAATACTTTTTGAGCAGAAATACGAAAGTTTTCCCTGGATTCACTAATGGATGGGATTCGATGGTTAACGATATAGTATCCCTCCTTAACCTCAGCAATTATTTCTTCAGGGTTTTTATTCCCATTTGCAAAAATGGTATTGGTCATTCTTACTATGGGAACGTAATGAGGTTTGGTTGCCCGCATAGAGCCATTTGGCGGATGACCTAGAATCGCAGCATACTCACGCCCATTCATAAACCCCCTGAGAATTCCATTTTCGATAAGATTCACCCGTTTACCGGGTGTGCCTTCCATATCATACTTGAAGTGGCCATATCCATGTATGGATGGATCGGAATATGCAGTCAAAAGAGGTGACGCTATCTGTTTTCCTAGTTCATTATCCTGAAAATCTCTGAATAGCCAGGATCGGCCGGCATAGGCTGTTTCTAATTTTAATACCCTGTCTGCCTCTGTAGGATGTCCGACAATTTCATGGGCAAGAAGTGCATTGAAATGCGGATTTGTCACGACAACGACAGGCTCAGTCGTTGCAGGCAGAAATTCTGCCTCAGTAAGTTCCAGTGTTTCACGCGTTCGCAATAACGCAAAATCACCAAATGATTGCTTGTAGACATTTTTACCTTTTAGAACTTCCCACCCACGGAGATCTCCCACATAATCATAACAGACCTCAGGGATACCTCCTGGTTTTTGAGCTACCACAGACACCATTCCCTGCGTCAGCGTGTATGATTGGTCAATGCAGGATCCCTCGGTACTGCAAAACAACTCCCTGTTTATACCTGTATGTACATTGATATGCGCATATTGCACGTCTTTGCAAATACTCCGCATATCTCCGGAAATTTTTGTGCAAATGGTGAGGATGTCTTTCAGAGATACATTCCTTGGATCTTCATCATAAACAGCATTAATTATATCGTTGCAGATATCAATCCTGGCAAGGCTTACCGCCGTTAGTGAAGGCGCAAGAGATTTAAACTCAGCCTTTTTGTTTGCGTTAGCAACAGCCCTAGCGTATGCCTTCTTTATTCCGAGAGTAAGCACCTTGTGAATACTTTTAGGATTAGTCTCACCTTCCCCGATCGATTGACCGTAATATCCCCACGCACTCATTTCGCCAGCTAACACCCTGATCCCAAAAGAAATTGAGGCATCTTCGCCCATACCCTTTGCCTTACCGTCTTCGGCATTGGCATATTTTGTCTCATGTATACCAAGCCTGATGTCGGCATACTTACAATTCTTCAAAGAACCGGCATGTTGAACCACCTTTGTAACCGTTTCTTTTAATGTATCTATGAGTTCAACTTTTATACGGCTTGCGATGGGAATTCTCCTTAATAACAAAATAATACATAGCGCAGTATACCGCAATTAATTGACCACCCCTGTTTCCCCTCCTTCGCAAGGAGGGGATGGAGGGGAGGTCAAAACTTACTAAAAAAGGTGGTATTTATTTAACAAATAATTCCTCTTTTTTCCATAAATATTTGTGTCGTTGCAATCGGAGTTGACCGCATGCGGCACTGATATTGTCACCTTTTCTCTTTCGGAGGGTAACAACAATGCCGTGTTTTTCCAATGTCTTACAAAACATTTCGATCGTTTCCTGTGAAGGAGGTTTTAAATGAAATTCTTCAACGGGATTTACAGGAAGCAGATTGACATTACACTGGACACCTTTTAGTAGCCTTATCAGGGACTCAGCGTCTTGTTTGGATGCATTCACACCGTCAATCAAAATATATTCAAAACTGATATCCCTTCGGGTAGCCTTAAAATATTCCCGGGCTGCTGCAACGATGTTGTTTATGCCAATCTTTTTATTTGATGGTATTATCTTTGACCGGGTAATATCATTGGGCGCATGGAGGGAGATCGCAAGATTTACCTGTATCCCTTCTTGCGCCAATCGGTGCATACCGTCTATAATTCCGACCGTTGAGATGGTAATGTGTCGTGCCCCAATCCCCAATCCCCACTCTGCGTTCATAATCCTGACAGCCTTAACGACGTTATCGTAATTCTTGAGCGGCTCGCCAATACCCATAAGTACAATATTGGTGAGGCGTTCGTCATGTTGAAGGTGATTCTTAACATGAAGGGCTTGTTCCACTATTTCACCAACGGTAAGATTTCTTTCAAGACCAAGGAGTCCACTTGCACAAAACTGACAAGCCATTGCACAGCCTACCTGTGTGGATACGCATGCGGTAATCTTTCTGCCTTCTCTCAACAGGACGCACTCGATCACGTTCTCATCAGACAAATGAATGAGAAATTTTTCTGTACTATCTGGAGTTTGTATAATGGAATCGACTTTGGTCTGGAAGACCTGATACTTTTCTTCAAGCTGCTTCCGAAAATTTTTGGACAGATTAGACATCTCATCAAAAGCCGTTGCCCCCTTTTCATAAATCCAGGAAAGTATTTGTTTCGCCCTGTAACCAGGTTCACCTATGAAGGTGCAGAGCGCCTCTAATTCAGACAACGACATATCGGTAATTGATCGAATCTCCATTTTGTACATATTCTATTTCTTCGAATCAGGTATTGTAATATTTAGTCTTTCCAAGCCCATCATGCTTGTATAAAATTATAATACATTTTCATCGTTTCTGAAATAAATTTAGCCGAT
>Ga0209212_1001978_pt1 | contig 30846 bp, 26 predicted proteins | sample RifGroC2_FD_183996 | JGI IMG/M metagenome (GOLD analysis project Ga0209212, IMG submission 183996) | Groundwater microbial communities from Rifle, Colorado, USA - Groundwater C2 (SPAdes) (version 2) | ecosystem: Environmental > Aquatic > Deep subsurface > Groundwater | place: Rifle, Colorado...
GCCACCGATGCGGGAGGGACCGCCGAAGTCGTGGAGGACGGCGTCAATGGTTTTTTGCTCCCGCTTCCGGTTCCGGTGGGTCTGTTGGTTGAAAAGATGGAGTTTTTGTTCACGCATCCCGGGGAGCGGCGTAGGATGGGACTGGCCGGGAGAGCCAGGGTTGAGAAGGAGTTTGATATGCCTCAGAGCGTCCAGCGCTACGAGACGCTTTTCTATAAGGTCTTGACGGAATCCTAGGCGCCGTCGCTTCATGGAAAAATTGAATATTCTAATCACCAATCACTCGCGCTATCCCACGGGAGGGTTGGAGCTTTGGGGACGGAGGTTGGCGAAGGGTCTGATGGAGCGCGGCCATCAGGTCGGGTTTTGCGTCAAGCGGGATTCGGGATTTTTGAGAGAATTACAGGCGGGTGGTTTTCATGTTCACGCTTTCCCGATGCGAGGAGACATGGATCCACGCACGGTGCTGCCGATGGCTCGATTGATCCGGAAAGAAGGCATCGACGTGGTCCTCAGCATGCGAGAGCGGGATTTTCGCTTGGCGGGCCTGGCAGTCAAGCTCGCCGGAAGAGGCCGCGTCGTCGTGCGCCTCCGCGCCATTTGCGGGCACGATCGTACTCAATGGAGGCGCGACTTCCGGTTCGTGCGTCAGCGCTGGCGTTACCGCCATTTTGCATCGCGCGCTGTGACCAACTCCGAAATGGGCAAGCGCGATCTGGTAGAAGGCGGCTGGCTTTCCGAGGAGAAAGTCGAGGTAATCCACAACGGGGTGGATCTGCGCGCATTCGATCCAAAACGGGTCTCGCGCGGAATCTTTCGGCAGGAGTATGGAATACCTGAGGACGCCTTGGTGGCTGTCCTGATCGGAAGGATCGGTGAAAGAAAGGGACAGGTGATTTTAGTCAAGGCTGCGGAAGAAATTCTCCGACGACAGCCCGGCGCCTTTTTCCTGCTGGTAGGCACTCCCTCGGATCAGGCATATTACGCTGAGATGGCGAAGTATCTCGAGCAGTCTCCCTTCCGGGAGCGTATTCTCTTCACAGGGCTTCGCCACGACATCCCGCAGGTGCTCGCGGATGCCGATGTCCTGGCGCATCCCTCGGAGTGGGAAGGATTGCCCAATGTTGTTCTGGAGGCCATGGCCATGGGGCGTCCTGTGATCGCCACCAATGCGGGAGGGACCGCCGAAGTCGTGGAGGACGGCGTCAATGGTTTTTTGCTTCCGCTTCCGGTTCCGGTGGGCCTGTTGGTTGAAAAGTTGGAGTTTTTGTTCACCCATCCCGAGGAGCGGCGTAGGATGGGACTGGCCGGGAGAGCCAGGGTTGAGAAGGAATTTGATATGCCTCAGAGCGTCCAGCGCTACGAGACGCTTTTCTATAAGGTCTTGACGGAATCCTAAGGGAAAATTGATATTTTCCGAATATCGCTTTATAGTGGATGGCAAGGAACAGCAAGCGCATAGTGGCCGTGAGGCGCGCTGTCTTCGGGCGAGCGGAAACAGGCCTTGGGGACTTATGACTCCCATCGATGTCAGTATCGTCGTTCCAACGCGCAATCGAGTTCAAAGCCTTACGCGGCTTCTGCGCAGCCTCGATCTCATGGAGATCCCGGACGCGCTTCGAACGGAGGCCTTGTTCGCCGACAACGGCTCTACGGATGAGACAGGAAGGTTTCTCCTTGAAGAACAAAAGAAACCTCGAAAATTCCTCCTCAGGGTTCTTCAAGAGATGCGAAGGGGAAAAGCCAATGCGGTGAATCGCTGCTTGCAAGAGTCTGAGGGCAAGATTATTTCCATTATAGATGACGATGTGGTCGTGCATCCACAGTGGCTGGTGCGCCATCTTGAATGTTACGACTTGGCCGCTTTTGATGCTCTCCAAGGACGGATCCTGCCAGGAGTTGATCCTGAGGGGAAACCAGCAGATCTTAAACGGCTTTATCAGTATAACATCCCCTTAGTAGATTATGGCAATCAGATCCGAGAGATCAATGGGCTCTTAGCGACCAATATCTCTTTTAAGCGAGAGGTGTTTGAAAAGGCCGGATTTTATAACCCGAGCCTGGGAGCTGGGGCCTCGGGGTTCGGCGAGGATACAGAGTACTCCGCGCGCATCCGCAAGGCAGGTTTTAAGATTGGCTATACTCCGCACGCAGTGGTTTATCATGAACTGGATCCAGGGCGGTACGGCAGGGCGTATAACCGCCGGATCCACTATCTCAAGGGATTCAGCCGAAGCCTCTCTCGACGGGATTCCATGCCTTTCCGCGTGGTTCCAAATCTACTCGCCAGTTGCATTCGGTACGGCCTCTATCGGACCTTGGGACAAGGCGAAAAGGCCTACAAGGCTGAAGGACGCATCATGAGATACTGGGGATATCTCATAGGCAAGGCAGGCTCTTGCCTTAGGCATGGTTCCGGTCAGAGCGATTAGGAAGCTGCTTAGCTATGGAAAAAAGTCCCGCCGTTTCCGTGGTCATTGCCACTTATAATCGAGCCCATTTTCTTCGGGATGCGATCCAAAGCGTTTTGCGCCAGAGCTTTAGAGATTACGAGCTGATCATAGTCGATGACGGCTCCAGCGATGGGACCAGGCAACTGTTGGAGTCGTATGCCGGTCAGATACGTTTTTTCCGTCAGGAAAATCGGGGCCCCTCGGCGGCGCGCAACACCGGGATCCGCCATGCGCGAGGGCGGTGGATCGCTTTTCAGGATTCAGACGATATCAGCGCGCCCGACCATCTTGAAACGCTCTACGGCTTTGCCGAAAAACATCCGGGCTGCGGCCTCGTTTTCGCCAACGGCGGCTACCTGGAGGGGCCGGAGCACAGTCGGGAGACCATCGTCCCTAAGAGAAAATCCGTTCGTCTGGCTGCGAAGGGCGTGACGCTCAGGGACCTCTTCGATAAGAGCATCTTTCGTTTGCAGGCCTCCATGATTGCGAAGTCCAGCCTGGAAGCGCTCGGAGGATTAGATGAAACCATCCGCATCGGAGAGGACCTGGATTTGGCGATGAGGATGTGGATGAAATATCCGGTCGCTTACCTGGATAAGGTGGTTTTTCTCTATCGTAAGCACGATGCGAACCTCGTCGGTGACCGGGAACTCAGACTCTTGGACAATATCCGCGTGATCGAGAAACTAGTCCGTGAATTTCCCCAAGCTAAGGAAATGCTGGGCCGGGAACGGATCGCAAGACGCCTGGCGTACCGCTATTACCGGCTTGCCAAAGGTCGCTGGAAGGCGGGAGACCCGACGGGGGCCAGAGAGGCTTTGAAGCAGGCCGTTTCCCGGCGCCCCCTGTTTCCCAAGTATCGCCTCTATCAGCTTCGGTGGCTGCCATGGTCCGCGAGTTAGAAGCAGAGGCCGGAAATCCGCCGGCCGTCAGCGTGATCGTGCCCACCCACGACCGGGCGTCGAGCCTCGGCCTTTTGCTGGACGGGCTCTCACGCCTCAATGGCCGCGAGGCCATTCCTTTTGAGGTGATCGTCGCCAACAATGCTGGCAACGACGCCACTGCTGAGCTTGTGGCAAAGACGGCTCGCGAGTACTCAGCATCCGGGGGGGTCGCCGTACGGGTCGTCCGCGAACCGCTGCCGGGCAAGTGCCGTGCCCAGAATGCCGCGATTCGGGAGGCGCGCGGGCCGATCCTGGCCTTTCTCGACGATGATGTACAAGTCGATCCTCAGTGGCTCAGAGCAGTACACGATTTCTTCAAAAAGGGCGCCTTTGAAGTCATGCAGGGACCGATCCTCATGCCCCCGGAGATGCAAAACGACCAGGAGTTTCTGCGCGCCTATCATCGCTATCGGACAATTCCTTTCGTCCAGTATAACCCCGGGAGGCGGGAGATAACAACGCTTACCGGGGCAAACATGGCTATGCGGCGGGAGCTTTTCTCTCGCGTCGGTCTTTTCGATGAAAGGCTGGGTCCAGGCCGTTCGGGCATCTCCGAGGACGTGGAGTTTGCCCAGAGGATTATTCGATCAGGAGGCAGGATCGGATACGAGCCTAGAGCGGCGGTTTATCACGAAGTGGACTGGAGTCGCCTGACTGAGGAATTCTTTCGTCTGAGGCACGAGCAGCAGGGTCGAAGCCGTCTTCTTTATAAGAAAAACTCGATCTTAACAATCGTCCCTAATCTCCTGCGATCTGTCTGGAGCCTCGGCTGGTATTCCCTGATGGGCAAGGAGCGGGAGAAATACCGGGCCAAAGGGCGGTACTTCCACTATATGGCTATGCTCTCAGAAAAATTCAAAACGTTCAACCCGTTCAATGCGCTTTAACGATTTGAACGATTCAAAAAACTCAAACCGTTGCTTAGGTTGTCAGCTTTCGAAGCATCCACCTTCCCGCTGGCTTCGCATAGGACAGGCGCAATTTCCGTGCGGCGATATAAAGAACCCGGCAGCAGATCGCCGCCCATTTCGTCGATCTTCCCAACGTTGAAGTGTTTCTCACCTTGAGGCGATCCTTGACCCCCTTTGAGAACAGACTGTCCGTTTTCGTTTTCCTCCTTCTGTGCTATTTTATCTTTTTTTACGATCTAGGAGGCCCAGCGTTATTCGAGCCTGACGAAGGTAGAAACGCCGAGGTGGCGCGGGAGATTTTATTAATCAACGATTGGGCCACTCCTTACTATAACTTTCTTCCACGCCTGGATAAGCCTGTCTTTTTCTACTGGCCCGCCGCGCTTTCGTTCAAGATCTTCGGCGTTTCAGAGTGGTCGGCTCGATTGCCCTCGGCCTTAGGGGGCCTGGGATGCGGTTTGCTGATCTATCTGATTGCCCGCACGCTGTTGGGTCCTTGGGGGGCTTTGTGGAGCAGCCTCATCCTGGTAACAAGCACGGAGTATTTTGTATTATCCAGGATCGTGATTGCAGAAATGGTCCTTGTCTTTTTCATCACCCTATCCCTCTGTTCGTTCTACTGGGGCAGTCACACGGAAAGAACCACTTACGGACGGCTTTTTTACGGTCTCATGTGGGGAGCCACAGGCATCGCCTTTCTCGCGAAGGGGCCCGTAGGCTTGCTACTTCCCGGAGCGGTCATTTGTATTTATCTATTTCTTTCAAGAAGATGGTTTCTTATCCGCGACTGGGAGTTTTTCCTTGGCCTTCCTGTTTTCTTGATCTTGGTCCTAGCAGGATATGCTTGGTCGGAAATAAAGAACCCGGGTTACCTCAGCTATTTTCTGTTCGAGGAAAATTTCCTTCGATTCTTCACCAGCCACTTCGAACGGGGCGCGCCCTGGTATTTCTTCCTGGGGGTCCTAGCCGTTGGATTTCTTCCCTGGACTTTTCTGATTCCAATCATCGTCAAGGAAACATGGAATAAATTATCGGACGATAAGATCCTGTTCTTGATCGTCTGGACGCTTGTTCCTCTGCTCTTTTTCTCTCTCTCCAATTCGAAGGCCCCGCATTATATTTTGGTGATTTATCCACCGCTTTCGATTCTTGCAGGCCGTTCCCTAACCCGGGTCTTTGAGGACTCGTTAAGAAGAAAGAACTGGGTCTTCTCCCTTCCCTGGCTTACTCTGAGCACGCTATTTACTTTCACGGTGTTGAGCTTTTATCTGGCAGACTTGCTTCCGCAGGAGCTCAGGATACCTCCTCGTGGCCTCCAGATACTGCAGGGGAATATCACTCTCATTCTTCTGCTAGGTCTCATTTTTCTCTGCCTGGCAATAGGGATGAGGTTCAGCGCCAACCTTGACGGTCCGTACTGCTTTTCCTGCCTGGGTTTTTGTGTTTTGTTTTTATTTCTTTCCGCGATCACGGGCTCCATATCCTCGATCCGCTCTTCCAAGGAGTTAGCTGAGAAGTCTGCGAGGGTTATCGGCCCGAAAGACCAAATCGTGATCTACGATGCCTATCTTTCAAGCTTACCCTTCTATCTTTCTATCGACCGACCCATTTGGGTCGTTTGGTCAGGACAAAAGAGCAGACTTATGGGCAGTTCCTACATCGCAAAAAAAAGACCTCAACCGGCACCAGGCTATGGTCGAGTCCTGTATACCTTTGAAGAATTTTCCGAACTATGGAAACCGTTCGGCGAGAAGCTCCTCGTTTTTATCGAAGAGAAGAACCTCCCTCGTCTGGCTGAGCAGGTCGCAACTGTGCCCAAAGTGCTAGTGAAAGTCGACGACATCGTTCTGGTGACCAATCGCTGATCTCGGCACGTAGATAACCTCAGTATGAGCTAAAGACCATCCTCTCGAACGAGTGAGGTTCCGCATCTTGCCCTTTTTCCGTAACTTGCGGACGATTTTATATAACATCTGGATGGGGGGAGTTGAAGAGCTGGTTTGATTTTTTCGCTGCCAACCTCTATCTTCTGATGTGTGCCTTAGAGCGAGGAGAAATGGTTAGGGCTCGTCCAGAAATCTCTGCCATCGTTGTCTGCTTCAACGAGGAGGAAAACATCCGGGCCTGTCTCGAAAGCCTGGGGTGGTGCGATGAGATCGTCGTGGTGGATTCTTTTAGTACCGACCGTACCGTAGAGATCTGCCGGCAGTATACGAACCGGGTTCTCCAGCGCCCCTGGGCTGGATACCGGGATCAAAAAGCCTTTGCGCATTCCCAGGCGACCAAGGAATGGGTGTTCCTCGTGGATGCCGATGAGCGTGTTCCCGCGGAGTTGCGCGGTGAAATCCTGAGCGCCCTCGAGCGCTTCAGAAATCGCTATGCAGCCTTCTCTGTGCCACGGCTCGTTTATTACCTTGGGAGATGGTGGTGGCGGGGTGGTTGGTATCCTGATTACGACATCAGAATCTTCCGGCGAGATCTTGCGACCTGGGGCGGTTCCGACCCGCACGAGAGGATCCTGATTCAGGGCAGCGTTCGCCGTCTGAGACACCCCTTGCATCACTTTTCCTACCGGAATATTTCCGATCATTTGAGGCGCATCAACCATTTTACCACCGTCTCTTCAGGGGAGCTGAGAGGGCAAAGAAGGCGTTGGCATTGGATGGACAATCTGTGTCGGCCGGCCTTTCGCTTCTTCCGCTTTTATCTGTGGAAGAGAGGTTTCCTAGAAGGATTTCCGGGCTTCTTCGTTGCCGTGACCGCGGCAGTCTATGTTTTCCTTAAATATGCCAAACTTAGGGAGCGTGAGCTGCGGTTCGACGGTGCTCAGAGTTCGACTGAGGCTCACTCGAAGTCCCGCCCTGAGTTTACCGAAGGGAAGGGGCAGAGCGGAGGGAGAGGTGGGTAGCAACCGGCGCGCGCTGAAAATCCTTCATGTGGATCCGGAAAGGGAGTGGGGCGGCGGGGAACGCCAGGTTCTAGGTCTTCTCAGTTACCTCGGCCGGCAGGGACATCAAAGCCATCTCCTGGGCCATCCTGGGGGGCTGCTGCTACAGGAGGCTCGGAAGATCGGCATTGTGACCTTTCCTCTCTTTGTCAGGAACGACCTGGATTTCAGACCAATCTTTTCTCTCAGGCGGCTCATTCGGAAAGAGAGATATGACATCGTCCATTTCCATACCAAGAGGGCCCATGCCCTTTCCCTGTGGCTCAGGCGAATTTATCCGGGAATCCGATATCTGGTAACGCGGAGGATGGACTATCCCGTAAGGAGAAATTGGTATAATGATTATCTTTACAACCGGCAGGTCGATGGAGTAGTTGCCATTTCTCAAAAGATCGTAGATTTGCTGGTGCAGGGGGGTGTCCGGCGAGAGAGGATCCGTCTCATCCATAGCGGAATTGATCCCGCGCCGTTTCAAAAGATGCCGGCGGCGGACTCCGACAGGCGCCCGACGGTTATCGGGACAGCTGCGGTTCTGGAAGAGAGGAAAGGACATCGGTTTTTATTGGAGGCTGCGGCGCTCCTGAAACGGCGAGGTCATCGGCTGAAATATCGCTTTGCGGGCGACGGTTCCGAAAGAGAGAGGCTCCAACAGATCGTCCTGGAGTTGGGCCTGCGGGAAGACGTGGAAATGATCGGCTTTGTCTCGGATATTCCGGGTTTTTTATCGACCATCGATATCTTCGTGCTCCCTTCTGTTTACGAGGGCCTGGGGGTTGCTATTCTGGAGGCCATGGCTGCGGGAAAACCTGTGGTGGCGACAAGGGTAGGGGGAATTCCGGAGCTGGTGAGTGATGCTGCCACCGGCCTGCTCGTCCCTCCGATGAATCCCCAGGCATTGACCCAGGCTATCGAGCGATTGATTTCCCAAAAGGGTCTGTTGCGGCAGTTGGGAGAAAAAGGGCGCGAGCGCGTCTTGCGGCAATTTACTATGGAGCAAATGGCAAGGAAGAATGAGGATTATTATTATGATCTGCTCCAGATGCATCCGGAATGGGGCTTTAACAGAGCAAAGGAGGAGGGTAGTCGAGTTGACGTCTAGAACGAACAGGCTTTTGGCGCTCCTAGGCAAGTTCCATCGCGGCCATCTCCTGGTGGTGGGCGATTTCATGTTGGATCGGTTTATCTGGGGGGATGTCGAGCGGATCTCGCCGGAGGCGCCTGTTCCTGTGCTGCGGGTAATCTCGGAGAGCTATCGTCTCGGAGGTGCCGCTAACGTGACCCACAACATTCGAACTCTCGGGGGCAAGGTGACAGCTTGCGGCGTCATGGGGCGCGATGAAACGGGGAAGCGATTGCTTCAAGGACTCCAAGCAATCGGAATCTCTACCAAAGGTGTTTTTGTCGAAAGTCATTTCCAGACCACGCAGAAAAGCCGCATCATCGCGCATCCGCGCCATCAACAGATCGTACGCTTGGATCGGGAGAATCACGGGGAGATCCGGCGTAGCGTCCTCCAAAAAATCCGCCAATTCGTGGCAAAGCAGATAGATCGATGCGACGGTATCGTCATCTCCGATTATGGCAAGGGGGTCATTCATCGCGAGCTTTTAGAGTTGATAGCCAACCTCGTCGCGGAAAAACATTGTTTCTGTGTGGCGGATCCGAAAAGGGAGAATTTCCCGGCCTATCGCAATCCAACCCTGGTCACACCTAACCGGGAGGAGGCCAGTCAGGCGTCCGGGATAGAAATCCGGGACGAGGCCTCATTACGCGAGGCGGGCAGGAGGCTTCTCCAGATGTGGCAGGCCAAGGCGGTGCTCATCACCCGGGGGCCTGAGGGGATGAGCCTCTTCCGCCCCGGCAGGGAGATCAGGCATTTTTCCACGGAGCCACGCGAGATGTTCGATGTCACGGGCGCAGGCGATACGGTCGTTGCGGCTTGCTCCTTAGCCCTGGCCAGCGGCTCTACCTATGAAGAGGCGGCGGTTATTGCCAACCTTGCGGCCGGTATCGTGGGAGATGAGGTGGGGACAGTGGCGGTGCCGTTGGCGAAGCTGAGAAAGGCCGTGCGGGGGCAAAAATGAAGAGCATGACAGGCTACGGCGAAACGGTGAGACAAGGAAGATGGGCCAAAATCGGCGTCCAAGTGCGCACCCTGAACCATCGACATCTCGATATCCAGCTCAGGGTGCCGAGGGAGTATCTTTCCATCGAGGAGGAAATTCGCAAAACCATTCGCCAAAGAATTTCTCGCGGACGCGTGGACCTGTTTCTTACACGCTCTCCCGTTAAGGGCCAGGGTCGGAAGCTCGAGTTGGATGAAGACCTATTGAGGCAGTATCTTTCCTCGCTGCAGCGAGCCCGGAGGAGATTCGGTCTTAAGGGGGAGCTGGATATCTCCCTTTGCGCTACTCTCCCCGATCTCTTTCGACTGCGGGAAGTGGAGGTGAGAGAGGAGGATGAGCGGGGCCTCGTGTTGAGGAGTTTAGAATCGGCCTTGAAAAATCTGGAGCGCTCCAGGGAGCGTGAGGGACGGCATCTAAAGTCGGATGTCCAATCCCAGATCCGCCATCTCCGAAAGGTCAGCGCGGGGTTGGCAAAGGAGGCGGTGAGGATTGCCTTGCGGCTGAAGGACTCTCTGCTTCCGAGAGAGGGGGGCAACGCTCTCGAACTTCAGAGGGAGGGCTCCGAGGGAGCCAGCTCGAGCTTTAAAGGGGATATTCATGAGGAAGTAGTCCGGCTTAGGACCCATGTGGAAGAATTAGGTCGTCTCATCAACGAACGGGAACCGGTGGGGAAAAAAATGGACTTTCTCCTTCAGGAGATCCAGCGGGAGCTCAACACCATTAGTTCGAAAGTGCCGCAACTATCGGTGGTCCATTTGGTGCTGGCGGGCAAGGAGAGGGTAGAAAAGATCAGGGAACAGGCGCAGAACTTAGAATGATCCAGTCGAACAAAGTTGTTGCCGAGCGTGAAGGCACGATATTTATTCTCTCCGCTCCCTCGGGTGCCGGCAAAACGACCCTGATCAACGGCATTTTGAAGATTTTTCCCGAGGTGAGGCTCTCCGTTTCGTGCACCACCCGCCCAAGAAGACGGGGAGAAATCCATGGGCGGCATTATTTGTTTTTGGAAAAAACGGAATTTGCCGCTATGCGGGCGCGCGGCGAGTTTGCCGAATGGGCCAGCGTTCACGGCTCCTTTTATGGTACGCCACGCCGGCCCCTGAAACAAAGCATCCAGGAGGGGCGGGATATCCTCTTGGATATCGATGTGCAGGGCGCCGGCCAGATTAAAAAACAGTACCCGCGTGCGGTCTCCATCTTCCTCCTCCCGCCTTCGTGGCGGGAACTCGAAAAAAGGCTGGCCCTCAGGGGAACGGATCGCCGCGAGAGTATCCGGCGGCGGCTGGAAAATGCCCGACGTGAGATTCGAGCGATCATGCGATATGATTACTTTGTGGTGAACCGCGAGATCCCAAAGGCGTTAGAGGCTTTGAAGTCTATTATCGTCGCCGAGAGGCTTAGAATCTCCCGAGTGGGGAAATGGAAGATCCCGCCGCTCCGACGGGCGCTGCGATCCTCTTAAGCGGCCATGGGCAAAGAGACCAAGGTAAGCGAGTTAGTGGAAAAGGTGCAAGCGTATCATCCTACGGGAGATGTAGAGTTGATCCGGCGGGCCTATGATTTCTCCGCCAAGGTGCATGCAGGGCAAAAACGGTTGTCGGGAGAGCCCTATCTGGTTCACCCTATGGCTGTGGCGGGAATAATCGCAGACTTAAAGCTCGACGTGCCTAGTATCGTGAGCGGGTTGCTGCACGACACCGTGGAGGACACCCTGACCACGTTGGATGAAGTAAAGAGCGTCTTCGGGGCAGAGATTGCCACTTTGGTGGACGGAGTCACAAAGCTAAGTCGGGTCAATTTCACCAGCCGCGAGGAAAAGCAGGCGGAGAACTTTCGCAAGATGATCCTGGCTATGGCCAATGATGTCCGCGTCATCCTGATCAAGCTCGCGGACCGTACGCATAACATGAGAACGCTGGACCATCTTCCGGTCGAAAAACAAATCCTGACGGCTCAAGAGACGCTGGAGATCTACGCCCCGTTGTCCCACCGGCTGGGAATCGCCTGGATCAAGGATGAGTTGGAGGACCTCGCCCTCAAGTATCTACATCCCGAGATCTATTATCAATTGAAACGAAACGTGGCGAAAAAGAAAGCCGCACGGGAAAAATACATTAATGAGGTGATATCGATTATCACCAAAAAACTGGAAGGGGAGGGGATGGACGCCGAGGTTACCGGCAGGCCGAAGCATTTCTACAGCATCTATCAAAAGATGGAGAGCCAAAATCTCCTCTACGACCAGATCTACGACCTGGTGGCCTTTCGAATCTTGGTCGATACCGTAAGGGAGTGTTATGAGGCGCTTGGGGTTATCCATTCCCATTGGAAGCCGGTCCCTGGACGCTTTAAGGATTACGTTGCGCTGCCAAAACCCAACATGTACCAATCCCTCCATACGACCGTGATCGGTCCCTACGGGGAGCGTATGGAGATTCAAATCCGCACCCAAGAGATGCACCGTGTCGCGGAGGAAGGGATTGCGGCCCACTGGCGCTACAAAGAGAGTAAAGATTTTCAGTTTAATGAGATCCAGAGGTTCGCCTGGTTGCGGCAATTGATCGAGTGGCAACAAAACCTTCAGGATCCGCAGGAATTTCTCCACAGTATCAAGGAGGATCTCTTTGCCGAGGAAGTCTACGTTTTCACCCCTAAGGGAGATCTGCTCAATTTCCCCAAGGGCTCTACGGTGATTGATTTTGCCTACCGTATTCATTCCGAGATCGGGCACCATTGTTCCGGGGCCCGGGTGAACGGGCAGTTGCTTCCTCTCAAGTATCTTCTTCGCAGCGGCGATACGGTCGAGATCATCACCACCCATCAGCAGACTCCTAGCCGGGACTGGCTCAAGTTGGTTAAAACCCCGAGGGCGAAATCGAGAATCCGTAATTGGCTCAAGGCCCAGCAAAGGGAAAGGAGCGTCCTGCTCGGGCGGCAAATCCTGGAAAGCGATCTTAGCCGCCATAAGCTCGATTATGCCGCCTTGCGCCGTGAAGGAAGGATGGAATCGATAGCCAAAGAGTTGGGGATGAAAGACGAGGAAACCTTGCTGGCGAGTATCGGCTACGGCAAGGTCACTCCGCGCCAAGCCCTGACTAAATTGGTTCCTGCAGAGAAGCTGGAACCAGGCAGGAAGCAGGAGGAAGGAACCCTCGAGCGTCTCTTTCGGCTGGTCTCAGGGCAAAAACGGGATTTTGGCATCAAGGTCAAAGGGGTAGAGGACGTGCTTCTCCGTTTTGCCCGTTGTTGCCATCCTTTACCGGGAGAGGCGATTGTCGGCTTTATCACGCGTGGAAGGGGGGTCACGGTCCATGTCACCAGTTGTCCGACGGTTCTGGAGAGCGATCCTCAGAGAAAGGTCGAAGTAAGCTGGCAGGATAACGGGCAAACTCCGCGGCCGATAAAGATCGAGGTAAGCTGCATCGACAGACCTGGTCTCCTGGCCGCGATCAGCGCCGCCATTACCAGCGCCGAGGTGAATATTGCACGCGCCCAGGTGCGCACGTTCCCGGATCAAAAGGCCCTGAACACGTTTGAAGTGATGATCACAAACTCGGACCAGCTCAAGCGTGTCTTGAGAAATATCTCCAGAGTAAAAGGGGTTAAGAAGGCGACAAGGGCGAAGGGGTAAGAACCATCTCAGATCTCAGATCTTAGATTTCACATCTCAGATGGAAAAGTCTGTAATTTGAGATATGAGATTTGAGATGCGCCGAAGGCGCTTAGGCGACCTTCTCGACCCGACCGGAGTGGATGCATTGAGTGCAGACGAGAATCTTCTTCGCCTGGCCGCCCAGGCGAGCTCGTACAGCCTGCAGGTTGGGCTGCCAGATCCTCTTGGTCTTATTATTCGCATGACTGACATTGTGTCCGACCGACCGTCCCTTGCCACAAATTGCGCAGACTCTTGCCATAATTATTTTCTACACATCCTTTCGATGATCTGAGTGGTGGAATACCCCTTGAGGTACGGAATCACGGCGACCCTCCCGCCATTCTGTTCCACTATTTCCGTCCCTACGATATTATTTTTGCCCCAATCTCCGCCCTTCACCAATACGTCCGGTTTTAACTCCCTGATGACATTGTACGGGTCGGATTCGTCAAAGAGTGTCACATAGTCTACCATCTCCAGCGCAGCAATCAACTCCGCTCTCTCTGATTCGGGCACGATAGGGCGGCCCGTACCCTTGATTTTCCCGACCGAGTTATCGCTGTTGAGAGCTACGACTAAAATATTGCCGAGTTTTTTCGCCTCCCTGAGCAGATGAAGGTGCCCCCGATGCAGAATATCGAAGCAGCCGTTGGTGAAGACGACTTTCTTGCCATCTCCCTTCGCATTTGCCACAATGGTCGAAATCTCGTGGAGTTCTCCGATCTTGCCTCGCACGGTAGATGGGTAGCATGTCCCCGGGTTGATTTCAACGATCCCTGCCAGATGGCTGTTTATGTGAAATGCGGCGACTAAAAATAAACGTCAGAGAGAGTCTCCGGGCCTCCTTTAAAGACGGCGTCTTTGCCTCGCTTATGACGGGTGTGACGGACCATTACGTTATCCCGTTTGCGCTGCTCTTAGGGGCTACCGTTCAGCAAGTCGGCCTGGTGAGCGCCTTTCCCAAGCTGCTGAGCTCTGTATCGCAGCTCTATGCGGTGGATGCAGTGCAGCGCATAGGCGGGCGGCTAAAATTTTTGACGCGCGCGGTCTCTACTCAGGCTGCCATGCTCCTGGCGATCGCCTTCCTGGCCTGGATCGAATTCCCATTCCGCGTGGAATTTCTTCTCTTATTGTTGGTGTTTTTTTCCATCAGCGGCGCCATGACTGGTCCTGCCTGGGGAAGTCTCATGACCGAATACATCCCAAAGGGCAAGCGGGGCAGTTACTTTGGCTGGAGAAACCGAATGCTCGGCATGGTGAATGTTAGCAGCATGACGGCGGCCGGACTCGCGCTCTACTGGACTAAAGAGCTCTCGCACGTGACGGGATTTTTCCTTATCTTTCTGGTCGCAGCATCATGTCGCTTCGTCTCTGCCGGCTATCTCGCGCAGATGAGCGATGTGCCTCAAAGAAGGGATCCCGCGAGTGATTTTACCTTTTTCGACTTTCTAGCACAGTTCAAGGAAAGCAATTTCGTCAAGTTTGTCGCCTACGTCGCCGGCCTGACGTTAGCAACTCATTTGGCGGCTCCTTTCTTTGTTGTCTTCATGCTGCGCGACCTTCAATTCAGTTATCTGACCTATATGGTGATTCAGGCAGCGTCAATCGTTGCCGGACTGTTCGCCTTGCCTTGGTGGGGGAGGCATGCGGATTTAGTGGGAAATGTCCGGGTGCTGCGACTGAGCGGTTTTCTCGTTGCCTTGACGCCGCTTTTTTGGTTGTTGTCTCAGAACGTATTCTATCTCATATTGGTTCAGATGTTGGCGGGTTTTTCGTCGAGCGGTCTTACGCTCTGTGGCAGCAATTTTATCTACGACGCGGTCACGCCCCAGAAGCGCGTCCGCTGTATCAGTTACTTCAACGTTATCAATGGCACGGCCCTGTTTTTTGGCGCCTCGCTGGGCGGTTTTCTCGCCTCCAGGCTTCCCCCGCTCCACGGCTACCCAATTCTCACTCTCTTCGCATTGTCCGCGCTCTGCCGGCTGGTGTTTTACTTTACACTATTCCACCGTTTTCAAGAGGTGAGACACTCAAAAGAAGTCTCCATCCAGGAATTATTTTTCAGCGTTGTGGGAGTCCGTCCGCTGATCGGCGTATCGGGTGATTGGGGCGACGAGCCTTGACCCATCGTTAAAATTTAGCTAAGGTCGATAAAATTCTAGTTTATATGACGTTTCCCGTTTAGAAAGAGGAGGGGACTATGGAATATCGGGACCTGAGGGATTGGATTCGGAAGGCGGAGGAGCTGGGGGAGTTGAAGACCCTCAAAAAATGTGATTGGAATTTGGAGATCGGCGCCATCACGGAGCTGGTGGCTCACCGTGACGACGGACCGGCGGTTCTCTTCGACGAGATTAAGGACTACCCCAAAGGGTATAGGGTACTGTCGAATTCCTTGAGTTCCCGGAAGAGGCTGGCTCTTACTTTAGACCTCCCTGAGGGCGAAACCAAGATGGATTTCGTCCGCGCTTGGAGAGAGCGATATAAGAAGATCAAGCCGATCCCGCCAAAATTTGTCAAGAAAAGCCCGCTCTTCGAAAATGTCTATAAAGATAAAGATGTGGATCTCCTCAAATTTCCTACCCCCAAATGGCACGACCTTGACGGCGGTCGCTACATAGGAACGGGCAGTATCGACATCACGCGCGATCCGGACGAAGGCTGGGTCAACTGGGGAACCTACCGGGTTATGATTCATGATAAGGATAGCGTGGGGTTCTACATCTCACCGGGTAAACACGGCCGTATTCAGAGGGATAAATACATCAGTTCGGGAAAACCATGCAAGATCGCGATGTCATTTGGCCATGATCCTCTGGTTTTTCTGGCGGGGAGTATCGAGGTGCCTTACGCCGTTCCAGAGTACGAGTTTATCGGCGGGGTGAGAGGGGAGCCGATGGAGCTAATCGAGGGAGAGTATTCGGGGCTTCCGATTCCCGCGAATGCCGAGATCGTGGTTGAGGGAGACGTGGTCTTCGACCAGACGAAGGTTGAGGGGCCGTTCGGGGAGTGGACCGGGTATTATGCCAGCGCGGAAAGGCCGGAGCCATTTGTAAGGATTAAACGCCTGTATCACAGAAATGATCCTATCATTCTGGGCTCACCTCCGGGAAGGCCTCCGGTAGAGCTCGGATGGTATCGTTCCTATCTCCGCTCCGCTCTCATCTGGGACGAGATGGAAAAAGCCGGCGTGCCGGATGTCAAGGGGGTATGGCTCACGGTGTCCGGAGGAAGCCGACTGGTCATCGTAGTTTCGATCAAGCAGCGTTATCCCGGCCACGCCAAGCAGGCGGCCGTGGTGGCCTCGCAGTGCCATGCCGGCGCCTATCTAGGTCGCTATGTGATCGTGGTGGACGATGATATCGACCCCTCCAATACCGACGACGTTATTTGGGCGATGTCGAGCCGTTCTGATCCCGATACGGACATCGATATCATTCGCCGTTGCTGGAGCGGGCCTTTGGATCCAATAATCCAACCGGGCAAGAAAGGATTCAATTCCCGGGCGATCATTGATGCCTGCCGGCCATTCGAATGGATGAAGGATTTTCCCCCGGTGGCCGAGTCCAGCAAAGAAGTGCTGGATGCGACAGCTAAGAAGTGGGGTAAGGTTCTCTTCAGCAGCAACGGGAAAGGTTAATCCGAAGTCTGAATTACGAGGGCAAGTCCACTGTTACTGTAGCGGTCTTGCCCTTTCTCAAGACTTCCATCTTTAGCTGGCCGGCTTTTTTGGCGCCCGGAAAAAGCGATTCCAGATCGCCGACCCTCTGAATCATTCTGTCGTTGACCTTTAAGATAATATCTCCCCTTTGGATACCTGCCTCTGAGCCGGGGCTGCCCAGTTCGACATCAGCAACCAGAACCCCCTTTTTGCCTTGGAGATCAAAGAGGCTGGCGAGATCAGAAGTGAGATCTTGAGCGTGAATGCCCAAGACCTTCCGAAAATCCTGCCCCGGTTTTTCGGCGGCAGGCAGCTCCTTGGCCTTGGCCAAGACTTGGGATGAGGCATAAATCGGCGCTTTCATCTTCAGGGCAAGGGCAATGGCATCGCTGGGTCGGGAATCAATTTGGAACTCCTGGTCTTTAAGCTTGAGCGTGAGGACGGCGAAGTAAGTGCTGTTTCGTATATCGGTTATGGTAATGCGGCGGAGTGTTGTGCCGAGGCCTTGTAAGATGTTTCGGATAAGATCGTAGGGGAGCGGGCGAGGAGTCGCGACTTTTTCGAGCTCCATAGCGATGGACATGGCTTCGTGATTGCCGATCCAGATGGGAATAAGCTTTTTATCCTTGGTGTTTTCGAGAATCACTACCGGGCTCTTGGTTGTGGGGTCGAGCATCACTCTCTTCACCTTCATCTCGACGGCCGTATTTTCCTGGGTAGCTCCGAGGCGAGGAGCTAAAGCGCAAAAAAGAGCAAGCAAAACGATTGGGACCACCCTTCTCACAGTAACCTCCTGATGAAAGATATAACTCTAAAGAGCCGAGCGCGCTGGATGCGCAGGGACGCGCTTTTTCTCACCTTACCTGGCGAAGTTTGTTATTGTCAATAGTGTCATCTTGACCGGTTCTTGAGCTGTAAGATATGCTGCCGGAAATAGCGATCTGGAAATACCATGAACTCCGAGATGATTCATTTCGATTTTAACAATATGTTTAACCACTCCTTGGGGTTTGTTTTGTGAAGATCATTGTTCTTCCCGAGAACTGGGTGAGTCGCATTGCGGCCGGCGAGGTCGTGGAGCGGCCCGCCTCGGTAGTGAAGGAGCTGGTGGAAAATGCCCTGGATGCAGGGGCGCGAGAGATTTCCGTATGGGTGGAGGGGAGTGGAACCTCACTAATCCGAGTGAGCGATGATGGCGAGGGGATCGCTTCCGAGGATTTGCCGCTTGCGCTCGATAGGCATTCAACCAGTAAGCTGAGAGACGAGGCCGACCTGTTCCGCATTGCTACGCTGGGATTTCGCGGTGAGGCGCTTCCCAGCATTGCCTCCGTATCCAAGTTAGAGATCGTCTCCCGTACGCGACAGGAGGAAGTCGGGTCACGACTGCGGGTTGAGGGAGGGAAAAAAAAGGAGCCCGTGGCGGCAGGCTGTCCCGCAGGTACAACGGTCGAGGTGCGAGAACTTTTTTTTAATACCCCCGCCCGGCGCAAGTTTCTAAAATCTCCGTCGACGGAGCTGGGACATATCTGTGATGTCGTAAACCGTATGGCGCTGGCCTACGCGAAAGTCCATTTTCGTCTCCATCATGGCGGTAGAATGCTGTGCGACTACGTAGCTACCCCGATGCCGCGGGACCGCTTGCATCAGGTCCTGGGAGCCGAGATCGCCGCCGGATTGATATCCTTCAGCTTGGGTAAGGGAAAGATGAGGGCCTCCGGTTTTTTAAGCTCCACGCCGAGCTCATTTTCTAACGCCCGTTATCTTTTTACTTACGTTAACGGACGTTTCGTCCGTGATCGCATCCTAACCCATGCCGTCCTCCAGGGTTACGAGACTCTGTTGATGAAAGGGCGGTATCCCGTGGTGGTACTTTATTTTGAGATCCCCTTTGAGGAGGTGGATGTCAACGTCCATCCAGCGAAATATGAGGTGCGCTTTCGAAGACAGGCGGAGGTTCATGATGGAGTGGCGGAGGCTGTGCGCGAAGCGCTGAGAAAGGAGGCCAAGGGGCCGTCACACATTATCCCGCATGGCGAACCGCCTTTTTCCGGGGTTCAGGAGAGCCCTCTCCCTTATGTGGGGGGGATTTCGCAGAGGAGAGGGCTCCAGTGGTCCGAGAGCGATTATGCCGACCCTCAAGCAAAGAGTGACGAAGTCACGAAGGGGTTTTTTTCCTCCCTCGATATCCTGGGCCAGCTTTTGGGTTGTTATCTGGTCTGTTCGTCATCCCGCGGTATGGCTCTGATTGATCAACATGCGGCGCACGAGCGTATTGCCTACGAGAAAATGCGCCATCAGCTCGAGCGAGGAGAGATCGAAAGGCAGAACCTCCTGGTGCCGCAAATATTGGAGCTTCCCGTTGGCGAAGCGGCGCTCTTGGAGCAGAGGCTTGGTATTTTAGAGCATCTTGGCTTCACGATAGAGGAATTTGGTCCTAATACCATTGTTGTCAAATCGGTGCCGGCGCTTCTCCCTGCGGGAGACTATCGGGAGGTCATGCGGCAGATGGTGGCAGAGTTCGCCGAAATTGGGCAATCCGGAGTGCTCCGGCGGGAGGTAGAGGAGCGTTTGATGACCATCGCCTGCCATAGCGTAATCCGTGCCAGTAGAAAACTGGAGCAACAAGAGATACGCGCGCTCCTTAACGAGCTGGACGAGATTGATTTTGCCACACAATGCCCCCACGGCCGCCCGGTCCTTCTGGAATTTACTCAGGAGCAACTCGAAAGAATGTTTAAAAGGGCATGAGAGATGAGGGCTATTTTTCAGGCTGCTTGGCCGGCGCAGGCCCCCTTCGCTCCATGGTCTCCCGCAGCGACCCTTCCGGGACTTGCCTGGATGGGCTCCCTCGGGGAACGCGCTTTCGGCTGCGGCCGATGGGCCGGTGCTTTAACCGAATCTCCTCACTCCTACGTCCGCAGCCTCACTCGCGCTCCCCTCGCTCGCTCCGTGCTGCTCCGTCCATTTTACGCTCAGATAGCCACCCCGGCCTATCAGGGACCTTCCTATTCCTGAGCGAAGATCGGCTCGGAGGCGTTGGAAGTCTCTGCGAAGCTGAGGATGAGCAGCATCGATGTCTGAGCCTGTTTTGTCTTTCAAGGGCGAGTTTCGATGCTGCCCGAAGCAAGCAGCTAAGACTTCCAGCCGACGAGACGCTGGAGCGAAGGGAGAGGAAGGTCCCGTAATCCACGCGAAGATGAAACCCAAACTCGTCATCATCCTCGGTCCCACCGGTGTAGGGAAGAGCGAGGTCGCCATAGACGTTGCCTTGGGAGTCGGCGGAGAGATCATCAACGCCGATTCGCAGCAGGTCTATCGCGCCATGGACATCGGGACGGGAAAGCCGACACTGGAAAAGAGGCGAAAGTTGCCGCACCACCTGATCGACATTGTGGATCCCGACGAAGAGTTCAATGTCGCGCTATTTCGGGAGAAGGCTTTAAAGAGCGCCGAGGCAATTTGGTCACAGGGGAAAAAGGTTGTTGTGTGCGGCGGGACGGGACTTTATATCAAAGCGCTTACCCATGGTCTTTTTGTCGGACCGGCGAAAAATCCGGAGATCAGAAAGCGTCTGGAACAGGAAGCGGGAGAAAATGGGCTTGAGACTCTCTACCTGCGGCTGGGACGGGTCGATCCGGATGCTCTTCCTTCGATTCATCCCAATGACCGATACCGGATTATCCGCGCCCTGGAGGTCTTCGAGATGACGGGCAAGAGGATGAGCCAATGGCAAAGGGAGCATGGTTTTAAAGAAAGCCCATTTGAGATCCTCAAAATGGGGCTGAACCGCGAGCGCGAAGACTTGTACAGCCTTATCAATCGCCGCTGTGAGGAGATGGTTGCCAATGGTTTCGTGCAGGAGGTTAGAGGGCTCGTAGACCGTGGTTACCGCCTGGATCTCAAGCCCATGCAGAGCGTCGGCTACCGTCATATGGGTCTCTACCTGAGCGGCGTGATGGGGCTGGAGGAGGCCGTTTCTCTTATGCAGCGGGATACCCGTCACCTGGCCAAACGCCAGCTCACCTGGTTCCGCGCCGACAAGGAGATCCGCTGGTTCCATCCGGAGAGGGACAAAAAAGAGATTTTAGATACCGCTAGAGGTTTTTGCCAGTTAGGATAATTTATTCGTTTTGAGTAACAATAGCTTGCAGACATTAGGTTTGACGCTATAATAGTTTCACTATTTTGTTAGGGGGCCAGAAATGAAGGCTATCGCTTTCCGAAGCAAAGTAAAGTCGGACGGTACTATTGTAGTACCCAAAAAGGTACGTAGTTCAGTTGAGGGCGAACAGGTTCGAGTAGTGTTGCTGTGGCCTGAATCGGATGAGGATACTGCCCTGTGGGAGCAGGCAGGCATTGAAGCATTCCTAGAAGGGGACGGGCAATCCAATGCCCTCTACGACTAAAATGGGACAGACTGTGATCATACATTGTCGTAATGCAAGACCCGGCCCCATAGGCGGTCAAGCTAACGAAAGGGCACGAAAATGAATTCACAAGTCCTAGGATTGCGAGTCGCAGGCGCGATTTTCGGGCTCATGTGCTTAGGGCAGTTGACGCGGTTGGTAACGCAAGCGGAAGTGCTCCTCGCCGGTCACCAGGTGCCGCTTTGGCTAAGCGCGTTTGCCTTCATGATTCTGGCTGGGTTGAGTCTTTGGATGTGGAAACTTTCTTACAGCTCTACCGGTTGAGAAAGAGTTGGGCTCGGCTTTAAACGGAAAGTCACAAGCCAAGGAGAGAAAAGATGGCCTTGACACGTCAGTGGGGATCCACAGGTAGTCCGTACGAATCTCGTATGGGCATCTCTCGTGCCATACGGGCTGGGCAGTTTATCGCCGTGACTGGAACAGCCCCCTTGGGCCCGGATGGTAAGACAGTCGGCATCGGTGATCCGACAGCGCAAGCCAGGCGATGTTTTGCGATCATTCGCAGCGCGCTGGAAGGCCTTGGGGCCTCCCTTTCTGACGTTGTGCGCACACGCATTTTGCTGACACGGATCGAGGATTGGGAGGTTGTGGCCCAGGTTCATGGGGAGATCTTCCGTGAGATTCGGCCTGCAACTACGGTCATGCAGGTAAGCCGCTTCATCGATCCCGACTGGCTTCTTGAAATCGAGGCGGATGCTGTGGTCGACGAAGCCTAATGGCTCCGGCTGGCAGATGGGAGGTGGACGTTTGTGGATCTGAGCTTCAGCAGCAGGGCAGGGGGTTTTCGATCAGGTTATAGACGTCGTCGAAGGTGACGTCGTTGATGATCCTCTGGATCTTGAAGAGGCGGGGTGGTTCGCCTTTAAGAAAGACCATGAGAGCCGTTTCGATCGGTGGACAGCCGGCCTTCACGCAGGGAACCTCTTTGACGACAATCGGGGCGTCGCTCGGAAATTCCAGAATCGTCTGAACCCAATAGCGGATTTGATCCAACGTGTAGGAGGAAACGTCCACCTTGCGCACGAAAGGATCACCCCCGGTCGAGGCGTTCCCATCGTCCGTAGCGAGACAATTTTTGAAGCCCTCGGTGATCTTAGCCCGGCCCAACTCTCGACCGATGAACACGAGGCGATTGAGGCGCTCCTCACCGGGGGCCCATTGGCGTCCCGGACGCCCATCGAACAGGAGATGCACGCCCTGGAAAACAAACTGGTCCGGGTCGTTGCGCAGGTTAAGGATCCCCTTCATGCGCAGGATCTTCGGACCGAACTCGGTAAGCAGATCACGAAACCACCGGCTCACCTTGAGGCCATCGAGGTCGCCCGGTATCACAATGGAGACTGTGGAAATGTCCTCGGTGTGGCGGTGATCGTCGGAGTGGTTTTGTGCCTTGGCTTCGATGGCTAGGCTCCGAAGATCCAAGACGGTGGGGATATCGACGTCGGCATTGCTCGTTTGATAGATGCGCGCCGCACCGTTCAATACCCTGATTTTGTATTCGAGCTCGGACAAGTCCTCCGGGGAGATCAGGTCCATCTTGTTCAGAAGCACGAGGTCAGCGAAGGCTATTTGTTCCCGCGCCTCGGCGCAATAGTCGATTTGTTGCCAGATGTGTTTGGAGTCCACCACGGTGACGACCCCGTTGAGCTGAAATTCGTTGCGGATGCGTTCATCGATGAAAAAAGTCTGAACCACCGAGGCCGGATCGGCGAGCCCGGTGGTTTCGATCATGAGAGTATCGAACTTCGATCTCTGCTCGAGGAGATGAAACAAGCTGCGCAGCAGGTCGCCCCGCACCGTACAGCAGATGCAGCCGTTGTTCATCTGAACGATTTCTTGCTCCGATGAGATCAGGAGGTGGTGGTCGATGCCGACCTCGCCGAACTCATTGACAATGACGGCGACACGCCGGCCGTGTTCGGTGGTAAGGATGCGGTTAAGCAGCGTGGTTTTCCCAGCGCCAAGAAAGCCGGTGAGAATGGTTACCGGTATCCGGTGATCGCTCCGATCAGTCATTTGTTGCTCCGGAAAAAAGCCACCTAAAAGTAACAACGACAATGGAAGGAGTCAATATGAGGAGAGCGAGCTGCTATCTTTCGTACAAGGCTTTGATAAAGCCGCTGCTGTCGATCTCCTTCAGATAGCTGAGATCGACGAGGCTGTCGGGGGCGATTTCGCGGGCCTTCGGGCTTCTGGCGCCGATTTCATCTAGTACCAGGCGGATTCCCTTCATCGTCGGATAGGGCGCTCGCGGCATCACCTTCACCGCGTAGTGGTTGTAGGTCTCCTCCAGCATATCGCGCTCTCCGATGCGGGAGTATTTGGCGAGCACCTTGAGGCTGAAGTCCCTGTCCGTCTTGAAGCGGTGGAGCCCCTCCACGTAAGCCTTAAGGTAGCGGCGGACGACGTCCGGGTGCTCCCGAACGTAGCTCCTGGTCGTGACTACTCCGGCCCCCTGGTAGTCCACGCCGATAGCGCTGAGATCGACCAGCATCTGAAATCCAAGCTTGAGCGCGCGGAGGTTAAGCGGGGATGAAAGCACGCCGCCGTCTATCCCGCCCGAAGAAAGGCCTGCCAGGATCTCCTGAGATCCTCCCATCTGGACCAGTGCGACCTCTCGATCGGGCTGGATTCCCCATTGGTTCAGGATATAGCGTAGAAGAAAGTCGTCGGATGTGCCGAACCGTGTGACGCCCAGCTTCTTTCCTCTGAGATCCGTGCGGCTTTTAATCTCCGGCTTGACCATCAGTTTCTGGCCGGGTTTGTGATTCGGACCGGCGAGCATTACCAGGTCGGCGCCGGCCATATTTGCCTGGATTACGGCAGGGATGGCGATCTCAGCGATAGGAATCTCTTTGGCGAGCATCGCCTGGACGATCTTGGAGCTGCCCGCGATGTAGATCATCTCGACGTTCAAACCGTGCTTCTCAAAGAGAGCCGCTTCCTTCGTTACCCAGACGACGCCCATCGAACCTACGGTCGTAGGGTAACCGACCTTGAGTTTGACGGACTGCGGCCGAGCCGGCGACGCCGAGAAGAACAGGGCGAGGGCCAGCAAGGCGGCTTGAGTTTTTCTATTCATATTTTTCATCCGTGCATTCCGAAGGATGGAGCCATGACCCTTACTTCCCGTAAAGCCTGCCGATAAAACCGCTCTTTTCGAGCTCTTCGACGAAACTCGGATCGGCGAACTCTTCCGGCTTGTGCTTCCAGATATCAGGACGGATCATCGCCACGTACTCGAAGCTGGTCTTCATCCCTTTGAGGTTGGGATAGGGGGCCGCGAGCCGGTATTTGGCGAAAAGCTCCCAGGATTCCTGCGCGAGACTATCGTCATCCAGGCGGAGCGTCTTCTTGATGACCCTCTTCGCAAAGTCCGCATCCGTCTTAAAGAGCGCGATCCCTTCAAGGTGCGCCCTCATGTATCTCATGATCAAATCACGGTCCTGCCGGATGATGGAGCGTCGCGAGGCGATCTCGCTCCAGGGATAGTCGACCTCTTTGAAGAAATCCCAGAAGAGGGAGAAACCGGCCCGCTGCGCCAGAACAAATGCGGGATGGGAGAGGGCCGCCGCCGGGATCTTGCCTTGCTTCAGAGCAAGCAGCCGATCGGCGTCCCCACCCACCTGCAGAAGGGCGAAATCTTTATCCGGATGAAGCCCCTTTTTCCTGGCAAGATGGCGCACCAGGAAATCCGTGAGGGAGCCGAAGGTCGTGACCCCGACGGTCTTTCCCTTGAGGTCTTCCGTCCTCTTGATGTCGGGCCTGACCATGAGCGCCTGAACCACGCCGGGCATCGTATGGGCCAGGACCACCATGTCGGAGCCGGCCAGCACGGCATTCATCACGGTCGGCGTAGCGATGGGTGAGATCTGTACGCTCCCCGCCACGAGAGCCCTAGAAGCTATGCCGGAGCCTTGCATGACGACGACCTCGGCTTCGAGGCCGTGCTTCTCAAAGAGCTTGGCTTCTTTGGTGAAGAAGATGATGATGTTGCCCATGCTCACGGCGGGCACCCCGACATAAATCTTCTTCAAAGTTTTTCCCTGGGAGAAGAGCGGGGCCGGCAGAGTCAAAAGAAGGGCGGATAGGAAAAGGGTGCAAGACTTCCGAAAAAAAGACATCGCCTCAACTCCTTTGGCAATCGTAGTATAAAGAATATATTCGCCTTTTGCGCAGCTTGTCAACGAGAGGGATAGCTTCCCCGCATGAGGGGATCTACCCGGCTATCGCTGGGAGAGGAGCTCGTGGATCCGTTCACTGGTCATAGGGAGCCGGGTTACACGGACACCTATGGCTTTGCTTACGGCGTTGGCGATGGTCGCTCCCACAGGGTCTAATGAGCCCTCTGCGAAGCCCTTGGCGCCAAAGGGGCCGGTGGGCTCCGGCTCTTCAACAACACCAATCAGTAGCTCCTGAGGGACGTCGAAAGTCGTAGGGATCAGATAAGTGGCAAAAGAAGTGTTGGTTACACCGTTTTCTACCTTTACCTCTTCCATCAGGGCTGACCCCAAGCCCATCATCATGCCTCCATGCACTTGGCCCTCCACGATCAATGGGTTGATCATGTGACCCACGTCGGTGAGGGCCAGATAGCGGAGAATTCGAATTTGTCCGGTCCCTTCGTCCACCTCCACCAGAGCCACGTGAACGTTAAAGTTATAAGTTCCCGCAGGTCTACCCTGTCCTGTCTCCGGATCCGGAGGAACGGTATCCGGCAAAAATTCCGCCACAGACGTTACGCTATGAAAAGTGTGCTTGCTGAACAGCCCCGCCAGGGTTACGCCCTGCTCCCGGTACACCACCGATCCGTTCATCAACCTCAGCTCCTCAGGCGCACAACCTAGGTCACCAGCCGCGATTTCCAGTACCCGCCGGCGCGCTTTTGCCGCCGCCAGACGCACGGCGTTTCCCGATAGATAGGTCACACGACTGGCAGAAGTGGACTCACAGTCGGGTGATATTGCGGTGTCGTTAGTCACGACGTTCACGCGATCCACATCCACGCCTAATTCCTCGGCGGCAACCTGAGCCATCATGGTATCGGACCCCTGGCCCAGGTCCACGTGGCCGCAGGCTACAGTGGCGCTACCGTCGGGATGCAGACTGACCACGGCGGTGCTCCGTGATGGTTTGCGGATGCTGCCGATGCCGCGGGTGCTGCAACCCACCCCTACCGCGCGCAGTTTCCCTTTAGCCGGCGCCTGCTGCAGCAGGAGTTTGAACGACTGCACTGTAAGCTTAGCCTTGCCCAGCATCTCCTTTATCGGAACGCTCGCACCCATGACCTGGCCCGTGGCGTTAGGTAGCGTCGTGTCGAGAGCATTACGCATCCTGAGTTCTATAGGGTCCAGGCCGAGGCGACCGGTGAGTTCGTCCATCAGCGACTCCAAGGCAAAGGTCACCTGGGGAACCCCGTACCCTCGCATGGCGCCGCAAGGGACACAATTGGTAAAAACGGCATACGCGTCGGCCTTGATGTTTGGGATATAATAGGGGCCGGAGACGTGGGTAGCGGACTTCGTGATCACTGCTTTTCCCTGAAGGAGGTATGCTCCCGTGTTTCCCACAAGAGTCGCCTCCAGGGCCAACAGCTTGCCTTCTCGGTTGGCCCCAAGCTTCATATCCATCACAAATGGATGGCACTTGTAGCTGGAAATAAGGGACTCCTCACGGGAATAGCGGAGCTTGGCGGGGCGACCCGCCTTCCAGGCGATGAGAGCGGCTAAGCACTGAGCATGTGGGTTAATCTTCCCACCGAAGCCGCCGCCGGTCATCATCTGGTGCACCCGCACGCGGCTCTGGGGCAACCCCAACACCCGAGAGACCTCCTCGCGGTCGAGGTGCGCGTACTGAGTGGAAGACCAAACCGTGACCCCCCCTCCTGGATCCGGCGCAACCACCGCGACCTCCGGCTCCATATAAGCATGCTCAACGCGCGGATAGAAAAACCTCTTTTCCACTACCACCGTCGCATCTCGAAACGCCGCCTCCATGTCACCGCGGCGAACCTTAGAGTGGGTGCCAATGTTTCCTCCGGAATGTACTTGAGGCGCCCCGGGTTCCATCGCCTTAAACGGATCCAAAACGGGAGCCAGGATCTCATAGTCCACCTTGATTAGCTCAAGGGCTTCTTCTGCTGCCTGCTCCGTCTCCGCCCCAACCAGGGCGACGGCATCACCTACATACCCTACCGCTTCACCGCACAGGACAGGCTGATCCTTGATGATGGGTCCCATCAGCTTCTCCCCGGGGATGTCCTGAGCAGTAAGGACAGAGATCACCCCCGGGTAATTGCGGGCACGAGAGGTGTCGATGGAGCGAATTCGGGCGTTGGGGTGCGGGCTTCGCACCACTTTAACGTAAAGCATTCCCGGGAGGGAAAGGTCGTCGGCGTACCTCGCTTCGCCCAGCACCTTGCTCCGGGCATCCAGGCGCGGGATGGACTTGCCAATAACTTTGTGGTCGTTGCTCACGCTCTACTTTCCTCCCCGAAGAGTTTTCCCGACGGCGGCGACGGCCTTCAGGATGCTTACGTACCCGGTGCAGCGACATAGATTTCCGGCAAGAGCGAGCCGTATGTCCTTCTCGTTGGCATTAGGATCCTCATCGAGAAGAGACTTTGCCGCGAGGATCATGCCCGGAGTACAAAAACCGCATTGAACGGCCCCGTGGTCGATGAAGGCCTGCTGTAAAGGATGCAACTCGCCGTTGGAACTTATCCCTTCGATTGTGGTAACGCTGCTCCCGTTGCTCTCCACAGCCAGGACAAGGCAGGAATTAACGGCCTTGCCGTCCACGATCACCGTGCAGGCGCCACAGTCTCCGGTCTCACACCCGCTCTTGGTTCCCACCAGTCCCAGGCGATACCTCAGCAGATCCTGAAGAGTCTCGTTAGGAGCAACGGAGATCTCGCGAGTTTGACCATTAATAATTACACGGATGTTGTGGGTTATATTCACAGGACGGCCTCTGTTATCTCTCGCTCAATTGCTCAAGGGCGCGCGCCACCAGGATCTTAACCATGGCGCGACGGTAACTCGCCGAGCCCCGTATGTCGCTGATAGGTCGGGCGTCTTTTTCCGCAGCCAATCGGGCCGCATCTTCCACAGTTCTTCCTTCAATGAGCTGGCCAAGGAGGGCCTTTTCCGCATTGCGGGCCCGAATAGGAGTGGGGGCAACTGCTCCCAGGGCGATGCGCACGTCCGTCCAGATCCTCTTTGAGGCGTCGGGAACGGCGAAGACTGCCACACTTACAATACAGATATCCTCAGGGGCCCCGCGCGGACCCAGCTTGTAGAAAACACCCCGGCCTTGGTCTGGCGCGGATGGAACGTGTATCTCAGTTAGCAGTTCCCGCTCCAGCACTGTCTTCCCGGGGCCTGAAAAGAAATTCTCTAAGGGCACCAGCCGCTCTCCCTGGGGGCCCACCAGTTTAACTGACGCTTCCAAAGCGAGAAGGGCAGGGGCGCTGTCAGCCGCAGGTGAAGCATTAGCGAGGTTTCCACCTATCGTGGCACGATTTCCAATCTGCATCGAGCCAAGCACCGCAAGGGCCTGGGAGAGTAGGGGAAAGCGTTCCTTTACCAGAGGCGACCGGGCGATGGTTCGGGTGTTGACGGCAGCGCCAAGGCATAGCCCTGCGTCTTCAGGCCGCATGGCGCCGAGGTTCGAGATGTGCTTGATATCAACGAGAGTCCGATGGCGTAGCCTCCCATCCTTCATAGCTACCAGCAGGTCTGTTCCCCCCGCTAAGAGGCTGACGCCTCCGTCCAGTTTCTCCATAAGCGACAACGCTTCCTCCATCGTTGAGGGTTGATAGTAATCAAAGGATGGAAGCTTTCCCAGCATGCGTGTTGCCAAACGCAAAACGCGTACCAATCAGAGGCAGTACGGAAGAGATCCGAATATCTACTTATTTATGATGAAATTGACGGGACTTCCTGAGGAAATATTCCAGGAATTGGGAATTTCGTAGCTTTTTTTCCTGAAACCGAAAAAGGCTATATTAGTTCGCTCGATTCTTTCACCACAATCGCTTTAATGCTAAACTTGACAACTCGATTCGACAGTGGAAAGGTGCAATGATCAGCTGGATGGAGGTTGCTATGAGAGTCAAGGGATTTTGGAAGGTATGGGCGGGTTGTGCTGCCGCTCTGGCGTTGTTCGTGGCGGCAGCGGTCGTCTCGCAGTCCGCCATGTCTGGTCCGAATATTACAGTTTACAAAAGCCCAACCTGAGGGTGCTGTTCTAAGTGGGTGGGCCACCTGCAAGCAAAGGGATTTAATGTCAAGACAAATAATGTTACCGATAACCAACTCAATGAAATAGAGGCAAAGTATGGCGTGCCGAGGTCACTGCAGAGCTGTCATACTGCGCTTGTTGAAGGATATGTCATCGAGGGGCATGTGCCGGCGGATCTGATCTATCGCTTGCTGAAAGAGAAACCGCCGGTGATCGGGCTCGCGGTGCCCGGTATGCCGGATGGTTCGCCGGGGATGGAGGGAGCTAACTCTGGGCCGTACGATGTCCTGGCCTTCGATCGAAAGGGCGCGGTGCGGCTATACGCGCGCAGATAATAGCGCCCAGGAATAGAATGCGACAGGCAGCTAACAAGAACAAATTCAATATTCTCGCAAGAAAGAAACCTAAGCTATGGCTATCCTGAAAGTCGAAGGGCTCGTTAAAACGTACAAGGACCTCAAGGCCCTTGACAACGTGAGTTTCGAGTTCAACAAAGGGATCCTCTCGCTATTAGGGCCCTCCGGATGCGGCAAGACTACGTTACTCAGGTGCATCGCCGGTCTCGAGGTCCCCGATGACGGCTCCATCTACATCGACGACAAGGTCCAGACTTCGATCCGTGAAACAATCCTGGTCCCGCCTTACTCGAGAGCAATCGGTTTTGTCTTCCAAAGCTATGCCCTCTGGCCGCACATGACCGTATATAAGAATGTCGCTTTCGGACTTAAGCTCACGAAAGTTCCGGACGGCGAGATTAGAAAGAAAGTAATAGCCACGTTGGACTTGGTCGGGCTGCATGGCTTGGATCAGAGGTATCCTTCCCAACTGAGCGGAGGACAGCAGCAAAGGGTTGCCCTGGCCAGGAGCATCGCCATGGAACCCCGCCTTATTCTCCTCGATGAGCCCCTGAGCAACCTGGATGCGAAGTTGCGAGAGGAGATGAGGGTTGAATTGAAGAAACTGATCAAGAAAGTTGGCATCAGCGCCGTCTATGTAACTCACGACCAGGAGGAGGCCTTTGTCATCTCGGACACCGTAATCGTGATGGACGGGGGCAAGATTCTCCAATATGCAACGCCTGACGAAATCTATAACCGGCCGGCAGACCAGTTCGTGGCGTCTTTCATCGGACGGTCTGTGCTGGTAGACGGAAAGATGGTCAAAGTAGATAACGAAAACTGCCTGGTGGCGGTCCCGGAGTTCAATAATGCCGTGCTCGTGTGCCATCGGCCCCAGAGTGGAGGCGCTGGCGACCCTTGTAAACTGGTTATCAGGACCAGTGAGATAAAATTAAACAGCAAGAGATTTGAGAGTCAGGAAAATGTGTTGGAAGGTTCCATGAGCGGCCGCGATTATCGCGGCGGACTTACGGACCACCGGATCCAGGTAGGATCCAAAGAAATTGTCGTGACCTCCCACAAGCTATGCCCCATGATTAACGTTGACAATGACGGCGGGAAGATTTTCCTGCACATAGA
>Ga0209212_1001980_pt1 | contig 30829 bp, 28 predicted proteins | sample RifGroC2_FD_183996 | JGI IMG/M metagenome (GOLD analysis project Ga0209212, IMG submission 183996) | Groundwater microbial communities from Rifle, Colorado, USA - Groundwater C2 (SPAdes) (version 2) | ecosystem: Environmental > Aquatic > Deep subsurface > Groundwater | place: Rifle, Colorado...
TTTCCTCAAACGCGACGTCTCGTTCTGCCCGCAGCCATTCATTTTTTTCTTGGCTCCAGTCAAACTGTTTCATAGTGTAGAGATATCATAATGTGTGCACTTTGGCAACATGTTTATTTCCTCCACCTTCCCGTGCCCCTTTCTCGCAATTTCGTTTCATAAACGCCCTCCCTTGTGATATGAGAGTTGGCAAAATTGAAATACCCTTTAAGGTGTAAGAGAAATGACGGAACCATCGAAGGGTGACATGCCCGAGAAAAATCCATTTGAACGCCACATCGCCAAGATCGCGGGCGATCTCGGTATCGGAAAAACGCAGGCCGAAGCGACGGCGATGCTCCTCGGCGAAGGGGCGACGGTCCCGTTCATCGCCCGCTACCGCAAGGAGGTCACGGGAACCCTCGACGAGGTCCAGATCACCGCGATCCGCGACCGGCTGGCCCAGCTCGCCGAGTTGGACAAGCGGCGGGAGGCGATCCTCAAATCACTCGCAGAGCGCGAACTTCTTACCGACGAACTGAAGGGCAGGATCGATACCGCGGAAACCCTCGCCGTCCTCGAGGATCTCTATCTCCCCTTCCGTCCCAAGCGTCGGACGCGGGCAATCGCGGCCCGGGAGAAGGGGCTCGAACCCCTCGCCCAGCGCATCTTTGCCCAGGAGGAGACGTTCGATCCGCTCGCCGAGGCATCGGCTTTCGTCGATCCCGAAAAGGGAGTGACGACCCCGGAAGACGCCCTGGCCGGGGCCAGGGACATCATCGCCGAATGGGTGAACGAAAACGAACAGGCCCGCGCCCGGATGCGGGCATTCTTTGCGGACAAAGCCGTCTTTCAGTCGAAAGTGATCGCGGGCAAGGAGAAGGAAGGGGATCGCTATCTGGACTACTTCGACTGGGAAGAGCCGGCGTCCAAAGTCCCCTCGCACCGGATACTCGCGATGCGCCGGGGCGAGAAGGAAGAATTTCTCACTCTCCGCGTCATCCCGCCCGAGACGGAAGCGATTTCTCTGCTCTGCGCCCTCTTTGTCAAGGGAAATAGTCCGCTCGCCGAACAGGTCCGGCTGGCCGTCGAAGACTCTTACCGGCGGCTCCTGGCCAGCTCGATGGAAACGGAGATCCGCATGGTGACCAAAAAGCGGGCCGATGCGGAGGCGATCCGGGTCTTCGCCGACAATCTCCGCCAGCTCCTCCTGGCGCCGCCCCTCGGTCAGAAGCGGGTCCTCGCCCTCGATCCCGGTTTCCGGACGGGGTGCAAGCTCGTCTGCCTCAACGCCCAGGGGAGACTGATCCACCACGAGACGATCTACCCCCATCTCTCGGACAGGGACCGGGAGACGGCCGCCAAAAGGGTCCTCTCGCTGTGCGCGCAACTGAATATCGAGGCGATCGCTATCGGCAACGGTACGGCGGGACGCGAAACGGAAACCTTCCTCGGAACCCTGGGGCTTCCGGAGGCGATCCAGATCGTCATGGTGAATGAGAGCGGCGCTTCGGTCTACTCCGCATCCAAAATCGCCCGCGACGAATTCCCCGATTACGATGTGACGGTCCGCGGGGCCGTCTCCATCGGCCGCCGTCTCATGGATCCTCTGGCCGAACTGGTGAAGATCGAACCGAACGCTATCGGCGTGGGGCAGTACCAGCACGACGTCGACCAGGGTGAACTCAGGCAGAGTCTGGACGATGTCGTCATGAGCTGCGTGAACGCGGTCGGCGTCGAGCTGAACACGGCAAGCTCCGCCCTGCTCACCTATGTCTCCGGCCTGGGACCGGCGTTGGCGGAGAAGATCGTCGCCTGGCGCAACGAACGCGGGCCTTTCGCCTCGCGCGAGGAGCTCCAGAACGTCCCCCGCCTGGGGGCAAAGGCATTCGTACAGGCCGCCGGTTTTCTCCGGATCCTGAACGGGACAAACCCACTCGACGCGAGCGCCGTCCATCCCGAAAGCTATGCCATCGTCGATCGAATGGCGGAAGATCTCAACTGCTCCGTTGCCGACCTGATGCGCGACGAGGCGCTCCGGGAAAAGATCGACCCCACCCGGTATGTGACCGGCGAGATCGGCCTTCCGACCTTGAACGATATCCTCACCGAACTGGCGAAGCCGGGTCGCGATCCCCGCGCCAGGTTCGAGGCCTTCCGTTTTGCCGAAGGGATCGAAAAGATCGAGGACCTCGCGGCCGGGATGAAACTCCCCGGGATCGTGACGAACATCACCGCCTTCGGCGCCTTCGTGGACATCGGCGTTCACCAGGACGGCCTTGTTCATCTCAGCCAGATCGCCGACCGGTATGTCAAGGATCCCGGCGAAATTCTGAAGGTCCGGCAGGCCATCGAGGTGACGGTCCTCGCCGTCGATCTGGAGCGAAAGCGGATCTCTCTGACCTTGAAGTCACACCCGGATGCGGTCGATGGGGCCGCCGTCAAGGCGAAGGGGAAACGGCGAACGGGAAAGGAAGGCGGATCCGTCGGGGGAAAACCGCCGAAGCCGCGCGACGAAAGGTCCGGAAAGGAAAAGCCGGCATCGAAGGGAGGACCCTTGCCAAGAGCGGAGCGCGGAAATCCGCCGCGGGAAGAAACCGCGCAGGAAGCGCCACGGAAGGAAGAGCCGCCCAAGAAGATCCAACCGCGACAGGACAGGGGAAGGCCCGATCAATCCCGGCCGCAGCGGGGAAGAGCGCGCGACGAAAAAGTCCCGTTCAACAACCCCTTCGTGGCCGTTTTCGGAAAGAAACCGGGATAAAACATGACGACCTCGCGGCCTACGGCTCGCCGATGGCCATATCGAGGGCTTCCAAAAGGAACTCGACGTCGTCCCGGGTGATGCACATCGGAGGCTTGATCCGCAGCGTGTTGGAATGAAGCCCTCCCTTGCCCACGAGCACCCCCAGGTCCTTCAGCCGTTCGAAAACGCGCAGACACGCCTCCCTCGCCGGTTCTTTCGTCCGGCGGTCCTTCACCAGTTCGATCCCCGTCATCAGTCCCCGACCGCGCACATCGCCGATGATCTCATGCCTGGCCATGAGTTTCCGGTACCCTTCCATCAGCTCATGGCCCCTCTCCAGTGCGTTCTTCTGGAGGTTTTCCCGATCGATGACCTCCAGGACGGCCATCCCGGCTGCACAGGAGACGGGATTTCCACCGAAGGTGTTGAAGTGAATCCGGCTGGAGAGAACAGCGGCGATGCCGGGCGTCGTCACGACGGCAGCCAGGGGAACGCCGTTGCCGATGCCCTTGGCCATGGTGACGATATCGGGAATGACGCCGTGGTTTTCGAAACCCCAGTAATGGGTCCCGGTTCGCGTGAAACCTGTCTGCACCTCGTCTGCAATGCAGAGCCCACCGGCGTCTCTGATATACCCATACGTCTTCTTGAGGAACCCTTCGGGATAGACGACGGCGCCGCCTACTCCCTGGATTGACTCGGCAATGAAGGCGGCGACCCGGCCGGGGGTGGCATAATCGATCACGTTCTTGATTTCTGCGGCATACTTTGCCCCGGCATCCGGATCGTCATAACCCCAGAGACCCCGATAGGGATTGGGATTGATCGCATGGTGGACTCCGAAGTGTTGGGGAGTGTTGTACTTCCAGGCGCTGTTGGCGGTGAGCTGCATCGTGGAAGCGCCGCCGCCGTGATAGGCGTTCTGCAGGGCAACCACGTCGGTGTTGCCCGTATAGAGCCTTGCCATCAGAAGCGCCATGTCGTTGGCTTCCGATCCGGAGTTCATAAAATAGCAGACACTCAGATCGCCGGGCAGCTTGCCGGCCAGCATCTCGGCATATCTGGCAACATTCGGATGGAGGTAGATCGAGGTGATGTGCTGGAGCCGATCCGTCTGCTCCTTCACCCTCTGCACCACGTAGGGATGGCAGTGTCCGACGCTGATCGTCACGATGCCGCCGATGGCATCCAGGTAGCGGCGCCCTTTGTCGTCAAAGAGATACTGCATCGACCCCTCGACGATCATCAGGGGGGTTGTGTAAAAAGGGACCGATGTGGGGGTCATATAGCGGTTCTTCAGTCTGAGAACCTCATCGTAAGTAGGACCCTCATAGGGTTTCGGCAGATGGTCGCAAGGCGGTAATTTAGGAGTATCCATAGACATTTTTACTCATGTTTTTTTGTACCATAAACGATGATGCGATCAATATCCAGCCATTTCTTGACGACCTGGTAAAAAGGGTTTTTCTTACGAAGCCGTCATTTCTTGACAGGACACACTGCCAAAAGGTCGGCTACCAGAGCCTCATGCATGCGTATGCCGCAAACAGGCCTTATGCCGAATCCATCGCTTACCAACCCTGGCAGGGGATTATCATCGACACCCTGTTTAGGCCTCTGGCGGATCACCTCTATGCCGTCTATCCCATGTTTGCGTTTCAAAACGATTCTACTACGGACAATGACAAATACCCGGGCCTTGATCGATTCAGGCGACTGTGCGGGGGGCTCGAACGGATCCAGAAGGCAAACGAATTCTACCAGCGCCACAAATGGGGTATCGTTGTCGCCCATATCATGATTCTTCTATCGATTCTGATTATTATCCTCGCTTAAGCGTGAATTATAGCCTCTGCGCCAGGTAGATGAAGACGGGAAGCGGGGATGCCATCTTGATCGCTCTGAACTCCCTCAGAACCTCCCTTCGCTGCGAGGCGCCCAGCAGCGGAGAGAGGTAGACAACCCCTTTGCCCTTTGTCGTTTTTTCTTCCGTAAGCATTGTTTTTATTGCCTCCACGTTTCGGGATGGGAGATCACCGCCCAAAACAAAATTGCAGCTTACTTCGATATTGCGCCGGCATCGGTTGACTTCCTGCATTTTTCGGAAGGATTCCCTTACTTTTTCTGCCCGCAGCGGCTTGCCCAGCCTGTCCAGCGTTTCCTGATCGGGCGACTCCAAGCCCACATTTATCGAAGTCGAGTAGGGCAAACGTTCCAGTCCCTCAAACAGGGAATCGTCCGCCGCAAGGAAAGAATCCACGCCACCGAAGATATACAGACGCGGTCTTCCCCGATGATACGACGCAGACAGATTCAGTAGATCGTAGGCCATATCGGCCGTGCCGGTCAGAAGTTCACCCCCCGCCGCCAGGGCATCATTCTGCCCCAGTACTACAGAGTTATAATTGACCAGATCGGCGCCGTAAAAATCCTTCACAGCCCTTATCTGGGCTGCGATGCTTTGCCTGCTTCGCACCCTGAAGTCGCCCGCGCTTTTAAAAAGGCAAAAACGGCAGTTAGACTTGCACCCTTCGGTCACAATCAGGGGGATGACTTCATAATCCACATCGATGGTGTCGGGCGGCAGCACCGGCAGGTTCGTGCCGATAATGCGGTGCAGGGTCTTGGCATCTTCCGCCAGCGTTACCCTGTTTCTGGCTGCGACTTTCTTGAGGAAATCGCGCGGCCTGTCGCACAGCGCCGACGCGGCGAGTCGGCCCGCTGCTTCTACCAGTCCGTCGAAGGCATCCAGCGCCTGCCCGACATGACGGCCTTCCAATGGATTTTCTGTAAAGAGGTCGCTCTCGTAAATGCCGTTGAACGGCATATAGTAGTTCTTGATCAGATCGTAACTGAATTCGTAACCGGAGGTGCCGTAATAAATGAAATCGTTCCCTTCCGTTCTTTTCAGCGACGATTGAGGATCGGGCCATACCGACATCGTTCCCGTGAGCCTTTTCAACCCTCCCCGGAGGTTAAAATCAACCCTGTACCCCCGCCAATTGACCTTGACGGGGATGCCGTACCATACGGGAAAGCTGAACTTCCCCCAGTCATCCCGACCGGCACAATCGAAAATGACCTCCATGTCTTCCAATTGGTAGCGTTCCATAACAAAGATCACTATCTCGGTTCCATTAAACTTTCAAGCAAATTGAAATATAGAGACGGCTTCATAAAAAGGCCGCAGGCAAGGCGCGCGAATCCCGAGGAGTGAGGCGTACTTTGGCGTACGCCGCAGCGACGAGGGATGAAGCGCAACGCAGCATCCGGACTTTTTATGAAGCCGTCAGAAATAGCGGTTGAACTTGTCCGCAAGCATGGTATCATGAACGCATGGGACTGATGAACCGTTTGGAGCGGCTGACCGGCGATAAGAAGCCGGATAGCGGACCGGCACATCCCGGGGACGGGTCGCGGGCCGACGAGATCCGCGTCCTGCGGGAGCGCGTCGATGCACTCCTCTCCCGAAGACCGGATGAGCGGGGGCAGCCGGCGAGGCCTTCCGGACGGAGCCGGGGCGTACCGCTGGGGGAGCTGGTCTCGGGAACGGAGACGGCCAACGACGCGGGTCTGTTCTTTTGCTCGCACCGTCTCGCCGGAGGCTCCTACCGCCACGGGATGAGGTGCATCGGGGATATTGCGGACCTCGACATGGGCAGGCTGGCCGTTCTGGCGAACGATCAGGCCCTGCGGGGGCTGGATTACCGCCGGGCCCTCTTTCTCGATACGGAAACAACCGGGCTGGCCGGAGGAACCGGAACGGTGGCCTTTCTCATCGGTCTCGGGTGGTTCGAAGGGGACGGATTTGTCACGCAACAGCTCTTTGCCAGGGATTACGGCGAAGAGAGGGCGACGCTCCTGCATCTGAAGGACCAGCTTCGGGGAAGGACGTTCCTCGTGAGCTTCAACGGCAAGGCCTTCGATGCCACGCTCCTCGCCGCCCGGTTCATCATGAACCGCCTTCCGGATCCTTTGTCCGGGCTACCCCATCTCGACCTTCTCCACCCCGCTCGCCGTCTTCTGAGCCACCGTCTCGCCGACCGACGCCTGGGCACACTGGAAGCGGCGGTCCTCGGGTTCGAGCGGGAGGGGGACATCCCCGGCAGCGAAATCCCTCAGCGCTACTTCGACTGGCTCAGAAGGCGCGACGGTCGCCTGATGGCCGACGTGTTCGAGCACAACCGTCTGGACATCCTTTCGCTCGCGGCCCTTGCCGCTCACCTGACGGAGCTGATCGATCCCGACTTGGAGAACGCCGGATTCCATCAGGGCGACCGCCTTGCGGCGGCGCGGCTTTTTCTGGCCCGCGAGCGTCATTTCGAGGCCATCCGGCTTCTCGGCCCCCTGAGCGGGTGCGCCTGCCCGGAGACTGCGAGGGAGGCGGCCCGGGAGCTCTCCCTCCTCCACAAGCGGCAGGGCCGATGGCCGGAGGCCTTGACGATATGGGAGGAGATGGTCCGGCGGGACGGTGAGGATCTCTTCGCTCTCGTCGAACTTGCCAAATGGTGTGAACACCGGCGGCGCGACTTTGACCGGGCCCTCGCGCTGACGATGCGCGCCTGCTCTTGCGCAGCTCGCCTGTCGCCGCAAGAGTGCGCCGACCTCGCCCGCCGCCGGGAGCGCCTGGAAAAGAAGCTGACGACGGGAGGACCCGCTGCGTCAAATAGATCAGCGCCTGCCTCAGTGTGAATGTGAAGTTTCACACCCGGTTATTTAATCCTTGACACGCAGAGGGACTTTTCTTTTTGTTGAGAATGACCTCGTCCGGTGGATTCATCCCCCCCGCGGGATGAGGCGAAGCGGTTCGCCGACGGCCGCCCAATAGGGCAGAGCAACGAAGAGCACTACCAGATAGGCTACAAGGGTCATCCACAAACCAAAGCGAAAGATTTCCGTCGCTGTGAGGTGGCCGTGTTCGTGGACTAACAGGGACGATGCGCTCTGCGCCGGATAGTACAGGACGGCATCGCCGGCGATCATCACCGCCAGACCGCAGATGACGGGGTTGATTCCCGCGGTCGCGCCGATCGACATGGCGATCGGGATGGTCGTGGCGAGAAAACCCGTGATATTGGGGATAAGCAGGCGGATCGGGGCGGCAATGAGGAGCAGCAGAACCAGGACCAGGATGGGCTGCTGAGAAAAAGCCGGCGTGCTGCGGACGATGCCCTCGGCGATCCAGGCGCTGGCGCCGCTGTTGGAGAGCGCACGGGCCAGCGACAACGATGAGGCCAGCACAAAGAAGTTGGCCCAGCCAAAATTTCGCTCGAAATCCTTCCAGGTGAGCACCCCGATACCCGGCATCATCAGGCAGGCCCAGGCCAGGATCGCCGGCAGGGCCGGATTCCAATGGTGCCACGCATCGGTGAGCCAGAGCAGAGAAGCCCCGATGGTGATGACCAGCGTCCGTCCCTCCTTCCCGGAGAGCGGGCGGGGCGCCGCTTGCGGTATGCACGGCAGGGGATCGTTGAACCCTTTCCTGTGGAGGAGATAGATCAGAACCGCGCCAACCGTCAGCAGGGCCCCATAGGGTACAACCATAAGCGCCAGCCACCGGCCCCAGCAGATCCCGCCGATCAGCGACGCCGCCAGGACCGGCGTGATCCCTCCGGTCAGCAGGACGGTCGAAGCGAGCCGGTTGATGGAGTTGAGCGAGAGCATGACGGCCTTGACCAGCGGGGCGCCCCGTGGCACCCCGCTCAGATCGAGCGCCTGCTCATACACATGGACAAGAATCCCCGTGCGGGTCGTCGCCGAGGGAAGCAGCAGCGTGAGCAGCGGGAAGGAAAGCAACTGCTGCAGGAAAAGAGCCCGTGCGCTCCCCCGACAATACCGCAGAAAAAAGCGCGCCACCCGCTCGGCCAGACCGCTTTGCGAAACGGCCAGCCCGATTGTCAGCACCCCGATGAGGAAGTAGGCTACCGGTTCGGCAAAACCGACCAGCGCTTGCCCAAATCCCGGCACGCCGCCCGATAGCGTGAGGGCGATGACCACCAGAAGCCCCGTCACGGCCGCGGGGATCGCGTCGGTGCACCACAGGCCGATCGCCATGGCGGCCACGGCCAGTACGCGCTGTCCAGCCGGAGGAAGACCGGCGGGCAGGGGAGCGGCCATCAGGGCCGCAGACACTCCGACCAGAAAAACGGTGACCGAAAGGGCCCGCCACTCCTTCTTTGTCGCTGTCGATCCGTGGTTCCGGACCGATCGCTCTTCACCATTTCGCGTCTGTTCCATGCGATCCGCCGCTTTGATCGAAGTTACCTGCACCAACCGGGTTATGCACAAAGGCCTCTCACCGAGAGGAGGCCGTCCCCTATGATGAGCGAATACATACCAGAAGGAGGGATAGGTGTCGAGTGTAAAGGCTTCCGTTTATTTTCCTTGACCGGATACCGACGTTATGAGAAAAGCCCGTATTAAATGCTATGTTAATGCGATCATGACCAGTACAACGAAGGTTGGACAGACATATATTCAATTTGCCCAAGCGGATGCATAAGTTGAAATTGCCAAAAAATTATCTTGCCGTTACAAGCGATTTTTATATCAAAGTGGGGATTGCGCTGGTCGCAATTCTTGTTGTTCTCAATATTGTCCTTTTGACCCTTTTCTTAAAAGAGCGAGAAAACAACAAGACGGCGATGCAGGCTCTTCAAGCGACAAACAAGAGCCTGGTCCTGCTCCAGGAGTCGTTGGGCGGGACGGATATGCAGAAGGCCTTTGTTCATATGGCTGAGGCGAGGCGTCATATCGATGTTGCTCTATCGGCGGCGCCTGTCGCAGCTCCTGAGAAAGCGGCCGCCGAACCTGAGACCCGAACGGCGAAACGGCCGGCCGGGGAACAAAGGGCGCCTGCCACACCGGCGAAAACAGCCGGGTTGAAGATAGCGGTTGACGAAACGCCGGCGCCCCTTGTCTGGGCAACGGCAGGCGAGTACGCGCTGATCGGCGAGAAGGAAAGCAAGCTCCTGCATCTGTTTAAATTCCAGGATGAACGTTTTGTCCTCATCAAATCCTATCCCTGCATCATCGGAGCGAATGGCGAAGACAAGAAGAAAGCCGGGGATTATGCCACGCCAAAAGGGAGTTATTTTACCCTGCGGTATACAGCGGGAAGCGCTCTGCCCGAGACTTATGGGGAAGGGGCTTTCGTTCTGAATTATCCCAATTATCTGGATCGCAAAGACAGAAAGGACGGCACGGGGATCTGGATCCATGGACACAGCCCCGGCAAGGTTATCGGTTCGGGAGACCTCTTGAATACAAAAGGCTGCATCGCCATCTCCAATGACGGCATAAAGGAACTCAAAGGTCTGCTCAAGCCCAGCGGGACCCATGTCTCTATCGTCGATAAAGTCACAATCGTCAAAGAGAGTAAACAAAGAGAATTCCTTCAGGAAATCCGCAATTTCATGGATGCCTGGCGACAGGCATGGGAGAGCGGCGATACAGGGAAATATCTGACTTATTACTCAAAAGATTTTACCAACAGCGAAGGCATGAAATTTGACGCCTTCAGACGTCACAAGGAACGGGTGAATAGACATAAAAAGTTCATTCGCGTGAGCGTGGATCAAATGGCCATCGTCTTGCCGCAGGAACGGGAACGACAGGTTGCTGTGGTAAGATTTGTTCAGAAATACCGTTCCAGCAACTTCGAGATTGATTCAAGAAAAATCTTCTACCTAAAAAAAGGACAAGCAGGATGGGCAATTTTCGGCGAGTCTGCCTTTTAACGGTCGCGGTGTTTCTTGCTGTCTGCTTCAGCTTTCATGGTCTGGCAGTCGACGGGAACCGGACAGTCGCGGGATCTCAAACCAGGACGTATTTTCAAGAAACCAGGCAGGAATTGACCATCCACACTATCGAGGGAAGACAAAAGGGGCCGACGCTGCTTATCATTGCAGGAATCCACGGCGACGAAGGGGCAGGCTGCCTGACTGCGGAGCGGTACATAGACGTCAAACTGGAAAAGGGAAATCTGATCATCGTACCCCGCCTGAACGGACCGGCCGTCGATTCAGGAAAGCGATGCGGTCTGGGAGGCGATATGAACCGCCTCTTCAATCTCCCCCCCGGCAGTTCGAATCCCGATGCCAAACTCGTTAATTTGGCAAAACAGCTGATAAGGCAGTCGGATTATGTCCTGAATCTCCATCAAGGCCACGACTTCTACAATCCGCGCTGGGTATCCCGCAAGCGAAATCCCTCCAAATGGGGACAGTCCAATGTCATCGATAAAGCCACGTATCATCTGCCGAGCGGTCGAAAGTTAGAGTTGGGAAACTTCGCAAAGCAGGTCGCCAACCGGACCAATCAGAGAATCTCCGACGGAGATTTCCACTTCACGGTCAACAACACAAACACCTCGGGAAAACGCTCACGACATCGGGAGCAGAGAGGGTCCCTGACCTATTACAGTCTCTATCACCAGCAAAAAATTGCCCTGGGACTGGAAGCGACGAAGAACTGTTCGCTGGCGGAGGCCATTTCCTATTTGACGATAGCGATCAACGCCGCCATCGAGGAGGCGGGAATTCGGGCGGAAGCGCTGCCCTCCGAATCCAGGCAATCGGCGGGTGAGTTGTGGGAAGCCAGGTCAAAGAGCCTGTCAAAGGGTAAGGGTAAAGGATAAGAAAGCGCCTATCATAAACCCGATCTTCCAGATGCCTCACCTTGCAGACTTGCTGTAACCGGCCCGTTGAGCAGCGTCTTCCGAGGTAAAAATGACCTGACGATCCCTGGGTATTTTATCGTAGTATTTCATGCCCGGCAGATGATAACGTTTACTCTTATTATTGGCTACAACACGAATGTTTACATGCTGGCGCAAAGTCGCACTTTCTGCGCCCAAAGAAGAATCTTTGGGTAAACTTGGCACGGCCCGGGTCGGCGGCTCAGGAATGACAGGCGCTTTTGTCGTTACGGATTCTACTTTGATTTCTCCTGCTGTTTCGCTTTTTTCGGAGAATAGGGCTGCCACATCCTGAAGGGAAAAGTATTTGGCTGGGGTAATCACCTCTGCGGAAATGAGATAGCCTCCCACCAGAATGACCATGGAGAAAACAACATACACCCAAACGGATTGAAGCAGAGGGCGCAGATATTTCCTGGCTGGGAACGATTGCAAACTCAGTTTTATGTCACCGATTTCGACCCAACCGCATTTGAGGCAGCGATATGACTTCACTACGTGTTCTGACGTCTGTACTCTCCAGGAGTTGCACTTGGGACAATATTTCATTGTGATCACCCAAGACAATTTTTGGAATTTTATGCCGGCAGGTAACGGGTCTTATATCGTATCTCCCTTTATTACGAAAACGGTGACAACCGAAAAGAACTCTTAGTTATTGAAGTTATGCTAAATATCCATAGGAATGTCAAATACAAAATAGGGTTCCCCTGCAAACAACCCTCACTGTTCGAAAAAGAAGGTGTAGTCGCGGTAGCACCGCCCTTCGGCGTGCATCATGCACCCGGTCACCTTCGGGTCCACTTCATATTTGACGCCCAGGGCGTCGAACCAGCTCTCCACGCGGGTCATGATCCCGCATTCGTATCGGTCGATGACCCCCAGCGCCTTGATCCCCTCGTAGGCAAAGCACCGGTGCCAGACGGCTGAGATGCGGTTCGTCCCCTTCGACTCGAAGGAGTACTTCATGAAATCCCCCGTAAAGGCGGCCATCGCCGTTTGAAAAAAGTCCCAGAACGCTCCGAATGTGGAAAGCTCATCCACACCGACCGCCTTCTTCAGCCGCCCGATCTCCACCGCCGCCACGGCTTTGACGGCTTCACGGTTGATCTTGCTCGTTTTGTCGATGCCGCACTCCTGCAGGCAGTGGGTGAACCACATGGCGTCGTGCGTCATCCAGCATTTGACGAGCAGCTCCTTGAGTTCCTTCTTTTCCAATGGCATCTCGTCCATATCCGTCTCCTTCGTTGCATCCGGAAGGGGCATGAAGGTCAGTCGAACCACTCCGGTTTCATCGCAACAGTGAGCCCGTCGCCGCTTGCCTTCAGGCGGGCGGCAAGACCGCTGATTTTAGGAAGCTCGTATGCGAAAAAGTAGCGGCAGGTCTGGATCTTCCCCCGGTAGAAATCGGCGTCGGCTGCGTCGGTGTTCGCCGCCAGGGCCTTTGCCGCCGTGACGGCCTGCAGGAGCCATTGCCAGGCGACGGTGATGAGTCCGAAGAAATCCAGGTAAAGCGTGGCGTCGGCAAGGAACAATTCGATCTCGCCCTTCATCGCCAGAGACGTGAGCGAAGCCGTCGTCGCTTTGAGCGTCTCCACGGCCGCGGCGAGCGCCTCCGCCGAGGAAGCGCAGTCGGGAATCGCCCGTGCTGCGGCGATGGCCTTCTCCAGCTCGGCAAGGTAGAGGAGGAAGGCCTTCCCATTTTTCATCACCACCTTCCGGCCGAGGAGATCCATCCCCTGGATCCCCGTCGTACCCTCGTGGATCGGATGGATCCGGACGTCCCGGTAGTACTGCTCCAGAGGAAACTCATCGCAGTAACCGTAGCCGCCCAAGCACTGGAGTCCCTGGCTCACCGAGAGGATTCCCATCTCCGACGGGTAGCTCTTGGCGATGGGGGTGAGAAGGTCGAGGAGGAGTTCGTATCGCTCTTTCTCCTCTCCTTGGGTCACCAGGGCAAGATCCACATACTGGGCGCATTGGAAGATGAGGGAGAGCGATCCTTCAACGACGGCGCGCTGGAAGAGGAGCATCCTCTTCACGTCGGCATGTTCGATGATCGGGACCTGCGGCGCCAGGGGATCCTTCCCGGCGATGGGCCGCCCCTGCGGCCGCTGCCTGGCATACTCCAGGGAGGCGCAGTAGGCGGCCGATGCGATTGCCGCAGCCCCCATCCCCACATCGACGCGCGCTTCGTTCATCATCTGGAACATGTAGCGGAGCCCCTTGTGGGGCTCGCCTACAAGCCAGCCCCGGCAGTCGTTGCCGTCGCCGAAAGCGAGCTGTGTGATCGGCGCGCCGCGGTAGCCTAACTTGTGGTAGATCCCGATGCAGGTCACATCGTTGCCGGTGAGCCCGCCCTGAGAGTCCGGGCGTTTCTTGGGCACGACGAAAAGCGATATCCCCTTGACGCCGGGGGGCGCCCCCTCGATCCTGGCGATGAGCAGGTTGACCACGTTCCCGATCGATTCGTAGTCGGAGCAAGAGATGAATATCTTCTGTCCCTTGATGTGGTAATACCCTCCCGCCGTCGGGTGGGCGGTAGTCTTGAGGTCGGTGAGGGAAGAACCCGCCTGCGGCTCGGTGAGGGCCATCGTCCCCTGCCATTGGCCGGCAAACATCTTCGGGACATAGGTGTCGACCAGTTCCCGTGCGCCGAAGGAGAGGATCAGGTGGGCTGCGCCGGTGGTGAGGAAGGGGTAGACGGAAGCCGAATAGTTTGCCGCCGAGAAGATCCCCCGAAAGGCCGTCATGATCGTGTTCGGGATCTGCTGGCCCCCGACGTCGTAAGGCGCCTGGGCGCCGATCCAGCCGCCTTCGCCGCAGGCCTTCATGACCGTCGCAACGACAGGGTGGACGAAGACCCGGCCGTCCCGGAACTCCGGAGGTTTCTTGTCCATCTCCGACAGGGCGGGAAAAAGGATCCCTCTCCCCATCCGCATCGCCGTCTCCAGGACCATGTCAAAGGTTTCCTTGCTGTGGTCGGCGAAGTAGGGATGCCTTGTCAGCGCCGCCGTGTCAAGATGCTCGTAAAGCAGAAAGCGCAGATTTCTCAGAGCGATGAATTTTTCCGCCATGGTTCCCCCTAATTATTCAAAGATCTGTCGTCTTTCATAGTCGCCGGCCTCCCGGTTGTAAAGCGCACATTCCCCGTCGTCCGCCGCGCCTACAACCACAATGAAACGATCTTTGGCGCCGCTGTCTTCCCCAGTATTCGGCGCATCACCGGCGGCGCCCAGGACCCGCTTTTCCCGCGGGGGTGACTGTTCCCGTGTCACGCGGCTGCCAGACTTCCGGAAGATGATCGGAAGGTGTGAATGGCCGCAGAAGAGGAGCCGAAAATCCGTCTCGGCGAAGAGTCGTGCCGCCCGCTGTGTGTCGCCCGTGTCGATGGGCTCGTAGAACGACCGGAGGGAGTCGAAGGGGAGAGAGTGGGCGAAACTGAGGCCGTTTAGCGTTCGTGTCACGGGGACTCTCCGGAGGAAGGCGAGCGTTCGTTGCCCTTCCGGATCGAGCGACCGGCGTGTATCGGCCAGCATATTTTCCACGAGAAAGTCGTTGTTTCCCTTGACGGTAAGGATCCGGTGCTCTTCAAGAAGGCCGATCATAGCTGCCGTCCGATCGTGGTGGATCGAATCACAGAAGTCCCCCAGATGGACCAGGACATCGGCATCGAGCCCCTTCAGGAGGCGGATCGCCTGCCGTGTGGCCTCGATATTCCCGTGGCTGTCGGCTATCAGGCCAATGCGCCTGTTTTCAACTTCCGCCATGTCACGATCCCCTCCGAATCACCAGGCGCTGACGGCTTCGTAAAAAGTCCGGATGCTACGTTGCGCTTCACGCCTCGTCGTTGCGGCGTACTGCAAAGTACGCCTCACTCCTCGGATCTCGCGCGCCTTGCCTGCGGCCTTTTTACGAAGCCGTCCCTCTTCGCTGCAACTAAGATCTTTGCAAGTTCACTGATTCATGCCGCCGCCAGCATCGCATCATGCATCGTTCGATTGACGATACTATGGCAAGGGTTATGCGATGTCAACGGCAAAAGCGCGATCGTGTTCGAGCATCGGATCATTTTACCCTTGACAACATTTGATGATTCCTATAGCGATAACAAAGTTATGACTCAGGACAACCTTGAGAGAAAGACTCCGACGGGCCTGATTTCTTATTCCCCCTATGAGCGGAAGGATAAACATTCCATTACTCAAAACAACAGGAGGTATCCTATGCGAGCAAAAAAATGTTTTCCCGTATTGGCATTGGCGCTGACTTTGACTCTCGGTCTCGGTTTTAGCCCGGTCTGCGCGGCTGATTATCCGACCAAGCCGATCACGTTGATCAATCCCTATCCGCCGGGCGGCTTTTTGGATATACCGGGCCGGGCCTTTGCCGCCGCGGCGGAAAAAATTTTAGGGAAACCCATTGTGGTAGCGAATAAACCGGGGGCCGCGGGGATGATTGGCACCGTAGCAGGCGCCCAGGCTCCACCGGATGGCTACACGGTGATGATGGGCTGTACAACCATCACCTGCGCGGTTGAATGGGAACTCGTAAACGGCCGCAAGCCCCTGGCGACCCGGCAGGATTTCATTCCGATCGGCGCCTATATCCTGAGCCCGACCCTGATCTCCGTACCGACCAATAGCCCCTGGAAGACCCTGGATGACCTCGTAAGAGACTGTAAGGCGAAGCCTGGCCACTATGCCTTCAGTTCCGGCGGCCTGTACGGCATGAGCCATGTTCCGGCTGAAATTCTGATGAGGGCCACAGGGATTAAAGCCCGGCATGTACCGCATAAAGGAGGGGCTCCTGCTCTGGCCGCAGTGGTCGGAGGACATGTCGATTTCACAACTCAGTTCTGTCCCTCCACGATTCCCCTCTACCGCGGGAATAAATTGAGGGTGCTGGCGGTTCAGAGCGACCGCCGGCTCAAATCGATTCCGGAAGTGCCGACTGTAAAAGAACTGGGTGTGGACGCGGAATACAACGCCTGGATCGGGCTTCTGGTTCCGAAAGATACGCCCGCGCCGGTCGTGAAAAAGCTAAGAGAGGTTCTCGAGAGTTCCGTGAAAGATAAGCGATTCGTTGACACCATTGAAACGGCGGGTGAGGTTGTGCATTATATGAACCATGAAGAGCTCACCAAATACTGGGAGAACGAAACGGTGCAAATTGCTAAAATCTGGGCTCAACAGCCGAAACAATCTGCCGCCAAGTAAGAAAAATTTACGTAGCCGTCAAGTCTAGTTCACGGAGCTTTTCGAGCGTCGGGATTCCGTCCTCACCCCAGCCCCGCTCGCGGTAGTAGTCGAGGATTGCCTCGTCCAGGCCGAGAGGCGCCTTGCCTGCTGCGGGGCCGTCCTCGACCGGTTCGAGAAACCTTTTTGGATAGCGGAAATCGTCCTCCTTCTTCCAGCCGTAGCGGATATTCAGCAGCTTCTGGAGGTTGGTGATCCGCTCGCCGCAGCGGCGCAGATCCTCGTGGCTCCAGCCCAAGCCCGTGCAGGCGTTGATCGTGGCCAGCAGGTCGGTCATCGTATAACCGTTGTATTCCATGAACTTGCAATGACAGGCGGAGTTGATGACGTTACTGTAGTCGTGGACCTTGGCATGCCGGATAGCCGCCTTTTCCCAGGACCAGCGTTCGTCGTTGCCGACCTCGTCGAGTTCCACCCCCCACTCGGGCATCCGCAGCTTGTTGACCCAGAGATGCTGGGTGTTGGCCCGCTCGTGGCTCGGCCCTGAGGCGACCCCGGTGCAGTAATTGAGGGCCGAGACGTACTGGGCGCGGAAATTGTGCGCGGCGATCTCCTGCCCCTTCATCTGCATCGCCCAGGCCTCCGACCCCCTGCCGATTGTCTCGGAGGCGGTCTTGACGCCCTCGCCGAGCAGATAGGCCAATCCCTCGGTTCGCTCGCCGATCTTCCGAACCATCTCGACCATCGCCTCGGCATTGCCCCAGGCGAGATCGAGGCCGTACGTATCGCTTCTATCAATGACCCCCCGATCGAACGACTCCATCGCCCAGGCGATCGCCGAACCGATGGAAATGGTGTCCATACCGTACTCGTCGGCCAACTCGCCGGCGTAGGCGACCGCCCGGATATCTGTGATCAGCGTGTTGTGCCCCATCATCGCCAAAGATTCGTACTCCGGACCTTTCCCCTTGTAGGCGTAAGGTCCCTCCTTGATCTCGCAGCGGTTGTGACACCGGATGACGCAATACTTGCAGGGCCAAGGCTTGGCGTTGAGTTCCCGGACATAATTGGCCGTCCGAAACGCCTCGACCCCCTCGGGGAAGGTCCCGAGCTGAAAATTCTTGATCGGCAGGTTTCCCTGGGGCGCGAACCGCTCCGTAGCCCTGGCCGTTCCCGCGACGGAGGCCCTGAGCAGCTCCGGTTTTTCGGCATCCAGCAGATACAGGCGCCGGTTGATCTCGCGGTTCAGTCGGTCGACCTCGGCGGAATCGTACAGAGAAATCTGTTTGCTGCCGCGGATCGCGATCCCCTTTAGCCTTTTTGACCCCATCACGGCGCCCAACCCGCAGCGGCCGAGAAACGACTTCTTGCCGGTCTGAATGTTCGCGAAACGGATCAGGCTCTCGCCCGCCTTGCCGATCGTCAGACAGGAGTAATCGTCCTGCAGGCCCTCCTTCAACCCGTCCTCCGCAGCGTAAGCGTTCTTCCCCCAGAGATGTTTTGCATCGTGGAATTCCACCCGGTCGTTGTCCACGGCGAGGGAGACCGGTTGCGGGGCGCGGCCGCTGATGACGATCGCATCCCAGCCGGCGTGTTTCATCTCGATTCCGAAGGAGGCGGTCGCTGCGGAGTCGGCGTTCATATTGATCGAAGGGGAAATCGCCGCGGCGGACCATTTGGATGCCCCCGTCTGCTTGATCCCCTGCATCGGGCCGGCAGCAAGAACGAGACGGTTTTCGGGGCTGAAGGCGGTGGTGCCGGCCGGACATTCGCGCCAGAGGTAATAGGCCGCGAGGCCCGCGCCGCCAAGGAATTTTTCGTAGATGTCGTCGGGGAGCTTTTCCACCTCAAAGGCGCCCCGGCTCAGGTCAATCTTGAGCACCCGGTTCCAGATACTTTTCATACGACACATCCTCTAAATTGTCTTGACACGCAAATGCCGTCTTCATATACTCCGTCGGCCGGAAGCGAAGCTCCCCACCCACGGAGCGGGGACTTCCCGGCAAGGAAGTGTTCTTTGCTTTGTAATGAATCGCAAAAGGAGAGTCAATGAAAATCATCAAAGTGGAAGACCTGCGTAAAATCGAGAATCAGACCCCCGGTCAGCCCTACCGGCCGGAGATTAAACTGGAAGGCGACGGTTTCAAGAATCTCGGCGGGATGTTCGGTCTGCTGGTTGCAGGCAGCCAGGTGCCTTACCACTACCACAAGAACCGGGAGTCGATTCTGATCCCCATCAGCGGCGAAGCGGTGGAGATCGTCGAGGGGAAAGAGACCGTCGTGAAACCCGGAGATGTCCTCCTGATCCCCGCCGGGGAAAAGCATACCACGGTCAACCGCTCCGAGAGCGAGTTCCGCTTCGTGGAATTCTTCACCTGTCCCCCGCTCGCGGCGGATTTCGTCAAAGTCGACTGACGATCTCTAACAGAAGGAGATAACTATCATGGTCAAGCAGGACAAGGTCAGGGTGGCCCTGATCGGGATCGGGAGCTGGTCGGCTGTGATCGCCAATGCGGTCCAAAGAAGCAGCAGGTTGGAACTGGCGACCTGCTATTCAAGAACCCCGGAGAAACGCGCGGCCTTCAGCAAGAAGTACGGTTGCGATCAGGAAAAGAGTTTTGAGGATGTCCTGAAAAGAACGGATGTCGATGGGGTCCTTATCACAACCCCTAATGCCGTCCATGCCGAGCATGCCCTTGCGGCGGCGCAACAGGGTAAGCATGTCTATGTGGAAAAACCGATTGCCAATACGATGTCCGATGGGAGAAAGATGGTGGAGGCCTGCCGGGAAGCGGGAGTGGTGCTGCTTGTCGGCCATGATATGCGCCGTCTGGCCGGATTCCGGAAGATGAAAGAACTCATCGATCAGGGCGCCATCGGCAAGCCGGTGATGGTAGAGTCGAATTTCTCCGCGAGGCTGGGGTTCGAACTGACCCCCGACAAATGGCGGTGGTACGGCGACGAATCCGGATGTCCCGCGGGCGCGCTTATGACCATGGGGATCCATCACGCCGATACGCTGAACCACTTTTTTGGTCCCGTCAAAAAAGTGTTTTCATTCTTCAGCAAACTCTACATTCCAGCGGATGTTGAAGATGCGGAGATGACGACGTTCCAGTTTGAGTCGGGCGTCCTGGGTCATCTCGGTTCCACCTATGCTTCACCCAGGGCAAACTGGATCCGGGTCTATGGAACCGATGCACACCTCATCTGCAACCTCAGCCTGCCGAATCTCCCCTTCGATGAATACCTGAAGGTCTGGTCGGTTGTCGACAAGTATACCTGCCTGCAGCTCTTCGACAAGGGTAAAGACGAGCCGGAGACGGTCCCGTTGCCGATCGGCGATCCTATCCTCGAGGAAGTCGACGAGTTCGCCGACTGCATCCGTACGGGAAGAAGGCCGGAGACAGATGGAGAAGCGGCGCTTGCCGCCCTCGCATTGGTGAGAGCAGCCATAGACTCGGCGCGCACCGATGCGCCGGTGGATCTGAAATCTCTAAAAGGAGCAGTTAATCATGAATAAATCTGATCTGATCGAAGCGTTGGCAAAAAAGGAACCGCTCAAAGACAAAGAGGCACTCGAAATTGTGAACATGGTGTTTAAGGGATTTACTAATGCCTTGAAGGAGGGAGACAGGATTGAAATCAGGGGATTTGGGAGCTTTTCTGTTCGGGAATATGGCGCCTATGTGGGAAAGAATCCAAGGACTGGGAAAAAGGTTCAGGTAGGAGAGAAAAAATTGCCGTATTTTAAGGCGGGAAAGAAGTTGAAGGCCAAAGTGAACGGTTGAGGAGGCAGGATTGATACGGGTAACCAGGTATCAAGCTAAGAAAATACCTGTCGGAAGAAACTGGCCGACTCGACTCGAACAAGGGATGCGGGCGGGAATGTGGGGGAGAGAAAATGGGGTTTTGGAATAGCGTCAGCCTATTGAATTTGCAGGATTTCAGACCGGGCATTCGGAGCGTGGCGGAGTGCGGCGACAATCTGGTGATGGCCTGCATGGAGATCGTCCAGGGCAGAGAAGACACCGGACATCAGCACCCATTCGAACAATGCGGTATCGTGGTTACAGGAAAGATCGAGATGTTTATCGGGGACGAACATCGTGTGCTGGAGGAGATGGAAACCTATTTCATCCCCGCCGGCACGGTTCATGGATGGAAAACTTCTGACATGCCGGTCAGGCTTTTGGATGTTTCGGCGAAAGTTGGAATACAAACAGGCCAATCCTGATGATCAGCAGTGCAATTTTTCCACCCGGTTCTTCCTGTCAAGTTCTCTTACCTCGCGCCTGAGGATTTTTCCGACCGGGCTCTTGGGCAGGGTGTCGATGAACTCGACGCATTTCGGGACCTTGTCGGGGGCGAGCGTCTCTCTGCAGTAGGCGATGATTGCCTCGGCATCCGCCGTCTCCCCCGGCTTGAGGACGATATAGGCTTTCACCGTTTCACCGCGGTGCTCGTCGGGAATGCCGATCGTACAGGCATCGAAGACCTTGGGATGGGTGGAGAGGGCTTCGTCGATTTCTGTGGGGTAAATCGTACCGCCGTTTGCCTCGATCAGGTCCGCTTTCCTGCCTAGTATGGTCAGGTAGCCTTCCTCGTCGAGGAATCCGATATCGCCTGTGTAGAGCCACCCTTCGCTGATAACCGCCGCTGTTTTTTCGGGTGCGTTGCAATAGCCTTTCATCACCTGCGGCCCCTTGAAGCAGATCTCTCCCGCCTCGCCGGTCGGAAGCTCTCTGGTTCCCGTTTCTCTATCGACGATTTTCAGATCGGTGCCGGGAAGCGGCACGCCCACGGTCCCCGGCCTCTCCGGGCCGCCCCACGGGGTGGCCGTCCCCATCCCGGAGATCTCGGTGAGTCCGTAGCTGTTGATAACCGGACCGTTTTTGAGGGTCTTGATCTTCTTGATCGCCTCTCCGGGCAAGGGCGCAGCGCCGGCAAGAAAGCCCCTGACCGGGGAAAGGTCCATCTTCCGGAATGCCTCCCGGGCCAAAAGGCCGTTGTACACCTCGGGCATCGCCGGCAGGAGCGCCGGCTTGTATTTCCCCATGATCTCGATGACCACCTGGGACTCCGGACGGGGGACGAGGATGTCGGTCCAGCCGCCGAGGATCGACAGGTTCTGGATTCCCGTCCAGCCGATAGAGTGGAAAAAGGGAAAGACGGCGAGTAAGCTCTCCTTTCCGTCCTTCATCTCGGGGAACCATGCCCGGAACTGTTGGGCGTTGCAGGAGATGTTCGCATGGGTCAGCATCACCCCTTTCCCCGCTCCCGTCGTTCCATCGGTGTACAGGATCACACCGGTCTGATCCCAGCGGGCGCCGTTTTCCACCGATGTGTCGGGAGTGGTACCGAGCAGAGCGAGGAATTCGTATATCCCCGGCGCGGGCTCGATTTTCCGGTATAAATCTTTGTGAGCATAACGGATGAGTTTGTTACCGGGGAAAGGGAGGTAGTCGGTCACGTGGCAGGCGATGATCGAACGTATCCCGGTTTTTTCCTTCACTTCGAGGGCCCGCGGGAAGAGGAGATCCAGTGTGATCAGAACCGTCGAACCCGAGTCGTTGACCTGACGGGTAAGCTCCTCCTCGCTGGAGAGGGGGTTGTTCATCACCGCCACGGCGCCGATCCGCATGGCGGCGTAATTGGCGATGACGAGCTGGGGCATATTGGGCAGGAGCATGGCAACCTTATCTCCCGCCGTCACACCGATCGCCGTCAGGGCATTGACAAAGCGGTTCACCAGCGCCTCCAGTTCGCGGTAGGTGATCTTCTTCCCCATGAAGACGAGCGCCGTGAGATTAGGAAACCGCCCGGCCGTGCGCGTCAGGAACTCGGGCATGGTGATCTTCTCGAAATCGATCTCACGGGGGACGCCAGGAGGGTAGCTCCTATGCCAAATACGCTCATAACTCATCGGGTTCTTCTTTCCAGCGAGCACTGCACACCTCGCCTGCAACCTTATGGTTTCGCTTCTCTTTCCTTGATGTCGAGGAGGATCTCCGCGGCGATCCTGGCGGCAATCCCGCAAACTTCGGGGCATCCTGTCCGGCTGTGGCCGCCCATCTCGTGAAAGGCCGTCCTTTCTTCCGGGTTGACCAGGCGATAGACCCGACCAAACCGTTTCTTATGGATCTCCGCGCAAAGCGTGTGGCCGGCCTCTTCATTGAACCGGTCATAGACGAGACCGGCTTCTTCCATCGCCTTTCCATATTGCTCGCGATCTTCAAGCCTTTCCCGTCCGACGACGGAACAAACCGCCATAACCGCCCCGGTAAGCGCCCCGCATGTTTCTCCTCTTCTTGCCACACCCCCGGCGAGAGCGCTCCCCGCTTTAAAAACCTCCGCGCTGCCCACATGTAATTTTTCTTGCAAAGCTGCAAGAACGGATTGGGTTCAGCCCGAATAGGTCATGTCATTTTGAAGCGCCGTCTCGAAGATCTCATCCAAAAGTCTTTCCCGATTGTTCATAAGTGTCTCCTCTCTTTTTGTCACTTCTTTAACTTCACTGACTCTTCCTGCCGCAGGGTCTTGCGAAGGATCTTGCCGACGGCGGATTTCGGCAGAGAGTCCCTGAATTCCACCACCGTCGGCACCTTGTATTTGGTGAGCTTCTGCTTGCAGAAATCGATGATCTCCTTTTCCGTGGCGGTCTCGCCGGGTTTCAGGACCACGAAGGCCTTCACCGTTTCGCCCCGGTATTCATCAGGGATTCCCAGCGACACCGCCTCGCATACCTTCGGACACTGGTAGAGCGCCTCGTCGATCTCCCGGGGGTAGATGTTGAACCCGCCGGCGATGATCATATCCTTTTTCCGGTCTACAATAAAGAGATAGCCGTCTTCATCCGCCTGGGCGATATCGCCGGTATGCAGCCAGCCGTCCCGGAGCTGACCCGCGGTTTCCGCGGGATTGTTCCAGTACCCCTGCATGATGAGCGGGCCCTTCATGATGATCTCGCCCGGATCTCCGGGCTTCACCTCCTCGGCGCCGCTCTCCACATCGACCAGCCGCACGTCGTTGTCCGGGAAGGGGATGCCGATACTGCCCGCCTTCTTCATCCCAAGGACGGGATTGGCGGTGCCCAGCGAAGTGGATTCGCTCAGGCCGTACCCCTCGCTGAAATAGATCCCCATATCCCGGACCTTTTCGATCAGCTCTACCGGCATGGGCGCCGCGCCGGAATTGAGGAGCCCCAGCCGCTTATCGAGGTTGAGCCCGGCCGCCTTGGGGTGGTTGATGATCGCGGTGATCAGGGTGGGGACGGCGGGGAAGAAGGTGATTTTCTTGAAATTGCCGATGATCCCCAAGAGCTCGTCGATCTCAAAGCGCGGCACCAGGATCTGGGTGGCGCAGTTGAAGAATGCCCAGTTCATGCAGACGATGCTGCCGTAGACATGGAAGTAGGGAAGCACGCTCAGGACATTCCGCATGTCCGGCGGCACGATGCCGATCGTGGGGTTTCCCCACAGCGAAGCCTGGAGGGTCGCCGCGACGACATTGGCGTGGGTCAGCAGGGCGCCCTTGGGGACGCCCGTGGTCCCGCCGGTGAACTGGATCAGGGCCGGGTCATCGGGGGAAAACAGGACGCGGGGAAGCCGCGTTTCGGCAGTCCCCTCGATAAGCTCCGAGAAGTGGCGCCAGCCCTCCTCCAGATCCAGCTCCTTGGCGGTGCTCACGCCGAAACCCGTGATGTAGTCCGTCACCCGGGTCACGACCACCCGCTTGAGTCCCACCTCGTTGAGGAGCGGACGGATGGGGGGCAGCACCATGTCGAAGGTGATGATCGTCTCCATGCCAGTGGTTTCCATGATGAACTTGAGCTCGCTTGCGGAAGAGAGCGGATTCAGGTTCACCACGATCGCGCCCAGGGAAAGGGCGGCCAGGTAGGAGATGACGAACTGGGGGCATGTGGGCAGATGGAGCCCCACCCGGTCGCCCTTCTTTACACCAAGCTTTCCCAGGGCGTAGGCCATACGGAGGCTCTGCTCCCTGAGCTGCCAAAAGGTGAGCTCGGTTCCGTAGAAGTTCGTGGCGGGCTTGTCCGGGAAGGTCCCCGCGGCAAGCTGGAAAAAGGATTGGGCCGCTATTTGCGGGTAGCGGATGGTGGTGGGAACGTTGTAGTCATAGTGCCTGTGCCAGGGCTTTATTTCCATGGACGTCCTCCCTTTGGTGTCGATTCCTTCCGCCATCGGCAGCGCTTCATGTAAACAGCCCCGTTTTTTCGAATTCGTCGATCTGGCTCCCGGCGTATCCGAGTTCGCGGAGGATCTCCCGCGTATGCGTCCCCGCGGCGACCCCGACCGACCGGTATTCCGGCTGCGTGGCCGAGTAGCGGATCGGGTGGCCGAGCTGTTTCATCTTGCCGCCCCCGGGCAGATTCACCTCCACGATCAGACCCCGCGCCTCGACCTGCGGGTCGCGGAGGGCCTCCCCAAGGGGAAGAACCGGCTCCACGCAGGCATCGACCTTCCCGAAGAGGACCATCCACTCGTCCTGCGTCCTCGTCCTCATGATCGCTCGAATCTCCTCCTTGATGCGGCTGAGATCCTGGGGAGCGACGCCGCCGGGAATCAGGTCGGGGCGGCCGATCGTCTCGCAGAAGGCGGCGAAGAACTGGGGTTCCAGACCCCCGAAGCTGAGGTACTTCCCATCCTTCGTTTCGTAATAGTCGTAGAGCGAACCCCCGTTCAGCACCCCCTCCTCGCGGCATACCTCGCTTCCGTCCGTGAGAAACGCGGCGCCGGCGATGGCGTTGAAGGCGATCACCCCATCGGTCATCGAGACATCGACATGCTGACCCTCGCCGGTCTTCAGCCGGTGGACCACCGCTGCCAGGATGCCGATGACCGCGTTATTGGACCCCGAGGCGACGTCGGCGATCTGTATCCCCGTGAGCGAGGGGCCCGTCGCCTTTCGTCCGGAGTAGGCCATCATCCCCGAGCGGGCGAGGTAATTGATGTCGTGTCCCGCCCTGCTCTTCAGCGGACCCGTCTGGCCGTAACCGGTAAGCGAACAGTAGATGAGCGAGGGGTTGGCCGCTTTCAGCGTTTCATAGTCCAGGCCGAACCTCGCCATCACGCCGGGGCGGAACTGTTCGATCAGGATGTCATGGCTCTCGATGAGCTTCAGGACAATCGCGCCGGCCCGCGGGTCTTTGAGATTCAGCGCCAGAGATCGCTTCCCCCGCCCGAGGGTGGCCGTCGCGCAGGAAAGGTTCGTGCCGGGGAGGCAGGGTGGCATGAACTCCGCCAGATCGGGACGGGAACCGGAGACGATCCGCAAGACGTCCGCCCCGAGGTCCGCCAGGACCATCGTCGCGTACGGCCCCGGCAGTAGAGTCGTGAAATCGATGATCTTCAATCCTTTCAGAGGTCCGGCCATTTTACAGTCTCAGAAAAATCTATGACACCTTCCTCGATTTCCGGTCCATAGGAGATAAGAAAAATGGTCTTGCATGTCAAGGAGATTTTATCTCCTTATGACGGTAAACCAGATCTTCTAACTTGGGGTCCATATGTCTCCTGGATGTAAACGTTGTCCCCGGCTATTTTGCCTCTTTCCGCAGGACCTTCTTGTCGATCTTGCCGACGACGGTGAGGGGCAAATCCTTGCGGATGTCGATATACTTCGGCACCTCGTACGGAGAGAGCCTCTCCTTGGCCATCTTCATGATGTCGGCTTTCAGCGCCTCCTGGTCGTCGGAGGCGAAGTCCGGCTTGGGGGTGACGAACGCCTTGACCAGTTCCGAGCCGGGACGGTCGGGATTCGGGAGACCGATGATCGCGATCATCTCGATCGCCGGATGCTCCGCCATAACCTCCTCCACCTTCTTCGAAAAGACCTTGAAGCCGCCCACGATGATCATGTCCTTGGTCCGGTCGACAATCCGCAGGTAGCCCTCCTCGTCCTGGACGGCCACGTCGCCGGTATGGAGGTAGCCATCCGCATCGAAGATCTGCCGGGTCTCGTCGGGTTTCTCGTAATAGCCGGCCATCACCTGCGGACCCTTGATGCAGATCTCCCCCGGCTCGCCCACCGCCACCGCGCGGCCCGTTTCGGGATCGACCAGCCGGAGCTCGGTATTGAGCAGCGGAATCCCGATGGAACCCAACTTTCTCTTCCCTTTGTCGGGGTTCATGGTGATCAGCGGCGATGTCTCGGTCATTCCGTACACCTCCAGGAGCTTTCCCCGGCCGACGATCTTCTCCAACTCCCGCTGGGACTCCTCGGGGAAGGAGGCGGCGCCGGAGATGCAGACCTCCAGGCGGGAATGGTCCAGTTCTTTGAATCGGGGATTGGCGATGAGCATCTGGAAGAGCGAAGGCACGTTGACCAGAGCCGTCGGTCTGTACTTGGCCATCTCCTTGCAGATGTGGTCGGTATCCCGGGGATTGGGGATCAGGATTTGCGTCCAGCCCAGGTAGATGCAGTTCGCGTTGAAGAAGAGCCCGGCGAGGTGGAAGAAGGGAAATCCCGAGAGGGCCAACCCCTTGCCCGCCTCCCAGCCCCCCCAGGTCTGGGCGATGACGAGATCGGCGACGGCATTGCGGTGGGTGAGCATGGCGCCCTTGGGGCTGCCGGTGGTCCCGCCGGTGTACTGGATGTAGGCGATATCGTCGGGGGTCACTGTCACCGCGGGACGTTCTGCGGAAAATTCCTCTCCCCGGATGACCTTGATCATGCCGACCACGGACCTTCCGGGCAGCGGGGTAACCTTCCCCTGGGGTATTTTTTTCAGAAGCCGGCCCAGGACCCTTTTTATCGCAGGAAGGAAGCTCCCCACGCTGGTCGTTGCGACGACCTTCAGGTACGGAAGATCGGTAACGATTTTTGTAAGCCTTGCTGCGAAGATGGCATCGAGGGTCACCAGTCCCACGGCACGGGAATCCTTCAACTGGTATTTCATATCCTCGGCGGAGAGAAGCGGGGAAACTCCGGAAACGACGCACCCCGCCCTTAGGATGCCTAGCCAGGCGATGACATATTCGGGGATGTTGGGGAGGTTGATGCCCACCACATCGCCCTTCTTGAGCCCCTGCGCCAAGAGCATGTGGGCGAATCGGTTGGCATAGCGATCCAGCTCGGCGAAGGTCACCTCCACCCCCATGAAGGCCAGGGCCGGCTTGGCGGGGAACTTCTTGAAGATAGGGGCGACCGCATCGACGTAAGACTTTTCCCATCTTGCTGGGTCGATGTCGGTTAACCCCGGATCGTAGGATTTCGTCCAGAATCTCCCTTCGGCCATCATCATCTCTCCTTTCTAATCAGCATCCCCCTTTACAAGAGGTTAGGAGTCAGAAAATCTATGTCACACCGATCCGTCCCAATCCGGATGGCTCGTGTTCAACAATAATTGTTTAGCCGAACTGATTCAAAAAAACTGAGACTTACGGATCGAAACTAAGTAACGACACAAGATCAGCGGCCTATGCGACTGCCAACGGACTCGATGTTTGCATGACTTGTTTTCGACGCTCCCCAGACCGGCGGGCCTGCTATATCTTGCAGGTTATCCGGTTCGTATGCTTGACCAAAGATCCAGCCTTCAATATCACGGATGTGGCCAATAGACGGTACCCCGTCCGAACGGCGGTCAAGAAGAACTTCAATCATAGACATGAGGCCAAGAACCGCATCGAAGGGATCTTCGCCCGCCACTGTGGTACCGAATCCGTCAAGTATTTTATCCTCAAGGTCGGTCTCGATAATGACGCCGCGGGATTCGGCCCATTTGAAGAGGTGACAACCTTGTTTCGTTCGATCTTTCTGATCCCTCTTGCTCCAAGCTCGACCGGGAGGTGTCATTCCCAAGTGCAGGCACGCTTCGGCGGGATAAGTCTCCACAACAATGCACTGCCGATTTCGAAGAAGCTGGTCCAGCGTCCCGTCAAAAGGCCAGACAGCCACATCAAGGTTTGAGTCCTTTAGCGCAGGAGCGAGCACTTCACGCCAACCGACGATGGCACCGCGGCCTACTTGCTTCGGGCCAAGAGTCCAGAATAGGACGCAAGCATCACCACGGGTAGCAGTGCGCCTCTCGCAAATGCGAAGGAGATCGTGTATGTGGCGCATTCCCAGTGCTTTCGTCAAGTGAGCCTGCGACGTGCCGCCTGGACGATACGGATAGAACGGACGCGTGACAGATATATCGGCCCGGCAATTCGAAACTTTGTAGAAGGTGGCCCATTTTTCAGTGCCCAACTGGGGAAGGATGTCTTTGAAGCCGGAAATCTGAGCGCTGGCCGCGAATGCATTTGGCAGACCAATAGGGAAATCGAAGCCAACGATCAATGAACCGACAGCTTGCCGACTCAGTCTGAGCAAAAGTGATGCTGTATCCCCCGCGTGGTTTGGCGCACTTAAATGATACACCGAACCAACGAGGTTACCGATGGCCAACCATCGCTTCTTCGGATCTTTACTCCAATCAGCATGCGCTACGAGACGAGGAAGTGGTCTTGTCGACATCCCATCTCCTGCGGTTAACACATTAGGAGTTTGTTACAGCACGCAACCGACGCAAAAAACCGAGTTAGAGTCCTGCACTCCAAATTGTAGGAATGGGGGCTTAAGGTGGTCATTCAAACTTACCGTGTCAGTGTGCCACGATCACATTGAAAAGCTGATTGGCCAGTACGGGATCGACGCGTCGCAGTTTCTATATGGTATCCAGGACGGCTGTCCGGTTAACGGAACGGAGGTAAAGATCCCCGAGTCTGTAACAGCCACCGCTATACTCCGGATCATTGCGAAGCCCCCGGAGACAGGCATCAATAATATACATTTATGCTATTTACTATAAATAAGATCCTTATTCATGTTCATTACTTCAAGATAAAGACCTTCATCCTTTATCGATACTTTAAGTACGTTGTTCTCTATATGAGATAATCTAACAGGCAAGAGTCTCTTGGATAAGAATAAATAAGCAAAAACCAAAGCATAGCTTATAATTATAAAGTATGTCATAATATATGTCTGAGATTGTTGTTCTATATCTAACGCTAACATGATCTTCCTTAGGGAAATAACTAGTGCTATTGGGAGAAAAGCTAATACAGTCCATACAAAGCGAACTTGCTCTGGTAGGTCTAAAAAAAAGCATACGAGCCTATGTTTTTTACATACTGGATACCCGATTGAACGCCTTCGAATAGTATACCAGGTAAGCCCTGAATCTGAGATGTCGGATATAGATGCCTGTGCTTCATACTCTACTTCTGTTCCACAAATCATACATTTCATGGGCCATTTAAGATTTCCTATTAAAGGATTGTATTTGAATGATCCCACTTTTGCCTCTCCCGATTATAGCGTATCAACATACCATACACTCACTTGACGTACCGGCTGGAACATTCAACTGCTTCTTGCTTGCAGCATATTTCTATCACCATTTTCGATTGAAATAAAGTATTCAAAGGCGATTTAGCAAATTAGCGAGTTCAGGAAGGAGAAGATACCGCCACCTGCCAAAAAAATCATGCTCAAAAATCTGCACCTTTCGAATAAGCGTCATTCTGCAGCGGAGTTGGCAGAATGACGCTTATTCGCATGCCTCAACGCATTGAGCCTTTATTTGTATGCCGATCCTCTCCATTCGATGGTCTTGATCCACACAATCTCTTGCGCATCGTCGATCTCGTAAAGGATACATAGATCACCCATTCGGAAGCGATGCATGTGTTTGAGATCCCCCTTCAACTTCTTGATATGGCCGTCGAGGCGTGGATTTCGGGCAATGACATCAATGGCGTCCGCTACTCTTTCCTTCAAGGTGTCATCAGCCTTCCGGTAGAATTTAACGGCGTTCCGATGAAGAATGATCTCATGCATTTTTCAGATCATTCCAAGCGACAAAGGCCCCTTTTTTTCCGGCTGCCCTATCCAGATCCGCCTGCCGGATCTGTCCCATCAGCTTGCTGTCCGACATGATCTCGAAGGTCTCCCGCCAAACCTCCATATCTTCGGAGATCACTTCATGGATGACGCCTTTAAGTTCATCCACAGTCATATCCGTTACCTTACGTTTTATGGCTCTCATAACCTCTCCCTCACATGAGAATCTCTTGATTATTCCCAAAAAGCCTAAGGAAAATAATTACGTCTGTCAAGATAAATCAGACCCCGGTAAATCAGGCCGCGGTTCGATTCCTTGCTTTTGCAACAGGGTGTTCCCCTCTTCTTTGAAAATCCGTA
>Ga0209212_1001981_pt1 | contig 30812 bp, 33 predicted proteins | sample RifGroC2_FD_183996 | JGI IMG/M metagenome (GOLD analysis project Ga0209212, IMG submission 183996) | Groundwater microbial communities from Rifle, Colorado, USA - Groundwater C2 (SPAdes) (version 2) | ecosystem: Environmental > Aquatic > Deep subsurface > Groundwater | place: Rifle, Colorado...
GACAAGTCGCAATCAGGAGCGGGATACGAGAATTGAACTCGCTTCTCATCCTTGGGAAGGATGCATACTACCGGTGTACTAATCCCGCGCTACCTCAATATTATATCCAATATTATCTATGTTTGAAAGTTTAATAGTTACTCAGATATAATATGCGAATGGAAATTGCAGTTTTTGGTGGTGGATGTTTTTGGTGTCTAGAAGCAGTATTCAAAGAAATAAAAGGCGTACAAAGTGTAATGCCTGGTTATGCTGGTGGTGATCAAGATTTTCCAAATGAATTTGAGGTCCACTCTGGCTTTACCGGTCATGCAGAAGTTCTAAGAATAGAATTTGATCCCAGTACTATTTCATATAGTGACTTACTTGATATCTTTTGGTCGATTCATAATCCGACAAGTCTAAATCGGCAGGGGAATGACATAGGACCTGAATATAGATCAATAATTCTTTATACAAGCGAATCTCAAAAAGACGAAATAAACAAATCAATAAAACTATTAAAAGAAAGTAAAAAATACAAAGAGCCAATTTTAACTGAAGTTGCCCCGCTCGACAAATTCTATGATACTGAAGAGTACCATCAAAATTACTTTGAGAATCATAAAGATGAGCCGTATTGTCAATTGATGATATTGCCTAAACTTCAAAAATTTAAAGAAGAATTCAAAGAGAAAGTAAAATGAGATTAGCGAGGGATTGAGAGCACCATACCAACCTCGATATTGTCGGGGGATGATAGATTATTTGCCTGTAAAATCCTTGTCCAAGCATTAAGATCTCCGTAAACTTTAAGTGCGATAATAGACAAAGAATCTCCAGGCTGGACAACGTATTTATCTTTGGAATATATAACTTGAGAAGTTGCAGAGGCGGAGATATCTCCTATGGTTGCTTCTCTTCTTTTTACATTAGGAATAAAGATTTTTGATCCGGTTTCTAAAATTGAAGCATCATTCAATTTATTGGCAATTGAGATGTCATAAGCATTAAACCCTGAACCATAAAATTTTTCAGCTATATGCCATAGATCGTCACCTTCCTCAACAATGTATGTTTTTGCTTCTCTTTTGACAACGATTTTATTCTGAACTTTTTTCACGGGGATTGAGAATTTAGGCAAATTAATGGCAAGATTAAAATTGATATTTTTTAAGAAGTGTTTGTAGGTTAAAGAGGAGATTAGAAATGCAACTAACATTCCAAGGATTAGATTAATATACTTTTCCTTAACCGTTGCAAAAAACAAATCCTGGTAGTTTATATATTTTATATACCGCTTTTTCATAGAATATGAAGAATTATACAATATAGAAGCGCTAAATTACAAGATGTGCCTCTTCCACTGGACCAGTGGAAGAGGCCAACCAAATAAAAAAACTATAAAAATTCAAAAATTATTGATAGAATAGTAAAGGTGGTTTTATATGAAGCGGTCGTAGCTCCCGACGTCCAGGCATACGGCCAGGACAGACGGGCTCGACATGTCCTACGAAGTTGGACGTCGAGCAATTGGCTATGTATTACACGTATGTTTTGAAAAGTAAGAAGGATGACGGGTTATATATAGGGTCAACAAGTGATTTGGTAGAAAGAGTTAAACAGCATAATAATGGCAATGTGCAATCGACAAAGAATAGAAGACCACTTTTTTTGCTATATTATGAAGCGTGTATAAGTAAACAAAAGGTTGAAAAAAGAGAAGAGTACTTTAAAACAGGTTTTGGTAGAGGGTTTTTGAAAAGTAGAATGTAACACTCTAGATTACCTCGTAACCAAGACGATGAAAAGTTATCTAGTTGTTTGCTAAAGCGGTCGTAGCTCAATTGGCTAGAGCAATTCCCTGTCACGGAATAGGTTGCGGGTTCGAGTCCCGTCGATCGCGCTCGAAAATAACACTTTTTCTTTCTTTTTGCTACACTTATACAAAGTGAAAAGTATAGCTAAGTTTTGTTTTTCTAAAAAATATCTTTATATTCTACTTGTTGTAGTTCTTTTAATTACTTACTTATTATTTTCAAATTCCACCGTTAAACAAAAAAACGTAATACAAAGTAAAGCAGCTCCACCAGCAATAATTGGAGGACAAGATGTAAAACCTGGAGAATTTCCAGAGGTAACTCTTATAAGAGGGTTTAATGATGAATATGATTCTATTTGCACAGGTACATTAATAGCTCCCAGATGGGTTTTGACTGTGACACATTGTTTAGGTGATGAATGGAAGGAAATATATGTTTCAGTAGGAATTACAAACAAAAGCGAGATTAATAAAAGCTTAATTCGGGCTATTAAAAGATTTACATTTTTTCCTGGTTTTCCCTTTAATGATGTAGGGTTAATTCTACTTGGTAGGGAAGTCTCAGGGGTTAAATATCCAAAACTACCAAATTTCGACCTTGATAGGGATATCTTTAAAAAAGGCAATCTTACAACCGCGGTTGGTTGGGGATTTGTCGGTTATACGCCTGTAATAAGTCCTACACCTATGCTGCCTATAGAAACTGATAAGTTACAAAAAATAGTCGTACCAATATATTCCGACATAAAAGATGATTTTTTGAAATATAGATTTTTCACAATTGGGGAGCCAGGTAAACAGATAATAGATTCAGCGGACTCAGGAGGCCCAGTTTTCTATAAAAAAAATAACACTCTTTATTTGATAGGAATCAATTCTTATATTGAATCCCGCGACCAAATTTTAAATGCTGTCGTTAATGTCGCAAAATATACAGATTGGATTAACAAGCAAATTTTAAAATATACCAGTGTATATCCTACGTTAACTCCAGCGCCGTTTGTATTAAATAATAATTACGATGAAGAATGGAAAATTTGCTCTCATTTCAAAACAGTGGATGAATGTGATCAAATGAGCGGACTTTTTGGGTGTGGATTTCAAACAATTTGTAATGTATGTATGCCTTGGAATCATACAGACATCGACTATGATGACTGCCAAGGTATCATAGAGAAGATAAATAAAATTAAATTAACAGTAACGCCTACCTCAACTCCAAAACCGACAATTATTAATAGAGGAAGATAAGTTTTATAGAGGAATCGGGCTCGTTTATCCTGAACGAAGCTGAAAGAAGTCCCGTCGATCGTGCAAGATAGATAAGTGATAATAAAAAATGAATTTTCACCCCCCTCTACACACTTATTATACTTGCATAGACTCATATTCAATCTTATCGAATTAAGAATGTACGTGGTATAGAAGTAAGCCTATAGTCGTGATATAATTTGAAGCTATGAGTGAGATACCGCTTAGAATTCCAGGTAGGGCTGGCATGAGGGATTGTCATATAAGTTCGCAAGGAAGAATTACTTTAGAAGAAGCCTTTGTAAATGTTGAGGATAAAGGCATTATTAAGGAGCCTTTCTTTACAGCAACGCTCCCAGAATTAAAAATTTAGTGGTTGCGGCTCAAGGATTAACCACAGAACAAATTGCTTTAAAAATAGGCAGAACCAAAAATGGAGTAAGACAGACACTGGATAAAATGCGAAGAAATAATAAAGTATACAAGACGGCCTCCTTAGTAGCGATTGCTACAGAGTTAGATTTAATAAATCCATTAGCGATAGAAGGAATAAAAATTTGCGCAAGAAGTCAGCAAAACAGCTCTCCGATAAATGTTACGGATGATTTTAAACAAATTGGCGTTGAACTTAAAGTTTAAAATATATGGCTGTATATAGGAAATGTCCAAAATATGGCGAAAAAGAGTGTTGCTCTTTAAACATTGATGCATTTATAGCACATGTAGAAGGTTTTTCAGTAAATTTAACTTTCAAAAATAAAGAAACAATTAATATTCATCCGTGGATGATATCGGAAGTTATTGATGGGGGAGATAGATGGACAGCTATCCGCCAAAATACACCTGAATACGAAGCGATTGATACGACCACCTTAACTCAGAAAAGTCGAATTTTATTTGGCAAACATCATCATTGGGGAAAAATGACTTACATGAAAGGAAAACACTGTCCTCTTAAATAAATTTATATAAATAAATACAAACAACTTTATTTCTTTGGTTATAATAAGTTCCAAATTGACAAATATAAGTTGGTTTTACTATAATCATTTCGTGGATATTGATACCTTAAAAAAATACTTTTCTTACTTTTTGATGGCATGTGGACTACTTGTAGTTGTGATGATGGTATATACGACTTTACTTATAAGCAGATATGCTCAGGAGGAACAAAGGATTAAAGAAAGCTACGCAGAAGAAGAAAATATGACCCCTACTCCAGTGCCAACAATTATCCAGAGAATAAGAATTCCTTAACTGATCTTTTTTTTCAAATCGTCCAGCGCTTCTTTTAGAAGTGGATTTTTAATCACTGACTCTGCTGTTATGAAAAATTCTGACAAATCGACTTTCTGCTCCTTCTGATATTCATAAGCTTGGATAACCATTTCCAATTTATCAATTTCCCAAAAAACAATAGCTTCCTTTGTTTTTCTTTCTATCATTTCATTGAAAAGTTTATAGTACTCTTCTTCATATTCCCAAAGAATCGACTTAATAGCTTCTTTTTCAATTTTTTCCTTCTTTTTCCGAGCTTCCAAATCAAGGTTTTTGCCCCTTTGGACAATTAAATCACCGGTTGAGATTTCACCTAGATCATGGATTATGGCCATTTTTATAAGTTTTGCTTGATCGACATTTAGGGAGGAGGCTAAGACCATTGCAAGTACTATCGTTCTAAATGCATGTTCCGCAACACTTTCAGGATTTTTTATATTTTTCTCAACCCAACCCGATCTTTTTAATTTTTTGGAGATACCAACTTGAAAAGCAAGATTCAAGATATTCATGTGAAAATTATAGCATTATTAGGGAGAGTAAATCTGCTCAAATTCATCTGGATATTGATCACAAATACTTAACAATACGTGTAAGTTTTGCTTTCCCTTCAAGTACGGCCCATTTAAAAACAATTGTTCATGACCATTGAAGTTCTTCTAGAATAAATGCTTTCGTAAAACGTAAGCAAATTCAAGCAGGTTTACTTTCCTAATTTATTCATTATAACACAAGTTTTCTAAATATGTTGGGTGTTTTTAAATGTATTTATTGATATAATAAAATTAGTTATTAGTTAAAAATAATTATGTCACTTGCACTAATCGGATTGGTTGCTGTTTTTGCCATTTATTTAATTGGCCAATATAATGGATTTATTGTCTTAAAGACAAGGATTCAGGAAGCGTTATCTGGGATTGATGTCCAGCTTAAAAGAAGGGCTGATTTAATTCCCAATTTAGTTGAAACTGTTAAGGGCTATGCAAAACATGAGAAGTCTGTATTTGCAGAAGTCACAAAGGCTAGATCTTCTCTTATGAATGCCGGAACTCTTGGTGAAAAAGCCAAGGCTGACAATATGTTAACAGGAGCTTTAAAATCACTTTTTGCGGTCGCTGAAGCTTATCCTGAACTTAAAGCCAGCACTAACTTTCAAGACTTACAGAGGCAACTTGAAGATACAGAAGATAAAGTCGCTTATTCAAGACAGTTTTACAATGCCAATGTCCTTGATTTTAATAATAAAGCTCAGATGTTTCCAACTAATATAATTGCCAATGTATTCGGATTTAAATTGTTCGAATTTTTTGCAGCAACTGAAGAAGAGAGAAAGAAGATTTCGGTTAATTTCTAATTTCTAATTAACCTAAAAAATCACAAGCAACGAAAAACAAGATACAAACAATTTTCAATTATCAAATTACAAACGTTTTAAATTTTATATTTGTAAATTGTGATTTGTTTGTTTCTTGTGAATTGGATCTTGGGACTTCTTTAGAATAATTAGAAATTAGGTTAATTAGGTTAATTTTAATGACAACATATTCCCAGATATCCCGAAACAAAATAAAGACGTATTTAATCATGGGGATTTTTATTTTTGTGTTTACGGGTTTTTTTTATCTTTTGGGGAAGTACTACGAATCTCCGGGTCTTTACCTCTTCATGGGTCTGTCAATCTCATTGTTATCGACGTTTATAAGCTATTACTATTCAGATTCGGTTGTTTTATTTACTACTGGGGCAAGACCAGCTGATAAAAAAACTTACTTTAATTTTTATACAGTAGTTGAGAATCTTTCTATTGCGTCAGGTCAACCGATGCCAAAAATTTATGTAATTCAGGATGATTCACCAAATGCTTTTGCAACTGGCCGTGATCCAAAAAATTCGGTAGTTTGCGCGACGACCGGACTACTTAAAATACTTGACCGCTCAGAGCTTGAAGGGGTTATTTCTCACGAATTATCACATATTAAAAATTATGACATTTTACTTTCTTCACTTGTTGCAGTACTGGTAGGAACTATCGCGATTATTTCTGACTGGGTGATGAGGAGTTTTTGGTGGGGTCATAGAGGTCGAAATAACGACCGAGAAAATAAAAGTCCAATTTTTTTCATTATTTTTATTTTAATTTTAATTATAACTCCGATTGTAGCAACAATTATCCAACTTGCCGTGTCTCGAAAACGTGAGTTTTTAGCCGACGCGTCAGGAGCTCTTCTTACTCGAAACCCAGACGGATTAGCATCGGCGCTAGCCAAAATTTCGGGCTACCCATATCCTTTAAGAAACGCATCTTCCTCAACTGCCCATTTATTTATAAGCAATCCACTTAATAAGAAGGGGGCTATGTCATGGCTTGGAAATTTATTTTCCACCCACCCACCGGTCGAGGAAAGAATAAAAATATTGAGAAGCATGTAAGTAAGTCCGTAAAGTCGAAAGTCTGTAAAGTCTATAAAGTCAATTTTTTTAACTCGATGGACTTTAAAGACTTTATAAACTTTATAGACTAATTGTATGTGTGGAATAGCCGGGTTTTATGGTTTTTCGGATGAAAAACTTATAAAAAATATTTCTGAACAATTAAAGCATCGCGGTCCTGATGGAGAGGGGTATTATCGTGGGGAAAATATCACCTTACTTAATCGAAGATTGGCAATAATTGACGTAAAAGGAGGAGATCAGCCTATATTTAACGAGGATAAAAGTATTGTAGTTGTATATAACGGCGAAATCTATAATTATCTAGAACTTCAACAAGAACTTGTAAGAAGAGGCCATAAATTTTCTACAAAATCAGACACAGAAGTTATAATCCATGGATATGAAGAATGGGGTAATCAAAGCTTTGATAAATTAAATGGGATGTTTGCTATTGCGCTTTATGACATTAAGAAAGAAAAATTAATACTCGTCCGAGATCAGTTTGGGATTAAGCCGCTATATTACTCTTTACTAAAATCCAAAGAAGATAGTTTTATATTTTCTTCGGAAATTAGGCCGATTTTTCATTCAGGCTTAGTAAAAAAACAACCAAATGACAGGATAATTTATCGATACTTAAAATATCGAATTCACGATGATCAAAAAGAGACGTTTTTTAAAGATATTTTTAGGGTTATGCCGGGAGAGGTAATTGAGATTAGAAATCCAAAATCCGAAATCCAAAATCCAAAACAAATCCAAAATCTGAATATCGAATATCAAAAATATTCTAAATTGGAAGAAGATTTGTTGAGCCTGCACGACCTCGGAGGTCGTGGGGAGAGCGTGGAGACGTTCCAAAAGGAGCTAATTAAGGCGATAAAATACAGATTGATCTCCGAAGTACCGGTTGGTACTTGTCTTTCTGGTGGCCTTGATTCATCAACGGTGGTATCAGTCGTTAATCGATTACTTAAAGATAGAGTAAAAGAGGCAGAATCAGTCGGAAAGATACAAAAAACTTTTTCAGCAGTTTTCCCAGGTGGCGCCAACGACGAAGAAAAGTATATCGATGAACTAAAAAAGCAAATCTCCCCACTTCGCCAAAGCTTCCCCCTTCGTCAAGACTTCGGTGGACAAGTCGAGGGGCAAGCAAATCTCAAATCTTATAAGATTTATCCAAAGCCTGAGGAGTTTTTTAAAGATTTAGAAGACTTTGTGAGAACACAAGAGGAGCCAACAATTTCGACTGGTCCTTACGCGCAGTATAAAGTAATGCAAAGGGCCCATAAGGAAGTAACTGTACTACTTGATGGTCAAGGGGCCGATGAGATGATGGCAGGATATCTTCCATATTATTTCGTATATCTACGGCAACTTTGGAAAACCAAAAAATATCTAACTTTTTTTAAAGAAACTATTTTAGCGAGAGACGTTGTCATTAAATATATAAAAGAAAAATTTACTAAAACCATATCATCGGCAGAATTAATGAATGCAGATTTTGTCAAGACATACCTGGCTGAGAAATTTAAAGTTGAAAACGACAATCTCAAAAAACGTCTAGTTGAAGACATCTTTAAAAATAGCCTTCAGTCTCTTTTAAGATATGAAGATAAAAATGCAATGCGATTTTCGATTGAAGGCAGAGTGCCTTTCTTAGATTTTAATTTATTAAAATACTTGTTTTCTTTACCTGATGAGGCGATTATTAAAGACGGGTGGAATAAATATATTTTAAGAAAAGCTACTGAAGACCTACTTCCTGAGCTCATTAATAAAAGAAGAAATAAAATTGGGTTTACTACACCTGAATATGAATGGTTTATGAGAATGAAGAATAAAATTTACATGATTTTTTCAAGTAAAGAATTTGGGGGTAGGAAATATTTTAATCAAAATAGCATCCTTGCTGCTTTTCAGGATTTTATTGAAGGAAAAACGACTGACACAATGATCTTTTGGAGATTTTTAAATGTTGAATTATGGTTAAGGGAGTTTTTTGATAGTCGTAAAGTCTATAAAGTCGTAAAGTCTATAAAGTCAGATTTTAAGCCTAATAAAGGGAAAAAAATAGAAATAAAAGTTGGTAATGAAAAATATGATCGGTATCCGATCAAAACAGAGTTATTTAAAAAAGGTGACGATTATGAAAAGAAAATAACCGAGATTGTGAGGAAGCTTTTTGACCCTTCGCTCGGTCAGCTTCGCTTCCTTACTCAGGGTCAAAAAGAAAAGAAATGGTTTATAGTAGTTAGCGAGAAAGTAATAGCAATTGCCCAAGGAAGAAGTTATTTTATATGGGACATACGCCCAAGTTTTTTTGCTAAGTTACTTTCTAAATATGTAAAAAAGACACCTTTTGGAATAGGACTCGGCAGCCCATATACCATGCAACTTGCCATTAATGAAGTTGGATTATTTAAAATTAGTTATAGTGCGATTCTAGCATATCTAGGTAAGCTCGTTGGAATTAATGGTTTGTTTTATAGATTGACAGGGCCGGTTGTAAGATCGATTGACGGCCCAACAGAATATTCGCTATATCCATCAAATGTATCGGCAAAATTAGGGCCAAAAAATCCACAACTTGTTGCGGAAAATATCAAATCACAATCCGCCAGCTGGCGGACAAATAATAAATCAATATCAAATTTTTTAGGTGCGGTTATAATTGACGCGAATGATTTGGGCAGGAATGTCCTTGGTAATTCAACTGGATTATCTGATAAATTAGTTGAGGAGATTATGAGGGATAACCCGATGGGGCAAAGCAACGAGCAAACACCGATTGTGTTAGTTAGAGAATATTAAAGAGATCAAAATTACCTTACAGGAAAAACCGCCTTTACAGGGACAAACGGACTTTTCCTCATTTGAATTGGGCTTAAATCAGCATTCATCATTAGGTTGAAGATAGTAGCAAAAGGGTCTATAAAAGTTGGCTGCTTAAGATTAGACAAAAGATTTTCTTTTTGAAAAAACGTCATAGGCGATCCCTCTTCATTAGACTTTATATCATCTATGACAGCTGTAGCAGGATCACTTAGTAGAGGTACATAAAATAACCGATAATTTTTTTGACTTCGTGGCTCATAGACATTAACTTCAAAATGAGCTTTTTTTTCGGGAATTGATTCCAAACCCGCTCTACTTAGGCTTTTCATATTATGATCGTCATCAAGATCAACATATATCGAAAAACCGGCAACAACAGGCTCTTGATCTTCCAATATGCTCTTATCAAATTTATTATCAACTAAAATACCCACTCTTTTAGGCGTATCTGTTAAGTACATTTCATATCCATTATTGGCTTCTCCTACATAATAATCGCTTGTATCACTATCGGTATGAGTTGCAGCATGAGAAGACTTATATATTCTAAACCACTCGTGAATTTTTCTTTCAGCTCCTGACATTTGGGATTATTATAGCAAGCTATTTCATATATTTCAATATATTTAATTAAAAATAAGATATAATTTTTGCATGTCATTTGTTCACTTACATCTTCACACCGGTTATTCTCTACTTGATGGGTTAAATCGAATTGACGATGTGATTTCAAAGGCGATTGAGTATAAAATGCCAGCGGTTGCGATCACCGACCACGGCTCTTTATATGGGGCATTTAAATTCTATGTCAAAGCTAAAGAAGCTGGAATAAAGCCGATTATTGGAGTCGAGGCCTATAAAGCCAAAAATTCACGACTTGATAAACAAAATGGGGTTGACCGCGATCAGTATCATTTAACCCTCTTAGCTAAAAATTTAGCAGGATATAAAAATCTTCTTAAATTAATAACTGCGGCGAACCTAGAAGGTTTTTACTACAAACCTCGGATTGATTTTGAAATTTTAGAGAAATATAGCGAAGGTTTGATTGTCTTATCAGGTTGTTTAAACGGAGAAATTTCCTCACTTTTGTCCCAATCTCAGGATAAGGAAGCTGAAAAAATTCTCGAAAAGTACATAGAAATTTTTAAAGATGACTTTTATTTAGAAATTCAAAGGCACCCAAAGTCACAAGAGCTTGATGACGTCAATTTAAAACTAATTAAATTATCTAGAAAATATGGAGTGGCGCTTGTTGCGACCAATGACGTCCACTATCTTAATGCAGAAGATGCATATGCTCAGGAAATTTTGCTTTGTATTCAAACCCAGCGGACAATCCTTGAAAAGAACAGGACGATGACAATGGTTGATATCCCTGACTACTATTTTAAATCACCAGCGGAAATGAAAGGTCTTTTTATAGATCTCCCTGAGGCAATTGAAAACACCTTAAAAATTGCGGAAAAATGCAATCTTGAAATCCCGATGGGTAAGTGGATACTTCCAGAATTTGAAACACCGAAAGGGGAGACAGTCGAAAATTATCTAAGAAGCTTAGTCACAGAAAGAATATCACGAGTCGCCTTATATGACCAAGAGGTTGTAAATAAAAGAGTAGAGTATGAACTAAAAATAATTACTACAAAAGGGTATGCTACATACTTTCTAATTGTTTCTGATTTTGTAAACTGGGCAAAGCATCAGAATATTGCCGTTGGGCCGGGGCGAGGATCAGTTGCCGGGTCACTAGTTGCCTACATTTTAGGGATCACGGATATTAATCCAATCGACTATAATCTTCCTTTTGAAAGATTTCTTAATCCAGAGAGACCGACCCCCCCAGATATCGATATTGACTTTGCTGATACAAGACGTGATGAAGTTCTTCATTATGTAACCAAAAAATATGGAGAAGATAAAGTGGCTCAAATTATAACCTTTGGTTCAATGGAAGCCAGACTTGCAGTACGTGATGTCACCCGAGCCCTAGGATTATCTTACAGTTATGGTGACCGGCTCGCTAAGATGATTCCCTTCGGCAAACAGGGTTTTTCAATGACAATATCAGCTGCTCTTGAAGAGTCGGCCCAACTTAAATTTGCCTATCAGACAGAGCCTGATACTAAAAAAGTCCTTGATATAGCCCGAAAACTTGAGGGGTTACCTCGTCATTCATCAGTTCACGCGGCCGGCGTTGTCATATCAGATGTTAATATGACCGAGTATGTACCGCTGCAGCGAGACTCTAAGGAAGGAAAAATTATAACCCAATATGACATGTACTGTCTCGATTTAAATGCAGTCTCAAATCAAAAGGCAATCGGGTTATTAAAGGTCGATTTTCTAGGTCTTCGAAATTTAACGATTATAGAAAAAGCACTCGAGTATGTGGAAAAAATATCAGGAAAAAAGATCGATATCCACCATGTACCGCTTGATGATAAAAAAACCTACGAATTAATTTCTAAAGGAAATACGATCGGTGTTTTTCAACTTGAATCAGGAGGAATGAGACACTTGGCGAAAGACTTAAAACCGAATAAGATCTCAGATATTATGGCCATGGTTGCCTTATATAGACCGGGCCCAATGGATCTTATCCCGACCTTTCTTGAAGGTAAGGCTAATCAGAAGAAAATAAAGTATCTCCACCCAGATCTAAAATCAATTTTGGAGGAAACTTATGGAATTTTGGTTTACCAAGAACAGGTAATGGAAATTGCCAATAAAATTGCAGGTTATAGCATGAGTGAAGCTGATAATTTAAGGATGGCGATGGGCAAAAAGAAAAAAGAACTGATGAAAAAGGAAAAGGAAAAATTCTTTAAAGGGTGCATCAAAAATAACTATAAAAAAACAGTCGCAGAATCGTTGTGGAATTTTATGGAAAAGTTTGCGGCTTATGGATTTAACAAGCCACAGGGTATATAAAATCTAATTATCCGGTTGAGTTTATGACTGCCCTGCTGTCGTCTGAGCTTCAGGGAGTGGCCGGGCCAATGCGCGAGATTAAGATGTCACAGGCTATTGAGGAATGTAAGCGAATGGATATAACAGTGCTTCCACCAGATATTAATAAATCCGATTACAGTTTTAGTATTGAAAATGGATTAATTAGATTTGGACTTTCAGCAATAAAAAATGTCGGACAAGCGGCTATTGAGTCAATAATTGAAGCACGAGATAAGGAAGGCTTTAAGAGTTTTAAGGACTTTTTATCAAAAATAGATTTAAGGAAAGTTAATAAAAAAACCGTTGAAAGCTTGGTTAAGGCAGGCGCTTTCTTGAAATTTGGAAATAAAGCCACAATTCTTGGTAACTATCCAGAAATGGTATTGGATCTACAAAAAGCTAAAATTAAGCAAGATAAAGGCCAATTCGATCTTTTTGATGATCCAAAAGCTACAAAATCAATACTTGACAACTTCAGAAATATTCCCGAATTTAAAGAAGATGAGCTCTTTAGTATGGAGAGAGAAGTTATTGGATTTTTGATTGGTAAAAATCCAATGCTAAAGTATAAGAATATTATTGAGAAGAAAGTGACTCATAAAATTGGAGAAATAACTGATAAAGACGTTGATAAATCAATAATCATTGCTGGGATTGTCAGTGGAAAGAAAGCCTTAAAAACAAAGAAAGACAATTCTGAAATGGCGGTGATTCAGATTTTTGATGATACCGGGACTATTGAAGTTGTCGTCTTTCCAAAATCATTTGCAAAATTAAAACAAATTTTACTAATTAACAGAATTATTATGTTGAAGGGTAAAGTAAATGATAGGGAAAATCGGCTTGGAATAATCATGGAAAACGCAGTCGACTTGGAAACGGTAAATACGAAATAAAAGCTAATTTTAGGTCATTTCGAACGAAACGAAGTGAAGTGAGAAATCTAGTCCCGACGTTTCGTCGGGACGTAACGCTTCGCTGGATTTCTCGCTAACGCTCGAAATGACTATTAATTTATTTATTAATTATTTGTTACCTGCCTGCCGGCAGGCAAGTTAAATTGTAGATTTGTTATTTGACATTTATGAGAGAATATAAGGGTTTTGATAAAAACTTTGATTTAAAACAAATAGTCGTACCTTCTAAAATAAAGCGAAATGATAGCTATCTTCTTGCAAAGTATGCCAATATTGGATATTATTTATTAACGCCGATATTAATTGGTGTTTTTGGTGGTCTTTCAGCTGATTTAGTGTTGAAAACCGGAAGAACTTTATTTATACTTGGCTTTTCACTTGGAGTAGTTGGTACCTTTTATAATTTATACAAACTTTATCTAGATGAGCGAGACAGTACTTGAGGAGACACTCGTTGAGACTTCTAAAAAGGGCATTCAAATCTTAACCGAAATGCCGGCTATCAGTATCAAAGCCGAACCATTGACTCACATTTTTGACTTCAAATTCACTAATTCACAACTTTTATCAATAATTGTCATTATTTCCTTTCTATTAATGGCTCTAAGGTACTCAAAGGAATCAAAACAAAAAATAAAAAGCGGTTTTTATTATTTTATGCACTTTATAATTAGCTCAATTTATTCACTTTTCAAAACTGTCTTAGGCGAGAAAATAAATTACTTTTTTCCATTAATTTTCTCCTTTTTCGCTTACATATTACTTCAAAACTGGTTTGGTTTACTGCCTGGAGTTGGTAGCATACTTCTAAAAATCGAAGAAAATGGTCACCAACTTTTTGCGCCAATCCTGCGTGGAGGAAACGCAGATTTAAACGGTACTTTTGCTCTCGCAATTATTTCCGTCGTTATGATCCAGGTCTATGGAGTTAAATTTTTAGGATTTGGTGGATACCTTAAAAAATTTATTAACTTAAGTAATCCAATAAATTTTGCGTTAGGTTTTTTGGAGATTGTGTCTGAATTTTCAAAAATTTTATCTTTCTCTTTTAGGTTATTTGGGAACATATTTGCAGGCGAGGTGCTGCTCACCATTGTTGCCTTTTTAGTACCAGTATTAGCCTCTTTTCCTTTTATACTTCTTGAAGTATTTGTTGGATTTATTCAAGCTTTAGTATTTAGCATGTTGACATCGGTATTTATAAGTGGAGCTATCGCGAAACACCACTAGTAATGATAAAATAAATAAATAATCAAATAAATAAATTTATTTATTTGGCGGATTTAATTATTAATTAATTTTTAAAACGAGGGGGTGAAATAGAAATGGATGCTGAAACAATGAAACTTTTCGCTGTTGCATTAACAATGTCGCTAGGCGCACTAGGCCCAGCTATTGGAATTGGTATGATTGGATCTAAAGCGATGGAAGCGCTAGGTCGAAATCCTGAGGCTGAATCAGGGATACGAACCGCGATGATTTTATCAATTGCTTTCGCTGAAGCGGTCGCTATTTACGCGTTAGTGGTTTCGTTAATTTTGAAATTTACATAATTTAATTAGTATATGGAAAACTTAGGCATTGATATAAAGCTTTTAATTGCCCAAATGATTAATTTTGGATTGTTCTTTTTCATCATAAAAAAGTTTGTTACAAAGCCTTTTTTGAATTTTGTAGAAGATGAAAAAAACAAAGAAGCAGAAAAAGCAAGATTGATAGAAAAAATAACCAAGCAAGAAGAGGAATATGCAAAAAAAGAAAGAGACCTCCAAATGCGAATCAAAAAAGAGATGGAAAAAGCACTTCTTGCCGCTAAAAATGACGCAAAACTTGTCAAAGAGGAGATGATCAATGAGGCAAAATCAGAGGCGGCTGTCATCCGTGAGAACGCAAAAAAAGAAATAATTGAAGATAAAGAAAAGCTTTATAGTGAAATTAAGAGCAAGATCGCAGAATTATCACTTGTTGTTGTAAAGCAATCGCTCAGCGATGTCCTTGATGATTCAACTAAAAGGAAAATAAGCGAAAAGCTCATCGATAAATTGGGGAAAACTGTCAAATTATATGAAAATTGATCCGATTGTTAAAAAAGAATTAAAATTTAGACTAAACGAAGCCTTAGAGCAAAAGAAAAGGCAAGTTACTGTAATCTCTGCTTATCTGCTTAACAAATCTGACCAGTCGGAATTAATAAAGAAAATACCCGAGCTTAAGGAAGCAGGTGTAATTTATTCTGTTGATAGATCAATAATCGCAGGATATGTGATTAAAATTGGATCAAAAATTATTGATTTAAGTTTATTAGGCCAGTTACAAAGTTTTCAAAATATAATCTATGAAATTGATTGATGAATATCTGAAAGAAATTGAGAAAGAGTTAAAAAAACAAAAATCCAAAATAAAAGCCGAAGAATTTGGGTTAGTTGCTGAAGTTAAAGATGGCGTTGTAATTTTGGAAGGCTTGGATAATGTAACATTTGGAGAATTGGTCGAATTTGAAAGCAAAGTCACTGGCTATGTAGTTGATTTATCAGAAGATCAGGTTGGCGTCGTTGTCCTTGGTAACTATCTGAATATAAGAGCAGGGTCAAAAGCAACTGCGCTTGGGATTTCATTATCAATACCCGTTGCCGAATCGCTAATTGGTCGAGTAGTTGATTCGCTTGGAAATCCACTTGATGGAAAAGGAAAAATTAAATCAGATAAAAGGTATCCCCTTGAAAATATCGCACCAGGTGTTGTCAGAAGAAAATCAGTCACTGTTCCGCTTCAAACCGGAATTAAGGCAATTGATTCACTTATCCCAATCGGTCGCGGGCAGCGTGAACTTATCATTGGCGATCGAGGGACTGGCAAAACAACGATTGCAATCGACACAATAATTAATCAAAAAAGTGAAAATGTAATTTGTGTATATTGTGCGGTCGGACAAAAAAACTCCAAAGTTGCAACGACTGTTGATACTTTACAAAAAAAAGGGGCAATGGGTCATACTATTGTCGTGCATGCAGGATCTTCAGATTCGGTCGCCATGCAGTACTTAGCGCCATATGCAGCTGCATCAATTGCTGAGTATTTTATGGATAAGGGACGTGATGTACTAGTGATTTTTGATGATTTAACAAAACATGCTTGGGCATATCGACAGATTTCATTAATTTTGCGTCGTCCGGCAGGCCGGGAGGCTTATCCAGGCGATGTCTTTTACCTTCACTCTAGACTACTTGAAAGAGCTTGTAGGCTGGACGATAAATACGGAGGTGGATCAATTACCGCTCTCCCAATAATAGAAACACTTGAAGGTGATTTGTCATCCTACATCCCAACTAATGTAATTTCGATTACCGACGGACAGATTGTACTTGATATCGACTTATTCAATACCGGAATAAAGCCGGCAATTAATATCGGACTATCAGTATCAAGAGTCGGAGGTAATGCTCAAACAAAAATAATGAAATCGGTTGCAGGAAAGCTAAAACTTGACTTAGCCCAATATCGTGAGCTTGCTGCTTTTTCTCAATTTGAGTCTGAGCTTGACGAGGACACTCGAAAATTATTAAATCGAGGTGCAAAGGTAACTCAAATTTTAAAGCAAAAAAAAGGAGAGCCATATAGCCTAGCTCAACAAATAGCTATTATTTGGACAGCATCCAAAGGTTATCTAGATGAAGTACCGATTAAGAATCTTGAAGAATTTGAAAATAAACTGATGTCGGACTTAAAAAACAGAGGTAAAAAACTTCTTAGCAAGATAAATAAGGAAAAGGTCTTTACAAATAAAGAAGAGAAGGAACTTGAGGAATTTGTAAAAGTTAATTTACCCAATAAGTAATGAATATAAGAGAAGTTAGGAAAAAAATTAAGTCTAGTACGAATGTAAAAAAGATTACGAAAGCTTTAGAGATGGTTTCAGCGATAAAAATGAGAAAAGCCCAAAGCGAAGCAATCGAAGCTCGTGTGTACCAGACAAATTTAGAAGAGATTATCAAAAAAGTCGCCGCTAAAGCTGATCCAAAACTATCGCTTCTTTTACAGACTCAAAAAGATGCAATCGATCGGACTCTATCAATTGTTATATCAACCAATAAGGGGCTTTGTGGCTCATATAATTTTAACTTATATCGTTTTATAATAAAAAACAGTCAAGTTAAAAATTCCGATTTTATCGTTATTGGAAAAAAGGGTGGATTATTTATAAATAGCATTGGAGGTCAAGTTATAGCTGATTTTGCTGATAATCAGCCACTTGCCAATGTCTCTGCCATATTTCAATTAGTTATCGACGGATTTACAAAGAAAAAATATAATAAAGTAAATGTTTATTACAATAAATTTATCTCGACTTTAAAAAATGAGCCAATCGCCGAAACGATTTTGCCTGTCACCTATAAACAAGAAGAAAGCTTTATCAAAGAAAAAATCGAAGAATTCTTAATAGAGCCAGACCCGCGTGTACTTATTAATCAACTACTAAATAGTTATGTAGAGGAGAAAATCCGAGACTGCCTCATTCAGGCAATTGCAGGAGAGCACTCATCGCGAATGATTGCAATGAAAAATGCTACTGAAAATGCCAATGATGTTATTTATAATTTAACGCTTTTACGGAATAAAATTAGACAAGAGAAAATAACCTATGAATTATTAGATATGATGACGGCAAAAGAGTCGGTTGAGAGTTAAGAATTGCTAATTGCTAATTGTTAATAGTTAATTGATAAATTATGACAGAAGGTAAAATTATTTCGGTTAGAGGAGTAGTTGTTGATGTTGAATTTAAACCCGGTGAAACTCCAAAAATTTATGATGCTTTATTAATTAATAATAATTCAATCAAAAACCTAACACTTGAAGTCGAGGCAATAATGGAGGAGGGCGTTGTAAGAACAGTTGCAATGGGGAATGTCTTTGGGTTGGCGCGCGGTATGAAAGCAAAAAACACAGGAAAACCAATTTCAGTCCCGGTCGGTGAAAAAACCTTGGGTCGAATTTATAATGTTTTAGGTGAGCCAGTCGATGAGGCAGGCCCAACCAAAACGACCGAAGTAGCGCCGATTCATGCTGAAGCGCCGCGCCTTGTTGATCAATCAGTTAATCAGGAGCTTTTCGAGACAGGAATCAAGGTAATAGACTTGATTGCCCCATTTATTAAAGGTGGAAAAGTGGCTATATTTGGAGGGGCAGGAGTCGGCAAAACCGTCCTTATCCAAGAAATGATTCATAATGTGGCCAAGGAGCATCAAGGTGTATCTGTCTTTACAGGAGTTGGAGAGCGAACCCGTGAAGGAAATGATCTTTGGACCGAAATGAAAGAAACAAAGGTAATCGATAAGACAGCCTTAGTTTTTGGTCAGATGAATGAGCCTCCAGGGAACAGACTAAGAGTCGCACTATCAGGAGTCACAATGGCGGAATACTTTAGGGATAAGAAAAAAATGGATGTTCTTTTATTTATTGACAATATCTTTAGATTTGCACAGGCCGGATCGGAAGTCTCTGCCCTTTTAGGCCGTATTCCATCGGCCGTAGGCTATCAGCCGACTTTAGCTTCGGAAATGGCCGCATTACAAGAAAGAATCACATCAACAAAACGAGGCTCAATTACATCAATTCAAGCTGTATATGTACCAGCTGATGATTACACGGATCCAGCTCCGGTGACAACCTTTTCTCACCTTGACGCCTCAATTACCTTGGAAAGATCGCTGTCTGAGCAGGGACTATATCCAGCAATTGACCCATTAACTTCAACGTCAAGGGCTCTTGATGAAGATATAGTCGGTAAATTACATTACCAAGTGACAAGAGATGTCCTAAAAACTTTACAAAGATATAAGGATTTACAGGACATTATAGCCATCCTTGGGATGGAGGAGCTATCAGATGAAGATAAATTAGCCGTGTCAAGAGCAAGAAAAATCCAAAAATTTTTAACTCAGCCGATGTCAGTCGCTGAGCCATTTACAGGCAGACCTGGGAAGTACGTAAAAATTGAAGATACTGTCCGTGGATTTAAAGAAATTCTCGATGGAAAGCACGATAGTAAACCAGAAATGAACTTCTATATGGTTGGAAGCATTGAGGAAGTAAAATAACATGCTGAAGCTAAAAATTATTACACCACGAAAATTAGTCAAGGAAATTGATGTAGAATCAGTGACGGTCCCAACCGCCTCAGGCGAAATTACTATTTTGCAAAGACATGCAAATCTTTTTTCTTTATTAATCGAGGGAATTGTCAAAATAAAAGAGGACAAGAAAGAAGAATTTATGGCGATTGGCGGAGGGTACCTACAGACTGATGGACGCGGAGTCACCATACTTGTGTCTAAGGCATATGGACAAAATGACATAAATGAAGGTCAGATTAATAAAGCCTATGATGAAGCAAAAAAAATAATTAAAACAACCAAAGATCAAGCACAAAAAAATGAGGCTGTCGCCATGATGAGAAGAGCGATTATAGACACAAAGCTGCTTAAGAAGAGAAGACACAATCCCCTTTAAAATGTTAAAATAAACAAATCCGACAAATAAACAAATAAATGATCTAATTTATTTATTTGATTATTTGTTTATTTAATTATTATGCCCCTTATAATCGTTGAGTCACCAACCAAAGCTAGAACTTTCAACAGGATCCTTAAACAAGATAAAGGCAACTATTTTGTGTACGCCACAATGGGCCATATTAGAGATTTACCTTCAAATACTATTGCAATTAACTATGAAAATAATTTTGAACCAAACTACATAATAATTGACAAAAAACAAAAAGTTGTAGATCAATTAAAAAAGCTAAGTACTGAACATGACGAAATTATTCTTGCAACAGATTTAGATCGTGAAGGAGAATCCATCTCTTATCACGTGGCATATCTTCTTGGAAAAATAGATGAAAAATGGCCGGAAATAAATATTAAGGACAAAAAACTAAAAAGAATCGTTTTTCACGAAATAACGAGCAATGCGCTCAAAGAAGCTCTCAACAATCCTTCAGCCCTAAGAATTGATCTCGTAAAAGCTCAGCAAGCAAGGCGAATACTTGATAGAGTTGTAGGATATGAGCTTTCACCAGTACTATGGAAGAAAACTGGAAAAAATTGGCTATCGGCCGGAAGAGTTCAGACCGTCGCACTAAGAATAATCGTTGAAAGAGAAAAAGAAATTAAAAACTTTAAACTCGAAGATTACTTTCAAATCTATGGCCAGTTTACAAAAGGACACCCCCGGGGTGTGACTCAAGTAAAACCTGAAATACACCCCGGGGGTGAACAGACTATCAAGGCAAAGCTAATTTCAAAGGACAGCGTTAACTATGAACAAAAGCAGACTCTAACCCTTTTTTCAGGAGAGTACACATATACCAAAACGTCTCTAATTAAGGAAAATGTTGATGGGGTGAAAGGCGATCTTGAAAGCGATAGTTATAATGTTTCGCAAATTGAAGAAACTCCGATCAAGAGATACCCTCCACCGCCATTCACAACTTCGTTACTACAACAGGATGCGTTCTATAAATTTGGATTTTCTTCTAAAATGACGATGCATCTTGCCCAGAACCTCTATGAACGGGGACTTATAACTTACCATAGAACTGACTCTTTCAATCTATCATCTTCTTTTGTGTTTAAAGCAAAAGACTTTATTGTAAAAACTTACGGTGACGCATACGCGCTTGAAAAGCCAAGAGGTTTTAGGACGAAATCAAGAAGTGCTCAGGAAGCTCATGAAGCGATAAGACCAACCAAACTAGAGCCTACTGCTAAAACTAAAACAGAACTAACGACCAATCATAAAAAATTATATTCATTAATTTTTAACCGTGCTGTTGCAACTCAAATGAAAGAAGCGGAAATTAATTCCATCAAAGTTTCAATATTAGGAAAAAAAGGCTACCTGTTAGTTTCCGAAACAGAACAAATTATCTTTGACGGCTTTTTTAAATTACTAAATCCGAAGTTTGCGGACAGTCGCAAAACCAAGCCTGGATTAAACAAGGGAGATGAAATTAAATTAGCAAGTCTTGAAGTCGAAGAGCTAAAAACTAAAGCCCCGCCACGTTTTAATGAAGCGTCATTAATCCGAATACTTGAAGAAAAAGGAATTGGAAGGCCTTCAACTTATGCTCCAATAATTTCCTTAATTCAGCAGAAAAATTACGTAGAAAAAGATGGCCGCTACTTTATCCCAACCCCGTTAGGTGGTGTAATCTGCGATTATTTGGTCAAGTCTTTCAAAAATCTTTTTAATTTGGACTTTACTGCCAATATGGAGGAGTCGCTTGATAAGGTGGCAGAAAACAATATGGATTTCATTGCTTTACTTAAAGACTTTTATTCACCCTTTAAAATTGACTTAGATATCGCTAAAAATGACACGTCAACCATTACCGTTGAAGATAAATTCGAGGGTATTTGCCCACAGTGCAAGTCAAATTTAGTCAGTCGATTTTCGAAATTTGGCAAATTTATCGCGTGTTCTTCATATCCTAAATGCAAATATACAAAATCAATACTTAAAGTAGTAAAAGGAAAATTATGTCCAAAAGATGGAGGAGAGATAGTTGTCCGTTTTAGTAAAAATAGGAAGAGATTTTATGGCTGCTCTAACTATCCAAAATGTAATTTTTCAGCCTGGACACTCGCACAAATTGATCAAACAAATAATACCAATCCGACCAATAATCCAATAAATGAAAGTAATAATCAAATAAACAAATAATGAAATAAATGTTAAAATTCTTAAATGATTAAATATTTCGGTTTTTCATTGTTTATTTAACTATTAATTGGAATTATTGGTAATATTGGTTAATTAAAAAATTTTATATGAAGTATATCTTTATTTCAGGTGGAGTAATTTCTGGAATTGGTAAGGGGATTACTGCGGCCTCAGTTGGCTTTTTGCTTAAAAAGTGTGGATATAAAGTCGCCCCAATAAAATTTGAAAACTATCTAAATGTTGACGCCGGCACGATTAACCCGATCGAACATGGAGATCCCTTTCTTTGTGCAGATGGCACGGAAACTGATATGGATATTGGCACGTATGAGAAATTTTTAGATGAGGAAATGGGGAAAGATAATTTTGTCACGATGGGGCAAATTTATAAAACCGTCATTGATCGTGAACGTAATTTTGGATATAAGGGTGAGGATGTCGAAGCGATCCCCCACATTACTAATGAAATTATTTCAAAAATTAACAATTTAGGAAAAAAGGCTAAAGTTGATATTATTATTATTGAACTTGGAGGGACGGCTGGTGAATACCAAAACGTTTTTTACTATGAAGCGTCACGGCAGCTAACATTAAGGCAACCTGACAACGTAATTCATATACATGTATCTTACGTCCCAACACCTAAGCATTTAGGTGAACCAAAAACTAAACCGACTCAACTGTCGGTTAGGACACTAAACTCGATGGGCATACAACCAGATTTTATTGTTGCAAGAAGCGATCTATATATTGATAAAAGAAGAAGAGATAGGTTTGCCTTATTTTGCAATGTTCAGCCAGAAAATATAATTTCAAATCCTGACGTAAGGAATCCGCTTGAAGTTCCTTTAATTTTAGAAGAACAAAAATTAAGCGAAAAAATCTTAAAGAAATTAAAATTAAAAATAGTTAAACCGAATTTGGATTCGTGGAAATTATTTTTAGAAAAAGTCTATGCAAAAAAAGGTCCGAAAATTGAAATTGTGATAGTAGGGAAATATTTTGGTACCGGTGATTACCAACTTAGAGATTCCTACGCGGCTCTTTTAGATTCACTAGACCACGCTTCATGGAGCGCAGATGTTGATCTAAAAATCCGATGGTTAAACAGTGAAGATGTTGAAAAAAAAGGAACTTCTATAATAGGGGAGCCCGATGGGATTATTGTTCCAATCGGATGGGGAGCGCGGGGAGTCGAGGGCAAGATAGCGTCAGCCGGGTACGCAAGAACTAAAAAAATACCATACCTTGGGCTATGCTATGGAATGCAGCTCGCCAGTGTTGAATTCGCCCGAAACGTCGTCGGACTTAAGGATGCAAATACTACAGAAGCTGCTATCAAAACCGAAAATCCAATAATTCACAGCATTCCCTTTGACCCTAAGTATCAAAAAATTAAAGGAGATGGAACAAGTATGAGACTCGGCACATTTGATTGCGTGCTCAAAAAAGGCACTCACACATATGAAATTTACGAAAAATCTAACTCATTTAAAGATAAAAGCAAGAATTTAATTTCAGAACGACACAGACATCGCTTTGAATTTAATAATGATTATAGAAAAATGCTCGTTGATAAAGGTTTAGTAATTTCAGGAGTTAGCCCGGATGATTTTTTTGTCGAAATGATCGAATTACCCAAGACAATCCATCCCTTCTTTATCGGTACTCAAGGGCATCCAGAATACAAAAGTCGACCACAGAAACCTCACCCAATCTTTGTAGCCTTTTTGAAGGCTTGTAAAAACAAGAATTAACTGATAAAATTAAAAACCATGGCAAACTCTTTTAAATATAAAGAAATTCAATATAAGGTCGGCGATACGCTTTCTATAAACTATAGAATTAAGGAAGGCGATAAAGAAAGACTCCAACTTTTTAAGGGAATACTAGTCAAAATTAAAGGAGACTCTGAAGCTACTCGGATGATTACAGTAAGAAAAATGTCTAAATCTGGAATCGGAATTGAAAGAATAATTCCCCTCTCGTCCCCATTTATTGCGACTATGAAACTTGATAAGAAATCAAACTATAAAAAAGCCAAGCTCTACTTCATTCGAAATCTTTCTGAGCAGGAATTAAAATCCAAGCTATATCAGGTAAAGAAAGTCGTCAAAAAAACAAATAAAACTACTAAAAAATGAGCCTTTATCGAAAAGATTTAGGTGCTTCAGGTGAAAAAATTGCCGGGAACTACTTAGTGGTAAATAAATTTCAAATTTTAAAAAAAAACTTTCGTTCAAAGTTTGGAGAAGTCGATATTATTGCCAAAAAGAATAATTGTATATATTTTATTGAAATTAAAACACGCTCTAATGATCGATATGGAAAACCTTATGAAGCTGTAACAAACCAAAAAATTTCACATCTTCAAAAAGCTGCCGATTACTTCTTATTGAAAAATCCGTCAAAAGACCTTAAACTGAAACTAGCTGTAGTTTCAATTCAGCTTGATATTAATGAAATTAAATTTTTTGAAATATAAAGAAAGGGGTGATAAATTAAATAATGCTTGAACTAGTAAATTCAATATTGGTCGATTTCTTCCAAAAATTAGGAGGGTATTTACCTAGTTTATTAGGCGGACTTATTATATTAATAATCGGCCTTTTAATAGGAGGTATTGTAAAACATGTCATTATGTCTGTTTTGGCCTTTTTGAAAATAGAAAATATTTTTGAAAAAGCACGTCTTTTTAAAAAGCAGGAAGTAAAAATTTGGGAAGAAGTATTAGTTGAAATACTTAAATGGGCTTTGATAATCGTCTTTTTAATCCCAGCTCTTGAAGTTTGGGGTTTGAGACAAGCTACTCAAGTTTTGAATCAATTCCTTTTTTACCTACCAAACGTGATAGTAGCTGTAGTAATCGCATTTGTTGGATTATTAGCCGCTAATTTAGCCGCAGACTTAGTAAGACATAGCATAAGAACGGTGAGATCATCCTCAGCTAATGGATTAGCCGTATTTACTAAATGGGCGATCAATTTTTTCACAGTTTTGGTCGTACTTAACCAACTTGGGGTAGCTCAAGATTTAGTAAGAATTCTTTTTACAGGAATAGTCGCCATGTTATCTCTAGCTGGTGGTCTAGCTTTCGGACTTGGAGGCAGGGATACCGCTCAGGAACTATTGGAAGAATTAAAAAAGAAACTTAAGTAAGCGTAGTTCTTTGGGAAGGTATAAAGGTTATATAGAAACCGTATTGTTGTGGTAAAATTATCGATTATAAGCTGAGAACACTAGCCGCGGTGAAGGAATGTTAAACTGGGAGTTTGCGATCTTAAGCAAGTCGAAGGGGAGCAATTACTCCCAGTTAATCCCGCCGTTGGCGGGAGCGTAAAAGAAGGCAATTTAACATAAAGGTGTATTTGAAATAAACAAGCCGCGGTGGTGGAATGGCATACACGCAGGACTTAAAATCCTGTGACCTCACGGTCGTGAGCGTTCGACTCGCTCCCGCGGCACATTATAATCTGTTAACGAATTTATGAGTTTACAGATTCTATGCCCTCCGGTAATCGCTCTTTGAGACGCTGAGCGGATAGCGATCGGAGATCATTAGTCTCAAAGTAAGATATGGAGGGCTTATGATTTTTACCTGGATAGCTCAGCGGTATACGTCTTCGCTGAAGCTTCGACGGACAAGGAGCAGCTGTTTTTGCTTGTCCCACGAAGCCCGGAGGGCAAAGTGGGATAAACAGCAAGATAAAATACGTTTAAAATAATTATATATTAATTGAAATCGTTTGCCTGCTTAGCTCAGCGGTAGAGCAGCTGTTTTGTAAACAGCAGGTCGTCAGTTCAAATCTGACAGCAGGCTCTATATTATCAAAAGCTCATTGAATTAACCGAAGTTATAAATAAGATTGGAAGAACACAATAAGAAAAACGTTCACTTTACTGGTAAAATGAGAGGTGTTTGGAAGTTGATTGGATTTAAAGTGATTAAAGATATCAAGATGTTCAGAAGCTAAGAAAAAAAGCTAAAAAAATCAAAAAATAGAAGATAAGTAAGTTGGTATTTTAAGCAGAGGCCATAGTTCAATGGATAGAATAGATCTCTTCTAAAGATCTGATGACAGTTCGATTCTGTCTGGCCTCACTTTTTTAAAGTGTCTTTACTAATTCTAGTTCGTATGGAGAATAACCTAATCGTTTATATAAGTTTTCCATTCTATCATTTCCGCTAATTACTCCAATCATTGATTTAGTCAATTTATATTCTTCTCTTGCAAGTTTTTCAATTTCTTGTAGTAATGATGTTCCTATTCCTTTGTTAAGATAATTTTCGTCGATACCTAGATCATTAATGTAAAAAATTGGTGTAATGTTAAGAAAATTATTGTGGACTGATCCGGCAACATAACCAATACATTTTTTATTAATTTCGGCAATCAGTATTGCTCCTAACCCACTGTTAGTAGGTTTGATTAACCTATCCACATGTTTACTAATGATTTCCTTTGATAAAACTCTATCAGAATAGAATTTTTTTCCCATTCTTGGATTTGCCAAGAAATTTGTTTAATTTGTCTTTTATCTTTTTCTTGATATTTTCTAATTATGAAGTTGACTTTCATATTTATATAATAGTACGTATGTATTTTTTTACTTCTTCTTGAAAAAAAAGTTTTAATATATCCAGTTGTGGCTTTCTTTGTCCTGTCGGGTAAATGAGTGGTTCATCAATAATATCTTCAAGATATGAAAGGCTTTTTAGTATAACTGTAGAGTCGATTGTGGGATATTTCCTTTTTGTGAATAAAAGCAATTGTTCAAGAGGATATATTTTCATAATTTCATAAAGATCCACATAATCTTTGAGAGCAGAGCGTTGCATTATTGCAGACAGCTTCATGCAGGCAATATCTGGAACAGAGGCGATATTCATATAATCTGTAGCAATAAGATGATTTATGAGTTGTATTCATACGTCATAAAACTTATTTTTATTTCTTGATGTAATACGATTGATAATGTATTCTTTTCAACTTGTGTCACTGTAAATAATTTTTCACCAAAAAGTGTTGATAATTGTTTAATCATTACCTCAGTATCAAATGAATGGCGAGAAAAAAAATCAAAATCAACGCTTTCCCGATGTCCTATTTGAAGAGCCAGGGCGGTTCCTCCTGCTAGATAAAATTTATCTTTCCAGGCAACAAAGTGAGGAATAATTTTCTTTCGTTCCTCGGATAATATAGAAAGCTTGAGATTGTTCATCTTTATGTGATTCGATTTTTTGGGTTAATGGAAAGTATAATCTTCCACAAAGATAATGATTTTTTATTCCATTGAAAAAGAGGAATAGTATTGGCTATTTGCTCTACAACTTCAAAACTGTACTGCTTAAACAGCCATTTAATAGCCTCTTCTGATCCAAAATTAAGAACCTGTGAGATTAGAATTTTTTTATCTTTTTGTACTTCAATGGTATTCAAATCATATGACCATAAAACAGCTTTTACTGATTGAGGAGTAAGTGGGGACATAAATATATTATACCAAATTTATGATCTCGGTTCCCTTAAAAATACCGATAAACTGCCTTTTATTTATCATAAACCTATCTATCACAGAGTTCGAAAGAAGACAACGGAGCTTCACATGGAAATAATGGTCTTTAATTTTTTAAGTGATTCAGGTTTATAAATAGATATAGGGAGAATTTTAGAATTCAGTTTTTTTAAAACCTCAATCTTCTTATCGACTACATTTTCATCTACAAGATCAATTTTAGTTAGTAATATTAAAGACTTTTTATCTAATAATTTTTTATTGAATTGACTGAGTTCTTTTATTACTGTCTGATATTCGGCCTCTGAGTTTTCAGATTCGACGGAGATGCAATGAAAAATAAGATCAACTTTTTCAATATGTTTTAAAAATTTTATTCCTAAACCTTTGCCCGATGATGCGCCTTCGATTAAGCCTGGGACATCGGCAAGGACTTTTCCTTCATAAACTCCTAAATTTGGCTCAAGCGTTGTAAAAGGATAATTGGCAGTTCTTACATTAGCGGCTGTTAAGGCATTGAGTAAACTACTTTTACCGGCGTTAGGGAGGCCGATGAGGCCAAAATTGGCAATGAGTTTCAATATTAATTTAAAGTTTCTGGCTTCACCTTCATTGCCTGGCTCACAATTTCTAGGGGTTCGATTTGTTGAAGACTTAAACTCTAAATTACCTCTTCCACCTCTTCCTCCTTTACAAAGCAATATTTGAGGGTTATTTTTATCAACCGTTACCTCTTCCTTTGTTTTAAGATCAATGAATGTAGTGCCAAGTGGAACTTTTATTTCAAGATCATGGCCATGCTCTCCCCATCTTTTATTAGATCCTCCGGCCGATCCGCTTTCTGCGGAATACTTAGGTACAGACAAAAATGATTTAAGGTGGGTAAGATTAGACGTTGCGATCGCATATACATCGCCGCCATTACCACCATTGCCTCCTGAAGGGCCACTTTTATTGGCAAAAAAAGCCACTTTACCGGCTCCTCCACGACCTCCTTTAACAGTAATTAATGCTTCATCAACAAACATATGGCTATTATACTCGAATAACGTGCAGGAAATTATCAAAGAAAATTGTTATAATAGTCTTATAGATTTTTGATCTTTGATATTTAATCTTTGATCTTTTTTTCGGAGCGTTCGTCCCCTATACCAGAGCTGCCGCACGGTATAGGGCCCTGAACCGTTTCAACGAAGTTGAATCTGGTTTAGGGTGCGGCCAAATAAAACAATATGTTTTATACATATGTGTTGAAAAGCGTAGAAAACAACAAATTGTATGTTGGCTTTAATTCGAATTTAGAAGAGAGAATAAAAGACCATATTAGCAAAAGTGTCCATACAACAGCAAGAATTGGAAAAGTTGAGTTAGTATTTTACGAGTCTTTTAAAAGCGAAATAGATGCAAGAAGAAGAGAAAAATATTTTAAAGCAATTAAGGGAAAAAGAACTTTAAAAATAATGCTGAAGGATAGCTTGGCCCCATCGTCTAGAGGCCTAGGACAGTAGGTTTTCAGCCTATTAACCCGAGTTCGAATCTCGGTGGGGTCACATATATCGCAAGGTTCAGCGCGACCCGTTGGCCTGCGCTGAAAAGCCCGATACTGCTTGCCAATCTTTGATCGAATTGTTCGAAATGTTGTTTTAGATCCTGTAATGTAGAAGTTTGCCTCTAGAGTTTAATGGACTTTCAAGCCACGAGAAGAACACCAGTATTGGTGTTAAGGCTATTTTTGTATTGTTATCGCTCTTTTTGACAGAATAAACTTCGTTTTGATGAATGAGAGAGCTTCTTGCCTCTCTTCGGCAGTTCCGATCTGTAAGATGTGTAAGAGGTAGTTTTTAGTCATTTCATTTTTGTCTGCTGAAGTTTGAGGAATTCTGTTGAATTCATCTAAGTGTCCATCTATGAATTCCTGATGGAGCACTTGAGTTTTAAGTCGGTGGTACCGTTCAATATCTTCCTGGATTTTGCGCGTTACTCCGGTGTGATTAAATTTAATTTTGTCGATATTGGCAATTAGTTGTTTTACTAGATCATCCTCCGTAATGTACGGTTCGTCACATTCGTAATTAAGAGACCTGCCACAATGATAATAAGTGTGCTTGGCATATCCACCGTGTTTTAACTTTCTGATTTTCTCTTCCGCAGTTACCCCACCTCCGCAACCACCACATTTGAAGATACTTTTGAACGGAAAGATTTTATTGTGATAACTTTTTGGTGGAACCATGAGAACTTCTTGAACTTTGTCGAATAGCTCTTTTGTAACTAAAGGCTTATGTTTTCCCTGATACCAAGTTCCGCTCCCGACTGGAAATTCAAATTCGCCATAATAAAATGGGTTGTTGAGAGTTGAATAGACTTTGCTCAATGGCATCTTATTTCCTAAACGTGTTGTGAATCCTATACGATCCAACCAGTTTTTGATAGCCCTGCCACTATGACCTTGGTTGGCAACTCTCTCAAACATTTGAGCAATAAAGGATGATCGTTCAGGATCAAGAATGATTAGTTCATCCTTATGACCATCACCATCCTGATTAAGGTATCCTGCGGGGGCTCTCCAGCCCATCGCACACTTGGTTCGCAGTCCTCGCTGAACATTTAACCCTTTATTATCGTTTTCAAGTTTTGCTTGAGAGCAAAGGATCATGAGCAAGAACTTTTCATTTGGGCTATTCGAGAAGCTCTGTGAGTAAGTTTGAATTTTTATTAATTTTCCTTGATCCATGAGATCAACTACTGATCCGAGGTCTCCTGCATTTCGACTTAGCCTATCAGGAGCCCAGGTGAGTATTCCATTAAATTTCTTTTGACGGAGTTCCTGAAGGAGCTGTGTGAACACTGGCCTGGAGCCAGACATCTTAGCCGAGTGGCTTTCTTTCTTAATCTCCTTAATTTTTAGATTGTCTCGCTTGGCTAACGTCAACATTTCGTCGATTTGAGAATCAATTGACATGGCCTGGCGTTCATCAGATTCAGAGGACTTTCGGGCATAGAGGCAGTATTCGATTTTTGGCGGTGCTATCGTCGTATTTTGGTTGTAGGTTGTACTCATTCAGTGGTCAAGGTACCGGGAAGGGGTGAGGAAG
>Ga0209212_1001983_pt1 | contig 30803 bp, 31 predicted proteins | sample RifGroC2_FD_183996 | JGI IMG/M metagenome (GOLD analysis project Ga0209212, IMG submission 183996) | Groundwater microbial communities from Rifle, Colorado, USA - Groundwater C2 (SPAdes) (version 2) | ecosystem: Environmental > Aquatic > Deep subsurface > Groundwater | place: Rifle, Colorado...
ATCACAGAAGGACAGAAGAAACACTGGAAGGAACTAGAGCATAGGCCGCAGCGAACGCTGTTGGGTTATTCAGCATAAGCAAGAGACGCCACGGGTCGAGCTCAGAGCGAGACCCGTGGTAGTTCACAAGATGAGAAATATTCAATCAGTGATGTATTCCATCCATCACACTGATTAGTTATCTACTTTTCTAACCGTACAATTCCGGTCTCATAATCTTTATTAAGATCCTCATCTCTGGTTAGCACATGAAAAAGGTGTTGGTGGCGGCTATTCTCTTAGTAGCATTAGCAGGTATTGTTCAAGCTGATGATTGCAAACGGTCCTGCATGGTCACTTCTGGTGAAAAAGATGCAGCATTGAGAGATGACCTCCGCAGTTCTTTACAGCAATGTTCAATGGAAAAGTTAAGCGATCTTGGTCAGTGTTCAGAAAATTCAGGCCTCTCACGTCTGCTCTGCAAGCGTGCAGTGTATGTTGATTCCGGAGAATGTGAAGCACAAATAAGACAAATGTTTAGGGATGAAATGGCTTCTCTTCGGGAAGATAATGCTCAATGCTTGTTTTGGTGCACTCCTGGTAATGTTCTTGCTGTGCCTGGCGGGCCATACGAAATTGCTTATGGATCATCGCTTTCACTTGATGCTTCTGGATCAAATGGCCAGATTATAATTTTCATGTGGGACCTCAATAATGATGGTCTCTTTGATTTTGCATCATCAAACCAGGCGACCCTTGAATGGTCAATGGTGATGAGTCTTGTCTGTGGGGGAGAATGCATTCCAGACAAAGAATATACCATTCAGTTGAGAGTGAGCGATGGCAGGGGGCAGGATACAAAACAAACGTTAGTAACATTTGACCTCCCTCTCATGGTAACTGCTGGAGGCCCATACGAAGTATCTTATGGTAATGCGCTCACTCTTGATGGGTCATCATCTGGACCATTTATTACTTCTTACTCTTGGAGCATAAACGGCCAAACGTTGATCAGCTCAGATCCCTCCATAACACTCCTCTGGAGCGGTATCGAAGCGCAGGTTTGCGCTGGTGCCTGTCAGGACAGCTCTACTCATGGGGTCATGCTAACCGTGACAGATAAGTTTGGAAGGACTGCTTCATCCAGTTCATCAGTATTAATTACTGTGCCCTTAGTGCCAAGTGCCGGCGGGCCATATGAAGTGCAGGAAGGATCTTCAGTCACCCTTGACGCAGGATCATCATATCCATATATCACAACCTATCAATGGGAGTTCCCAAATGGTATGTTCTCTTCAGATCAACCAGCGCTTCTTTTATCCTGGGATGAGATTGTGCAAAATTTCTGTGACAGGACCTGTTCATCTGGTACTGTTCCCTTTACCTTGATGGTAACAGACCAGTTCGGAAGGACTGCCTCAGTAGAGTCATCTCTTAGTATCATTATCCCATTCCTCGCTGTGCCTGGAGGGCCATATGAGGCATCCTTCGGAAATGATCTCATCTTTGACGCTTCAGGCTCATTCAACGCAGCAGTCTATGAATGGACATTCCCGAATGGGACAAGAACATCGAATGATCCCCAGTTCTCCCTTTCCTGGGCTGATATCGAGTTTTTGATATGTGGTGGGCCGTGTGCTGATGAGACAGTAAAAGAGATCACCTTAACGATTGATGATGGTGTAGGAAGTCAAATGTCAGCAGGAACAACGCTTTCTATAAATGCCCCGCTCATAGCACATGCTGGTGGTCCCTACCAGCTTATCGCTGGAAACACTCTTGCCCTTGATGCATCAAGTTCTACTCCTTATATTACTGAATACACATGGTTGTTCCCCAACGGGAATGTTTCCCTTGTTGGCCCAGTGACAATGATTGAATGGAATGAGACTGCAGCATTGCTCTGTGCGGGAGGATGTACCCAGAATGCAACAATCCCTCTTGGTTTGATAGTGACGAACATATTTGATCAGTCCGCGATGGGTGCTGCAACTATCGACCTTATAGTAAATTGACTTCATGTCTAGTGATTCTAAGCGCACTATTCCACCACAATAATGTTTTTGAATGGTTCCCTCTTCTTTTGTTGCATGGGGAGAGTAGTTATTACCGGCCTTGGGCCATTAACACCTATTGGTATTGGTAAAGAAGAGTTCTGGGATTCTCTTAGCCATGGCCGTTCTGATTTTCGGGAGCTCCCAGAATATGATGTTCCCGGGCTAAATGCTCATCTGGGTGGTGATGTATGGGATTTTGATGAGCAATTTGATTTCCCTTCAGACGTAAAAAGAAATAATGATCGTTTTTCACTCTATGCCCTTGCGGGTGCACATCTTGCGCTGGAAGATGCGGGTATTCATCCAGAATCATTGACCGATGATGAAAGATGGAGGTATGCCTGTATCCTCGGCATTGGTGTTGGAGGTATTGAGACGTTTCAAAATGTTGCGTGGGATTATCAAGAGAGGCTCAGGGCTGGAGGGCCAAGACCCTCCTCTCTTGTTCGCCTTGTGACAAAACTCATGCCGAACCGTGCAGCATCAGAGATCATGACAAAGCTTAATCTTCATGGCGTTTCAGAGTCAATAAATACTGCATGTGCCTCTTCAAACTCTTCCGTCATTACAGCTGCGCAAAAGATTCAAGCCAATCAGGCAGATGTAGTGATAACAGGTGGTGCTGAGTACTCAAATACTGTGCTCTGCCAGCATTCTTTTGATAGAGCAAAAGCAGCATTATCCGCAACAGGATCCTTCCCTTTTGATTTGAACCGTGATGGGTTTATCATGAGTTCTGGCGCAGGAATACTTATTCTTGAGGATGAGGCGCACGCAAGAGCAAGGGGTGCACATATCTATGGAGAACTTGTTGGATATGGTGAGACAAGTGATGGCTACCATGTGACTGCTCCTCATCCAGAAGGCGTTCATGCAATCGAGGCATTCCGCCAAGCATTCAGGATGGCTGATGTCAGCCCATACCGTCTCGATTATGTTAATGCGCATGGCACGGGAACAAAATTAAATGATGCGATGGAGACAAAAGTGCTCAAGGCGGTATTTGGGGAATATGCCCTTCCTATTTCAGATCCGCATCTCCGTGTTTCTTCAACAAAGTCCATGACTGGCCATATGACTGGTGCTGCCGGTGGAGTGGAGATAATAGCAACCCTTCTGGCGATGCAGCATGGATTTATCCCTCCAACAATAAACCTCAAAACTCCTGATCCTGAGTGCGATCTTGATTATACCCCAAATGTTGGTGTTTCTTATGATATCAAACTTGCAGCCTCAGCATCGTATGGGTTTGGTGGCCATAATGCAGTGGTCCTGTTAAAGAAACGTTAATCTCTGATGATCTGTTTCAGGATTTTTTCTTTTCCTTTCCAGTCCATCACTTCTTTGAGCACGTCTTTGATGGTTTCTGCAGGGATGATAGTGATCTTTTTTAGTCTTGCCGGGTCGACGACAATATCCTGCAGGTTGGATTTTGGGACGATGACATACCTTATTCCTGCTTCGATGGCAGCTTCCACTTTTGAGGATACTCCCCCAACTGGCAATACTTCTCCGCGGACAGAGAGCGACCCGGTCATTGCATATTCCTGTTTTATTGGCACTTCCTTGAGTGCTGAGATGATGGCAGTGGCAACTGCAATGCTGGCAGAGTCCCCTTCCACCCCTTCATAAGTTTGCAGGAACTGAACATGGATATCAAATATTTCCTTGATGTCCTCACCAAAGTATTTTTTGACGATGGCGCTGACATTGAGGATCGCTTCTTTTGCGATATCACCGAGTTTTCCAGTAGCAATGACATCCTGTTTTTTTCCGCCAGGCGTCACTTCTGCTTCTATTGGAAGGACAATTCCTGAATATGCATCTGATGTGCCCATGACTGCCAGGCCATTTACCCTGCCAATCTTTTTCCCTGTCGTGATGATGACCTCATACTCTTTCTTGTGCTCAATCATCTTATCAGCGATTTGCATCTCAAGTGTCCGGGCAAGTTTCTTGGCATCAAGGATATGCTTTTTTTCAACTACTTTTGCCCCTTGCTCTTTTGCACGGTCGCCCGCTGCCCGCACGAGGCCTCCTAGCTCTCTGAGCCGGAGTGTCAAATGCTTTTTTCTGTTCGCGCGCCGCCGTGCTTCTTCAATGATCTCATCGACAGCTGCTTTTGAAAAATGGGGGATCGTCCCGTCCTTGTTGACCTCTTGTGATACGAATATTGCGATCTTGTCCCTGTTCTCGGGGGTGTCTTTCATTGTCTCATTCATGTATACTTCATACCCATATCCTCTGATGCGCGAGCGAAGTGCTGGGTGCATGGTCTTTACTGTATCATAATTGCCAGCAGCAATGAGGATAAAGTCGCAGGGTACTGGTTCTGTTCTCACCATCGCGCCAGCGCTTCTTTCTGATTGGCCGGTAATAGAATATTTTTTCTCTTGCATGGCAGACAAGAGTTCCTGCTGGGTGTGGGGCTGTAATGTTGCGATCTCATCGATGAATAATACTCCTTTATTCGCTTTATGGATCATGCCGCCAACGACCCGTTCGTGCGCTGGTGTGCCAAGGCCTCCACTTTGAAACGGATCGTGAAGCACATCGCCGAGCAATGCTCCCGCGTGGGCTCCTGTTGCATCAAAAAAGGGGCTTTGTTTCCGATTGTAGTTATCGACCACTAATTTTGGTGTTCTTCCTCTGTTATCAACCCGCTTTCCAATACTGATAAACAGCATGAAAGCGCCAAGGATCATGGTAGAGCCGATGAACATTGCGGCAAACATGATGTCTGAATGGTAATAGTTCCTTGCCCACCAGGGAACAAACATGGAGATGACAAGCAAGATGATCAGGAAAAGGTTCTGGTTCTTGAACATATTCATGGATTCCAGCCTTGCACGGTTGACAAGGTCCCTTCCTTTCCCCGCTGGCATGACCCTGATGAGGGGCATGTTCTCATCATTGGGATTGGCAAAAGAGAGCGTATCTACAAGTTTTTCTTTTGGGAGCATCTCTGCCAGGGCAACGCCAAGCATGGATTTTCCCGTTCCAGGCTCCCCGATCAAAAGGACGTGCCTGCGCTGAAGCGCAGCTTTCTTGATGACATCAACTGCTTCATCCTGCCCGACTACTTGCTCAATGATCCCTTTTGATATCTTGATATCCTTTGTTGTTTTGAATGTGAGCATCGTATTTTTTTGGGGAGCAACCTTTATAAGCCTTTCTTTAAGGGGTTCAATCCGATGAACTTCCATAATGAGTGTTTCTCTTCCGATTTCATCTGCAAACGTTCTTGAACTTAAGGGTGGTATAAGTTCTCTATGGATGACCGTGTGCTTTTGACAGTAAGCTCTATAGGGGTGATCCTTGGGCTTTTGGCGCTTTTATTGTTGTTGAATGTTGCATCCTTCCCAGAAACGCTCCAGGAGGAGGGTGCATTTGAGCTTTCGGGTTCACTCAAGGGCATAGATCAAGGCATGCCAACAAAAGCAACCCTGGACTATTGTTCTTCTATTCCATTGATCATTTTTGATGAAGTGTCTCTTGATGAGGATGAGTACGTGCTGGTAAAAGGTGAGCTTGAGGGAGGGGAATTGGTGGTGGGGAGCATCAGGAGAAATCAACACTCTTCGTGACCTTTTTGAGGATTGTGCCATCTTTATCATACATGACGATGTTGAGGGTTTTGGTGAGGTTGAGCCTGTTGACTGAGATTGATGATTTTAAGGTCTTTTTCAGCGTGCTTCCAACATCTATTCTTGATAATTCATCTGATTCACGAACAAGATTCCTTGTGGTCGCTTCATCTTGAGAATCAAACACATAGACCTTGATTACGGGTGTTATGTCCCTGAGCTGGTTATCAATCTCGAGCTCGATGGAGGTGATCTTGCCCCAGTCTTCCCCTTTCAATTCTGTCCCTATTTTTCCGATAGTGAGCGTTAACTCTCCCCCCCCTGTATTCTGTTCTGCCATGGTGTCAGTGAGCTCATCCATGCGCTTACTCATTTCATATTCCAGTTTTTTATCGAAGTCTGCTTGGAGCTGTGCTTGTATCTGGTCTTGGAGTTCTGATCGTATTTCCTGTTTGAGGGCATCAACATCGATCTTTTCTTGCTGTTGCTGGGCAAGTTCAGTTTCCATATTTGCCCTTATCTCTTGCTTTAAGGCCTCTACATCAACTTCGTCTTTTGGCAAAGCAGCAGCTTTTGTGTCCGTGATAACAGCGCCTGTCATCACATCATCCTGCAATGCTTCAATCTTCACGTCGCTGGGGCCAAGGTGGTTGATGACTGATCGTTGGGTAAAGACGACAGCCAAAAGAATGATGATTATGATGTAATAGAATATACGCTCCACATTCCGTGTGCTGATCTTTATATGCTCCTCTTTTGGCTTTTGGTGCGGTTCTTCGAACATTTGAAACACTTAGCTATATTAGTATACTAATGTGTAAATCACTGATATTTAAGCTTTTCTGTAATAGGATACGTGTTTTTAACTAATACTTATCCGAAGGCTGCCTTGATCTCTCTCATAGCATCAGCGGCTGAGGCATTCGAGGCGATGATCTCTTTTGGGCATTCTTGGACTGCATAGACCGCAAGGGAATAAAGAACAGGCCGAAGTTTCCTTCCCTTATCAGTGAGGTGGTATTCTATAAGGAGGGGGCTTTTTTGGGCGATTCTTTTCTCTATGATCCCTTTTCTCTCCAGCTCGCGGAGCCGTGAAGAGAGCATTTTAGTTGATAGTTCAGGGTTTGCAGCAAGAAAATCCCTGAATCGTTTCTTCCCAAGAAAAAGATCCCTGATAATATTGATGCCCCATTTCTTTCCGACATGGTCAAACGCTTTCTCTATCGGGCATTGTTTGAGGTTGCTCATGGTCTTTCTTTGGTCATATCTTATTACTGCTTGCCTATCTTGTTACCATTTTGTTACAAAAAGTATTTATGTAACCTTTTGTTACTAAAAATGATCTCTCATATATATTATTTTCCTAAAAAACGGGAAGGAGGAACATAGGATGGGACATTGTCAGGAAGGAACATGTGGAGATAGTGGGTGCTGTGGAGAAAAGCAGCATTCTGGGTGCAGCTCGAGTGGTTGTGACACGACGGATATGCTGATGCAGCTCGCTGAGGATGCATGGGCTGGCTTGATGAAAGAGAAGATCAAGAAGGCGTATGAAGCAAAGATCGGCAAGCAGATGGATAAGACAGCTGAAGCGGCAGCGCAGGCAGCAATTGATTATTGGCAGTGGAAGATGCAGGGAAAAGCTGGATGTGAGCAGGCAAAAGAATCCATCAAGAAAACCATGATGGGCTGATTTTTTTTTCTTTTTTTCTAGCTTTTATTTTTAGGATGCAAGTTTTTCTTCATACCGGTCAAAATACCCGATTGCTTGCTTTTTTAGCCGGTCAAACTCTTCGTAGCTCAAGAATTTCACTGGTGGAGTGATGTGGAGTTCTGTGCAGGCATCATCATATGCTCGGATGAACTTCCTAAAGTGGTTGATTTTTGTGAGAAACTGATAACCCTCAATATATGTAGCAGAGTCAAACTGTTCGAGTTCAACTCGTTTGTGTTTTTTGATATACTGGCTGAGTTCAAAGACTGGGATTTTTCTGTGTTCGGGGTATGCAACACTGACTGTCTGAAACTTGTTTTTCCTTGAAAGGATGGCAAGTGATATGGTGCAGCACATGAGGTGTCCAAGATAGTATTCCCCAGAAAATTGTGATGGACAAAAACGATCATCATATATTTTTTCTGCTTCTTCATGATCAGCAGTAACTGATATTTTATCAAGAAGTTTGAGCAGTTTTGAAATATGTCGAAGATCGATAATAATCCTTGCAGCATTCCTCCCTTCGACAAATGTTGCCAGCCCCTCTGAATAAAGGTTGCAAAAGATGATATAAATCGTTGATACTGAACCAAGCCAGGTTCCAGGATAAAGTTTCATGAATCCTTCAATCTTATCCTTCATCGCGTATTCCTTTTTATAGATGCCTCTTACATGATCAATGTAATGCTGTATCTCATGGGCAAAACTTTTAAAGATAAAGGCTGAATCAGGGTGCAGGTTATAGCTCATAAGTGAATATATCCTACCGACAAGGAACTCCCCGCTTATCCTGATGTAGATCAAAGTGACAGTCGATTTTAGTTCTTCATGTTCAATTAGTAACCCCTGAGTATAGCCATTTCTGATGATAATCTTTATCGTCATCAATTCTTTACCTTCAATAGCTTGTTTTGAATCGGCTTTTAGGAGATAGGTGATGTGCCTTTCGAGCATATCCATGCATATCCTCTGAAATTTCTTATAGTTTGGTTCTGGATTGATGCCTTTATACATCTGCGCGACTATCTCTTACCGATAGAAGAGCTCATATTGCTCTGTTGAACGAGCTCTTTTCTTAAATCCCCTTTTCATGAGCTCAGGATGCGAATTCTTGAGCTGAATTGCCTGCATAAGCTGCCAGTCTTCTAGAAAAAGTTTTTCCCGGTAGTCCTTCCAATGAAACACGAATCTGACTGTGGTCTCATTGATCTTCACTGTCTGTTGCCGATAAGGGGAGGCCATTCCCTTATCCTGCTACAATATGCTTATAATCTTTTCTAAAACCCTAAAATTCTGATGTTCGGTGTACACTTACAAATCAAACTCATCAATAAACCCTAGAATTGCCTTGTACTTCTCAACATAATGAAATCCCTTATCAGTCAACGTAATTGCCTTCCTCCCTTTTCCATCAATGACCTCCCTGATGAACCCCTTGCTGACAAGCTCCTCAAAATACTCATTGAAGCGTTGCGAGGAAAGATTTGAATACCGAAGCAGCGGTGTTGGCTTGATACTGTTGTTGTGCTCCAGAATTACCCGCAGGATGTCATGGATCACTTCAAGGCGATCTCTTTTTTTTATCATGGTGTAATTCTCAAGATCTTATACAAGATGACAAAGAGCAGGATGGACGACACAACATTCAGCCAGATGCTCAAGGGGAAGGAAATCCTCATGCTGATTTGTGCAGCTATCTCCATGATCCAGGAAAGGAAGAGGACAGGGTAGACAAATGCAAGCTGGTGGTGTTTTCCTTTTTTCTTTTTTGTCAGTTGCACAACACTGATGATTGCTGCCGCAAGGAACAGGAGGGTATGGATGAGCGTAATCAGGTTGCCTCTTGGTCCAAAGAGAAGACTAAAGACGCTGATGAGTATTGCGATGAAGCTGATCGCAAAAAAGTCTTCTGTTTTTGTTTTAGAGAATGTTTTCCATATCAGGCTGTAGAGCAGGCACAAAACTGCCATTGTCCCGGCAAACCCTATGAGGAATCGAACTCCAAAGAAAAGCGAAAGCTCCCTGCCAAGGTGCAAAAACTGTGAGAGCGGCCGATGCAGTTTGAGCAATGAGACAATGCCAAAGAAGAGAAAAGCATATCGGAAATATTTTATGCCTTTGTGGGATGTCAGCTCATAGAGCTCTTTTGTCTTGAAATAGATGATAAAAGAGATGACACAGGCAAAAATCGTGGTAATGAGCTCTACATAGATTAGTGGAAGGCTTGGAGGGAAGAATCCTCTCATGATCATCTCTCTCATAAGTGGCATGGTATGGTTTGACTATAAATGCTTTTTTATATAATCGATGGACTGCAAATGCATATTTTTAGTACTCATCTTTCCTTCTTCTTGTTTTTATACTTCCACGCCGAGACTAATAATCATAGAGCGAGGGAAAAGGGTTTTACTCCCAAAAGAAAACCCTCATATCTATGGAGGTAGAAAAATGAAACCAGTAACATACGGCATCATGGCATTGTTCGTTCTAGGCTTGGTGGCTGCAGGAGCCAGTGCTTTTGGCTTTGGCCAAAACCAGGACGTCCAAGATGCATTGAAAAACAACGATTTTGCCGCGTGGAAATCTGCTCATGAAGCGCAGCTGACGGAAGAAAACTTCCAGAGGGCAGTTGAGATGTACCATGCACATGCACAAATGCAAGAAAGGATGCAAGCAGTGGAGGATGCGATAAAGAATGACGACTACACAGCCTATCAGGAAGCAGTCTCCAACATGCATCTCTCAATATCAGAAGATCAGTTCGACAAGATGGTCCAACAATACCAGGAAACAGGAAATGTTGGTCCTGGACTGGGGAAGGGTGCTCATAGATTTGGAAGAGATCCTGGCATGATGCGTGGGATGTGGAACTAAAGTATACATTTTTCTTTCTTTTTCTTTTTATATAACTCACCAATGTGCTGATGAAGAGAAAAACATGGCAAAGGCAATAAAAAAGCCAGCTCAGCGGCAGGTGCTGCTGCACTTGGAAGATGTATGGAAAGTCTATCAGATGGGGGAAGTAGAAGTAGCAGCACTCAAAGGGGTCACCGTTGAAATTCAAAAAGGTGATTTTGTGGCAATTATTGGGGCTTCAGGGAGTGGAAAGTCAACCATGATGAACCTCATCGGATGCCTTGATATGCCCTCAAAAGGAAAAATATTTCTGAAATCGCAGGATATCAGCCAACTCACTGAATCAAACCTTGCATCATTGAGGGGTATCACGATTGGTTTTATTTTCCAGCAATACAACCTCATCCCTACCATGACTGCTTTTGAGAATGTCCTCCTGCCCCTTGAGTTCCAGGAGATGGATGATAAGGCCGCTCATGAGAGGGCAAGATATATACTTGATCTTGTAGGACTCAGCGACAAGACATTTCATCTCCCCTCTCAACTTTCCGGTGGCCAGCAGCAGCGTGTCTCAATCGCACGAAGCCTTGTGAGCGACCCAGAAATCATTCTCGCCGACGAGCCAACCGGTGCCTTGGATAGCGTAACAGGAAGGGAAATCCTAGAGACCCTTCACCGATTATGGAAAGAAGAAGGAAAGACAATCATTATGGTTACGCACGATTTAAACCTTGCACAATATGCTCATACCACCATCGAATTAAAAGATGGGAAAATCATCAATATCAGTCAGAGGAAAGAAAAATGAAAGGAAAACGTGGATACATATTGCTGCTTGTGTTAATAATCAGTGCATTAATTGTTCACGCAGCTGGAAGTGATAGCCAGCTTATTTTAGTGAATTTGGTCAACCAGGATCCAGACCCTGCAATGACAGGAGATATTGTTGAACTGAGGTTTGGTGTTTCAAACAAGGGTGGCCAGCCGGCAGAAAATGTTGTCTTAGAAATCATCCCGGAATATCCTTTCTCAATGGTTCCAGGGGAGAGTTCGGCACAAAGGATTGATATTCTCAAGGCGTATCAATATGACACAGATTCAAAAATCCTTAAGTTCAGGCTTCGCATAGACAAGGATGCTACTGCGGGAAAATATGAATTGAAGGTGAATGAGTATAGGGAAGGAAGTACGGTAACTGCGCAAAAAAGCATAACACTTGACGTGAAGAGCAAGGAAAGCGCTGAAATCATTCATCTTGATCAGGTAGAGCTCATCCCCGGGAAGGTGACTCCTTTAAAGTTTACAATAAATAATGTGGGCTCAGCTCCTTTGAGGGATCTCTCATTCCAATGGGAAAACTCGGAAGATATTGTCTTGCCGGTGGGATCTGATAATACAAAATATATAAAATATATCGATGTGGGCGAAAGTGTCGATCTTGATTTCAATGTGATCGCAAGCGCAAATGCTGACCCGGATCTCTATAAATTAGATCTCTCCCTCACGTATGATGATCCAATCACTGGAACAGATAAGACGATCCAAACAAAGGCTGGTGTATATGTTGGAGGTGCGACTGATTTTGATGTTGCCTATTCTGGAACAGCAAATGGTGAATACACCTTCTCGCTATCAAATGTTGGCAGTGTTTCTGCAAGTTCTGTAACTGTAAAAATACCAGAACAATCAGGCTGGAGGGTAAGTGGCAGTAACTCAGTGATCATTGGCAATCTCAACAAAGGTGATTATACAATTGCCAGCTTTACTTTGCAGCAATCCTCAGGCGGGTTATTTTCTCAGGTGGGGAGTCAAAATGTGAATCCCCAGGAGGCGCGGCAACGAGGAAACATTACAGATTCTTCACAAAAAACATCAAGAGAAACCCCCATAAAGATGGAAATCATCTACACTGACTCAAGAGGAAATAGAAACACGGTAACAAAAGAAGTAGCTGTCAATGCTCAGTCAGCATTGCAGATAACCGACACTGCAGCAGCAGGTACATCTGCAACGGGAAGAAGATTCACAAGGCAGTCAGCCTCGCAGGTATTCTGGGCAAAGGCAAAATGGCTCATCGCACCGCTCATCTTGCTCATCTTCTGGTTCATAGTGCGAGGAAAAGTCAAGAAAGGCAGGCTCGAAGATCCCTCTTATAACGCAAAAAGGGCTATTGGCGAATTGCTTTTCCCAAAAAGGGCAAAAGAGAAGAAGAAAGAACGCAAATGAAGTTCTACAAATCTTTTAAGCATGCCTTGAATATGGTCCTGCATAGTAAGATTAGAAGCTGGCTGACCATCTTGGGAATTGTGATTGGTGTTGCTGCTGTTGTGGCAATTACTTCACTTGGTCAAAGTTTGCAGCAGGATATTAATTCTCAGCTTGGCGCTCTTGGCGGGGACCTAGTAACAATAAGGGCTGGTGCATCACGGGCATCGGGTTTTTTTGGTGGGGGTGGTCGTGAAGGCCAGGTGGGAGGAATCACTTCATCCGCCAGCAAGGAAGAAATCGTTCTTGATAAGACTGATGTCCAGGCATTGAGGGGTGTTGAAGATATAAAGCTGATCGAGACTGAGATCAGTGGCCGGGCTGATGTCTATTATGTTGCGGAGAAAGGCTCGACTACTATAACCGGTGTTGATCAGAAAGTATGGTTTCAGATCACCACTTCAAAAATTAAGGATGGACGGATGCTTGGCCCGGCAGATACCAATGTCATTGTGGTTGGAGGAAGGTTTGCTTCAAGCTTTTTTACCACCCAGGTTGGTATAAACCAAATGGTGACTATTGGGAGCAGGCTGTTTAGGATTGTTGGCATTTTGGATGATGAATCTTCCTCCATTTACATGCCAATCGACAGTGCATATGAGACTCTTGAAGATAAGACAAAAGGTGTTTATGACAGCATTATTATCAAGGTAAAAAATGAAGATGAATTAGATACGGCAGTTGAGCACATTAACGAAAAGCTAAGGATATCGCGCCATGTCACTGCAGCAAAGCCCGATTTTTCTCTCACTTCGAATAAAGAGCGTCAGCAGCAGCGCGAGCAAATCACCAGTTCAATGACTTCTTTTCTGACAGCAATTGCCGCAGTTGCATTGCTTGTTGGCGCTGTTGGAATCGCAAATACGATGTTTACGTCAGTGTTGGAAAAAACAAAAGAGATTGGCATTATGAAAGCAATTGGTGCAAGAAATGCTGATATATTGGCAATATTCCTCCTCAACGCTGCATTAATTGGTTTTATTGGAGGGGTACTAGGAATCATCTTTGGCATCCTCTTGTCAGGATTCCTTCCCTCATTAATGGGAGGCTCTGCCGGCCCGCTTTCTCGGCTTAGCGGTGGAGTTATTAGCATCCAAACGGTTTTTATTGCCTTGTTCATCTCCATTATGATTGGTGTTATTTCAGGCGTGGTCCCTGCATATCAGGCATCAAGGCTCCGGCCGGTAGATGCACTCCGGTTTGAGTGATCTTCTCAAGTAGTGCGTTAGAGTATCTTATAATAGCGATACTCTCATTGTTGTCGAAAAAACGACAACAAGAATATTAATACTGTGTCCATACTCTACTTCAAGGTGATAATAATAGTACAAGAGTATAGGTGGTAAACCATGACAGGAGAAATTGTTGAGAGTTTAGTATTGCAGGATGAGAAAGGACTCGCCCAGGGAGGCTGGTGGAATTCTCGGGATATTCAAATGCTCCCCCACCGATTGGTGGCTCTGGCAGAGCAAGCATTAGCGCCTTTTACTGATTATGTTGAAGTGGATGGCAGAGTCCATGAAGTTATTCATTGTCTTGATGTGGCTTTAGGATCTTATCAGTTAGGTGAGGAAATAAATCGATGTGGCATAACCTTGCCTTGTCTCTCTGATAATGCAGTTTGTTATGGAGGGTTGCCTCCATTTCTCTCAGGATTATTCCACGATCTCTCACTTGGGTTTAAGGCAAACCGCTTGAGTGATGTCACACCAATAGGAGATATCGGGGAAGTTATCGAAGGCAGTGTCGATCTCGAGGATCCTCAGTACAATAAAGACATGATTGGTGATGATCTGAGGGGTGCAATCCTTTTAAGAAAATTAAGAAAATTTTTTCAGAATCCTAGTGACCCATTAGATGAGTCGACAATAGTGGTAGCTACAGAAGATCTGCTCAGAGGATCAGACCTGCCTGTTCGTCCTGAAATTTTTCAATTCCCACCAAGGTTCCTTTTATACAAAGTTCTCGATGCTGTCTGGTACCATGATGGCAACTATCCGATCAGGGGGCATGCAGAGGCTGATATGCTGGTTGGTGACAGGGTATCCTTGTTTGAGGAAGGCAAGGTACCAATCGAAGCGGTAGCTGACGGAATAAGAAAGCTCTTGACCTATACGGAAATTGATCCTGCATGGGAGACAAGGTCGCATGCAGTTGACTATGAATACCTCAGAAAGATTGTGGATAAAAAGACAAAAGGGCCTTTATTTGATGGGTTCCTTACAACTTATGAAGGAACGTCAGTTCATGACTATGTTGTGAATGAGCTCGCTTCTCAAGGGAGAAGCTTAAGGTGCATAAACAGTCCTGCTTTCTGGAGAGGAGTGGATAAGATGCCTCGTGTTCTTGAGGGGGTAGCAACAAATAACGTGCTGTATCAGGAATTTAGGGAGCAAATTGCAACGCTTCAAGGAAGGTATGTTGAGGCAGAGCAATTGCGACCAAACACAAAATGAAAGCCAACAAAATCATCCAATCCGGCATGTGCGTCTGCCCAGGAACGGCAAGAGGGTTCATTCGGTTTTTTCGCCAGAATGAGCGATACGGGAAGGAAGACATTGTCGTCATGGAATCATGGCTCACGCAACAGGTCATGGCAGCAAAAGGTGCTGGAGCACTTCTTTCAAAGACTGGCGGCCTGACATCCCATGCATCTATTATCGCAAGGGAACTCCAGATTCCAGCCATCGTCAGCGTTGATATCCAGTCGCTCGAAAAGAGCCAGGAAGTGATCGTTGAAGCAGAAGAGGAACAAATAACTATACTATGATAAAAAAGTACACGACCACTGCAAGGCCAACGCCCAAGAATGAGATCTGGCAGAAAGAGCAAGGTGGCATTATCTATATTTGTGAGCGTCCAAGATACTTATACAAAAAATTGGAGCAGGAGCTCTTTGCTAAAGGATTAAATAACGAGTCAGTGATGCTCTTTGGCAAGACAGTCCCTCAATTTTTTGATGATGAAGGAAGATGGTGGGCTGATAGATCGTTGTCAAGCGGGGACCTGTTAAAGGTGTTTATTGAGGATCCGGGATTCTATATTCGTATCATGAGTAAAAAAGTGCAGGATGTTATCTCCATCATAGCCTTGTTGAGGACTATCGATTTCGACAAGGATAAAAACAGCCTTCGCAGTAATTTTATCACGTTGTTCGACGCCACGGTTACGTTTTATTCGTATTATTCATCCACATTTATAGTGTCAGATGAAATGGTATGCCAATTCAGGCAGCTTTTAGATTCATTTCTTAAGAAAAAAGAGAGTAATCGGTATTTTACTGATTTCCTGAGAGCAGAAATCACGAAGGAAGCAATAAAGTATAATGCGGTTGAAGAAACAACTGGAACATCCAAAGATCTTTTTTATTCAGAGAGAAGGCCAGTGTTATTCTACAAAGAGCCAAAGTTCTTTGCCGAAAGCAGCATGGATAATGAGGTAATCAGCAAGTTGTTTGCATCAGAGCAGAAGGGGAAAATAAAGGAATTCATTTCTTTAAGGTTGACAACTCCCTTATGTATCCAGATCAATGAGGAGGCGCAGTATGTTGAGAGCAAGATGCTCCTCCCTGTGCTAAGGATGGCGCTGCTCAAGATCAAGGAGTTGTTTGTTGAGCAAGGCATAATTGACGAAGGAAAGGATATACGGGATCTTTCTTATCATGAGATATTATCTCACTTTGAGTTTTAGACATGCGCTCCCAGTTATTCAAAAACACTGCTAAACCCATTTTATCTTAAAATAGCAAATTATATATATGCTGGGGTATAGTGGCCAGACAGGCTACGTGGTATACTCCCACTGAAAAACCGTTTAGGCTATTTGCTTTACTCATAACGGAACAGACTTAAAGGAACAAGATTATTACACATTTTTGCGTTCCATCATAATCATTCAGAGAGATATGGCAAAACTCAAGATTAAAGATGTAATGGAGAAGCCAGTGTTCATCAAAGGCTCAGCCACAAAAAAAGAGATCATTGAGCTGACGAAAAAACATCCCCATATACCAATATTTTTTGTGGTTGATAGCAAAGGTTGTTTCCTCGGTGACATACATGAGAATGACATGTTCTTGATGGTTATCCCAAACGATTGCTATGATAAAATCGGTGTAGATGTGGGTTTTGATGTAGAACGGCGATTTTTTTCTAACACTGCAAAAGAGCTCATGAGGCGCCATGACCTTCGCTGCAGTCCGGAAGACTCTTTGATGGACGCAGCTATCGCAATAGCTGGGAGTGAAGTAAATGAGATGCCCGTCATCGACAAAAATGGAAGAGTAGTTGGGCTGATCACAGAAGGAATCCTGATAAGACATATGGATCTATCAGCAGAGGAATCATCAAAAGGCGATCGCTAATGGTTGATTTCGGAAAATCTTTTTGGGGCAAGCATCTCAATGTGTGCAGAGGTAGTGCACCATGATTGAGAATATTCTTCTCATCCTCTTCCTGCTTATCCTGTCTGCAAAAATTGTTGGCAGCGTCTTTGGAAGGATGGGTCTGGACAGCAGCGTTGGTGAGCTCCTCATAGGCATAATAGTTGGCCCCTCAGTGCTGAAATTGATATCTCCTTCAAGTGTTGAGGAGTTTGCCATAATAGGCTCAGTTCTTATCTTGTTTATTGCGGGCATGAAAGAGCAGAGCGTAAAAAAGATTTTTATGGACAAGCTGGCAAGGGAGATTGGCCTCAAGCTCTTTTTTGTGACTTCAATCCTGATGGGCGTATTCTTTTATGTTGTCCCGCATTTTTTTGGAATTACTTTTTCACTGCTGCAGGTAATCATACTCGCTATAGCATTTTCCATAATAGATGTAGGTGTTCCCGCAAAAGTGATGATCTCAAAGGGGCTGATAAATTCGCCCGTTGGCAGGATCACGATCCGTTCGGCGATAGTTAATATCGTGCTGGGCTTGCTGGTTTTTACCTTTTCCAGCCTGTTCATAGATTTTAGTTTATTTCTCATCCTCACCAAGCTTGTCGGGATTGGGCTCTTTGTCCTTATCATCACTGCTCTTTTCTCCGTTATGACTAAGTTGTCCCCTTTTGTAGCAAGGCTTCACGTTGAAGAAGCAGAGTTTTCGCTTGCAATAATATTAGTTCTTCTGCTAGCATATCTCTCAGAATTCATCGGATTCTCAAGTGTGCTCGGTGCTTTCCTTGCAGGCCAGATTATAGGGTCAATGCCATTTTCTGAAACCAGAAGCTTTACTGATAAGATAAAATCCATCTCCTTTGGGTTGTTCGTGCCTTTGTTCTTTGTGTGGTTCGGCTTAAGCATTGATCTTGTGGACATCTGGAAAAACATTGGTCTTGGCCTATTGATATTTTTGGCATACGTGTCCATAAGATTTGTGCTGACCTATTATTTAATCAAGAAGAACAAGCTTGATCACCCTCTGCTTGTAAGTTCGTCCATGCTTTCAGTAGATGTGGAAAGCCTGGTGGTCCTGATAATAGCAATGAAGATCGGGATATTTAGCAACAGCATACCACTCTCTTTATTTGCTCCATCAGTGCTCCTCAGCACATTGTTTATTGTGCTCATGATTTCCGCGATATCGTTCTTTGACAAGAAGAAGTCGCCTGTAGCAGCTAAATCCAATAAGAGAAGCCGTTCTTAGTGATAGTTTATTTCTTTATGGCATCTATCACAAAGAATTTTTTTATATGATTACCTAATTCAATGTTCCATGTGAGCCAATGTACTCTGCATAGCTTTGGCAATCTTTTGGTTCCAGACTATTTTCAATGTCTTGAATGGCAGATTCAGAAAAAGTAATTCCATTCTGCCAGCTCACAATAGATTCTTTGGTATCCATATCAACTTCAACATTTAGAAGATTTGAGACTGTTCTAGGACTTTTACAATCTTCTGGCATATCTTGGTTATATCTTACTAGATATTTATTGCCAGAAATCTTGGTTACTTCTTTACTGACAGAACTTTTACATCTTCTGGTTTTTTCAATAATCTCTGGAGTTAGTTGTTTAATTCCTTGCTGTTCATAGATGCTGGCTACTTCATCAATACAATCAGAGAAGCGATTTTGTGATTGTATAACCTTATTTAACAATAACACCTCAGAATTTGAATTTGCAATCTGCATTACTTTTGTGTTGTTAATTTTTGGAGTGTTTGATAAAAAAAATGCTATTACAGCGATTACCACCACTACAATGATTCCCAGAATTAAATAACTTTGTTTCTTCATATGGTAGATTAATATTTAAGCAAGTTTTTAAATCTTCCTATTTTCCTCCCGCCGTTTAGTTATCGTAGGCCGACTTCTGAATTGAGTATAACGTGCGCGGATAAAAAAAGTTTGCGAAGCAAATTTGGACGGAGAAACCTGCAAGGTTTTGTAGTCGGTTAATGCCTGTTCTATCCTCCCGAATACTTGGAGGGATTGATTTTTACTGCAACGTTCGGCATAGCCGAAAAAATCAAAGTCGTTGCGTCTATTGTTTTTTATGGGGGTTTCCGTCGCCGTTTTTTGCTTCTTTTTTCAAAAAAAGATTACTTTTTAGCAATCTTCCAGAAATGATTGAAGTAAGATCTATAAGAATCTGCAACTTTCTTGCTAGTTATTAAAACATTAAACAATGGTTTTTCCCAGATTGTAATTAAAATTTTATCATCATAGATTAATGTTGTTGCTGGAGAAAGTAAGTCTTTAGAAATATAGCGAAACTGCGTATTTTTTGATTTCCAGATTTTTCCTCTTAAATCTTCTTTTACAATTACTTTCTCTTTAATGTTGGTTTCCTTTAGTCGTCTTAAATATTGTTGATAGATCATTGGATAATTTTTTTGTATTTGTCCCTGCTCTCCCAAAATAAGAAATTCTTTTGCAGATTTGAACATATCATTCATTACTGCTTTTAGTCCAGAAGTTTCTTTGTAGATTTCAACTTTCACTTCTTCTTCGTATGCTTTTGTTCTTATTTGTTCAAGAACTGGAAGGATTTTTAAAAATGACTTTTCCCGTTCTCTTATGTCTTCCAAAATTCTTTCTGGATTTGTTGCAGAATAATATTTTACATTATTTTTTAGCTTGTAACTAAGAAGCCCCCTATTTTTCAGTTTCTCAATAATGTAATAAACTAATGTTCTTTCAATTTTGGATTCTTGAGATATTTTTGTGGCGGAGGTTTCTCCTATTTTAAGTAGGGATAAATAGACTTCTGATTCTTTTTCGTCAAGCCCTACTTCTACAAGAGTTTGCCGTAGTGTTTTCTCATCCATATTTTAGGATTATGTTCTGAAGTATATGAATGTTGTGGAAAAATATTAACAACAAATGTTTTTGTAGAATATTCAGCTAACTACTTCTAATTGGAGTTAGAATGGAAACTAAACAAAGAAAAGTGCTTGTAGGCAATCCCACATATCTGCAAGCAAACGGATTAGTACGATATAATGAAGAAGGTAGACCTGCCAAGAGTCAGTTAGTCTATACTATAATGAATTTTCCGTTCAGATGTAATTTAAGATGTTTAAAGTGTTATAGAGAACCTGCAAAACATCAAGAAACTTTGGATACAGACACGAGGAAGAGAATTATTAGAGAATCCAGAGATTTGGGTGCAGCAGTTCTTGGCATTCCAGGAGAGGGAGAACCTTTTTTCTATTTTGATGAGATCCAACCAGTAGTTGAATATGCTTGTTCGCAAGGATTAATTACACTCCTATATTCAAATGGCACTCTTTTTGATGAAGAAAGATTACGATTCTTATATGACCACAATGTTTCTTTAATTGTAAGTTGTGATTCTCTTAAACCAGATACATTCAGAGACCTAACAAAAGGAGATGTTGGAAGAGTAAGAGAAGGTTTAGAGATGGCTAGAGAGGTTTACCAGCCATCAGTCAGAAGGGAAGGAGAAACCACCTATACAAGACTTGGTTTAATAAGCATCGTTTCTGAGCAGAATATGGGAGATATTGCGGAACTCAGCGAATTTACAGGATATGACTTTTTTCACATAGTAAATACACTAGTAAGAATAGGTGGAGGAGAAGATAATTGGGAATCGCTCATTGGGAATCACCAATATACCGAATATATGGAAACAGCAAAGCGATATACTGACACATTTTTAGGGGGCATTACAACACCATGGGAAGATGGAAATTGTGCTGCTTTTCATAATGGCATTACAATAACAACAAATGGCGATGTGCAAATCTGTCCAGCAGTTGTAAAGAAACCAATTGGAAACGCAAAAACAATGTCAGTAGAAGAAATCTGGGGAAAACAACAAGAATTAGTTAAAAAAATCAATTTCTGGTGTATAGCAAGAAGACCAGATCTTGAAGCCTATCTAAAAGAGTTTGTCGGATTCTAATTATTTTCTGCAAAGCGGACTAAATGTGCGAAGCACTAAAAGGCGGAAACCCCTACTATAATTCTACACGACGATTGAATAGAACATCGGAATTCCTGGTAGTTTCGTTTTCGGTTACGAGCGAAGCGGAGTTCTGGAAACTTGTGTTCGCAAAGTCGAAGGAAGGGCGTATCAAGGGCAAATTCCAATCCAGCAAATTCATCATTTTGCTGTATTATCAGTCTAAGAGCCACTTCCACACAGGCTTAATAGAAATGCCTTTAGCCTTAATAGTCTCCTCTTGCTCCATTGTAAGAATTAACCCTTGCTTGAGCTTGTACTTTGACATGGCATTCTGCAATCCTTCTATTTCCCTTTTCCTTGTCTCAGGATTGCTCAGGTCTAGGCATACTTGTATTGCCTGAGTTATCTTTAAGCCTTCCTTGACCACAAAATCGCATTCTTTTTTATCGAGATGGTAATAGACTTCCTTTTCCTTTCTTAACAGGTGCAGGAATACCAAATTCTCTAATCTTTTCCCCTTGTTCTCTGTGAAGTTAAAGGCTATTGTATTCAGGAAGCTGTTGTCTCCTGAATACGGCTTTGATGATGATACTTTCTGTTTTGCAACAGAATAATCAAATCTCTCTAATGTGTAGAGCAAAAAGACATTCCTGAAATAGTCAATGTAATTCTTGATTGTTGAGAGGCTCTTTATTCCTGTAACCTGCTTTAATGTGGAGTAAGAGTAAGGTTTTCCGACATTTGAGAAGAGATATAGCAGCAGGTCTTTTGTCTTCTTTATCTGCTTAATCTGGTACCTGTTCAGTATATCCTTGTTGAGAATGTCCTCGAAATACTGCTTTGAGAGCTGCAAATCCTCATTCTTTAGGACGAGAGGAAAGCCACCTGTATCCATATAGTCCTTAAAATGCTTGAATACCATGCTAATCTCAGCAGAAGTCATATGCTTTGAGAGTTCAATACCCTTCAGCCTGAGATATTCATTGAACGAGAAAGGAAACAGGCTTATGACCTTGTTCCTGCCTGTCAAGTATGTTGAAATTTCAGAGCTTAAAAGGTTTGAATTAGAGCCTGTTATGAAGACTTTTATGTCCTCTGCATAGAGGTTGTTCACCCACCGCTCCCAATGCTGTATGTTCTGTATTTCATCCAAAAAATAGGTTATGTTGCCTTTTCCCAACAGCTCTATTGCTATGCTCTGCACATCCTCAAAATTGTCCTTGTTGAAATCAGTCAGCCGTATGTCATCAAAGTTAAGGTAGATCTTTTTCCCGTCAACTTTCTTAGATATGAGCTTGAGAAGTGAGCTTTTGCCGCATCTTCGTATGCCTGATATTATGACTATCTCATTTCCTTTCAGGTTCAGGCTTATATCCCTATCTATCAAGTCCTCTGTTCTCTTGAATAATTCCTGCTGGTCTATGATAACCTGCCTGAACTTGCTTTTGTCCATTATAAGCTAGATAGAGGTATTTACTTATAAACATTTCGTTACTATTTGATAAGTATTTATAAATAAATATAAACCAAAAAAGATAACTTAAGGATATTGTTTTTGTGCTATGTAAAAACTGAAAATTGTTACATAATTTTTAGAGAAATTTCGGTTTTAACGTCGATAAGTATATTAAAGGGTGTTTAGGTAATGTTAAGATGTTCATTGAAATATTGCTCGCCATCTTTATTGGCGTGTCCGCAGGGATTTTCACAGGCCTCACTCCCGGGATTCATGTCAATCTCGTCTCCATCCTTCTCTTCTCATCTAGCCCATTCCTCCTCCAATACGCTTCAGTCTTATCTCTTGGATGTTTCATCGTTGCAATGGCAGTCACTCACACATTCCTTGACAGCATTCCTTCAATCTTCCTTGGAGCGCCAGACCCTGCTATGGCGATGGGTGTCCTCCCAGGCCATCGCTATCTCCTCGAAGGCAGAGGCATCTTGGCAGTCAAGCTCACCCTCATCGGCAGCCTGTTGGGCCTTCTCATCTCCGTTCTTTTTTTTCCTTTTTTTGCTCTGATCATAAAGCTTATCTACCCACTGGTAAAAGAAAGTATTGGTTACCTTCTCTTGTTTGTCATTTGTTTTTCCATCTTCAGAAACAAAAGGAGGCTCTGGGCATTCCTTCTCATCAGTCTTTCAGGCATTCTCGGATTCATCGTCCTTAACCTTCCAGGCTTGCAGCAGCCCTTATTCCCTCTCTTGTCCGGACTCTTCGGCGTTTCAACGCTGCTTCTCTCTCTCGCTGAAACATCATTCATCCCAAAGCAGCATGATGATGAAGAACTGACCGTCAAAACCAAAGATATCATGATTGCGATTGGGGCAGGAGAGACTGCAGGGTTTCTCACATCAATGCTTCCTGGGCTTGGTGCAGCAGAAGCTGCTGCCATGGCCACAACGCTTCTGAAAAATCTCAGCAGGAAAGCGTTTATGATGCTCCTCGGGTCGATTAATACCGTCAATTTCACTCTCTCATTAGCCACATTATTCATCCTAAGCAAAGCGAGGAATGGTGCAGTTGTGGTGATAAATCAACTGATGGAGCCAGATCTTGATGCTATCCTGGTCTTTTTGGCTGTCGCCCTCATTGCAGGTTGTATCGCAACAATCATCGTTCTGAGCCTGACAAAAAGGATTGCAAAGATGCTCTCAAAGGTGGACTATAAGCGATTAACCATCGGCATAATCCTGCTCATCACCCTTCTCACAATTATCCTCTCAGGATGGGTTGGACTCCTCGTCCTTTTTACCGCAACCTGTCTTGGCATTCTCCCCGTAAAAGTGTATGTTTCAAGAACAGCAACGATGGGTTGCTTAATAGTGCCCGTGATGATTTTTTTCCTTTTTTAGCTGATATAAAGTTACATTACATATATCCCAGGCTTCTGAGCTTTTCCATCACATGCTCATCTTCCTTGTCTTGTGCCCTGCCATCTCGCTCCTTATCCCTCCTGTCATGGAGTTCATTAATGACCTCATCGACATTAGAAGCAGAGGATCCAATAGGAGAGCAGCAGCACTCACAACCAATGCTCCGGTAGCGTTTATTGTTTTTCGCAAAGTAGAGTCTAGGCAGGGGGATGTTCTCTAGCTTGATATATTCCCAAATGTCTTGTTCTGTCCAGTGGAGGAGGGGGTGGACGCGTATATGGTCTGTTTTATCCCCAAAATTTGTTGCAAAAAGGTTCCATCCAGCAAGTTCCGTGTCCTGGAGCGCTTCTAACCTTGCATCTCCTCCAGACTTTTCCCTCGATACATTCCATCTTCCATTGGTGTCTCTTGGAGAAAAGTAGCGTTCTTTTCCCCGTATCCCATGTTCATCTCTTCGTATGCCAACAAGGAGCGCATCAAACCCATTTTCTGCAGCTACCATCTTAAGGGCTTCTGTTTTTCGTGCCTGGCAGCAGGCAAATGTTCCTCTCTCATGAGTGATGTGATCTTCATCCGCTTGTTTGTTCCTGGCAATGATGAGGTTAAGATTCCATCTTTTTGCATGCCTGTCCCTGAATGAGTAGATTTCAGGGAACTTGTATCCTGTATCAATATGGACAACTGGAAAACGCACTTTTCCTCTTTCAATTCGCATGGAATTTCATGCACAAAAATGAAAAAAAACTAACGCCAGCAATTATTGAACATCAAGCAACAAAAGTATGGACGTGGGGAAATTTTTTGCATGTAAAAATAACAGACTCATATTAGGACAGACCCATAAGATGAAGAACGGATAATATTTAACTAATAAGTAGTAAAAAAGATAACTTATTTATATACCCTGTTCTTTTCCTTCTTTATGAGAGAACACAGGCTTTTGCCAGCAGGAGAAATTGATGCAATTGTCTTGAGGGTGTGTATAATCGACCCTACTCGGAAAAATGATGTTCTCGCTATAATGGAGATGAATGAGGGTCGGGTGAACACTGCTCACCATTATGGCATCCACCAGACAGGTGTTAATAATGTTGAAGATGCCCAGCTTGTCCAGGACCCGCTTCATCTGGCAAGATTATTTCGTTCTATCTATTATGGCATGAACAACCTTTGTGTTCCAGCAGAGATGGCGCAATACCTGAATGCTTCTGAAACGCTAGCTCTATTTCATGGAGCAACTAAAATAAAGTCTTATGAGCAGCGGCATATTGCTCTATCGCCCCAAGATCCGTTGTTCGTCCTTGACGAGGTGATGAGGGATGGGATGACCAGTCCTGCTATCAGGGCTTCGATGCAGCGAATTGATAACAGGGTGTTTCATCTGGAGAGAGATTTCCCGAGGGTTGAGCGCAACAGAAAAACAAGGGAAAAGGAAAATACGGCAGCTCAAAACCATCACTGCATTTCTTTCTTAGTAAGGATGGCATGCCTTTCTGATGATGCCAATCAGCAGTTCATGGCAAGCTTTAGTGCCCCAAGAAAATATTCCAATCATGAATTGAGCGATGGATACTCCTTCACTGATCCTGCAATAAATGATCCTCAAAATCCCGGTAATCTTCATTCAAGGGAAGCAAGGAATATCTATAAGCGGGCGATTTGGGAAAGGATCACCTTCAGCCCCCCAAGTGATCCTGCCGTTCTTGGCAGGGGACTGCCTGGTCCTGCAAAATACATTCAAGGCACGCTCTTTTAATCCTTCTCCGAAGATTTTTTAAACCATCTCCAGTTCTCAGGGGGTTATGCCAACAGACAAAGAGTTCAAGAAGATCCTGAAGAAGAAAGCCTCTGAGAACCCAGAAAAATACTACGCTGTCAACGTCCTCAAAGAGTTTGGCTTCCAAAGAAAGCAATGCTCTTGCGCCACCTTCTTTTGGACCGTCAATAAGGACCAGAAAGTTTGCGGGGATCCCGCCTGTTCTGGAGGTTTTCGTTTCACGACAACGACCCCGGCAAAGCATCGTCTTGATTATATCCAATTATGGCAAAAGTTCTCCGACATGTTCAGATCCTTTGGCTACACACCGATCCCAAGGTATCCCGTCGTTGCAAGGTGGCGTGATGATACAGATTTTGTCCAGGCATCAATCTATGATTTCCAGCCGTATGTTGTTTCTGGAGAGGTAGAGCCCCCAGCAAACCCACTCGTCGTCCCCCAATTCTGTCTCCGGTTCAATGACATAGACAATGTCGGCATCACCGGAGCGCATTATACCGGTTTTGTGATGATCGGCCAGCACGCATTTCAGCCGCCGGAAAAATATGATCAAGAACAATACTTTCGTGACATCACAAGATGGCTCACTGAGGGCCTAGGCCTCCCAAAAGAGGAGATCACGTTCCATGAGGATGCCTGGGCCGGCGGCGGGAATGCTGGCCCTTGTATGGAATATTTCAGCAGGGGCTTAGAATTGGGCAATCAAGTGTACATGTTCTACTCCACCGCATCTGGAGACTTCGAAGAACTCAAACTCAAGGTGCTTGATATGGGCATGGGCCATGAGCGAAATGCTTGGTTTACGATGGCAGGTTCGACAAGCTATGATGCCGTCTTCCCGACCGTCATGCAGCTCCTCTACAAGAAGGCAAATATCAAGCCAGACCCAGAGATTATCTCAAAATTCCTTCCATACTCTTCCTATCTCAATGTCGATGAGGTAGAGGACATCAATGAGACATGGAAGCTTGTTGCAAAGAAAGTGGGGATTCCAGTAGAAAAATTACGGGCAGCAATTCTTCCCTTAGCAGCCCTCTACTCTATTGGGGAGCATTCCCGCTCCCTCTTATTCGCCCTCGCTGATGGCGCTCTTCCAAGCAACGTCGGTGGCGGCTATAACCTGAGGGTCATCCTCCGAAGAGCCCTGGGTTTTATCGAAAAATACAAATGGGATATTGACATGATTGATTTATGTAAGGAACATGCAATGTATCTCAAGCCTATCTTCCCAGAGCTCGAGCGAAGCATCAACAATGTAGCAAAGATTCTGGAAGTGGAAAAAGAAAAATTCCTTGCAACAAGGCAAAAGTCCAAGCAGATTATCTTGTCAATGATTGAAAAGGACATAACGGCAGATGACCTGCTCAGGATGTATGATTCTCAGGGCATTAGTCCAGACCTGGTGCAGGACGAAGCCAAAAAGCTGGGAAAAGAGATCAAGGTTCCGGATAACTTTTATGCGCTGGCAGCAGAGCTCCACGAGCAAAAACAAAAGGAGATTGAGCGGCGAGAATTGCTCGACCTGACAAATATTCTTCCAACAGAGCAATTATATTACCAGCATCTTCACAGCACAAAAGCGAAGGTAGAGCGCGTCATCGATGACAAAATCATTCTTGACAGGACAATCTTTTACCCCACCTCTGGAGGCCAGGAGCACGATCTTGGATCCATTAATGAATCAAAAGTAATCGAGGTATATAAGCAAGGCTCCCACATCATTCATGTGATCAAAAACCAAAAAAAATTCCTCCCTGGAGAGACGGTGACATTAGAGATCGAAGAACCCAGGCGAAGGCAGCTCATGGCGCATCATACGGCAACCCATATCATCAATGCTGCTGCAAAAAAAGTGCTGGGGGACCATATCAATCAGGCGGGGGCAAAAAAGACGACAGAAAAAGCCCATATTGATCTCACCCATTACCAGTCTCTCACAAAAGAAGAAGTGCAGCAGATTGAGGATGAGGCAAATAAGATTATCCAGGCCCATATCCCTGTGATCAAGCATGTCCTCCCAAGGACGATTGCAGAACAAAAATACTCCACAAGAATATACCAAGGGGGTGCTGTTCCCGGAAAAGAATTGAGAATTATAGAAATCGTCGGAGAAGATGTTGAAGCGTGTGGTGGAACTCATTGCGACAATACAAAAGAGGTTGGGAAAATTAAGATCATTAAGTCATCAAAGATCCAGGATGGCATTGTCCGCCTCGAGTTTGTTGCAGGCAAGCGTTTCGAAGATGAGGTCACAAAAGACCAGGACGCTTTGGAAGAATTAGCATCCCTCCTAAAATGCGACAAGGATCAAACGCCCGGTAGAGCAAAAGAGCTCTTTGAGATGTGGAAAGATGTTGTAAAGAAGAAAAAGAAGCTGGGAAGCTATGATCTTACCTCAATCGAGCGCTATAATGGCAATCTGATAGAGCAGGCAGCGCTGTTCATGAAGGCCCAGCCAGAGCATATTATCAAGACTACGAAAAGGTTTTTGTTGGAGATTGAGGAGAAAAAGCCGTGAGCGGAATCATGTTTCTAGATGCATGTTTCTATAATTGGTCTATCCTTATAGATATCGTTCCATCCTTCTAAAGAGTGGTCTTACCCTCTCATGATGAGAAAGATAATGTAGCCGATATAAGCTGCAATGAAAAGCATTCCTTCCCACTTTTCTAGTTTATGCTCTTTTTCTCCTGTGAACATGGCAGAGAATAATGCGATGGTTGCAAGGATGGTAACTAAAATATCCAGGTTGTCTGCTGGCCGGAATGGCAGTGGCCTGATAAGAGAACTAATCCCGAGAATGAAGAAGACGTTAAAGATATTCGATCCGACAATATTGCCAATGGCAATGTCGGTATTTTTTTTTCTTGCAGCAACAAGTGATGTTGCAAGTTCTGGTAGGGAAGTTCCTGCTGCAACTATGGTCAGCCCGATGAGTGCTTGGCTCACTCCTAAAGCTGTTGCAATACCGATGGCTCCATCAACGGTGTATCTTCCCCCCAAAACCAAAAGGAGTAATCCTCCAAGAATTGAGAGAATGCTTTTTGATGTGGGCATGATTCTTGACAGTTCAGCTTCGGTATTAGCGGTTTCTTGTTTCTTGATTGCTTCAAAAACATAAACGAGGAAGATGAAAAAAAAGGAAAGCAACACAATTCCATCTATTCTTGTAAGAGAAGATGCTCCTGCACCATCAAGAATCATGTCATTAGCCATTACTCCAACAAGCACAACTGCAAGCAGGCTGAAAGGGATTTCTTTCCAGACAGTGCTCTTTGTGACTTTAAGTGGATAGATAATGGCTGCCAAACCGAGAATCACTAAGATGTTGAAAATATTGCTTCCAAGGACAGTTCCTATTGCAATCTCAGAGCTGCCCTGGGCGCTGGAGAACACATTTACCACGAGTTCAGGGAGCGAAGTTCCAAATGCTACTATTGTCAGCCCGATGACGAGGTCAGACACCTTCAGTTTTTTTGCGAGTGACGAAGCGCCATCGACAAGGTAGTCTGCACCCTTCACCACGAGGAAAAAGCCAAGAATAAACAAGAGCCAGGGTATCATAGCACATCGCGAATGTTCGCTATTATTTAAGCTTAGTTCCATGCACTTAATTTCTTCTGATTCTTTAGTGATTGCAGGAGAATGCTTTTTCCCATCTGTACACCAACATCAAACCCGAATTTTTTCTTCAGAAAAGCTGATGCATATTTTATCATCAGTTCCTTATCCCCAAAAATGATCGGCGCTGACTCAAGCGCTTTCCTTGTCGCCTGCCGAACCACCCACACGCCAAGTGGTGTGTCATATTCTTCGCGAATAACCCGAAGCGCCAAGACTGATGCCTGCCTCTTCATAGAAAAGAGCTTTTCAGCGATGGCAAGCCTCGCTGCATAGTAGCCTCCCTGCGTATTGAATGCATATCCTCTCCTGCCAGAAAAGCTTTCAAAGTCGGTTGAATGATTGATTGTCTGCCCAGGATTGTTTGGCACATACATCTCAAAGAGCTCATACTGCCATACTTCTGGAAAGAACAAGATGAGGTAATAGTTCCCAAGATACCCCCCAAAATACGCCAGGTTATCCGTTGTTTGATAATCCTTGATCTTGGTGATGAGCTCTTTTCCAAGGGAATCATCGACGGCGGTGATGCTCCATTTTGTCGGGACCAATTTTCTGTCTTTTTGCATCCCGATTGTGCCAACAGACAAGATCCTTGTCAGGAAGTTCTCATCATAACCATGTTTATACAGGTATGACATCGCATCTTTGGCTTTCCAGTCGGTATCATCATGCACCCTGTCCACATGGCGGGATATTGAAGGATTCTCAGTGACCTGCGCTTTTACCAATTCCCCTGGAGGGCCCCGGGGGAGGGCTGTGTTGTCAAAATTCAGGGAAAGAAAGGGTTTTTTCTTCAGGTTTATCTCTACATCGACTGGTTTTGAGCTCATCCCCACCTCCTTGCTGATGTCAAGGAATTTCTCGCTCTTTCTGACATCACTCACCCCCGCTTGAAACCGGGAATTAACCAGGGAGCTGCGAAGATTGACAACCTCGCTAATGCCATAATTCTGTGCTGCCCATTGTTGTGGCGCATCATGCATCCACGCATCCTGCTCATGCTCAATCGTGCTCAGTATTCCCACATTCACTCGTGGATAGCCGTATTCTCCAACAAATGGGGCAGGAGCGCTGCCAAAAAAGTCTTCTTTGAGTTTTGGTGCGATGGTGATTGCTGCCCGGAAGCGTTCATGCCGTTCGCAATAGTCTTTGCTCTTGTCCACGAGCAAAGTCTTGCAGATCAAACAGGTATTTCCCATCTCTGATGGGAGAGATTTTGGATAAATAAGGTTATTGGTGATTGACCATTGTTGTTGGTCAATAGGCATTGTAGAAAATAGTGGTGAGCATCATTTTCCGAGGTTCTCTTAAAAATGAAATGTAAGTCTGTGAGGGGGGGTTGGACCTGCGAAAATATAGTTTTCGCGACCAAAAAGCTTTGCTTTTGGTGGACTTCGGGAGGGGCCCATACTCAAGAGATAATATCAATGAACCGAGGCTGATGCTCATCCGCGATAGCGAGATTTTCTACAAAGCCTGATCAATAATCATCTTTTTAAACCACTCTGTTATCCCGAAACTGGTTCCGGTCACGAAACTGGTTCCGGTTTAATTCTTCCCATACCTGGTTAGGTGTTCTGTTTCCTAGGCTCATGTGTGGTCTGTTTTCGTTGTAGTGTGTGATGTATTCTTTTATGTTGTTGAATGTTCCTGTTGCGTATTCTGTTTTGTAGCTGAGGAAGAACCTTTCAACTTTTCCGTTTGTTTGCGGC
>Ga0209212_1001988_pt1 | contig 30760 bp, 33 predicted proteins | sample RifGroC2_FD_183996 | JGI IMG/M metagenome (GOLD analysis project Ga0209212, IMG submission 183996) | Groundwater microbial communities from Rifle, Colorado, USA - Groundwater C2 (SPAdes) (version 2) | ecosystem: Environmental > Aquatic > Deep subsurface > Groundwater | place: Rifle, Colorado...
TCAGTTGCCAAGAGGCGGTCATTATGATGCCCATGTCAGGCTTCAGTCATATAGGTTAATGCTGGAATTGGCAAAACGCAATCTTAAGTCTGGCAAGCATCCGATATTGGAAGGAAATTACACAAAAGAAATTATAGGTGGGTACATTGAAGAAATTGTTGACCCATTTTTTAAAAGTCCTGAAGGCACCGGCTATAAAAGAAAATTAATCTTTTGTTGGGCGGACGAAGAAACAATCAGAAAAAGATTAACGGAAAGAAATGCAGAAAGAGATTTGGAAAAGCTCAAGTCAGAGCAAAGCTGGAGAGAATTTCTTCAAAAGGAGCCGATTTTACCGCTGGAACTTGCCAGATATGATTCTTTTCCGTTAAACACTACTCAGCCCTTGGAGCAGAATTTACCAAGTTTAATTAATTATTTAACTCGATAGAACGAGCGTGGAATTGCTGTTTATGGCTTAAAATGAAAACAATTAGCTAAAAAACCTGCTGTAAACATACTCATCTTTATTCTGGTAATAATGCTGCTTGAGAGTCGTTTCGTGCGTAAACCCGAGCTTCTCATAGAACCTGTGAGCCCTTACATTGTCATAATGTGTAAGTATGTACAACTTCCTTAATTCTGATTTGTTTTTCCTGTAGAATTCCTTGCAGTCCTTCAGCAATGCTTCAAACAAGGGTTTGGCAATCCCGTGCCCCCTGTATTCCGGAAGTACGGCAATCCTGTCAAGCTCAGCCAATTGGTGTTTTGGCAGCCCGTGCATAATCCATGTTGCAATCCCGATTATTTTTCCCTTGTCCTCTGCAACAATGTAAATCTGCTGCTTTGCGCTCTCGCTCTTAAAAACAGCCATACCCTCTTTCAGGTCTTTGACATTATAGCTGTTTACAAGAACATTGGCGATGCCCTTTGCATCGGATGGTTTTGACCTGTGGATTTTCATTTTTTATTCCTCAATTTTCAATATTTTTCATAATTTTAACTTTTTATTCTTTGTTTCATGCCTTTCTTTTAATATATCTTTAAATATTTTGTCCATTTCTGGCGAGTCTTTCCATGCTCCTGCTAGGTTTAATAAGTTTTTCTTTTTCATGAGCATCAATTTATTTATGCAAAAATTCCTTCAAATCATTTTGTATTTTGACTCCGAATTCTGTTAAGACACCAAACTCATTCAAGATTTTCATCTTCTTGAATTGACCTATTAGCCAATTTGAAGTCTTGTTAATTTCGCCCAACAAAAACCTGACAGAAGCAGTATTAACAAGCCTCTCCTTTAATAATTTTCTTCTTTTTGGATAGTAGATGAAAATTTTGTCTTTTAGAATGCCAATGTTTTTTATTACTTCCAACAAACCGATATGGATTCCTCCATGATTTTGGCTTTCCATTTTAAGATGGCATTTAATTCCGGTATACTTAATAATTTCTTGCAAAATTTTTAATTCTTCTGTATTTGAAGTTATGACGAGATGTCCTCTGCCTTCTGGTCCAACAGAGCCATCTCCTTCCAAGACACCAAAAATAAAATCTAGAGCGAGTTCTTTATTATTTTTTGCTTTTATTTCATCAAATAAATATTGCAAGAGGCGATTGTAATATATCTGTGTAAGTTGCCTATTCTCTTTCATCACTAAGGAACCAAATTGCCCTTTTTTCAAACTAGGCTCACTTATTGACTTAATTATTCTAACTTTTACCCTATCAGATAAATAACCTACTTTGTCTTTCCAAGAATTACTCAAATATTCTGCTAAATGTTTCTCATCTTCATTTTCCGTATCAGTAAAGGAAACGTTTGATATTATTTTAGCGTCTTTAATTAAGCTGCGATGCATTTTGAAATAATAATTTGCCTGTTCAAAAGTAGAAGCGCAAATTCCCCAATTTACTCCTTTTTTTGTGCCATCTGCGAAATAACAGCCTAAATAATGGGAAATTTCATTTAATTTCACTTTATTATTTATAAAAATAGGATGATGATTTCCGAAATACAGGATAGAATTTTTTTCATCTATCCTTCCAGCATACAACCCATTTAACAAAAAACTTAATTCAGTAGGAAATTCAAGTTTTCTAATGACATTGAATATCCCATTTCCAACTTTATGCTTATTAAACAAGCACATATATTCAGCACTATTTCTTTTAACTCTGACATTTACCATCGGATATATTATTTCTTTTATGCCATTTATACAGGCTTCAACTTCTACTATGTAGTTATTCTTTAATAAAAATTTTCCAGCTATTTTTTGCGGTATGTAAAATCTTCCATCAACTCCGACAGAAGTATAAAATCCGTCTATATTTTTGATTTCTACTTTAACAGAATTATTTATTAGATCATGTTGTTCCACCAATTTTGATGGTATATAAAATCCTAAAGTTCCACAATGCTTTGATTTAGCGTAAAGAATTATACCTGAATTAATTGAAGCAAGTATCTGTGAATCTTTTTCAAAACCACTTCTCATTTCTCTAGGAATACTAATAAAACCTGTTCCTTTATTATTTCCTTTCTTGACAACTGCTTCAAATTTTTCAATTTGCATTTTAATCAACCTCCAAAGTTTTTTATTTTTACAAAGACTTTGGAGTCTTACTAAAAAGAGAATGTTAAGCGAAACTTCGTAAAAGATTTTTGTGCTTAGAGCCGAAAATCTTAATTTGGAAGTTTTTGCGTGTTCTCTTTTTCAGAATTAGCAGATTTAGTCCTTTATATATCTTAGCCGAAGATGTCCAGTGCTCGCTAAATTAATAAGAAATGTAATGATTTAATAGTATTAGTACTATATATTTAAGATATATATGCTATAAAATAGGAATATTTATATATTAGTAATCCTTTCTATGCTAATAGGTGATTTAGTGGTAAAAGAAAGAATAGAAGGAGAAACTAAAGAACAAAAATTTAAACGTTTAGCAGAAGCACGAACATTAAGAATATTAAACGATTTGAGGCTTCTAGGTAATTGTGCCAATAATGGGGTTTACTCCTATACTGAGCAAGATATCAATAAAATTTTTTCGACATTAGATAGAGAATTGAAAAGGGTAAAGGGTTTATTTGATAAACCAAAAAATGGATTTTCATTAAGATAAAATGGTACAAGCAACAACCCATAAAGAAGGTGTTATGGCAACACTCACAGTTTTGGGAGGATCTAAAAAACCAATAGACTCGGAAACATTGACTGTTGGTTGTTTTAAGGCATTTTCTTCTTTATTTTCCATGGACTTATTCAAGGAATATCCCAGGATGGATAGGGTAACAAAAAGAATAAGCGACCTCATAAATGATGGTTTAATAAAAGAGGAGGGAGAAGGGAGACATCAATTAACTGATAAGGGAATTGAATGGGGTGCTTCTAATGCAGATTTAATCAGAGTTGCAGAAGCTGCTATTTCTACATCATTTGAAAGCATTCAATCTCAAAATCTTAGTGCTGAGGAAATCTCAAGAGAGAAAAAGAAAATTGAAAGGAGTGAAGCTTATAGAAAAGCAATGCAGAATAAATTTGATGAAATAACTGCAGCAGATTTTATGGATTTTTTAAGAGTTGATATATATACTACAAAACAACTTTTTGAAAGGAGAATAAAAAAGATTAGAGCTATTTGTGAAAATGATGAAAAACTCAATAAAATTTATCAATTTTTATCCAAGAAATTAGGTGAAGACTATTCAAGTTTTAAAATTGAAATGGAAAAATTACTAAGGGTGAGCTAAAATGCAGAAAGCAACATGGAAAGTTAATATAAATAGGGCTATTCTGGAAGCGGCTGCACCTTTTAACAATCTCGGTAAAGTTGCTGAAGAGTATTTAACTAATAGTTTGGATGCATTTGAAACTGTTATACATGATAATCCAAGTGAAAATATTGAAAGGCAGGATTGCAAAATAGAAATGATAATTCATTTTCCCACTCTACAAATTATTTTTAAAGATGAACATCTATTAATGGGAATGTCAAGCGATATTGTAGTTAGTAACTTCTTTAAGTTGCACAATACAAATATGGCAAGAGAGAGATACATAAATGTTCGGGGTAAATATGGCACTGGAAAATCAGCGGCATTTGGAATTCAGGCTGAAAAGCTTATTGTTGATACTGTATTTGAGTCAAAAAGGACTACAGTTGAATCTACCTATAAAAGTTTGGAAGATGACTCAATACCGGCACAGATTAATATAAAGAGACTTGATGAAAAAACTGATTTGCCTAATGGCACAAAAATAATAATAGAATTACCAGACAAAAGACATCTACAACTAAGATCAATATCTTCTGCTGAAGAACATATAAAAAAAATTTTTGGAGCACATCTCAATAGGTATGATGTTAGGATAATTACGATATATGATGATAGGTTTAATATTGAAACACATAGGCTAGTTTACCAACCAAGGGAAGCCGTTTATGAAAAAATTTACGAAGTTCCTGATGAAGTAGCTAATGTTATAGGAAAGACAAATTTAATAGTAAGAAGAGCAGCAGAACCCATGGAGGAAACAGAAGAAAATGGTATAAGCATTACATCTAAAGGTTATTTAAGAGAACAAACACTTTTTGGATTAGAGAATAAGACTTATGCAAATCACTTCTTTGGTGAATGGGAGATTTCATCACTAGACAACTATAGGGGTCCTAATCCTCCTTGGTTATCCACAAGGGAACTTAGACTGAATAAAGAAAACGATATGGTTAAATTAATTTATGAGTTTGGTAAAAAGATTTTAGAAGAGGAAATAACCAATTTTGCCAAAAATGAGAAAGCAAGAAAACAGGATGAAACTTTACAAAGATTATCACATATGGCTGATGAATTGGCAACAATTTTAAATGAAGATTTTGCGGAGTTTGAAGAGATTAGTAAAATGGAAAAAGGTGAAAGAGGAAATATCGATGCAAGTAAAACAAACCCGAGTGAAGGTATATCCACTACACAAGATTCTTCAAGTAATATATTGTCACCACTTGGCTCCGAAATTCAAGTTGAACAAGTCGATAAAGGAGATTTATATGGAACTTTAACGCAAGGCGATCTTCCTGTAGGAGGAACTGGTAAAGGCGGAAACTCAGAAATACATGCAGGAGAGTTAGAAAATAAATTTGTTATGTCGCCCGAGCAATTAAAACCTAATGTCGAAAGACGAATAAATAAGAGAGTCAAAGTAGGAGGTGGTTTTGTTATAAGATTTGAATTATTAAATCACAATGCCTTTATGGCAAGAGTAGATACAGATACTAAAATAATTGTAGTCAATATGGACTCTGAAGCTATGAAAACGCATCTTAAAAATTGCTCTAATAATATAGATTTACCGTCTTTTAAAATGTTTGCTTATAGCGCTGCTATAGATGAGTATTCAAGATATGTTACATACCTTATGGCTATAGGTAATGAATTTTATGGAAGTGTTACAGAAGCTGTTCAAGAAGCGGCTAAAGAAATGCAGTTGACTAAAAAAAGAGTTTTGGATAAATTAGCAAATATCTTGGAGTCGGATTGGTTGGTAGAATCATTAGCAAAATCTTTCAAAAAATAAATTGAGAAATTATTCTACCGTAACGGTTTTTGCAAGTGACCTTGGCTTATCAATATCTCTCCCCAGCTTATCCGCAATATGGTAAGCGAGCAATTGTAAAGGAACAATCGAAAGTATTGAGCTTAAAGTGTAAAGCGTCTTCGGAACAAAAATAGTATGTTTTGATTTTTGCGGAATTTCTTTGTCGCCTTCTGTTGCAACTGCAATTATAATTCCTCCTCTTGCCTTGACCTCTTCGATGTTTCCGAGAACTTTTTTGTAGGTAAAAATATCATGCGGCGCAATGAACACAACCGGCATATTTTTATCAATCAATGCAATAGGCCCGTGCTTCATCTCGGCAGCAGGATACCCTTCGGCATGCACATAGCTTACTTCTTTTAGCTTCAAAGCCCCTTCAAGCGCAATGGGAAAATTAATCCCCCTTCCGAGATAGATTGAATTTGGCTTATTGTAATACAGTTCAGCGCATTTCAAAACTTCTTCATCTTCATCCAGGACAGACTGGAGCTGCAGGGGAATTTTTCTTATCCCCTTTATCATGTCATGAACCTGTTTTTCGCTCAAAGTCCCTTTTATTTTTGATAATAGTATTGTCAGCAAATACAAAACCGCAAGCTGGGTTGTAAACGCTTTTGTCGATGCGACTCCAATCTCAGGACCTGCCCTTGTATAAATAACCCCGTCGGAAATTCTTGTCAGCGAGCTCCCCATTACGTTGCAGATTGACAATGTCTTGACTCCAAGATTTTTTGCTTCCTTCAGCGCTGCTATAGTGTCAGCAGTTTCCCCTGACTGCGAAATTGCAACAACCAAATTGCCCTTGTCAAGAATAGGGTGCCTGTACCTGAATTCAGAGGCATACTCGACTTCAGTCGGAATTTTTGCCAGCTCTTCAAGCATAAACTCCCCAACCAAACCGGCATGCCATGAAGTGCCGCACGCAATAATCACAATCCTGTCAACTTTTTTCAGGTAATCATCGCTTAATCCAAATTCTTCCTCAAAAACCACATCATTGTTTGAAATCCTCTCATTTAAGGTGTCTGCAATTGCGCTTGGCTGCTCATATATCTCCTTAAGCATAAAATGGGCATACCCTCCTTTTTGCGCGGCTTCAGCGCTCCAGTTTATTGCAGTGATTTCTTTATTTATTTCCTTTCCGTCCAATCCGATAACCCTGTGGCTGTCTTTTGTCAGAATAATAATCTCCTTGTCTTCAAGATAAATAATTTTGTTGGTGTAGCTTAAAATTGAAGGCACATCGGAGGCAATAAAATTTTCCTCGCTTCCAATTCCGACAATCAAAGGGCTCTCATTTCTCGCCCCTATAAGCTTGTCCGGCTCGTCGGAAAACAGGATGCCTAGCGCATAGCTTCCTTCCATCTCTAGCAAAGAGAGCCTGACAGCCTCCTCAATCTTGTTTCCCTTGAGATGCTCTTCAATCAGGTGCGCGATAACCTCTGTGTCAGTTTGGGAAGAAAATTTGTGGCCTTTTTTGGTTAATTCGTCTTTTAATTCAGAATAATTTTCTATTATGCCGTTATGAACCACGCTTATTTTGTTTGTGCAGTCAACGTGGGGATGCGCGTTCTCTTTTGTCACACCGCCGTGCGTGCTCCACCTGCAGTGCCCAATCCCCACATTTCCCTTGAGATTCAGAAAATTAAGCTTCTTATGGACCTCTTCAAGCTTTCCGACTCCTTTCTTGATGTCAAATCCGTCTCCGTTGATAAAGCACATGCCCACCGAATCATAGCCCCGGTATTCCAAATTGGACAGGCCCTTGAACAGCTTTTCGCTGACATTATCGTTTGATACTACTCCCACAATTCCGCACATTTATTTCATCACCTTGACAAAATTAAAGAATATATAATCAATCAGGACGCCGCCGTTTTTTTATTCAAAACTTTTTATTTGTACACTTTTTCTTTTCCTCCTTGGGCTTATAACGGCGGAATCCTGTTGCCAGTCCTAATTCATTTTTGTTTTGAACTTGGTTTTTGGCTTTTTTTATTTTACTTGAGCATAATGTGCATCTTTCGCTTTCCTGCGATAAGATGCACTTGGAGGCACTTATCAATGAGTAAATATAGTATAGCATAGCTTGTTTATATACCTTATTAAAAGATTTATAAGACCATTATAAGAAAAATTATAATATTACCTGTTTGGGTATATGTGGATGTCTCGCGCCAGAAAAACATCAATATTTAATTTATAACACCATTAAAAAAGTTTTTATAGTAGCTCCGCTTTACACCATTTATGTTCGTCATAGACAAGCAAAAGAATGAAGTTTTTTCCCTGCCGGCAAAGGAAATCAGGCCGGAGGATGCAGCTTCAGTCAGCTCTGAGCTAGCTTCCAAAATACTCCATCTTATAGCAAGAGAGCCGATGTACACCATTGACATTGCCAAATCATTGAAAATGCACGAACAGAAAATTTACTATCACATAAGAAACCTCGAAAAGGCAGGAATAATAAAAGTTGTGAGGAAAGAAACAAAGCAGGGCGCAACGGCAAATTTCTATGGTTTGGCGGAGCCTGCATTTGTAATCAGGTTCAAAAATTTTGAGGCCACAAGCAAAATCGGGCAGATAAAAAACGAATCAGAATTCCTTGAGCCGTTTATCAGCAACGGGCAGCTTGATTCACTGATAATTGTCGGCTCCCCTGACCCCCACGGCCCCGATAAGGCAAGAAGCAGGGACGGATATTATGGTATGGACCTGGCCCTGTTTTTAGGGACTTTTCTTAATTATGTTCCGCAGTTTAATGTTAAATTAGACACGGAGGTAAGGGACGAGGACCTGCAGAATAATTTGATTTTAATCGGCGGCCCTGTTGTAAATAAAATTGTTGATAAAGTCAATGCAAAGCTCCCGATAAGATTTGAGGAAGGGAATATAAAATCCACAGTATCAAATGAAACTTATCCGCAGGATGAATGCGGAATAATAGTTAAGGCAAAAAACCCGTTTAACCCGGACAAATCTATTCTGGTTGTTGCAGGCAAAAGATTTTCAGGAACACGCGCGGCAATCATCGCATTCCTAAAGGGATTCAAGAAAATAACTGCAGGCAATATTCACAGTCCATCTGTAAAAGCAAAAGTCGTTGAAGGCATTGATTTGGATTCAGACGGAATAATAGATGATATAGAGTTTAGGGAATAAGTTGAATGAAGAGAAGAAATTCTAAAAATTTTCTGCACGAGGAGCTCACTGCCCGAGCAATTAAAATTTAGTATACAACCGCCGATGAAATTATGGCTGAAGAGGTGGCTTTGATCGACTATTTAGTAGTAATATTTAAAACGTAAATGTGATTACCTTATAAATATGGATATAAGCCATGTAGCTTCATTAATCTTCACGGGAGTTAATGATGGGTGGTCAGAAAAGCATGCTGGAGATACTACACACGCTCTTGAACAAATTGTAAATCATCCAGCTTTTAGCAGTTATTATGTTAACTGCAATAATGGTAAAAATGATCCATTAAGTTATTATCTTGCTTTTTTAATTCAGGAATCAGTCCAAAACTCGGTAAAATCTATAATTGATCGGGCAAAACTAGCGCAAAACGGATATGAAGGGAGACTTGAAGTACGAGTTTCAGTAACTTCAAATAGGGCAAGAATTGAAATAGAAGATAATGGTTTAGGTGTATCCACAGAGTTAATTGACAAATTATTTATCCAAACAATTGGAATGTCCGGTAATCCGAGCAATGGGTTATATCAGAAAGATGGGTGCTTTTTGTTTATAGCCGGTAGGATGGTAAAACTTATAGGGGGAAATTTTGGATATGCCGGAACTCCAAATGAATCTACTAAATTCTGGTATGAATTGCCAGTATTAAGAAACTAAGTATAATAATATTTCCAGCTGTCTTTCTGCTCCCTGTCAAGCCTTGAATCCAGTTTATTAACTCTTGGGCGGTTTGTCGTTGGGTCTCTCCTTAATGTAATATTCAGTTCTTTCAAAAATTTATTCATCCCATCTTCCATCTCAAAAGGCCCGGTTACGTTGCCAGAAATCGCAGGCTTTCCTTCAAACACAATCAGTTTGTCAGAAATGTAATCGATGAACAGCAAGTCGTGGTCGACAATTAATGCGGACGCACCTTCATGCTCGGTAAAATCACTTATGACTTTCGATAAAATTAATCTTTGCTCTGAATCAAGATAGGCAGACGGCTCATCAAGCAGGTATAAATCAGCATCCTGCTGGAGGCAGTAGGCTATTGCAACTTTTTGCAGCTCGCCTCCGCTCAGTTCATTTAATTTTTTTAATGACAGCTGGAGGATGTTTAAGGGATTAATTATCTGGTTTTCATATCTGCGGAAAGCTTCTTTCAGGACATCAACGACAAGCAAATCAGATGATTCCAGATACTGCGGCTTGTAGCTGACCTTTACTTTGTGCGAGATTTCTCCTTTGTCCTGCTTCAGCGCGGAAGCAAGCATCCTGACGAAAGTTGTTTTTCCGGTTCCGTTTTCCCCGAGAATCCCAATAATTTCATTCTTGTGGATTGTCCCTTTCTGCGCTTTTAGGGTGAAATTGCCCAGCTTCTTCTCGACATTTTCCCATGAAGTTATGACTTCCTTGATGTTTTTTTTCTTGATTGGCGGCTTTTCCGCAAACTTTATTTTGGAATCGCGGAATCTTACGTTCTCTTCTTTTATGTACCCTTCCAGGTAAACGTTTATCCCGTTTCTGACCGGCTTTATGCCGCTGACGATTCCGTAGGCATCTTCCTTCCCGTACATCAAATGGACCAAATCCGCTATGTAGTCCAGGATTATTAAATCGTGCTCCACAACCAAAACGGAATTATTTTCACTGATTAGATTTTTAATGAACCTGCTTACATTTATCCTTTGCTTGATGTCCAGGTAGCTTGTTGGCTCGTCGAAAATATATAAATTTGCATTTTTTAAAACCGTTGCCGCGATTGCAACTCTTTGCAATTCCCCTCCTGAAATCTCAGAAATTTCATTGTTCAATATTTCGTTCAGCTGCAGCTCATTTACAATCTTTTTCATTTCATTTTTTTCATCAACTTTTTTCAATAAATCAATCACTTTTCCTTTTGTCGTTTTGGGTATCAAGTCAACTTGCTGCGGCTTGTAAGCCACTTGGATTTCGCCGTTTTTTATTTTCTCGAAAAATCCCTGCGCTTCTGTTCCTTTGAAAAATGAAATTAATTTGTCGTAGTCTGTTTCCGTTACATTCCAGTCGCCGAAATTAGGCTTGAGAACGCCTGCAATTATTTTTATCGCAGTGGATTTTCCTATCCCGTTTACTCCTAAAATTCCCGTCACGTTTCCGAAAGTCGGAGTCGGAATTGAATACAGGACAAACTGGTTCTCTCCGAACCTGTGGACCGGCGTTGTTGTTAATTCCTCCGGCAGATTGATTATTTTAATCGAATTGGGCGCAGCTTTCGGGCAGATTCCGCATCCGGTGCACAGGTTCTCATCAATCGTCAGCTTGCTGTCTGCCTCAATCTTGATGCATTCCTTTCCGGTCCTGTTCACCGGGCAGATGCTCTGGACATAGAGCTTCAGCTGCATGTCCTTAAGCTTCTCGTTGTCAACAATAGCCAGCCTTGTCATTTTAGAGATTTAATTAATAAAAGATACTAGAAAAACTGCTTTGAATATTTCAAAATATAATCCATAGAATACAAAATGGCCTATTCCTTTTTAAACATTGTGGAAAAAATTATCTTGGGCTTACATCGCTGTCCTGAATGGTATTAGCGGAGACCAGCTTGAAATAGTACAAATTTGTGCCCGACTGCGCTTTTGGTGGAATGCCGTAATAAGTATCAACCCATACAGTTCCCTTATCTGTTTGGAGTTTCCAGGTCTGCCTCTCATCTATTATTTCTTCGCCCAGTTTGACAGCATCTTGGACATTGATCCAGTCATATGGCGTTGCAAGGTATACCTCATTGAAATTAAGGTCACTTTTCTTGCCTTTGGATAAGCAGGAACTGTGCTCGCAGTAAGATGCTGCAGTGCGTGTTGCAGCGTCTAAGTATATAGTATCCCACGATTCAGGCTTGTCAAGAGCCTTGATTGCCCTGCTTGGAAGATATTTTATTTTGCTGCCCTTGATGAAGAATTCATAGAAATTGTCTGCCGTTTCGGGGCCTTTGTAATTGTAGTGAATGCTTGTTGCTTTCGTCTTGTATTTGGCAAGCAAATCTTTTACATCATTCGCAATTCCAGCTGGAGCCCCGGGTTGGTTTTGAGCTGGCGGTGGAGTATTAACTTCCTGCTGAGGTTTCTCCGGAAGGGGCGGAGTTGATGGCGGCGTATTAACTGGTTGTTGGGCGCACGCTCCGATAATTAAACCGGAAATAACAAGCAGGATAATCAGATTTTTTATTTTCATCTTATCACCTGATGAACCCATTATCTTTTATAAATATAAATATTTCGATTTTACAAATTTCAGAAAATTCCCCTAATCCACTTCCATATCAGCTGCAGAAAGGAAATATCCTTGCTTGCTTCTTTTAGCTTGACGCATCCGCTAACATCATCCCAGTAATAGCCGGAACTGCATAGGCACAAATTCTTTTCCAGGGGCTGTCTGTTTGCATCGGCTTTTATCGTGCCGTTGGTATAGGCGCATCTCCACATCTCGCATGCCTGCTCCTGATTTTTGAAATCTGTTGTGTAGCCAATGTCAATTGTGTAATTATCTGGCCTTGGGTTAAAATGCCTCTGGTTGCCGGCAAAATAATACCTGCAGTCCATTTTCACCGGGTCTGCTATGTATGTCGGCGGCCCAAAAGGCTGCGCGTAGGCTATAACGCTGATTAATAGGAAAACAATTAGTGAGAAGCAAATTAATCTCTTCATGAAGGGAAAGAATTATAAAACAAATAAAAACCTTGCTATTCTGTCAAAAATCGAGAAATTAAAATAATAATAGTTTCGATTTTTGAGCATCTCAAAAATGCTGCATTTTTGATGATCATCGGAAATCCTTGATTTCCGAGATGCTCGAAAATATGATGTATCATATATTTACATCAAATAATTTATAAACTTAAAGCATATTTTCGACATATGAAATGCGAAGTATGCGGAAAGTCAATAGACACGACCTTTTTAGGCAAGATACTGGGAACTTATGTCAAAGACTCCAAAGGCAAATTGCATCCTGTCTGCTTCGAGTGCCAGAAAAAGTTTGATTCAAAAGAAGAAATTCTTAAATCAATAAAATAAATTGGAATTAGTCCCTTCCCTGAATAATTTTAACAATCTTTTTAAAATGAAAGTTAATATCTACTCTTTTATTGCCTCTGTGGCTCAATCTGGTAGAGCGGCGCACTCGTAAATCATATTTAATAGGGAGATGCGCAGATTGTGGGTTCAAATCCCATCAGAGGCTTATCTTCTTTTATTCATACCTCAGCGCATCCACCGGCTTCAAAGATGCTGCCTGTCTTGCTGGGAAATATCCTGAGCATGCTCCGATAAGGAAAGAAAATAATAAACAGCCGACTGTAAGCCACCATGGGAAATAAGGCTTAAGCAAAGCGTATCCGGCAGCAGCTGCGATTGCTCCGCCGGTTTTAGCAATAACGTAACCCAAAACAACTCCAAGCGCGCCTCCAATCAGCCCGAGCACGCCGGACTCAAAAAAGAACATAAAGAGAATCGTGCTGTTCCTTGCCCCGATTGATTTCATCACTCCAATTTCTTTTGTCCTTTCAAGAACTGCAGTATACATCGTGTTCATTATATTGACGGCAGCCACAACTATTGATATTCCAGCAATTATAACAAGAATTGAATTCAGCACAACCAGTATCGTCCCAAAAGTTTCAATCAATTGCTCGTATGTCTGCACGAAAAAATCCTCTTCGCCTTCTTTCTGCCCTTTTTCCTTTCTTAATTTTTCCTCAAGCCTGGAGGCAAGCTTTGCCGGCGAAACGCCTTCAGCCGCCCTGATATAAATAAAAGCATACTCATCATCAACGTCAAAAGTTTTCTTTGCGTCTTCCTTTGTCATGTAAATGTTCAAATCGTCCTGCGGGTTGCCGATTTCCTCATAAAATCCAATCACATCAAACAGCTGCCCGTTGATGAGGATGGAATCTCCTAATTTGAGCGGCTTGTCAAAAATTTTGTCAGGCAGCTGGTAATTAAATCCAAGGATGGCCTTTCCCTTGTCGCCTTTTTTGAGGTTCCTCCCCTTAAGCAAGCCAATGCCGCCGAATGCCTCGTCTATAAGCCTTTGCTCAGAAGATACGGTGGGCATGCTCATGGCATAAACCCATTTGCCTTTTTCATTTTCCTTTCTCTTGACTTCAGCCTGCTTGGCTATCATCCCGGTGGCTTCCGAAACACCGATGGTTTTTTTAATGGTATTGAGGTCATTTTCCGTCAGGAAAATTCCAGAGCTTCCCGGAGGCCCAAACCCCTTCGGCTGGGCTATGAGCTTGTCAGCCCCGGATTCCTGGCTTATCTGGTCGACATACCTGCTTAATCCCTGGCCGAAGCTTACAAGCGCGAATATCGCCATTATTCCGATAAGCACGGAGAGGATAGTAAGCGAGCTCCTTGTCAGCCTGTGCATCATGTTACTCGCTATGTATTTCATCAGGTCTTGTATCATTTTATTTCGCATGCCTCAGCGCATCTACCGGATTAAGCTTGGAAGCGTGTATAGCCGGAATCAGCCCGAATATGCTTCCCATGAAAAATGAGCCCATGATAGATCCAGCCACAAGCCATATGCTGACCTCCGATTGAATCAGGTCAACCCCAAGCGCCAGCCTGCCTGCATAAGCAAGCCCCCAGGATATCAGCGTTCCGAGCACGGCGCCTATTACTCCGCCGATGCTCCCTATCAGCCCAGATTCGATAAAAAACAGGAAAAAGATTGAGCTGTTCCTTGCCCCGATTGATTTCATTATGCCAATCTCTCTCGTGCGCTCAAGCACAGAAGTAAACATTGTGTTCATGATCCCTATTCCGCCTACAACTATGGATATTCCGGCAATTATATAAACAAAAAGCTGCACTGCAAACAGAGTGGAATTGACCTGCGACAGGATAGCCTGTGGAGTCTGCACCGTAAAATCCTCCTCTCCTTTTTTGACATCCCTTTCTTTCCGCATCAGCTTTTCTATGTCTTCCTGCACGGAAAGAATGTCCGCATTGTTTTGGACTTGGGCTACAATTATATCATACTCATCATTTGGTATGTTAAGAATTCTCCTTAAATCATCTTCATTCATAAGAACTATGTTGTCAAAAATGAAGCTGCCCTGCTTTTTCATTATTCCTATGACTTCAAACTCGCTTCCCTGCACCAGCACTTTTGAGCCTACAACTATCTGCTTTCCCAGCCCCGCATTTTCTTTTCCGAGGTTGCTGCCGAGCATGACTTTTTTTGTGTCGCCGTCCTTCAGAAGCCTGCCGCTCTCCGCTTTCAGGTTCATGGCGGATTCCATCAGCTTCCTGGCTTCTCCGTCAGCCATCGAAGCGGCATAGCCAAAGGCAGCCTTGTTGTCATGCTCCAGCTTGCCTCCCCTTATCAGCCTGCCTGCTGCAATGTCCACCCCGTTTACTTTGCTGATTTTCTCGAGATTGCCGTTTGTAAGCGGCTTTATCACAGCAGTCCCCGGCGGCCCAAAACCCCCTGATGCCTGGACCGTAAGCTTGTCAGTTCCGAGCGACCCAAACTGGGAGCTGATTGCAGCTTTCAGGCCCTCGCCCATTCCAATCAGGGCCACGACAGCGGTTATCCCTATCACTATCCCGAGCATAGTCAGCCATGACCTTAGCCTTCTGCTTCTTAAGTTCTTCAGCGAAAAAGTGGCATAGTCTCTTAGCATTATGAGTAAACCATACGGCCGGCAAATCAAGCGCGGAGCCTTTTTGTGGGCAGGCTTTTCAGCTGGTCGGGCCGTGTTTGCCGCCAATGTATTTTTAGTCGAATCCAATCAACAAATTAATTATGCTTTCTCCTTTTCTTCCACATCCTGTAGCCGAAGAATCCCGCTGCTGCAAGGACAATCAGTATCACCCAATTTAATTTTCCATTCCCCTGCACAAGCCCAAGCTTCTTTGCTTCAGAAGATGTGTAAAGCGGCAGCTCAAGATTAATGGTATTCGCGTAATCCTTGTTGTTCGAGTCCTTGTACTCCACAGTTAATGGAAGTGTTATTTTCTTTTCAGGCGTCTTCTTCACATACAGCCTGAAATCCGCTGTTTCATAGTCATCAGAATCTATGTTGCCGATATAAACCTCGGCAAGGGATATGATTTCGTATTTGTCGCTTTTATCAAGCTTTAAATTCACAAACTTCATGTCCGGCAGCCCTTTGTTGACGATTTTCACGGTTATTTCCCCTGCAGTGCCTGCGGTATAAATTGTTGAGCTGCCTATTCCGACGGACACATCAGGCCTGCCGCCGACAATCATAGTTACTATGTTGGATTTGGAAAAGTTTCTGCCAAGTGCGTCAGAATATTTTATGCTTATCGGTATTTTGTATGATTTTGACACGGCATCCGGGTCGGCAATAAGCTCGAATTCCATTGGCTCTGAAGACTCCGGCTCAAGGTAAGCAAGAACCTTTTCGTTTGTGGAGCCGATTGGCGAAAATGGCGTAACTTCGTCTCCGCTTTTTCCCAGGTCAAGCACTATTTTTACGTCCCTGAGCAAGGATGTTGCATAATTTCTGAGGGTTATTGTCAGTTTGGCCTTTGAGCCAGGGGCCACAACAGAAGGCTCTGCAGAAAATTTTTCAACCCCGAGGATAACATCGCGGCTCTGCACTTTTATGTATAGGCTGTCTATTCCCGTCCATGAATCAAATCCTTCGCTTTTGTACCTTACCTTGATTTCATGATTTCCGTCAATAGAATCCTGCGCGACTTTCAGCCTGTACCTCACAGTTACGCTTTGCTTGCTGTTCTGCGAAGTTCCTACCGTTCCGATTGCCTTTATGGCAGTTTCCCCAGGCACCAATGAAAAAGGATACTCCGGCAAAATTTCAAATACCACCCCATTGGCAGTTGTTCCGTTGTTCTCTATCTTGAAGCTCGCTTCAACTTCCCTGCCGGGCTCAACCGGGTCAGGGTCCTGTATTGATAGGCTTACCCTTAAATCAGGGGCTTTGCCCATATACTGTGTATTGACAGCCGCAAGCGCAAAGCTGGCAGCCAAAACAAAAACCATCAACAAAATATATTTTTTCATTTTCATCACTCCTTCCTGCTGTTTAGCGATTTTACTATCTTTCCGTCTTTAAGGTACTCTACCCTTTTGGCTATTTTTGAAAGATTTTGATCGTGCGTTACCATTATTATTGTTTTGCCCTCTTCTTTGTGCAGCCTCTCTAGAAAATCAAGAACATTGGCGCCTGTCCTGCTGTCAAGGTTGCCGGTAGGCTCATCGGCAAGCACCACTTCCGGATTGTTTGCCAGCGCCCTTGCAATCGCAACCCTCTGCTGCTGGCCTCCGCTTAATTCCATGGGCTTGTGGTTAATCCTTTCTTTAAGGTCCACCAGCTCCAAAAGCTCCGTAGCCCTTCTTACCCTTTCGCTCTCTCCCACTCCTTGGAATATCATCGGCAAAGTGACATTCTCCAGCGCAGTCAGTGTGTTTATCAGGTTGAACTGCTGGAATATGAATCCGATTTTTCTGCCCCTTATTTGTGCCAGTTCGGATTCGGAAAGCTTGGATATATCGTGGTGCTCAAGCATTATTGTGCCCTTTGTTGGTATGTCCAGGCACCCAATCATGTTTACCGCCGTTGATTTTCCGCTGCCTGACGGCCCCATTATGGCAAGAAACTCGCCTTTCTTGACGTCAAGGTTAAGGCCCTGAAGGGCGTTTACTTTCACATCTCCCATCTTATACACCTTCCAGACATTCTCGAGCCTTATTATGCTTTCTTTCATTTTATCTGACTGCCTTTATTTTTCTTATTGAATTTTTCAGTATGCTTTTGATTTTCTTCGGGTCTTTTCCGCTTGAATATGCCTCAAAAATTGCCCCCCTGAATTGGCCCAGCTCGGGATTGAACTCTTTGAACGGCAGCTGCCCTTTCTTGACGCTGTTGAACACCTCAATCATGAAGCTTTTGTCCTTTTCATCTGAAATCCTTCCGAAAGCTTTCCATGTTGCTATCATCTTGTCCACCAGGGAGTTTTTGCTTTTGTCTATTATTGCGAGATCCTTCTTTCCTTTTTTTGTGAGAGAATAAACTTTTCTTCTTCCTGTTATTTCAACCTGCACCAGCTTTTCTTTTAGCAGCTTGTCGAGAAGAGGGTATATTGATCCAAAGCTTGGCTTCCATGTCCCTGTATCTTTTTCTATCTGCTTAATCAGGTCATAGCCTGAGAGCCTTTTATTAGAAAGATTTCTCATTACTATCAGCCTTAAATATCCGGTTATCATTTTAATGTATCGCCACCGATATAGCGGTATTGATATATCAGTATTTAAGCTTTTCCTCAAATTAGGGAGGGATAACAGCCAACGGCACCAAACCTCTTAGCAAATATTAATTAAGATAATTTTAAATACCGACATTTATTCTCAGAACAAATGAAAGAGCGCACTCCAAAGAAAAAATTGGGATTGATACTGTTTTTGGTTATCATTATGGTAGGAACCAGCTTTAGCTTTGTATTTTATGGTTTTGCGCCCGCAACCCAAACGGTAAAATACAACGGGATTTCTTTTTCATCAGGCAACAATATTTGGACGGCAAAAATAAATGGGCAGGAAGCCGCATTCAGTTTCCTGCCGGCTGACGTGCAGGATATCCCGGCTAAAAATGATTTTTCAAAAATTTTGTCCGGCAAATACGAGATTGATACTACCTCAGAAGTTAACAGCACAAATAAGGAATACATTGCCCTTGCGGAGCACCAGATGGGATTGACGCTGGGAAGCTACAACATTTACCTGAGCAAGGGATTCACAGCAAACAATTCTTTCAACCTGCCAGTTATATCCTGCAGCAACGCCACGCAATACACGCCGGTCATTTATTTCAGGCACGGTAATTCGACGTCCATAAGCGTTCAGGATAATTGTGTCATTGCCGAAGCATCTTCAAATACAGAGTTCATAAGGGTCAAGGACAGATTGTTATATGGAATACTCGGGGTGATGGGCTGATGTGTCGAAAATCGCAAATGTTACGGAATGAATTACGATTTTCGAGCACACTCAAAAATCACCCTGAATTCTTTAATAGCACGCCATTGATAGTGATTGGTGATTTTTGATGGACCCGCGAAAAAAGCTTGAAGGCAATGAGCTGGCTGATCCCAGAAAAAAGCTTGAAGTTCTGAGGGGCAGCCTGGACTCCGGCATCATCGGGGAAAAGGAATACGAATCAGAAAAGGAAAAGCTCGACCCGGAAATAAAAAAATTTGATGAAACTATTGAAGATTTCAATAAGGCGAATGAAGAGCTGGAAGACACAAAAAAACATTCTCATAGGGCTTTAATAGGGGCAATAATTGCAATTTTATTGCTGCTTGTGGCCATAGTCGCATTCAGTTTTTTTTACAAGCCCAAGCCGCTTACTTTGGAAGACTTGCACGTCCTTAACCTGCAGGGCAAGCTCAAGCCTGCACAAGGCTATGTTTACAAGGGAGTTTACAGTTTCGTCTATATGGATAATTTCTGGTATACTCAGCTCAAGTCCCCAAAAGGCACAAAGGTTTATGACATGGCTTTGCGTTATTCGCCCGCAGATTTGAAAAACATAACCATAGAAGGCCAGCTTGACGCAAATTTATTTGACAATGAAACCCAGTTTTATGTGACTTTCAACCCGACCGGAAAATCTTTGCCGCACGTGAGCCTGGCTGTGGCTGATTTTGACACTCACATGACAAAAGTTTTTGGAAAATCTCCGGTTGCAGCCTGTGACAGGAATGAGACAGAAGCGTGCGCGGCGCGCCCAATAGTAACGTGCTCCAGCACGGGTGATTTGGTATTTTATGTAAGGGAGTCTGACAGGCTCAGAGTTTATTACAACAGCAACTGCATCGTCATAGAGGGAAGTGGCTTTGATTTGGTCAGGGGCGCTGACAGGGTGCTTTACAATCTTTACGATATAATGGGGCAGAAAGAAGGGTGACGATGGAGCACTACTATTCAGAAGAGCAGACATCTGAACTGAGGATTAAAAAAATAAGCCAAAATATAAGGGGGATTAAGTTTGATTTTTACACATCATCAGGAGTTTTCTCGAAGGATAAAATTGACACTGGAACTTTGGCCCTCGCAGAAAATATGATCATTGGAAAAAATTCCAAAGTCATGGATGTTGGCTGCGGAATAGGGGTTTTGGGAATAGTGGCCGCAAAATTTTTTAATGCGGATGTTACCATGACTGACCTAAACAAGCGCGCAGTCATGCTTGCAAGGAAAAATGCCGAATTAAACAATGTTAAGGCGGAAATCTACCAGGGAAATTTATATGAAAAAATTAAAGGCAGTGATTTTGATGCCGTTGTTTCAAATCCGCCCAACACGGCAGGAAAAGAATTATGCTTTCAGCTGATTGAAGAATCAAAGAATTATCTTAAGCAAAACGGAAGCCTGCAGATTGTTGCCCGCCACAACAAAGGCGGAAAAACTTTAAGCAAAAAGATGGAAGAAGTTTTTGGAAACGTAAAAGTTATCGCAAAGAAATCCGGCTATTTTGTTTATTTAAGCGTTAAAGATTAAATTTTGTTTTTTCAATATCTTCCACAACCTTTAAAAATACGCTGAATTTCTCGATATTAGATAAAAATGAATGGTAACAATATGATTTCAGAAACCTTTGAAAAAGTAAGAAGCAATAAGCCGCTAGTCCATCATATTACTAACTGGGTCACTATCTATGATTGCGCAAACATGACTAGGGCTTTCGGGGCACTGCCGGTCATGGCTCATGCAAAAGAAGAATCCGGGGATATGGCTGCAATAGCATCTTCTTTGGTTTTGAATATAGGAACTTTGACTCCGGAATTGATTGACTCAATGATAATTGCGGGAAAAAGCGCAAACAAGAAAGGAATTCCTGTTGTTTTGGATGCAGTCGGAGTTGGAGCAACAAAACTTAGGGACAATGAGGCATTAAGATTATTGAAAGAAATCCGGATTGATATAATCAAGGGAAATTCATCCGAAATCGCGAAATTGGCGGGAATGAACGTAACGACAAGAGGCGTCGAATCAACAAAAGTTGATGCAAATCTTGTTGATGTTGCAGGAAATCTGGCAAATAAATACAATTCAACTGTAGTCATTACGGGAAAGCAGGATATCGTCACAGATGGCAAAAAAGTTTACCTTGTAAACAACGGCCATGCCATGATGGGCTCGATGGTAGGAACAGGATGCATGGCAGCCTCAATAATCGGCGTGTTTGCCGGCGTTGAAAAAGATTATGCAAAAGCCGCCGCTCATGGATTGGCATGCTATGGAATTGCAGGCGAACTGGCAGCTGCAAAATCCCATGGGCCAGGAAGCTTTCACGAGCATTTCTATGATGAAGTTTATAACCTGAATTCTGAGAAAATAAATAAAATGGCTAAGGTTGAAGAGAAATAATTTTTTATTTTTAAATTAATATTTTATAATTCCTTAATGCCTTCTTTGGTTACTGCCATCAGCCGTATTCCAAGTCCTGATTTTATCAAAGCAGATAAAATTGCCATATGCTCTTTTCCGTTGCCTGAAACTAAATTCAGCGCGACTTCCAGGTCATTTAGTTTTCCCTTGATTCCCTTCTGTATGTCCACAATCAGCTCAAAAACAGGCTTCTGGAAATCAACGACCACCCAGTCAATCTCTTTGGCGGATTTGAAATTTTTTCTCCCAAGCTCGTTTGTAATGATGATTACATTCGACCAGTCCTGCCCGTTAATCAGCCTTTCAACGTGGCTCTGGCTTTTCTCGCCAGATGATAAGCATGCAACTAAATCCGTCATGGAAATTTAGAAAATATTATTGTATATTAATGTTGTGAAAATTAAAACAATAGATTTAAAAAAAATAGAACTATCTTGCTAATATGAAGTTTGAAATAAGGTCCGCCGCCTTCCCTTTGATTATAGCCACAATAGCAGTTTTTATTCTCCAGTTTGTGCTGGGGAACTGGTTTACTGAGGCATTTCTTTTATCGTCAAAAGATATATACACGAGGCCGTGGATTTTGGTAACTCACATTTTCCTCCATGCCAGCCCGCTGCATTTGTTTTATAACCTGTGGGGGCTGTTTATGTTTGGCCCTCTTCTCGAATCGATAATAGGCGCAAAAAGATTTCTTGCATTTTATCTGTCGGCGGGAGTAATTGCAGGATTCCTGGCGAGCTTTTTCTACTCAGGCTCGTTGGGGGCAAGCGGGGCTTTGATGGGCGTGATAGGGATGTTAATCATTCTTATACCAAATTTAAGGCTGCTGTTCTTTTACGTAGTGCCGACTCCTTTATGGCTGGCAGGAATAATTTACGCTGCCATGGATACTTTCGGAATTTTCTTTCCGTCAGGAGTTGGAAACATAGCCCACCTCATCGGAATGGGCGCTGGCCTGCTGTACGGATTGTACCTGAAAAGCCAAAGCGCAAAATTCACAAAAAGATTTGCCAAAAAGAAAAGCCTGAACGAAGTGGATGTTGATGAGTATTTAAGAAGCGGAAGAATCTAGTCACTTTTTCTTTGGCTTGAGCTCAACCGGATGCATTGCATCGCCAAGCTCTGAAAACGGAAAAGGCCTTGAGTTTGTTGAGAAAGTCATGTAGCGTACAAACCTGTAAGCCTGTGTTGTCCAAAGGTTGCAGAATTCCGCAATCCCTTTGCTCCTCTTGTTTGAAAATATAACATAAATCCAGTGGAATACGGTAATTGCCATTACCAAAGTTTTCCATAAGCTTAGAATTATTCCCGAAACAATCGCCACAACAATTCTCATCCACGCTTCCTTTCTTTCTGACATAACACTGCAATTTAATTTGATATATTTAAATATTTCTATCTAAAATTATACAGAATTTCAGATAGAAATATTGCCATTTCCCTAACATCACTAGGAATATGATTTTTATTCAGTCCCTCTTTGGTAAGCCACTCAAAATTTTTCAGTTCAGCATGGTTAATATTTAGTTCATCCCCATTTATTGCTTTGCAAACGTAAAAGAAGCAGCAGTGGTCATGGTCTCCGACAGAATGCAGATTGACATTGAATGGAATTGCCAAATTCTTTTTCACATTTTCAATCATTCCAAATTTGTTATTATTAAGAATTTCAACATCAAGCCCAACTTCTTCTTTTATCTCTCTCAATAAAGCATCATCCGGAGTTTCATTTTTTTGGATGTGCCCTCCAACCGGAAGCCACATGTCTAACTTCCTATGGTGAATCAGCAGAACTTTATTTTTATCGTAAATATATCCTGCGACAACTAAATCAATTTTCATTGAAATAGGTTAAAGTACACTCATTATAAATTTTTGTATTCATCTTTACACTTATTTATATTCCATATTGAAAACAAACCTAATTTATTCACTAAACCATAAACTATAAATAAGCATTGTTTCATTTCCAATTAATGCACTCAGGAAATTTTAAAATTGTTTCTACAGGATTCCAATATCGAGATTTATCTAAGCCCATTTCATTAACGCGGGGTGTTTATTTTGGCTAGGTACATCGTTGTAGCCGGCGGAGTGATGAGCGGTGTCGGCAAAGGAGTCACAACAGCATCCATCGGAAAAATTCTGCAGGAGCACGGCTACAAAGTAACTTCGGTAAAAATAGACCCTTATCTCAACTTTGATGCTGGCACTCTGAGGCCAACAGAGCATGGAGAGGTATGGGTCACGGATGATGGCGGAGAAATTGACCAGGATTTGGGGACTTATGAAAGATTTCTTAACATAGACATTCCAAAAAGAAATAACATGACCACCGGCCAGGTCTATAAGGCAGTCATTGACCGCGAAAGGCGGGGGGAATACCTTGGCCAGACCGTGCAGTTTATCCCGCACATCATAGAGGAAATAAAGGACAGGATAAAAAAGACAGCAGATTCTTATGATTTTGTCATTGTGGAAGTTGGAGGCACAATCGGCGACTATGAAAATATACCATTTTTATTTGCACTTAAGAGTTTGGAAAGAGATATTGGAAAGCAAAATCTCAGCTATGTTCTTGTGACTTACCTTCCGATTCCAAGCCATATTGAAGAGATGAAAACAAAGCCGACTCAGCAGGCAATCAGGCTATTGAGCGAGCACGGAATTTTTCCTGATTTTATAGTCTGCCGCGCAAAAAGGCCGCTTGACGAGCCCAGGAAAAAGAAAATTGAAATTTATGCAAACATACCCTCCGACCACGTCATCTCAGAGCCGGATATAGACAGTGTTTATCAGATTCCACTTGATTTGGAAAAAGAAAAGCTCGGGGAAAAAATTCTGAAAGAATTTGGCATAAAATCAAAAAAGCAGCCAGACTGGACTGAATGGAAAAAATTGGTTGACAACATCCTAAGCCCAAAAAAATCTGTCAAGATTGCAATTGTCGGAAAATATATTGACATTGGGGATTATACTCTTGCAGATTCTTATCTTTCAATTAACCAATCCCTGCTTCACGCAGGCGCGTCTTTGAATGCCGGTGTTGAAATAACCTGGGTTGACTCAAAAAAGTTTGAAGACAGCAAAAAGAACCTGAATGACCTGAAAAATTATGACGGCATAATTGTTCCCGGCGGCTTCGGCTCATCTGGAGTTGAAGGAAAGATAAGCGCAGCTAATTTTGCAAGGGTCAATAAAATTCCTTATTTGGGATTGTGCTATGGCTTGCAATTAGCTGTAATTGAATTCGCAAGGAACGTTTGCAACCTGAAAGACGCGCACACAACCGAAGTAAACTCAAAAACTCCTCATCCGGTCATTGACGTGCAGCCTGCCCAGAAAGAAATTCTGGAGAAAAGCATGTACGGCGGCACAATGAGGCTAGGGGTTTATGCCGCTCTTTTGAAAGACAAAACCCAGGTTTTGAAACTGTATGAGGAAACCGGAAGGCTTGGAGAAGACGCAAAAAAGCTTCAGGAACTGACAAAAGACAAAGCTCAGGCATTTAGAATAGGTTTATTGGAAAAAGGAAAAAAAGTTGTTCTGGAGAGGCACCGCCACAGGTATGAAGTCAATCCAAAATATGTTGACATTCTCGAAAAAAATGGATTGGCATTTTCCGGCTACTATGAAAGGTTTGACAAGACAAGATTAATGGAGTATACTGAACTGCCCGAAAATGATTTTTTTGTGGGAACACAAAGCCATCCGGAAATGAAGTCAAGATTAGGAAATCCTTCTCCTATATTTTATGGTTTTATTAAAGCCACTTTAAAATTCCAGTCGTCAAAGTAAAACATAATAAGTTGTGCCTTTTTCTTTTATTTGTTTTACAAGACCTAACCTAACCATATCTTTTAATATTTTATAACACCTGTCAAGTCTAAGATTTAACAAATTTCTACAATCTCTATTGTAAATTTTTCCATTATTTTTAATAAATTCTATTATCATTCTTTTTCTGTTTTCAAAACTTATATCTTCATTTTTAAGAGAATAACGACCTCTACTTCCAGCTTTTATTACAAATAATCTTCCATTATTAACCAATTTTGACAAAACTAAATAAGTTCTATCCCTGCTTAAATTTATAATCTTTTGAATTTCAGTAAACTTTACGTATTCTTTTTCCTTTAAATAATTTAAGATTATTTCTGCTTTTTTATTGCCATTTATTCTTGTTTCATTCAATAATTTCGCTCTTTCAGAAACTGTTTTACTATACCTTATTTTCAAATCTTTCTGTTTCCACCATAATCCAGCATAATTTCCATATTTCCTTATTACTTCTTCTATATTTTTAACTAAAATGATAAGTCCTTCTCTGTTTATGTCTAAATGATACACTTTTGTACCCTTTTTAGTTATCTGCGTATAATCTCTGGAAGTCAATGGAAACAGATTGTCCCAAATTTCTTTTATTTTATAGAAAACATTTTTGTTTTGATCTTCAAATATTGTAGGCATCCACCTCTTGCAAGAACCATCATCAACTATAAAAGCCAAAATAGCTTGTATTTGGTGATCTTTAGACAATTTTGATATTAAATCTACAAGTAAAACAGGATTTCTTATCAATTCTTCATGACTTATACCAAAAATTGAAGCAAAATCAATAAATGTTTTCTTAGGAATGATAACTTTATAAGTTCCATATTTGTCACTGACTACTGGACCCCAATATTTGATTTTGAGAAAATCGGCTAAATTCAAGAAATCTTTAACATGTTTATTGTTATATTCAAAGTGTCCATAATGATTACAGCTCCCATCCCCTATTCTGTGAGCTAAAAGTCTTGTATGTAAGGGAGTCCAGCCTATTACTTCCAATCTCTTTTCTATATCTTCGTTAACTTCTATTAGTTCCATTTTCATCAACCTCCAAAGTTTTTTATTTTTACAAAGACTTGGGAGTCTCAAGAAAAAGAGAATCTCAAAAATCAAAGATTTTTGATGATGCTCGAAAATCTGCGATTTTCGACATGTTAAGCGAAACTGCGTAATTGATTTTCGTGTCTTTAGACCGAAAAGCATTATTTGGTAGTTTTGCGTATTCTCTTTTTCAGATTTAGTGGAATTCTCCTTTATATACTTCACCCGAAGATGTCCAGTGCTACTGGAAAATATATGTTTAAGATAGAATTACTTTACTATTAAACCGTATTTGTTTTCTTTTTCTTCTGTTCCATAATAACAATGTATTACCCATTCCCTTATGGCAGACAGAATTAATAATGATATATTTATATTTGTTAAAATATTATTTTTCCAATAAAAACTTAGCGCGAAAATTACTAATGACGAAGCCATAATCAAATGAAGAAAAAGAATTTTCTTCGCCTTCTTTTCAGTCCCAAGCCAAATTAAATCTCCAGCACCAACCATTGTAAATTGGTTCAATCTTTACTAATATCAAACTTTCCAAAACCTTTATTAACCATTCTTTTATCCTTCACTCTATAATTAATTTGGAGTTGTCATGGAAGAAAATAATGAACAGAAGGCCGAAGCGCACCCATCTCATATTGAAACTAAAAAAGAATGGCATAAAACAGAGCATCAAAAGAAAGAAGAGCCGAAGAAGAGCATAAAGCATTCCTTAATGGATTTCTACGATAAAAAATATAAATTATTGTTGATAATCCCTTTCCTCATACTTTTCTTCTCAATCGCGCAAATCGGCTACCAGATTTACAGCACTGGCGATTTCCTAAACAGGGACATTTCATTAAAAGGCGGAGTAACTGTTACTGTTCCCTATGACCAGCCATTTGATATTAAAAGCCTTGAAAAGCAGGTCAAGGAAAATTTCCCAAAAAATGATGTTGTTGTAAGGACGCTAAGGGCATCCGGCTCAGTTGTCGGAGTGATTGCGGAAGCTGATATTGACGGCAACAACAAAGCCCAGGTCCAGAATTTCTTGGATTCTATAGGAAATTCTTTGCAGGTTGATTTAAGCAAAGTGGATTATGGAATAGAAATAATAGGCTCATCTTTGGGTGCAAGCTTCTTTAGGGAATCTTTGATTGCATTGGCAGTTGCGTTTTTATTTATGGGGCTGGTTATATTGATTTATTTCAGGACTGGCATACCCAGCGTTGCAGTGATTGTTGCCGCTTTCTCTGACATGGTCTTTGCGCTTGCAGTTGTTAACATAATGGGGATGAGGGTCGGCACGGCCGGAATTGCTGCGTTTTTGATGTTAATAGGCTACTCAGTTGATACGGACATTCTTCTGACAGTTAGGGTATTAAAGAGAAAAGAAGGAACCGTAATGGACAGAATCTACAGCTCAATCAAGACAGGGATGACTGAAACAATGACTGGGATGGTTGCAATAGTGGTTGCTATGATGGTAACTCAGTCAGAAGTCATAAGGCAGATTATGATAATTCTGTTCTGGGGGCTGGTTGCGGACATTTTCAACACCTGGATACAGAATGTCGGATTGTTAAGGTGGTATGTTGAAAGAAAAGCGAAAAAGGGAATTACAATTTAAAAATAATAATAAAAATTTATAAAAATGAAACAAGAAAAAGGTTGTATGATATGAACTACAAAGCAAAAAAGCTCCTGACAAACTGGCGTGTAATCCTCCTTATATTCTTCTTAGTTGTATCGGTAATCGCAATTCATCCTACTTTAAGCAAAGGGGCTGCAATAAGGAATGTCATAACCAACAGTTCTGCGAGCCTAGCAGGAGTCCCTCAGCCAAAGCCGAATATTCTCCCGGTCAACAGGGAAAGAATTATTGCAATAAACAATGCCCCGGTCAATACGGTGGAGGATTATTACAAATATACCTCAACGCTAACTCCAAACAGGACGATAACTGTAAAAACTAACAAGGCAGTTTACAAATTATTAACTCAGGAAAATTTTGAAACGATAACACTAAATGAAACTGAAGAAAAAACAGTTGAAGAAACAGTTCAAAAAAATATAACAGTAAACGGCACAGTTCAATTAATTGACGAAACTATAACCAAAATAATTACTGTTCCAAAAACAAAGCAAATAAGCAAAGGCGTTCGGGATTTGGGATTCAGAGTTTATGAAGCTCCCACAACAAACATCAGGAAAGGGCTGGACCTGCAGGGCGGGACAAGAGTTCTCCTCCAGCCGGAAGCAAAGCTCAACCCAGCTGATTTGAGCACTCTGATTGATAACATGAAAACGAGGCTTAATGTTTATGGGTTAAGCGACATAGTGGTTCGGGATGCCGGAGACTTGAGCGGGAACCAATATATTGTTGTTGAGATTGCAGGGGCAACGGAAGAGGAGATAAAAGACTTGCTTGCAAGGCAGGGGAAGTTTGAGTCAAGGATAGGCAACCAAACAGTTTTTAGAGGTGGCCAGGATATAACTTATGTTGGCAGAAGCGCGCAGGACGCCAGAATTGAAGAATGCAACCCCACGAGCGGGAGCCAGTGGGCATGCAGGTTTAGTTTTGTAATTTCATTAACTCAGGCAGCAGCGCAAAGGCAGGCAGACGCGACAGCAGGCCTAAGCCCGGTGACTGATTCTACAGGCGCAAGGGAATGTTATTTGAGCGAGAAAATCCAGCTTTATCTTGATGACAAGATGGTGGACGAGCTTAGCATCGCATGTGATTTGAAAGGCCAGGCGCAGACTCAGATTGCAATATCAGGCTCTGGAGTGGGTGTTAATCAGGTGGATGCAATTACAAACACGCAGGCTAACATGAAGCGCCTTCAGACCATTTTGATAACGGGCTCACTGCCGGTAAAATTAACCATTGTAAAAACAGATGCAGTCTCTCCTGTTCTTGGGGAGCAGTTCATCAACAACGCGATTTTAATGTCAGCGCTCGCAATTTTGTCAGTTGCAGTTGTGCTTGGACTAAGGTATTGGAAGCTGATTATTGCAGTCCCTATCTTCATAACAATGCTCTCAGAAGTTTTGATTTTGCTTGGAGTCGCGGCTTTTATCGGCTGGAACATGGACCTGGCGGCGATTGCGGGAATTCTCGTGGCAATTGGAACGGGAGTTGACGACCAGATTGTCATAACCGACGAGACTTTGAAAGGGGAAACATCAAACGTCTACAACTGGAAAGAAAAAGTCAAGAGGGCTTTCATTATCATCATGCTGGCCTACGCAACGGTAGTAGTCGCAATGATTCCATTGATATTCGCAGGCGCAGGCTTGTTGAAGGGATTTGCAATAACGACAATCATAGGAGTCACAATCGGAGTTTTCGTCACAAGGCCAGCTTATTCTGCGTTCGTTGAAGTGATGCTGAAGTGAAACAATAACTATCAAAAATCATAAATCTTTGGAGTTCCCAAAAAGCACATCTTTTCGATAACTATAAAAACTAACAATTTTTCTGATTTTAAAATGGCAACTAAACTTTGGGCGGCATTGCTGGTTTTATTCACGACTTTATTGACGTCTTCAGCCCAGCTCCTTTACAAATATTCGGTCGGCACCCTTCAATTTAACATTATCAGCATCGTCACAAACAAATTCCTGATTGGCGGCATGATTCTGTATGCGATTGGAGGAATTTTGATGATAGTCTCTTTTAGAGGCGGAGAGCTTTCTGTTTTGTATCCAATAATCGCGACAAGCTATATCTGGGTCAGCTTTCTGTCCATGTGGTTTTTGCACGAGGGAATGGATGTTTTGAAGTGGATGGGGATAGCTTCAATAATTGCAGGGATTGTTTTCATAGGCTTTGGAAGCAAGGATTCTGTGCCGGAGGCTGTTTAGAATGGCAACTCAGTTATGGGCGATAGGGCTTGTAGTTCTTGCCACAGTTATAGGCGCTTTTGGCCCTATCCTTCTGAAAAAAGCGTCTGCAAAAAAATTATCAAACATAAAATCATTGATGGCTAATTACCCTCTTTTTGGGGGCGTTGCATTGTACGGCATAAGCACGATTCTGTTTATTCCGGCATTGAAAGGGGGAGAATTATCTGTCCTGTACCCATTTGTTGCGCTGGTCTACATTTGGGTAAGCCTTCTAAGTGTTAAATTCTTAGGCGAGAAAATGAACAAATACAAGTGGATTGGGATTTTTTTGATAATTCTCGGTGTAAGCTTTATAGGGTTAGGGAGTAATTAGAAACATTTTTATATATTCTTTATACTGAAATCAGAATGCGAAAAACTATTGTCTTGTCATTAGGCGGGTCCTTGATTTGCCCTGATGACTATGATTTTGATTTCCTTAAAAAATTCAAAAAGCTTGCAGAAAGCTATATTAAAAAAAATTATAAATTCATTGTTATTTGCGGCGGAGGGAAGCTCGCAAGAAATTTTCAGGAGATTGCTTCCAAATCGTCAAAACTTGACAACGAGGAGCTGGACTGGCTCGGAATCTATGCAACAAGAATCAATGCCCACATTGTAAAGTCAATATTTGGCAAATGCGCGGAAGAATCTGTTGTTTCAGACCCAACCAAAAAATCAAATTTTAAAAGAAATGTTTTAATTGCCTCGGGCTGGAAGCCGGGATGGAGCACAGATTACGACGCCATTCTTCTTGCGAAAAATTTTGGAGTGAAAGAAGTAATCAACATGAGCAATGT
>Ga0209212_1001992_pt1 | contig 30722 bp, 25 predicted proteins | sample RifGroC2_FD_183996 | JGI IMG/M metagenome (GOLD analysis project Ga0209212, IMG submission 183996) | Groundwater microbial communities from Rifle, Colorado, USA - Groundwater C2 (SPAdes) (version 2) | ecosystem: Environmental > Aquatic > Deep subsurface > Groundwater | place: Rifle, Colorado...
TTGTATCTCTGTCCGTCTCATCCGCCACCTCCAACGGTGACTCTAACAAACCGGACAGATTACGTGCTATAAACCGGACATATCACGTGCTCCTGACAGGAAATCCCTTCAATATCCTTACCATTCGAAATTGCTTCGCTATTTAGATGGATTCGGTTCGCTTTCATTTCCGGCGATTTGCCGCTCCTTTGTATCGGGGCTTGTTTTTTTGGAAAGGATGGGGTAGAGCAATGCGCATGAAAATACTTGTTACCGGCGGCGCCGGATATATCGGCAGCCACATCGTAAAAACCCTCGGTGATGCGGGTCATGACCTTGTCATTCTCGATAACCTCTCCACCGGCCACGAAGGGGCGATCCTCGCCGGTCGTCTCATCCGCGGAGACCTGGCCGATCGGTCGTTCATCGCGAAGACGCTCAAAGCCTTTCGGCCGGAAGCGGTCATGCACTTTGCCGCCTCGATCCAGGTGGAGGAGTCGGTCCGTGAGCCCCTCGCCTATTACCGGAACAACGTGATCAACACCCTGAACCTCCTCGATGCGATGCGTCAGAGCGGCGTCCGGCGCCTCATTTACTCCTCGACCGCCGCCGTCTACGGCATCCCGGCAAAGAACCCCGTCGACGAGGAGACGCCGCTTGCGCCGATCAACCCTTATGGCGCCTCAAAGGCGATGATCGAGCGGGTCCTCGCCGATCTCTCGGCCGTGACGGACTTCCGCTACGCGGCGCTCCGATACTTCAACGTCGCCGGAGCGGATCCGCAAGGCAGAATCGGCCAATCCTACCGGGAAGCCACGCATCTGATCACCCGGGCGCTGAAGACCGCCAAGGGGGAATATCCCGAGCTCGCCGTCTTCGGAACCGACTACCCGACGCCCGACGGCACCTGCATTCGTGACTACATCCACGTGGACGACCTTGCCGCCGCGCATCTGCTGGCCCTGAACCTGCTGAACGAAACCGGCAAAACGGCAATCATGAACTGCGGTTACGGCCACGGCTATTCCGTCCGCGAGGTGGTCGACATCGCAAGAAAGGTCACCGGGGTCGCATTCCCCGTGGAGGAGACCGGCCGGCGCGCCGGAGACCCTCCCGCGCTCGTAGCCGACAGCAGCCTTCTGCGCCGCCTCACCGGCTGGCAACCGCGCCACGACGATCTTGAATTCATCATCCGCACCGCCTGGTCGTGGGAGCGGAAGCTGAAATGAACATTCCTTTCCCCCTTTCGTTCTCCTTCGCCAGAGGAGAAAAGGGGAGAGGGGAAAAAAAAGGATCACGACTAATGGATTTTATCGATCTTGCCTCCCAACAGCGGCGCATCGCGGATAAATTGAATGCCAGAATCGCTTCTGTCCTCGCCCACGGCCAGTACGTCAACGGGCCGGAGGTCCGGGAGCTGGAAGCGCTTCTCGCCGGCTACGTCGGTGTAAAGCACGCCGTCGGCTGCGCCTCGGGCACGGACGCCCTTCTCATGGCGCTTATGGCCCTCGATATCGGTCCGGGGGACGCCGTCTTCACAACGCCTTTTACTTTCACCGCAACGGCCGAGGTGATCAGCCTGATCGGCGCGACGCCGGCCTTCGTGGACATCGACCCGCTCACCTTCAATATTGACCCGAAAAGACTGGAACAGGCGATCGTCGGCATGAAGGAAAATCGTTCCCGGCGCCCGTTGCCCCGCACCGTCAGGACCGTCAGCCCAGGCGAGGCGGCCATCCAGGCGGCCTTTTCCGACCGGCGCATGATTGACCGCAGGACCCAGGACCGCAGAGAAACGGCAGGGAGGACCCTCCGCCCCCGCGCCGTCATCCCCGTCGACCTCTTCGGCCTCACCGCGGACTACGACGCGATCGAAGCCGTCGCCGCCCGTCACGGCCTTGCGATCATCGAGGATGCCGCCCAATCCTTCGGCGGCGACTACAAAGGCAAAAAAGCCGGCGCCTTCGGGGAGATCGCCTGCACTTCCTTCTTCCCCGCCAAGCCCCTGGGCTGTTTTGGCGACGGAGGGATGTGCTTCACGAACGACGATCGTCTCGACGAGATCCTCCGCTCCATCCGGGTACACGGCCAGGGCGAAGACAAGTACGAGAACGTCCGGATCGGGATCAACGGCCGTCTCGACACCCTTCAGGCCGCTATTCTGCTCGCAAAATTCTCGATTTTCCAGGAGGAGCTCGATTTGCGTCAGGAAGTCGCCCATCGATACGGCGAATGTCTTGCCGGCGCCATCGCCACCCCCGTTATTCCCGACGGTTGCAAAAGCGCCTGGGCGCAATATTCGCTCCTCGCCCGCGACTCCGCACAGCGGGCCGCCATCATGGCAAAGCTGAAAGAGGAGGGCGTTCCCACGGCGGTCTACTACCCGAAACCGCTCCATCTCCAGAGAGCTTTCGCCGATGTCGGCTATTGCAAGGGCGATTTTCCCGTCGCCGAGGACTGTGCGGGGCGGATCTTTAGCATCCCCATGCACCCTTACCTCGCCGAAAGCGACCAGCGCAGGATCGCCGAAATCCTGAGAGGAGAAGCCGGAAAATAGCGACCTGCGCCCGACAGGGGCGCTATATGGCGTTAATGTGTGTTGTCTATTCTAATCGAATAAACTTGAGGAGAAAGCAGATATGCAAGGACCAAAGAGACTGAGGTACTGTGTGAACAACGAGTGGCGGGAGTCGCAGACGACGAAGCCGTACATGCCCGTGACGGATTCGAGCACGGGTGCGGTCATCGCGGAGGCGCCCTGCTGTACCGTGGATGAAGTGAACAGCGCGGTTGCGGCCGCAAAGGCCGCCTTCCCGGGCTGGTCGACGACGCCGGTCCAGAACCGGACAGCCGTCATGTTCCGGTTCCGGGCGCTGCTCGACTCCCATCTGGAAGAACTGGCCCTGTCAGTTTCGACGGAGCTCGGCAAGAACGTCGAAGAGGCCCGCGGGGACATCATCAAGGCGATGGAGGTCGTGGAGATGGCCTGCGGGGCGCCCATCCTGATGCAGGGAGACTCGCTGATGAACGTCTCGACGGGACACGACACGGTCATGTACCGGGAGCCCATCGGCGTCTTTGCCGGGATCGTCCCGTTCAACTTTCCCGCGATGATTCCCTTCGGCTGGATGATCCCGTTGTGCATCACGCTGGGCAACACCTTCGTCCTGAAGTCGGCGAGCCTGACGCCGATGACCTCGATGAGGGTCCTGGAGCTGCTGATCGAGGCGGGGCTGCCCAAGGGCGTCGTCAACCTGGTGACCTGCAGCCGCGTAAAAGCGGAGCTGCTGCTGAAGCACCCGGATGTCCGGGGCATCTCCTACGTGGGGTCCACCTCGGTCGGCCTCCACATCTATTCCACGGCGGCGGCGCACGGGAAGCGCGTCCAGGCGCTCTGCGAGGCAAAAAATCACGGTTTGGTCCTGCGGGATGCCGCTCTGGAGCGATCCGCCCTGGGGATCATCAACTCGACCTTCGGCTGCGCGGGGATGCGCTGCATGGCCCTGCCGGCGCTCTGCGTCGAGGAGGCCTGCGCCGATGAATTCCTCTCCTATCTAGTCAAATATGCCAAAGCGAGAAAGATCGGCTGCGCCTACGATCCGGCGACGGAACTGGGTCCCGTCGTGTCGGCCGAACACAAAGAGTCCGTGATCAACTGGATCAACAAGGGGGTCGAAGAAGGGGCCGAATTGATCCTTGACGGCCGCAATGTCGTGGTGCCGGGCTTCGAGAACGGTCATTTTGTAGGTCCCACGATCTTCGATCACGTGAAACCCGGAATGACGGTCGGCGACTGCGAGATCTTCGGCCCGGTCACCAGCATCAAACGGGTGAAGGGTTTCGAGGAGGGTCTGGCGATCATGAACGCCAGCCGGTTCGCCAACGGCTCGTGCATCTTCACGCAGAACGGCTACTATGCCCGGGAGTTCGTACACCGAACCCACGGGGGCATGGTGGGGGTCAACGTGGGCATACCCGTACCCGTCTCTTACTTCCCATTCGCCGGTCACAAGGATTCCTTCTTCGGGGATCTGCACGTGATGGGCCGGGACGGCGTGGCCTTCTATACGGAGGCGAAGTGTGTGACGTCCCGCTGGTTTGGCGAAGAGGAGAAGAAAGAGACGAAGATCGGCACCTGGGAAGGAACGATCACCCGGAAGTAAGTGCTGAGTTTTATAATATTGACTCCGCCAAAGCGGGTCTTAACGAGGGAGGGCTGAAATGATTGAACAGTTTTTGAGTAGGGCGGATGCAAGAAAATATTCCATATCGCAGCACGAACTCGAGCGAAGGTGGAAGGCCTTGCGCGAGCGGATGGCCGCAAAGAAGATCGACTTCCTGGTGGTCCAGAGCCAGAACCGGGGCGTTGGGGGGTACTTCCGTTGGTTCACCGATCTGCCGGGTGGAAATTACCCCAACGCCGCGGTTTTCCCCCTGGATGGAGAGATGACGATCATCGCGCACGGTCCGGCGTCGCCCGCGCCACCGGCGAACCCCCCGAACTGGGCCTTGAGAGGCGGGAGGGAGAAGCTCAACACGCCGGCCTTCCCGAACGTGTGGTGGGAAGATGCCTGGGATGCGGAAAAGGCGGTGGAAGTCATGATGCGCAAGAAGCCGAAAACCATAGGTTTCGTGGGCCTGGGAAACATGTCCGCGGCGCTCTATGAAAACGTGAAGAAGGGGCTGCCGAAGGTCAATGTCGTCAACGCCACCGATCTGGTCGATGAAGTCAGGATGGTCAAGAGCGAAGAAGAGCTCTCGCTTCACCGGGAAGCGGCCTACATGCACGAGATGAGCTACGAGATCGCAAGGGAGGCGATCGAACCGGGAAGGACCATCGAGGAGGTCATCCTGGACATCCGGATCGCGCAGATGGAGGCGGGAAGCGAGGAGCAACAGGTGGCGATCACATTCGGCCAGCCGGGCGAAGCCCACCACCTGGCGCAGATGAGCTGGGGCAACACCACCATCCGGCGGAAACTTCGGGAAGGCGATATCGTCAACCTTTTGGTGGAATCGAGCATGGCGGGGGGCTACTGGTACGATATGCGGCGATTCTTCTCTATCGGTCCCGTTCCCGCGGCATACCAGGAAGCCTGGAAGATCGTCAGGGAGGCGCGGGCCATCATGGCGGAAAACTGCAAGCCCGGCCTGCTTCCGGGTGTCGCCGCCAAGACCTGCGACAAATTCCTGAAGAGCAAGGGGTGCCCGCCGGAGAACCGCGTGGCGGGACACGGCCAGGGGCTGGATCTGGTTGAGAGACCCGTGTTTTTGAAGGATGAGGTCTGCAAGCTCGAGGTGGGAATGATCGTTTGCCTCCATCCGACAGCCAGGACGAAGCACGCCGCGGTATGCCTCTCGGATACCTATGTTGTGTCCGAGTCCGGGGCGGTCCCTCTGTACAAGAACCTTTTTGACCGGGACGAAATCGCCGTGGTGGGTTGATGGAGGTGAAAGGAGGAGTTTTAGAAAGTGATGAAAGCAAGAAGGGTGGTGACCGGTCACAACAACGACGGGCGAAGTGTAGTCAAATGGGATTCCGAGCTGGAAAGCAAGCCGGGCAGGGAACGGTTTGAAAAATGTGAATTATGGGCGACAGACAGCCTGCCGGCGCACCTGACCGAAGACGATCCGACCGCCTGGGACGTCGGAACAAGCCTGGCGAACGGATCCATTTTCCGCCTCTGTCGGTATGAACCGGGGGTGGCGGAGCGATGGCATCGAACCGACTCGCTTGATTACGGCATTGTCATTTCCGGAGAGATGTGGATGCAGCTCGATGAGGAAGAGGTTCACCTGAAAGCCGGCGACATCGTTATCCAGAGGGGAACCATCCATAACTGGGTCAACCGGGGGACCGAGCCGTGTGTGATGGCCTTTATTCTGATCGCAACCGAAGGGGGCGCATCGACGGGTTGGTAATTGGTAAGAGGAGAAAGAGATTGAAAATAGCGGATGTTGCATCATTTCCGGTCAGTTACACGCTGCACAGACCCTTTGCAAACAGCGCCGAGAAACATTCGAGCCGATCCACCACCCTGGTCAAAATCACCACGGATGAAGGGGTCACCGGGTGGGGTGAGGCGTATGGTCCCTCCTTGGGTATCAGCCGATTCATCCAGACCTATCTCAAACCGAGATTGATCGGCCAGGACCCGCTCCCTCTCGAGTATCTCTGGTTCAAGCTGCAGACCCACAAAGGGGTTCCTAAGGGGGCCATGGGCGGCATCGACCTGGCATTGTGGGACCTCAAAGCCCGAGCGCTGAATGTGCCGGTCTATGAATTGTTGGGCGGCAGGAATACCTCGGTGATTACACCTTACGCGACCGGCTTCTTTTTTAACGAGGATGACCCCGATGCAACAACCTATCTGGAGGAAGAGGTAGCGGAGGTACAGAGCCGAAAATTCCGCGCCCTGAAAATGAAAATCGGATTCGGCAAGGACCGGGATATAAAGCGAATGGAGCGGGTTCGCGAACTTGTATCCGATCAGATCGATATGATGGTGGATGCCAATCAGGCCTATGATTTCATGACCTGCATGGAACTCGTTCCTTGTTTGACGGATCTGAAGGTCCGGTGGCTGGAGGAACCGATGCCCTGGCAGAGCTTCGATGGGTATAAAGAGCTTCGTAAAAAGGTCTCTTTTGCCATCGCCGGCGGCGAGGCAGAGACCGATTATCGGGGATTTATCGAGGCGATCCGGGAGCATGTCGTTGACGTCATTCAACCCGATCTGGCAGCCTCAGGGGGACTTACGAATTCCCGTCGCGTGGCTGTCCTGGCCGAAGCCTTTCAGGTCGATTTCCAGCCCCACGTGTTCGGGACCATCCTGGCGCTGCCGGCCGCCGTGCAGCTGATGGCATCGGTAACCAACAACCAACCCTGGATGCTCTTTCCGCGTCCGGTTATGTTGGAATGGGACACGACCCCGAATCCGATGGCGACGGACCTGCTGAAAAATCCCCTGCGACTGATCGATGGGCTGCTCCAGGTCCCCGAGGGGATCGGCATCGGGGTAGAGGTCAACGAGGAAGCGATAAAGAATTATCTGATGGAGTAACTGTCGGCCAAAGTATCCTCCTACTTTCTGATTCTTCTTAACTCCATCACCAGAGGGTTCAGGGGGTCAGGGCAGGCCACATGGGCCTTATCCTTATCTTCTTCCCACGGTAGCTCCCCGCCGAAACGGAGAACCCGCCAGTTCGGGAAAGCGGCATAAAATGCAGAGGGGCAAAGCGCCTTGCCGTTGCCTGTGTATCCCAGGACAAAGTCTTTACTTAAATCAAACTCCTCGCCCACCTTGTGACCTGCCGCACAGGACCCCGTTACAGACGTAATCTTTAAGATCACCTTCATTGGATCGGCCATGGCGTTTCCTTCCTTTACCTTTTTTTTTGCTTCAAATGGATTGGTTCCTTCCGAATTTCAACCAGTAACGATTGTAGCTTTGCATATCTTTCAAAATCAGTCAATGACCACCTTCAGGAAAGATGCTCGTCCCCTCAGAACCGGAAAATCAGATGTCCTACGCTTGCATCTGCTAGGGTATACTATTAGTAGTGTAAATATTTCTTGCAATATACCATATATTGTGGTAAAAGCGGCCAGAAAAAAAGCCCCAATTTATGAGATCGGGGCCATACCGGGTAAAAATCACCCGTGCAGTAGTTTTGGAAGATGCCTGAAACTTAGCATACGGGAAAACCCTGTGTCAAGCAGAAGCGTCTTTCCTCGGGAGATTTTTAAATCTGTCCGGGGAAGGGCAGGTGATAGAATGCCTACAAAGCCTGTAAAAAGCGCGAAAGCGGGCTCGACTGTGAAGAAGGTAGCGGCTAAAAAAGTGGCGGCTAAAAAGCCGGCGACAAAGGTAAAGGCCAAGACCAAGAAGAAGTGACACTTTTGCAGGGGCTCTGTCCATTACGGGCAGGGCCTCTTTTTTTATTCGGGCTGTCCCGATCCAATTCTTGGAAGGTCGTACATCGTTGCGCGTTCGCGCCTCGGTCTCCCCGGTTTGAATGAGCGTTTGTCTTCAGCAAACATCAGGGTTCGTGCGATTCCACCGCCGGATTTGGAATGCGATAATCGGAACAGCCTTCTTCTTCATCCCACGAGAAATCCTTACACCCCAGTGCGAGAAACCGCTCGTGAATCATCCGGTCGTAATAAGCCCGGATGGATCTCACGTGTCGATGTATCTCCGTGTTTCTTTTCTGCTGTGCGGTGTTTCCGATATGCTTCAGGCAGCACAGTTTGGGGACCCTGACTATGCGGGTCTTGAGAAAAGTCCTGACCATGATCTCATAGTCGTCCGCGAACAGAAGGGGCGACGGATTTTTTCTCCGGTCCTGTAGGCGGCGGTAAAAACCGTCACAAGGGGTTCCCCGTCCGCTTTTCCATCGCCGAACAGGTTCGTCAAGTAGAGGTTGTAAGCAGATAGTCCAAGCCGGTCGAGAGCCGGCAAGGTATCGTATCTGACAAAGGCCCCTTTTAACTCAGCGGAACAGCGGCACCGTCGCTCTATCCATAACACTGCATGCCGCGGGTACCGCATTTCGTGCACTTGACCGCAAATTCATCATCGGTTGAGAAGGTGTGGGGATACACCATCCCAAAACTGCAGATGAAAACGGTGATTTGCCAGGTGCGGAGCGCAATCTGCAAAGGCCGCGTATACGCCGATACATGCGGCATCTCCTCCTTGCATTTGGGATAATGGCGACTATAGGTCTTGACATCAGTCATGATAACCTCCGCTGTACCACGCCACGGCAGGTATTCTTCAGATTGGAAACCCTGTACTTCACGACGGATGTACACAACCAGTTCACTTTCAGTGACAGGTTAGGCTGTGATGACTCAGTCGTCGGGTGATAAAACTTTGAGGAGTAAGTCTTAAGAATCCGAACCAGGAGTGGTCAAGAGTGATCGGAGGGAGGGGCTCTGAAACGGTAAGACAGGAAATGTAAAAATGAGATTTTTACAGATGACTTCTTCTGAGCAGAGCACAACGTGATGATAGGCTCCGGTAATACCGTCACAAGACTTATGATGCCGTTCGAAATGTTGCTGTCCAGACTGTTGTGAGGGGAGGCGATGAAGCAGAGCTCTTCACGAAGATCGACAACGTCCGTTGCGAAAGCAGCTAAAGTGATAAAAAAGACGGCAAATAATAAGGCCCGCCTTTTATGTAGTGAAGCCGAAGCCGTCATCGGTGATTCCCTTCCCTCGTTCGATGACAGAATAGCATTATAAATAGCCTTGTCAAGGGTAATGATGGATCAGGGGTATTGTATTCGGTTTGATGGCCTATACCTTAAAGCCCTCTAAAACCTCACCATTCACTACGTTTTTCGGGATGCCGCCCCGCAGGGCCTTGATCACCTCTGCGGCAACGGCCAGGTGCCCTCTCACGCGGGATTCCCGCGTCACGCCGCCCACGTGGGGCGCGACGACCACATTTTTGAAACGGAAGAGCTCGCTCTTCGGGTCCGGGGGTTCGTCTTCGTATACATCGGTCGCATAACCCCCGATTCTCCTTTCCCTCAATGCCCGAATCAGGGACCCTTCATTCACCACTTTACCGCGAGACTGGTTGATCAAAAAGGCCGTCCGCTTCATGGCTTCGAACTGAGGTCTATCGAAAAGGTTCGTTGTCTCGGCGGTCAGCGGCGCGTGCAGGCTGATGCTGTCGGACTCCCTGATCAGGGTCTCAAAGGGGGTATACTCTACCCCAATCGATCTTTCCAAATCGGGGGCTCTGTTTCGCTTGAAGTACAGAACGCGCATCCCGAACGCCTTGCACCGCACGGCGACCCGGCCTCCGATCTTCCCCAGGCCGACGATCCCGTGAGTCTTGGAGCTTAGCTCGACGTTATCCCGGATCATTTCGCTTCTATCCTCCCACCGGCCCTCCTTGACCACCCTGTCGCAGCGGGGGATATTCTTGGCCAGTCCCAGGAGCAGCGCCATCGTGAATTCGGCCACGGAATCCGCTGTCAACCCCGGGTTGTTTGTGACAAACACACCCTGTTCCGTCGCCGCCTGCAGGTCGATGTTATCGACCCCCAACCCCAACCGGGCAATGTGTTTCAAACCGCTCGCCGACTCGATCAGACTCCGGTCGAGTTTAGGCTTTGCTCCCATCAGGATGGCGTTTGCGTCGCTTATTTCGGCCCGCAGCGTCGCCTCCGAGTTGTCGGGGAGAACGGTGACCCGGGCTGCCCCTCTGAGCAGGGCGAGGGCTTCCTCCACCATCTCTATTCCATGTGGTATGACGATCTTCATATGACTGCAATTTCACTGTCGTCGAACAGGTTTTTATAAAGGGGCACGGCGCCGGTCTCGGCAATGACATAGGTGTCCGAGATGCATACCGCGGCATGCTTGGTCTTTGCCGTTGGGTGCAGACAGACGATCATCCCCGGCTCAAGCTTGCAGACCTCCTCGCGCCGGTACACCGGCCGTTCGACGAGATCCAGCCCCTGGCCGTGTGCGGCAACCCGCGCCTCCGCAGGACAGCCCTTGCTCTTTAGAAATTTGTCGCACGCATCCAGCGCGACCTTCGGCAGGAGGCCGGGCTTGGACTTCTCGGCCATGATGGCCCGCGCTTCCATGACGATCGCATGGGCCTCCTGATACGCCTTGGGCACAGGACCGATACTGAGGTATCTCCGCAGATCGTACCAGTACCCTCCCGCCATGCTCGATTCCACAAGCATGTTGCAGACGTCGCCCTCCTTGAACTTCCGCCTGATCGACGTATTGCCCCAGCTGTGCTGGGACCAGTGCATGGCCCCCGGAGGGCCGAACTGGATTGAGATCTGCTGCTCTTCGCTGCCTGCCGCCATCTGTGCCAAGCGGATCTCTATCAAGACCTCGCCCACGGTTCTGCCCGGCCGGATCGCCTCTTTTGCGACCTCATAGGTCATCTCGTGCATATAGGCCGCTTCCCGATGGAGGCTGAGCTCCTCTTCGCTCTTGACCATCCGCACTTCATCCACGAGGTCGGTGGCGTTGATGAAGTTGACCCCTTTGAGTCCCTTCCTCACGTTATCCGCGAAGGCCACAGACATGTTCCCCATACCCACGAAACCGACTGTTTTCGGCTTCGTCCGCTTCATCACCTCGGCGGCCTTCTCGGCATCCCAGGCATCTTCCCACCACACGTTGGGGAAGGCCGGCGTGTTGATCTTCTTTATCACTCCCCTAAGCGCCCAGTCAGGCGGATTGGCCGCCGGTGCAGGCGCCCCGGGACCGTGGTAGATGATAGTCATATCCTCGTTCAGCGGGAAAATCCCGGTGGCGGGGTAATTTGCTCCCGGAATATCGGTGAACCACCGGAAATATCCACCGACGTAACGCTGCTGACTCTGGACCAGCAGGTAATCGACCCTTTTTCCCGCCATCCTCTCACGGAGAGCCTTCCACCTTCGGTCAAGCTCGTTTTGCGATATCGAAACCCTGCGCGCATCCCCTCGCTTTAAAAACGCTTCAATCATTTCAATCCTCCATTGTTTTTTATCCGAATCGACAATAAAAACCCCGCTCTTTTATAAGCAACGGGGTATTGGTCAGCCGGCCCCTATTCTTCTGCTGCACTGCCATACGGTCGGCAGTTGCTTACCGCCACTCGGCATCGGTCGGGTGAAAATTCGTCGTCGCATGCCGCACGATCTCCCCGTCAAGGCCCTTCTCCAGGAACTTTGCCCATTTGGCGAAGTGCGGCATCTCCCGGTGGGCGAGCTGTGCGGCCTTGTCCTTGTATACCTCGTATAAATAGAACTTCAGCGGGTCATCGTTATCGCGCAGTACATCGAAGCGCAGGCATCCGGGCTCGTCGCCCTCCGAGTGCACTGCATCGTACTTGATGACCTCCAGAAACTCGTCGAGCGCCGACGGCTTGACATGTACTTCGATAAGCATGCATATCATGGCATATTCTCCTTTTATTTATTTCCTACTCACACCAATGGGTAAACGCATCCGGCTTTTGCTTGATACCGGTGTATGTATTCAATACGGCATTCTCGTTCGGGTAGCCCAGGGCAATGCAGATCACCAGCTTTTTACTCTCCGCTATGCCGAGGAATTTCTTTATCTCCGGTGCGTAATTGGTCACCGATGCCTGCAGGCAGCTCTCCACACCCAGCGAGTGCGCCGCCAGAATCAGGTTCTCGGCAAACAGCCCCATGTCAAAGATCGACCACTCTCCCAGCGACCCGTCCATAAAGAGAAAGACGGCACACGGCGCTCCATAGAATTCAAAATTCATCAGACGTAATTTTTCTCTTCCCTCGACATCATCCCGCGCAAGACCCAGCGTACTCAGCCTTCGGGCGCCGTGCTCCCGGGCACGTTCATCGATTGCCGCCGGCCAGCCCTTGGGTATGGGGAGATCGGCACAGGTCGGCGCCTTTGCCGTTGCCAGAGTCAGCAGTTTCTCCGCCAATTCGTTCCTCTTTTGACCGCTGACGACCACGACCTCCCAGGGCTGCGTGTTTGTGTAGGAAGGGCTTTTGCTCGCAGCCTGCAGCAGCTTCTTCATGACATCGCCGGGTATGGGATCGGGTCTGAAAGAGCGGGTGCTTCTGCGCGTTTCGATCGCTTCAAGGGTTTCCATCGGTATCTCCTTTTGTCATTTTGGTATGTGTTTTCATCTTGCACACTTTTCAACATTCGTCAATTAGCGAGTTCCAGCCATCAAAAAAGATGCTCCCCTTTTTCGAGAAAGCGCCTAAACCCCTCACTGTCGCCGGCTGCGGCTGCAATACGGGCGAGCCCCTTCTTGAGCTCTTCCGTCCCGGTGGCGATGGAAAGCCTCAGATAATGGAAGGGCTCGGCGCCGATCCGGCCGAATGATTTCCGGTCCATCGTCGCCACCCCGTGGACAAACAGGAGAAACATCTGGAGGAGCGTCGAAGGGCTGGTCTTGCCGCGGATGTTTTCGGGAAGGCTCGCGAAGGCATCGAAGATTTTCAGGTTGATGCAGACCTCCTCCACATTCGGAAAGACATAGAACGTCCCTTTCGGCTTCAGGCAGCGGATCCCCGGGATGGCATTAAGACCGTCAACGACCAGGTCCCGGCGCATCTGGAAGGTGTCCGCCATTTTTTTGATCTCCACGAGACCTTCCGGAGATTCCAGCCCCAGTCGGACCCCCTCCTGGTTGTATGGGGCAGTGCACGAAAAGTAGTTGATGTTCAGGTTTTTGAAGACCTCCGCCTCTTCCCGCGTGGGAAACAGGGCCCAGCCGATCCGACCGCCCGTCCAGGAAAAGCTCTTGGAGGCGCCGCTCACCAGGATTGCGTTCTTCTCCATCCCCGGACAGGAGAGGATGCTATGGTGGCGATGCGCATCGAAGAGGATGTGTTCATAGATCTCGTCGGAATAGATGCGGACATCCTCACGGCACCGCGCGCGGATCACCCGGGCAATCCCCTCAAGCTGCTCCAGGGAGGCGACCCCGCCCGTCGGATTGGCGGGAAAGTTGAGGAAGACCAGCTTGGTTTTTTCCGTAAGAACGGGTGCCAGCTCCTCTCCCGAGAGGGAAAAGTCGTTCTCCTCTTTCAGATGGATGGGGACCGCCGTCGCGCCCACATAGGGGATGAAGGATTCATAGATGGGAAAGCCGGGACTCGGATAGACCACCTCGTCCCCCGGACCGCAGTAAGTCTGCTGGCAAAAGCCGATAGGGGGCTTGCCCCCCGGAAAGACCACGATGCGCTCCGCCTCCGCCTCGATCCCCCGCGTTTCGGCGAGCTGTCCGGCAATGGCCATCCGGAGCGAAAGGATCCCCTGGGGATCGCAATAGTGCGTGTTGTCGCGGTCGATCTGGCGTTTCACCTCCTCCTTGATGAAGGCGGGGACCGGGAAATCGGGCTCACCCAGATTGCACTTGATCACCTCTTTTCCCTGCTCCTCGAGCGAGCGAATATACGGCCCCATCCTGAACGCGTTCTCGCTTCCGATCAGTCCTGCCCTGTCCGCATACAAACCCATAAATAACTCCCTTGTTTATACGTAATATGGCGAAGGTCCTGCGGTTTCGCGTCCCCAAACGGGATGCGACCCGGTCCTCCCGGGCAAGTTATAAACGATCTTGAAAAAGAAGTAAACCTCTCCCTATCAGTTAGATTCGTTTTTTCCATCGATCATTTACGTACTGACGGGCGCGCAATTGACCGGCCAGGTTGTATTCCCATTCGGTCAAGGGAAGGCTTTGCAGGGTCAAGTTGAACTGCCGGCGAAAGCCCTCGGCCATGGCCGGCGCAACCTCCTGAAAGAGACGGCGCAGAAACGGCAGCGGCGGGTGCAGACATTCCCCAGGATCATGAAGGTCACCGTCCCCCGCGCGAAACACTCTCCGCGGTTAGGACAACGGGCTTCCAGGCAAACGGTGTGGAGATGCCCGGCATCCAAAAGCGACCGTAACTGGGCGAAAGCGGGAGCGGCGGGAAGTCCTCGCCGGAGCCACAAGGGTTTCCGGACGAACGTCTCGACCTGCCGGTCTTTCATCACTACCTCCAGAGAAACTTGCCCCCCTCCCCCCCCCCGTGGAAGTGGATCGAGGGAGGGACCGAGAATCATCCTGTTAGACAGGGATTCCGGGCCGCCGCGGTCTCGTCGAGCCTCTTCACCGTACAGCGGGATGGCGCCTCCCGGACGACCCCGGGATTCTCCCCGGCCTCCCGGACGACGGACCGGAAGGCCTCGATGAAACCGTCGAGATCCTCCTTCGTTTCCGTCTCCGTGGGCTCGATCATGATCGCGCCGTGCACGATGTGCGGAAAATAGATCGTGGGCGGATGGTACCCGTAGTCCATGAGACGCTTGGCCATCTCCAAGGTCGTGATCCCGGTCCCTTGTTGGTTCCGGTCGGAAAAGACGCACTCGTGCATGCAAGGGCGGTCGAAGGCGGGGTGCAGGACGTCTTTCAGCTTCTCCCGAACGTAGTTGGCGTTCAGGACCGCGAGCCGGCTTGCTGCCCTAAGCCCGTCCGGCCCCATGCTGAGGATGTAAGCGTACGCCCTCAAAAGAACGCCAAAGTGGCCGTGAAAGGCCAGGACGCGGCCGATGGATTCCGGGAAATCTTCGGAAAGCTCATACATCCTGTTCCTTTCGACGACGCGGGGAACGGGAAGAAACCGAGCGAGATCCTTCCGTACGGCCACCGGACCGGCGCCGGGCCCTCCGCCCCCGTGGGGGGTGGAAAAGGTCTTGTGGAGGTTCAGGTGCAGGATGTCCACACCAATCGCGCCCGGCTTGACGATACCCAGGACGGCGTTCATGTTGGCCCCGTCGCCGTAAACGAGCCCCCCCAGGTCGTGGACGATGCGGGCGATTTCGCGGATATTCTCCTCGAAGAGACCCAGGGTGTTTGGGTTGGTGATCATGATCCCCGCCGTCTCCCCGTCCACCAGTCCCGCCACAACCTTCGGGATAAGGATGCCGTCCGGCCCGGAAGGGACCGGAATGGGGACATAGCCGCAGAGGGCGGCGCTGGCCGGATTCGTACCGTGCGCCGTGTCGGGGATCAGGATCTTCGTCCGCTGCTTCCCTCGGCTGCGATGGTACGCATGGACGATCAGCATCCCCGTCAGCTCCCCCTGGGCGCCGGCCGCCGGTTGCAGCGTCACCGCGTCCAGACCGGTGATTTCGGCCAGGAACCGCTCCAGATCGAACATCAACCGCAGCGCTCCTTGAGGAAATTCAGAGGGCAGCAACGGATGAGCGGCGGCGAATCCCCGGAGACCCGCCAGCTTCTCGTTGATCTTCGGGTTATACTTCATCGTGCAGGAGCCCAGGGGAGAGAGGCCGGTATCCACCCCGAAATTCCATGTGGACAGGCGGGTGTAATGGCGGACCACCTCGATTTCGCTGAGATCCGGTAAATCGGGCCCGTAGTCCGTCAGTTCTGTGGGCAGAGGATTCTGCGGCACGTCGCTCGGGGGCATGGAAAAGCCGCAGCGCCCCTTCTTCCCCCGCTCCCAGAGGAGCGGCTCGTTCAGGATGAGTCCGGTCGTTCCGAGTGATTCGCTCATGCGGTCACCTCCCGGACCAATCGGTCCATCTCTTCCCGGCTGCACGTCTCCGTGACGCAGATCAGGCCGTGATCCGCCAGTTCCGGGTAATAGGCGCTTAGCGGCAGCCCGGCCACGATCTTTCGGTCGAGCAGCCGCCGGTATCGGGCGTCGAAGCCGCCGGGAAAGCCGACGACGAATTCGTTGAACGTAGGGCTGGAAAAACGGATCGAGCATCCCGCATCCCGCAGGGCGTTCTTCAGATATTCCGCCTTGTCGTGGTTGAGTGAGGCCAATTGTCGGATGCCCGTCCCGCCCAGGGAGGCCATGTACATCGCGGCGGCGAGCGCGCAGAGGCTGTTGTTGGAACAGATGTTCGAGGTCGCCTTCTCCCGGCGTATGTGCTGTTCCCGCGTGGCCAGCGTGAGAACGAAACCGCGCTTCCCGTCCCGGTCCTTCGTCTGTCCCACGAGGCGTCCGGGGAGGCTCCGCATGTGCTTTTTCCGGCTCGCGAGCATGCCCAAGGCCGGCCCCCCGAAAGAGCGGGGGATGCCCAGGCTCTGCCCCTCTCCGGCAACGATGTCGGCGCCCTGGCTTCCCGGACTCTTCAGGAGCCCGAAGGCCAGCGCCTCGGTGAAGCCGGAAACCAGCAGCGCACCGCCGGTATGGGCCCTCTCCGCCGCTGCCTGCAAGTTTTCGATGCAGCCGAAGAAGTTCGGCGACTGCAGAGCGACGGCGGCCAGATCCGGGCTCTCCTCCAGGCGATCAAAGTCGGTGAGTCCCGTTTCGAGATAGGGGATTTCCCGGAGTTCATAGCCGGTGGGGGCGAAGTAGGTCCGGACGACCTGCCGGTAGTGGGGGTGGATCGCCCGGGAGAGGGCCACCTCCTTCCGTCCGCTGATGCGGACCGCCATCAGGAGCGCCTCAGCCAGCGCCGTCGCACCGTCGTAGTGGGAGGCCGTCGCCACCTCCATCCCCATCAGGCGGGCCGCCAGGGTCTGGTACTCATAGATCCCCTGCAGCGTGCCTTGGAGCATCTCCGGCTGGTACGGCGTATAGGAGGTCACGAACTCGGAACGGCCGAGAAGATGGGAAACCGTCGCGGGGATGTAATGGTCGTAGCTCCCGGCGCCCAGAAAAACGGAATACTCCGGGGAGACGGCCATCCGGCAGGCCAGACGCCCGACATGCCCCTCCAGGGCCCACTCGCTCATCGCCTCCGGCAGTTGCAGCGCCCCCTCGAAACGGCAATTCCCCGGAATCGCCGCAAAGAGGTCGTCGAGCTCCTTGAGACCGACCACGCCGAGCATGGCGGCGATATCCTCATCGGTATGGGGAAGATACCGCATTCACACGCCCCCTTTCAAACGGGCGAGGTAACCCGCCGCCGTCAGGAGTTGCGAAACGGCAGAGGGATCATCCGGTTTCACCATGACCATCCACCCGTCGCCATAGGGGCTCTGATTCAGGAGGACCGGATTGTCGGCCAGGGGTACGTTCACGGCGGCGACCTCCCCCGCCAGCGGCATGAAGCATTCGGAGACCGATTTCACCGATTCCACTGTGGCAAAGACCGCCCCCTGTGCGATATGGGCACCGATGGACGGCAGCTCCACATAAACGATATCCCCGAGCTGATCCTGGGCGTAATCGGTAAGCCCCACGCGCGCCAGATCACCTTCCGGCCGGACCCATTCATGGTCGGGGCTGTAACGGAGTTCCTCCGGCAACTGGATTTCCTCGATCTTCTTCATCTCTCCTCCCTTGTCACCTTTCTATATGAGTTCGTGAAGCTTTTTCATCAGGTCGGTGAACATATCTTCCGCAAAACAGTAGCGCATCGTCAGGAAGCGCTTCCGGAAGGCCGTCACCTCTTCCCGGACCAAACGGCCACCCGCCACAACGTCGTGGATGTACTGGGCCAGCGTCCGGAAATCCTCCGGCCCCATGCCGAACCGCGTCATCTCCTGCACGCCCAGCCGGAGCGCGCCAGCCGCGGTAAACCCCTCTTCGTCGGGCGCCGCCTGGTAGTTGCAGATGATGTTGCCCTCCTCGAGCCGACGGGCCGCTTCCACCGCCTTGGCATATTCCACTTTCACGATCACCTGATGGGTCTCCGTAAAAGAGATCGCCGGATCGCCCGCCACCTGCAAACCCGCATCCCGGAGCGCCCGGGCAAAGGCCTTTGCATTCCGGATGACCGCCTGCTGATAGGCGTCCCGGAAACAGTTCATCTCATAGGCCGCCATGAGCAATCCCAAGAGAGTGCCCAGGTGGTGGTTGCTGACGCTTCCCGGAAAGGTCCGGTTCTCCACGGCCTCCCAGAGGGCGTACTGTTTCTCCTCTTCCCGCCAGTTCCCGGCAACGATTCCCCGCTGGGTGCCGAAGAAGGTCTTGTGGGTGGAACCGGTGACCAGGTCCGCCCCTTCGGCAAACGGCTCTTGGAAGTAGGGTCCCACCAGTCCCAGGACATGGGCCATGTCGTAAAGGATGACGGCCTCGATCTTCTGCTCCCGGAGGAAGTCCCGGATCTCCCGGACGGGTTCGCGGTGGAGGACCATGCTCTTGCCGAAGATGATCAGCTCAGGCCGGTGCTCTTCGATGATCCGGCAGGTCGCCTCCACGTCGATCCTGTAGAGGTTATCCTGCAGGACCGGAAAGTTGACGACAGCGGGCTTTTCCGTCTGTGGATCGAACCCGACGAAATTGTAGAGGGCGCCCATCGGCTGGGCGCTGAGATGGCCGCCCCGGATGATGTGGTTGTTCAGAACCGAACGGATCCGCCTGGGTTCCGTCTTCCGGTCGCCCCGGTTTAGATAATCGACCAAACCGCTGAAGACCACGGCGTTGGCCATTTGTCCGCTCATCACTCGAACTTCGACTTCCCGGCAGGAGAGATAGTGGGTCATCTCCTCCTTGAGCAGCACCTCCACGCGGTCGATAAAATCCGTTCCCTGATAGTAGAAGACCTCCGCATCGTAGTAGGAGCGGAGGGAGCGGTGCTCGGCATAGCGGAAGGCGGGATCCATCATGGTCAGGCGCCGCACCATCGGGGAGACGGTCTGTTCGGAGGGGATGAGATTGATGCACTCGGTCTGGCGCCAGAGGGTATTTTGAATTGCCTTCTCCAACAGATCAAAGGTTTTTTCCTGCCAGGCGCCGGAGAGCGACTTCTCCCGGTCCTCCGCGGGGCGCTGGAGAATCGGCATGGCATAGGGCGGCGCATCGGAACGCAGGTGATATGGAACCACAACCGCATCGACCCGGTTTCCCCGAATCTCGATTTCCACCGGATCGTCCCTCCGGATACGGCTGTCCACCAGCATCATGCCGATGGCCCGCATCTCTCGCTCCCCGGTGAAACGCGTCGAAAGACCCGTACCCGCAGTCTTCCAGTACGGAACCATCGTGCCGCTCGTCACAAAGCCGATTTCCTCGGCGCCTTTGAAGACGCGGAATCCCGCCCTGGCGATCCCCTTTCCGCGGAGGGCAAAAGGAACGATCCGCCGCGGAAGATCTCCCAATGAACGGTAATCCTCATCCTGAATCTTCTTCAGGGTCGTAAATTGGACGGACAGGGCCCCACGGCCGACGAAGTTCCCCTTCAGCGGCGACAGGCTCACGGCGAAACGGGCCAGGGGACAGGCGAAGATGGGGATCTCTTGTCCGGCCGAATCCTTCCCCAGTTCATGGCCGAAAAGAGGCAATCCGGCTTCCAGCCTCAGGGTGTCCCGCGCCCCCAGTCCTACCGGGATCGCCCCCTTCTTCAGGAAGAGATTCCAGAGCCACAGGGCGTCCGCAGCCGCAAGGAAGAATTCAAAACCGAGGGGCTCACCGGTGTAACCGGTCCGGGATATGAGCACTTTCTTTCCGTGGATGGAGGCGGATCGGATGGCATTCTTGATCGGTTCCGGCAAACCGCCGGAGCCGATCAGTTTCTGGAGAATGGCCCGGGAAGAGGGCCCCTGGAGGGAGATCATCGCCATCGATTCGGAGACGTCTTCCATTTGGGCTGATGGGAAAAGAGACAGCATCTCCTGTAGATACCGCCAGTCGGCATCCCGATTGGCGGCGTTGACCACGAGGAGGTATTCCTCCGGCGTGAACCGGTAGAGATAGGCGTCGTCGAGGGCGCCCCCATAGTCGTTGGCGATCATTGTGTACTGCGCAAAGCCGGTATCCAGGGCGGCCGCATTGTTGGAAAGGACGTGCTGCAGGAAGGCGAGCGCCCCGGCGCCGCGGACGATGAATCGCCCCATGTGGGAGACATCGAAGAGTCCTACCGATTTCCGCGTGGCGAGGTGCTCCTCCACGATCCCGGTGCGGTACTGGAGGGGCATATGCCAGCCGCCGAAGTCGACCATCGCCGCGCCGAGGGAGACATGCTCGTCGTGCAGAACTGTCTTTAGAAGCTCACCCATAATCAATCTAACGGCATGATCGCTTTTCGTTAAATCTCGGGAAAAGGTGATATCCATCACCGACATTAAAGAATATAGGGCACTTTCAGATTGAAACTTTTGTAGATAACGAAGGTTTCTACGGACTCCACCTCCTTGATTTTTGAGACCTCATCAGCATAGAAATTCAAAAGGTTAAATTGATCGTTGAGTAAAACTGTAGCAAGCAGATCAAACCGACCTGTAACAACACATACCGATACTACACCTTTAACTTTGCTAAACTCTTCACCTTTTTTAACCAGGTCCATCGTGCTGAGCTTGATACCTACTTGAACTAAGCTGTGACCTCCCAAGGCTTCTGGCGCCACTAGTCCTACAATGTCCAGAACTCCCTCATCCATCAATTTAGTTATACGCGCCCGAACCGTGTTTTCAGTGATAGACAAGTCATTGGCAATCTTCTTGAAGGATTTACGACCATCCCGAAGGTGTTTAATAATGGCTAAGTTTGTTTCATCAATTTTCATATAATTGCCCTCCTTTGTTTTTAATAAACACTATTTGAGTATTTTGTCAATTAATTTTTATTTATTTTACATTATTGCAATTAATTATTAATATTATTATGCATCGCACATATTTTCAACGGTACTGTCGGTTTTTTGTGTAAAATACTTTTGGAAGAGATGGGCAGCGGGGAAAGTGTATCGGCCATTTTAGGATTCGAGGAAACCTTTCACCCGGAAAGCGAAAAGGAAAAGTGCCTGGGCCTGCAAATTCGGCGCTTGGTTGAGGAACGGCAAAATATCGGTAAAAAGCATCGTGGGGGACAAGACATCTCAGTGTCTCCTGCTGCCTACGCACCGGGCTACTATCAAAACCTATTGACGGTGGCCGGCGGCAATGTATCTGAGGCGGCAAGACGGGGGGGCTGGATACGACCCTCAGAAAAAGTTGCAGAAATGGGGATTATTTAGGAATAATATGTGCCGGAGTCCATGTTTACCATCCTGCCGAGAAACTCCAGCATTTCGCCCTGCCGAGCACGGATATATCCGAGGACGTCTTCCTCTTTACCAGCACGATTCCCCAATGCAGTCCCCTCCTATCCGTTGGCTGTTTTTATTTGTCCTTTAGAACCTCTATTCCCTGGTTGGCCCGCCTCCAGAAGAACTCCAAGGCGATTTGAGGAAACAACAGGTAAGACAGAAGATCTTCTTCCTGCTGCGTCAGACCCTTGGTCTCCAATCGAGCTTTTTCCAGTTCCGGCTCTAACAGGTCAGCTGGCCTTATGGATAGCGGTTTTTCGTCGCCCATAATTTTAGTGGTTAAGTTTTCATCAACGGGTCCCGGGGGAGACCCATAAAGACCCTTGATATAATTACGAACCTCTTTTGAAATAACCTTATACCTCCCCCCCATCATTACATTTGTGACCGCCTGCGCCCCAACCATCTGACTAATGGGAGTAACCAGTGGTGGATAGCCCAACTCCTCCCGGATCTTCAAAACTTCTTGGAGAACTTCAGCGAGATGGTCCGAAAACATCTGTTCCCTCAATTGGTACAACAAGTTAGTGATCATCCCGCCGGGTATCTGATAATTCAGTGCATTAATGTCTACGTCCGCAGAGGCTTGATCGTATTCGCGATACTTTCCCCTCACAGCCTTAAAGTGAGAGGTCAAGGCGCTAAGACTTGGAAGATTGATCCCGGTATCGTAAGGCGTACCTTGAAGGACTGCCACCATTGTTTCCGCGGCCGGCTGCGAAGCTCCAAACGCCAAAGAGGATACGGCAGTGTCAATGACGGATGCGCCAGCTTCGATCCCTGTCCAGTAGTTCATGGGTGCAAACCCACAGGTACAATGAGAATGGAGTTGAAGGGGAAGAGAAACGCTTTCTTTGATCTTGCTGATTAAGTTAAAAGCAACCATGGGCGTAAGGATTCCTGCCATATCCTTAATGCAGAGTGAATCTACCCCCACGTCTTTCAACTTTTTGGTTGTATCAAGATAACAATCTATATCATGGAAGGGACTGATGGTATAAGCGATGGTCCCTTGGACATGGGCGCCTTCTTTGGACGTTGCCGAAATGGCTCTCTCCATGTTTCGAACATCGTTCAGTGCATCATAAACCCGAATGATATCGATTCCATTACCCACGGCCTTCTTGACAAACTCATCGACGACATCATCAGCGAATATCCTGTAGCCTGTCAAAGCTTGACCGCGAAGGACCATCTGCAGCCTGGTTTTTTTGAAAGCCCGTCGAAGTTTACGCACCCTTTGCCATGGATCTTCGTTCAGATACCGAAGACAGGCATCAACAGGTGCACCTCCCCACATTTCTACCGAATGAAATCCCACCTCGTCCATAATTTCAGCCACAGGTAGCATATCATCGGTTCTCATTCTAGCCGCGAGCAAGGATTGGTGCGCATCCCTGAGGGTCGTGTCGGTTAGCCCAACTCTTTTCTTCCCTATCTCATCGCCAGAAGCCGTTGACTTGTCAATTGTATTTTTGCCTATTGCTGACATCCTGTCTTCGCTCATATTGATCATGTTCACTAAATGTTTATCAACGCCTCTTTCTTCCTCGAAGCCCCGCGCCTATGATTTCTAGCTCATCATCTCCTGGTAGCTCAGAGGATCTGGCAATTCTCCCGCTCCTCATCGACGCCGTCCCGAGGAACCCACGCCCAGGGGCGAACCAGCCCTGGGTCTATTGCGGAGGCCACCGATGCAAGGTCCCCCACCGTGTAAGCAAAAGAGCATCCTCAGCCCTCGGCAACCCCGCAGACGTTGAGCGCCGTCACCGCGTACAGGCGGGCGGCCTCCTGGAGGTCGCGGATGGGAATATGCTCGTCGTAGGCGTGCGCCTGCCACGGTTCGCCCGGTCCGATCACCAGGCCGTTCGTGATATGGCCTGCCGAATAGACAGGATAGAGCTCTCCGCTGGAATACCAACCGCCGAGACCGATTTCGCGCCCGAGCCTTCTGCCTGCCGCCTGGGTAGCGCGGATCAAAGGATTGTCGGTGGAAAACTCCAAAGGATCGCGCTCTTCCGTAACCACCATTTCGCCGATGTGCAGCTCGGGATCCTCGCCTTTCAGACGATCGAGGGCGGCCTGGACGACCACGCGTATGTTGAGCGATGTCCTTCCAGGGCACCAGCGGATGTCGAAGCTGGTTCGGCAGCGCCCCGCCACCACGTTCACCTGCTCCCCTCCATGAATCATCCCGATGTTAACCGTGTCCGGGCCCAGCTTGGGGTGCTCGTTCAGGGGTATGCCGCGAATCGCCTGGATCACTTTGTACGCCTTGTCGATGGCATTGATCCCCCGGTTAGGGAAGGCGCCGTGGGCTGACCGGCCGATTGTCTCCAGGTCGAACCAGATGCGGGCTTTGAAGACATACTGAATCTCGAATGCCGTAGCCTCACCGAGGATCAGGTTCTCGGCCTTTGCCTTCCCCTCGGTGAAGACATGCCGGAGGCCGTAATGCCCGGCCGTTTCGTCGTCCACGTACGCAACGAGGTAGAGATCTCCCTTCAGGCGGCGCCTGGAGGCAAGGATTGCACGCGTGGCTGCCATCATACCCGCCAACATCCCCTTGGAATCCGCGCTGCCCCGCCCCCACATCAATCCGTCGCCGTCGATGTGCGCAGAGAAGGGGTCATATCGCCAATTTCCTTTCTCGCCGATGTTGACGACATCAATATGGGAGGCCAGGCACAGAGACGGGCCGCCACCCGCGCCGGCAACACGGGCGACTACGTTTCTTCGCCCCGGTTGGCCCTCCACAATCTGCGGCTCCAGTCCCATCTCGGCGAAAGCCTTCTCCACCCACGCCGAAACCTCCGCATAATCCCCCGGGGGGTTGATGCTTGGCCGTCGCACCAGCTCTGCCGCGTAGGTTACAGCCCACTCATCCTTCAACACGGCAAGGACCTTCTGAATCTCGCTCTCTCGACCCATGACGTATTCCGGGATAGCTTTATCGCCCTCAGCATGATTTCCCATCGTGATCTCTCCTCTTTGTTGATATTGTTTATACAGGCCCAGGATCGCGTGGCCTATACCATATCCTTTTTCAGACGTGTCTCCACCAGCCGGGCGAAGAATCCCGCTCCCAAAGGAAGAACCGCATCGTTAAAATCGTATAACGGATTGTGTATCTCAAAACCTCTTTCACCAATTTTAGCGCCTATATTGACGCAGCAGCCCGGGACACGCTCCAGCATAAAGGAGAAGTCCTCGGATCCCATGATCAATGGCGGGTTGCGCTCGACATTCTGCACACCCACCAGCTCACTGCAAATGTCCGCGGCAAACTCTGCTTCCTTGGGGTCGTTGACGGTGGGCGCAAAGATGGTGCGGAATTCCACCTCGGCATTTGCCCCGAACGCAGCAGCCACTCCCTGGGCGATGCGTCTCATCGCAACTTCAATCGTCGCCATTACGTCGCGCGAGAAAGCACGCGCGCTCCCAGCGAGCTGCGCCGTTTGCGGAATGACATTGTAGGCATTACCGGCCTGGATCTTCGTCACCGATACCACGGCGGTCTCGATTGGCGACACGGTGCGCGAAACAATGGTCTGCAACGCGATCTCGATATGCGCGGCGACCACTACCGGATCGATACCGGTTTCCGGCCGCGCCCCGTGAGCACCCCTGCCGGTAATGTGGATATCGAAGAAGGCTCCGCCCGCCATCATCGGTCCGGAACGCACCGCGAAATGTCCGGCCGGCTGGTTGGGCCGGTTGTGCATGCCAACGATCGCATCGCAGGGAAACTTGTTGAACAGGCCGTCCTCGATCATCGCCTTCGCACCGCCGAGGCCCTCCTCCGCCGGCTGGAAAATGAAATGTACCGTCCCGTCGAAATTGCGCGTCTCCGCGAGGTAGCGAGCAGCGCCGAGCAGCATCGTCGTATGTCCGTCATGTCCGCAAGCGTGCATTTTCCCATCATACCGGGATCTATATTCGAAGCTGTTCTGCTCCTGGATCGGCAGGGCGTCCATATCGGCACGCAGTCCAAGCGAGCGCTGACTTGTTCCCGCCCGTAGTCTGCCGACCACTCCAGTCCTCCCGATGCCTCGATGCACCTCGATACCAAAGGCTGCGAGTTTTTGCGCAATCAACTCGGAGGTGCGCTTCTCCTCGAAACCTAACTCGGGGTGCGCGTGGATATCTCGTCTCCAGAGGATCATATCCGCGTGCATTCCGGAAATGTGTTCAGTCACCTGCATGGCGTGTAGTCTCCATAAGATACTTGCGCGCACCTCGTTTCCCGCAAAGCCCGGCGTCACACCTGCGATTTCCGGAACAGCATCACCCTGAACCGTTCGTTCATCTGCGCCCATGGGGAACGGCTGCATTTTCTTTTCTCGTTAACTGCAGAAGCGCAATATCATCAACGCATAAATCTTCGCCGCGTCAATGAGATCATCAACGGGGATCCGTTCGTTGACCTGATGTTGGAATTTAGGATCGCCGGGACCAAAATACGCACCCGGAATCCCGTTTCTTGTCGAATGATAGATGTCTCCGGCGGCCAAGAAGCCGAGGAACTGAGGCATTTCCCCGCTAACCGACTGGACACACTCCTTCATCATCTTCACATTTGGATGGTCCGGGCTTATTTCAATCGGTTCTCGTCTCTCATAAACCTCGAACTCCGAAACGTTGAACCGGGGGTCCTCCTTTTTCAGATCCTCGATAATATTCTTCAAGAACATCTCATATTCGTTGGTCGAGCCGGGAGCGCAAATTCTTAGATCCCAGTGGGCGGTACAGGAATCGGGGACGATGTTCACTTTCTTGCCCCCCTCAATGATCCCGACGTTCAGCGTGTCCTTTCCCATGAGAGGGTGCTCCAACCGGAGAACGGATGGGAAGCGGCTTATCATCTTCGTCATTTGACCGATGGCATTCACACCCAGGTCGGGCTGCCCGCCGTGGGAAGCCTTGCCTTTCGTTGAAATACGGAACCACATGCGCCCTTTGAAGGCGCCAAAGATATCGTGATCTGTGGCTTCGCCTATGACAAGGAACGTTGGCCTGGGCCACCCATAGGGCGCCAGACCTTTTTCAAGGGCGTACTTCATTCCGAAGGCCCCTGCGGTTTCGTCATCCACCGTATAAGCCAGGATGAGAGAGGAAGTTAACGGAACTTTGGATTCAATGACTGCCTTTGCCGCGTAAATCTGGGCAGCAATGGCTCCTTTCATGTCCACGGCGCCCCGCCCCCAAATCCATCCGTCATGAATCTCGGCTGCGAAGGGATTATGATCCCATGCCTTAGTGTCCCCGGCCGGGACCACGTCCGTATGACCGTCCAAAACAAAAGCCCCCTCCTTGGCGCTTCCCCGCAAAATGGCAAAAACATTTTTTTTACCAGGACTCCCTTCCATGATATGGGTTTCCATCCCCATACTATTCAAGGTGTCGTAGAGATAGGGAACAATTTCAGAATAATCTGCCGGTGGGTTGATGGTCTGGAATTGAATCAATTTTCGCGTTAGATCGATTATCCCCTGTGTATCGATACTGCCCAAGACCTTTTCTTCAGTCAATCGCTCCTCTGATAGATTGTCCGCCATCCTCTTGTCTCCTTCTTGGGATTCGCTACCCTAATAGAGAGTTGAGTTCAGAGTACACTCAACTCTCTATTCGGAATACTATTATTAGTCTCGAAACTTAACCCCCTTCTCCTTCAGATATCTTTTGGCGCCGGGGTGAAACGGGAATTGTTCCACCAATTGATCGATCCAGTATTGAGTGTTCACGGCAGTAAAGAGTTTCCCGTCCGCATGAACCGCAACAATGTCATTCACGTTTTCTAAAATGGCTTTCACAATATCGTAGGCTATTTTTTCATCCAGATCCGCGCTTGCCCCAAGAGTGATCAAGGTTCCCATGGACAAAATGTCGCGTTCCGGCGTTCCCACTCCATATGTGTCTTTTGGAATAACCCGCATCACGAAGTTCGTGTTCTCCCGCACCGCCTTCTTGATGAGTTCCGGATCCCAATGAAGTATGCGGATTTTTACCTCCCTTGCCACCTGTTGGACGGCCGTCATTGGTAAGTTCCCTGACTGAAACATCACATCCAGGTTCCCGTCTTTCAGGGCTTCACACTGCGCGGTTTTGTCCAGATACTGCAACTTATACTGGCCGTCTTTCACCCCGTGGTATCGAAGCGGCACCTGAGCAGTCGACAATGAGGCCGGTGAAAAGACGGCGATTCTTGTATTCTTGCCGATATCCGTGATTTTTTTTATCTTGGACTTGTCCAGCACGACTGCATGCATAGGGGAAGGAGAGAGGTAGAGAAGCACCCTGCCCTTTTTGTAGATCTCTCCTTTTTTGAACGGACCGCCGCCCTCTCCTTTCGGAGCGAAGTGGAGGGCTTCGCTCTGTGTCCACCCCATCAGAATCTCCCCGTTCTCGAAACCGACTGTATTCTTGACCGTGCTTGCCGGTATGACGACGCTGTTCACCTGCGGAACCTTGGCATTCAAGATGCGCGAAATCGCTCCGGCCAAAAAGTAAGACGCATCCCCCGTACCCCAGGTCCCTATCGTGATCTGTTTCTTGTCGGCCCCCGCGGCCATGGTTGCCAATGTACCGCTTACGAAGAACATAAATCCTAAGAAAAACAACAATACTCGCGTTCTCATGACTCCACCTCCTGTTTCAATTAATCAAATGATAGGGAAATCCCCACATTGCCCGCCCTCTTAAACCAGCTTCAATCTTCGTTTGATCAACGGTTACGCCGCACATCATTCTTCTTTCCTTACCGAAACTTCTACACTCCTGACCGCCGGAACGATGACACCTTTCCTCTGGAAGAATGCGATGATGCCTATCAACACTAAACCGACTATGTCTGTTGCGATGCCTGGAAAAATCAAGAGAACGGCGCAAGCGAAGCTAACTACCCGTAGGTATATGTTCATTCTGCGGAACCAGTAACCCCATGTGCTCGCCTGGAGGGTAAAACACGCAAACAAAAATATAGTGAAGGCGTAAATGGTTTCCCATACCGATCCCTGAAGCATCAAGGCAGGTCGGTAGATCAGCATATAAGGAATGATGAAACCCGCTATGGACAGCTTGAAGCCTGTGACAGCGGTCCTAAAGGCGTTGGAATTGGCCAGGCCGGCAGCTACATAACTTGTAATGGCTACGGGAGGGGTGACATTGGAGAGAAGGCCGAAATAGAAGGCGAACATGTGGCTTGATATGGGCGGGATCCCGAATTTCATCAACGCGGGGATCAGGATGATACTTACCATGATATAGGCTGAGGTCGATTCCATCCCCGTTCCCAGAATCAGGGAGGCGATCATCGCCATTACCAGAATGAGCAACATGCTCCCTCCTGCAGCATGGATCAGGAGGTCCCCGAACTTCAGACCTATCCCGGTTCCTAAGATTGCCCCCATGGGGATACCCACGATGGCGAGGGTCGAAACAACAATGAGTGACTGCTCTGCCCCTTTTTTCAAACACCTCACGATTCCGACGATACCGAGTCTCTGCTTTGACAGCATATTCATGGCAATGATACCGATGATCGACCAGAAAGCTGAGAGCGTGGGCGAAAGCTGAATGAAGGCCAGAAGAAAAATCAGCACGAAAACGGGGATAATCAAAAGCCAGCCTTCACGAAGCACATCTATCAGCTTAGGGATCTCTTCCTTCGGGATTTTCGGCAGATTCTCATTTTGTGAAAACAGATGAACCCCAAAATACAGTGAGGTGAAATAAAGGACCGCCGGTAGAAAAGCGGCCTTTGCCACGTCCAGATAGGATATGCCAAGAACTTCAGCGATAATGAACCCCACCGCGCCCATAACGGGGGGCATTATTAATCCGCCTGTGGAGGATGTTGCCTCCGCAGCCGCGGCAAAATGGTCGGGGAATCTGCTTTTCTTCATCAGGGGAATCGTTATCGAGCCGGTAACGGTCACATTTGCCGATGCGCTTCCGGAAATCATCCCGAAAAGTCCGCTCGACACCACGGCAAGTTTGGCAGCACCTCCCTGCAACCGCCCTATGAACACTTTCGAGAGGTTCATGATGAACGTCGTTCCGCCTGCACCGTCGTAGAAACTGCCGAAAAGGATAAAGATAAAGACGTAGCGTGTTGAAACCCCAAGAGGGATCCCGAAAATGCCGTTCTGGCTCACCACGTCGACGGCGAGCAGATCTGTGATGGCCTTTATGGAATAACCCGCATGGCGTATAATGCCCGGAAATAGATTGCCAAAATAGAGATAGATGATGGAGAGCAAGGCCGCAATGACAAGCGGTAGGCCGATGATCCGCCGCGAGACTTCAATCACGGCGAGAATGACAAGAGCGCCGACAGCGAAATCAAAGTTGTCAATGCGGCCCTGGCTGAATACCAGATCGTTGCAGTAATATGTCCTGTAAAACGCGCAGAAGACGCAGGTCGCGGCAAATATGGAATTCAGGAATGAGAATCGTCGCGTCTTTGCGCCCTTGAAATTAAAGATAAGAAAGGTAAGGGTCAATGCAAAGCCCAGATGGATGCTTCGTTGCACCGCATCCGTGAAAGAGCCCAAGAAGGCAGAATACATTTGGAACAATGAGAATGTAATTGCAACGACCGAGATTATAGCCTCATAGAACCTTGCGCCCAATCCCTCGTTTGCGCCAAAGATCAATTCTCCCCATTTCCCGAGAGTACGATTTTGCCCCATGATCCAGTGACTCCTCACCTTTTTTTCGACATAAGATTCATACCTGTTCGCGTGACCTGCAGCGTCAACAAGAGCTATTCCATTTCACGACAGGGGAAATGATCGCCGTCCTTTTCTTCAATCCAGTGAGATTTTCTCACAACTCCTCCGGCATTTTCAGACCCGTTTAAATTAATCAATTTTTCATGATATTTTTATATTTTGTTTGTTAAAATAGCTGTTTGAATTATGTGATATTGCGGGTCGCGTTCGATCGATCAACCTTTGACCTTGGCCACATGATATACAAGCCAATAATGCTTGTCAAGAACTATTTTACAAATATAATACTTAAATGTTGTTGTTTACATGAAAAATATATGATACTATTTCCGTAAATATCAAAATACACGACAGGGGGATCCTCATGCTGTAGACATTCGATATCCTGGTGATCGGGGCGGGACCGGGTGGCCATGCGGCGGCGGTTCGGGTGGCAAGGCGCGGGGCGCGGGCGGCGATCATCAAGCGGCAGGGGCGGGGCGGGACCTACACCCACCGGGGATGCATCCCCACCAAGGCGTTACTGGCGAGCA
>Ga0209212_1001994_pt1 | contig 30681 bp, 34 predicted proteins | sample RifGroC2_FD_183996 | JGI IMG/M metagenome (GOLD analysis project Ga0209212, IMG submission 183996) | Groundwater microbial communities from Rifle, Colorado, USA - Groundwater C2 (SPAdes) (version 2) | ecosystem: Environmental > Aquatic > Deep subsurface > Groundwater | place: Rifle, Colorado...
TAGATCAACACTGACACATTGTGGCTTTTGTGGATGTATATACTCATATACTCCATTTTAACACACTTATGGTTCCGTGGCAGAGCCACGGGGTATTAAACCCAGAGATGGAATAAAAATATGAACAATTTATTTTCAAATCCAACCCTTATAACAATCCTCGCTGCAGGAGTATTTTTAATCCTTGTCCTTCTATACTTATTTTTGCACAGGAGTAGCCATCAATCTACAGTGCCCGACAAATTCGAGGAATTATACAGAAAAATTAGCGAAGATATTAAGTATTCCGTAACGCCAAAATTCGTAGAGCTATCCCTTGGAGTAAATGATCTTGTTGATTTGGCAGTTGAGGTCTGGCGCATGGAACAGCGTGTATCAAAATCTGCTTCAAGTTTGCCAGAGAATCAGCTTAAAGGATTGGAGAACTCTATACAAAAATTAAAGCGTTACCTTGAAAAATACGATATTCAGATCGTGGACTATAAGGACACGAAATATAACGACGGGCTTAATCTCGATATTTTGTCTGTTGAAAAAGATCCTACTCTCCCAGAGCCGAGAGTAAAGGAAACTGTCGAGCCAACGATTATGTGCAAAGGTCAGGTCGTTCGTAAGGCAAAAATAATTTTATTAAGCAACAATTAATTTATTATTATGGCCAATCAACAAAACATTCAAATAGGTATCGATCTTGGTACAACGAATTCGTCGGTTGCTATAAATATCAACAGCAACGTTGAGATCGTTAAAAAGCCGTGAGGCGTGGAATATACGCCATCCGTATTCGGCTTCGACAAATCCAAGAACAAAGTGGTTGGTCAGAAAGCTTATGAAAATTTTTACAAAGACGCGTCGGAAGAAGAAATAAAAAATTATAAGCCCGAAGTTAAGCGGTTGATGGGCACTTCAGAAAAGTTTCGTTTTGAGCGAGCTAACTTAGAGATGGGGCCAGAGGAAATATCGGCCGAGATCCTCAAGAGCATGAAAGAGGATATTCTAAGGAAGTATCCTGAGTTCAGTACCGTAGCCGCTGTAATCACAGTTCCGGCCGCTTTTTCAGTATTGCAGTCGGAGGCAACAAAACGAGCTGGTAATCTTGCCGGATTCAAATATGTAGTATTACTGCAAGAACCTATCGCCGCGGCTATTGCGTACGGCTTCACGAATACCAAGAATGAGAATTGGCTTATCTACGATTTTGGTGGTGGCACATTCGATGTTGCATTAATCGCTTCCAAAGATCGTGCCCTTTCGGTACTCGGCCATAATGGCGACAATTTCCTTGGCGGTAAAAACTTTGATTTGGAAATCGTCGATAAGGTAATTGTTCCCAAAATTTTAGAAAAATTTTCAATTAATAATTTTAACAGAGGCAATGATAAATATCGAAGCGTTTTTTCTCAACTAAAGTTCTTTGCCGAAAGAGCCAAGATCGAGCTTTCAGAATATAACAAAACTTCAATCGTTGTAGAAAATATCGGCAAAGATGATGAGGGCAAAGAAATTTTCCTTACGATCGATTTCCCAAGAAAGGAATTTGAGAAGCTGATCAAGCCAATGGTTGATCGCACCATAGAGCTGTCAAAAGAAACATTAAAAGATGCTGGCATTAAGAGTGGTTCCGTTGCAAAGGTAATTCTTGTAGGCGGACCGACACAGATTCCTTATATTCGAGAAAGGATAGAGAGCGACCTTAAAATCACCGCTGACGCTACGGTTGACCCTCTTACAGTCGTCGCAAGAGGTGCTTGCGTATTTGGGATTGGTCAAAAAGTTCCAAAAGAATTTATAGAAAATGAGGGTCAGAAACTCAAGAAAGGCACACAATCCATTGTCCTCTACTACGAATCTATGACTTCCGACACAGAAGAAACCGTTAGCGGTATCATTGATGATCTGAAAGATGCAGAGGATGAATTTTATATCCAAATCCAGTCGGACAGTGGATTTTATAACGGCTCAAAGATCAAGTTAAAAGGCGGTAAATTCTTTGATACGGTTGCACTCGAACCTAACAAACAAAACACCTACTGGCTTTATCTTTTCGACAAAGATGGTAATTCCGTTCCTATTGATCCCGATTCATTCACCATCACGCATGGATTAGCAGTATCTGGCGCTCCTTTGCCTCACTCCGTCGGAGTTATCGTGGCTAAAAAGGATCACATGCGGAATATCGCAGCAAACGTTTGTGAAAGGATTTTTGATAAAGGATCAATACTCCCAATTAAAAAAGTTCTTACCGATTACAAGACTTCAAGAAAATTAAAAAAGGGTGAAGAAAACAAATTGGACATTACTTTAGTTGAGGGTGAATCGGAGATTCCTGATCGAAATACGTATCTTTGCGAGCTTGGCATTAACGGCAAAGATTTGCCGCACGATCTACCAGAAGGCACTCCTTTGGAATTGAGCGTCGAAATGAACGAGTCGCGTGAAGTTCATGTAACTGCTTATATCCCCTTGATCGACCTTACGCTCAAGGCTCGATCCACAGCACAGGATGAAAATCCTGAAGTAAAAACTATAGAATACGATCTAAAGATTCAGACAGAGAGGGCTCAGTCGGTTTCCGAGACTTCCTCTACTGAAGAAAAAAATAAGCTCAATAACACTATCAATGCTGTAGCCAGCAGTTTAAGAAGTGCTCACGTCGATGAGGACGAAAAACGTAAAGCCAACAAACAGTTGAAAGATTTGAAGATGGCCATTGATCGGCTCGAAAAAGAAAAAGAGATGCCTCAATTACTCAAGGAATTTAAAGAGTCCGCAGAGAGCACTCAGAATATCATCACTGAATTGGGTGATGATAAAGATAAGGTCAAACACGAAGAACATCTTGCAAAGATGAAAGAAGAAGGAGAAAAAGCCATAGCCGAAAATGACAAAACACTCCTGATCCGGGTAAATGAGCAAATCAAGGAGCTTAGTACAAAGGCGTTGTTCTCTAACCCTGCAACATGGGTCTACCAGTTCCGCCAGATCGTTGATGGCAATAAAAAGTTCATCAATGAAAAAGAAGCGGGGTACTACACCGAAAAAGGAAGACGCGCGATAGAGCTTAGCGATGTTGATGAGCTAAAGCGGTGCGTCCACCAATTATTGTTATTACTACCGTCCGACGAGCAAGAAACGATGAGGAATAATCTTTCAGGTATAACCCGCTAAAATATATGCCACAGACACTCAAAAACAATGCATACCACATCCTAGGGCTGGACACATCGGCCAGCGAAAGAGATACCCTCAAACGATCAAAAGAAATTATTAATCGTTTGAGGGTTGATGATACTCTTGATTATGATCTAGACATCGGCGTATTTGAAAACTTTCGTACAGAGGATGCTGTAAAGGATGCTTTGCAACGACTCCAAGCACCCAAGAAGCGAATCAAAGAATATTTCTTTTGGTTTCAGCTCGCGGATGGAGTCGATGAGCAAGTACTAGGGTTCCTTAAACTCAAAGACTATCTTAAAGCTATTCGAACTTGGCAAAATGCGTCTGAGGGTCAAAGCACTAAAGCTTTCTTTTACAAAAAGAACCTAGCCATTCTTTACTGTCTTGCGCTCTCTGCTAGCGACAACAAAGAATATCTACAAAAATCTTTAGAAACATGGAAAGAACTCGTTGACTCAGATAAGTTTTGGACTTCTTTTTCTAAGGTCTACAAGCTTCACGATGAGCAGACGGCCAGTGAAGATATTATTTCTGACTTCAAAAAGCATGTGGTAGAGTACCTATCTGACATATACACGGATTTACACCATCACCATAAACACAGTGATTACCTTAGCGAATTCCAGAAGGTTTTTTCTGCAAAAGGAGAAAGGATAGAAAAGAGTATTTTGGGACCGGCTTATCAAGCGATTAGCTATGCAGTCGAAGGGCTCGAAAAAATGGAGGTAAGCAAGGATGATGTATTTGATAAAGAAGAATCAGAAAAAATTAAAAGTTTGGTTGCTACGGTACAGCAAGAGCTAAACAAACTAATCGATCTTGGACTCTACGATGACAGTCAAACTAAAATAATGCGCGATCGTGCGGCCAATGCCCTGCGAACAATTGTTTTGGATTTGCATAATAACCTAAGTGAACTGCAAAAATCTGAAGGACTTTTAGAGGTAGCAATCAAGCTGGCTGGTACGGAAAGCTTAAAAAATAAACTACAGGGCGAACTTGAGCAAATACAGAAAAACGTTAAAGACGATGTGGAAAATGCCGTTGTCATAGAAATCCCCGGAACATTTCGAAGTGCTCCTGTTGTTTTTAAAAATACCTATGTCGAATACAACAAAAAAAGAATTTTCTTTAAAGACGCTACCTCTTACTCATTTGATTCCACGGCGACTTCCCACTCGGTTTACGGTATACCGACAGGAACATCATATGTATACAACTGGTCGGTTATTTCAGAAAAAGAGACTATTTCAGTATCTCTCACTGCAAGCAAAGACGAGAGCAAAGCAAAAGAGGACTGGGTAAAATTGGTCAGCTTGTCAGCCGGGATCATTGAACCATTTATCGTGAAAAAAATCGTTGAACAAATTTTTGACCGCGGAGAAACAGTGAAATTTGGTGAGGTCGAATTCACGAAAAAAGGATACTCAAAAATAAAATTCAAGTTCTTTAAAGAGAATGAAAAATTGATGGTTTATTGGTCGGACACCATCTATATTCCCAAAATGCATCAGGGTCAGGTGATCCTGTGGGAAGATAAAAATGGAGAAAGTAGTCAGTTTGCCTCGATTCCAATGTCTACTCCAAACGCAGTTATCCTACCGGCACTTGTGCAGGCATGTTACGACCGACGTGAAAAATAAAAATATATGAAAGAACCAAAAGATCATCTTGATATCGACCTAGAGTTCCTTGATAAGAAGGATCCGGTTCAAGTTGCACCTAAACCAGAATCTAACGTTGGGCAAACTTCTAGCACCCAGAAATCTCTACCGACTGATCGTAAATACAACTGGAAAAATATTCTAATCATTGGTGGTGTAGTTCTCTTTTTTGGATGGGTAATATTTTCTGATGATAATAGCTCGAGCTCGACAAACACCTATACTCCTCCGACACAAACTTCGAATTATAACAGCGATGATGACACGGTCATGATCGGCGAATACAGCTGTTCACGATATCACTATAATCAAGCAGTAGCGCTTAATCCTGACGAGACCGAACAGCAAATAGAGAGTGCACAATCCGCTTTAGAATATCGCACAAATCGTCTGGAAAATTTGAAAAACGAAATCGATAATTCCTACGTGAACGACGACTCCGCACAATGGGAAATCGACGAGTACAATGAAAAAGTGGATGAATATAATTCGTTTCTCCCTGCTTACAAGAGGGATATGTCCGCCTTGGACACAAGAATCGATCATTACAACGCCCAAATTCAAACGCATAATAATTATTTGGTCGCTAATTGCACCAAGAGGTATTAAAATAAATATATGACAACGCCTACAAAACCAATTCTATATAATGGATTCAAAGTGAGAGATGATCTAACGGTCAAAAGCCGTGTAGAGCGTATTTTCTTTACGGAAATATATTCACTTTCTGATGACAGGTTCCTCTATGTTTTTACGAATCTCAAAGCAGAAGAGACTGTTGATCGGGCAAAAAAATATGATCTTGTTAAGCTTGATGTAGATGGCAAGAAATACTTAGGAGTGATCACTGCCGAACATGCGAACGAAAAAATCAGCGACATCATAGATGATCTTACTGTCTTGCGTGGATTCGATTGTGTTGCTGGCATGAAGCCTCTAAAAAGTCTACTAATCAACGAAGTTATTGAGCCACTACTGAATCCGGAGAAATATAAAAAATTCAAACTCGGTATTCCTAACGGCATACTCCTTTTTGGACCTCCAGGGTGCGGTAAAACATTCATTGTAAAAAAATTAGCTGAAGAACTCGGCTATAACTTTTACGAAATGGCTCCCTCGTCCGTTGCGACTTCCTATGTTCATGGTGCTGTTGGTAATATTGGTAAAGCCTTTGAGATGGCGAGACTGCAGGCCCCCTCGATCGTATTTATTGATGAGATAGAAGGTTTAGTGCCAAAACGAGAAGAATTAGGAGGTCATGCTGAAACTAAAAAAGAAGAGATCAACGAGTTCCTTATTCAATTAAACAATGCGGGGGCGAGCAGAATCTTAGTGGTTGGAGCTACAAACCGCCCTCACATGATCGACACTGCGATACTCCGATCAGGAAGAATGGATAAGAGAATCTTTGTTGGACCGCCAGACTTTGAAGCAAGGAGAGATATGTTTAGAATCTGTCTGTCTGGTCGTCCATACGATAAGGACATTGATTTTGAAAAGCTCGCCAGAATGACTGAAAACTATGTGGGGTCGGACATTGAATTGATCGTCACTGAGGCTGCTCGAGCCGCTGTGTCAAAAGACAAAAGTATGGTCGATGAAAATATGCTGGTCGATTCTGTTAAAAAATTTACCCCCTCCATTACGCCGGAAGAAATCGCTTACTACGAACAATTTGGCGATCTAGAGAGATCATAAATATGATTAGCACCGAACAATTAAATTATAGGATACTCTTTTCAAAAATTGCAGCAATTCTGTTGTTGGTGGCAATAATTCCTATTTGGCCGTATTTTCTATACCAATTTCTCAAGCTTGTTGTATTTGGAGCGGCCTCATTTTCTGTCTACCTTTACCATAAAGAAAAGGATACGCAGTGGATGATCATAATGATAATTATTGCTATTATTTTTAATCCTATCAATCCTCTTTATTTCGGACACTTCCTTTGGTCTATTGTAGATTTTATTGTTGCGATGATATTTTATAAGTCGCCGAAGACGAGGAGTCCCGATGAAAAGAGAACTGTCAGAGACGATAATAGTTTACGCTAATTAAGACAAATAAAAGGCAAAAATTCCCTCCCCTTAAACCCCTTCCTTTTTGCCTTTTATTCGAAGATAATAAGGAGTTTTGGATTTTGGGCATTCACCCCTACCCCTCTGCCCAAAATCCAAAACAAAAAAACAAATTTATAATTTTTGAATAAAAAGCCTGTCAAAATGAAATTGAATGAAAAATATTTTTTGAACAGCGTATAACAGCGTTAGCTGAAATATTCCTTTTCTTTTTTGGGCTATCGCCCAATTGTTTTAAAAATTTTCAAATTTCTTTTTCATTAATTAAAGAGGGGTATAAGGTGTTTTCTCCGCTCCGCTACGAAAACGATTTACCTAATAAATAAAAAGATGCATAATATAGTTAGATTAATATAAATTATAAAATTATTTTATAACAAATAATTTGAAAAAATATGTCAATAAAAATCAATTTATCAACTACTATTTTTTGTTTAATTTTCTTACTTATCGGATTCTCTGGTTACCAAATAAGCCAAGCTCAAACTACCAATGTGTTATCCCTACCTCCCATTCAACTGTGCAGTGTTATCCGCGACCTCAAATTTGGAACGATTGGCGCCGACGTCAAAGAACTGCAGAAATATTTAAATAATAACGGCTCACCTTTAGCGCAAACTGGATTCGGTTCAAGTGGTAACGAAACTAACTATTTTGTTAATCTTACTAAAAACGCTTTAATTAAATTTCAACAAAATAATAAGATATCAGCGACTGTCGGGTTTTTTGACTTAGCTACAAGAGATTTTTTGGGTTGTTCAAAACCAGCCGTAATACCTCCGATCGTGGCAACGCCGACTACCACACCGCCAGTCTCACTTTGCAGTGTTACCCGTGACCTCAAATTTGGAATGATTGGCGCTGACGTCAAAGAACTGCAGAAATATTTAAATAATAACGGCTCACCTTTAGCGCAAACTGGATTCGGTTCAAGTGGTAACGAAACTAACTATTTTGGTTTTTTAACTAAACAAGCTTTAACTAATTTCCAAGTCAAGAATAAATTAAATGCTACTGGAATTTTTGATTCTGCCACTCGAGATTTTTTAAGTTGTGAAAAAGAAAATAATCTAGTGCCAAAAGTTGAAACGCCAAAACAAGGCAATAATCAAAGCACAACCCAATCAGAAGATAATAAATATTCTATCAGTGGATCAATTACTGGTATTTCTGATGTAGTTACTTTACATAATAATAACAATGATATTATTACCATTAAACCTGGTGATAGTGCTAATTTTGTTTTTCCTAAAAAAATAATTAATGGTTCTGCATATAATGTGACGGTAGAGACAGATAATTTAAATCAAAAATGTTATTTAAAAAATAACATCGGCACAATCAACAATGCCAATGTAGATAACATCAGAGTAGCTTGCGGTCTAGGATTATCTTACAACCCTTTTACCATGGTTTTTGGTGGAGGTGGAGGTTCAAGTGCTGTTATCAATACCTACACTGTTGCTTTTGATGGCAACACCTCTGATGGTGGTTCTACTGCTACTCAAACTCTAGATTACAACACTCCAACAGCCTTAACAGCTAATGGTTATACCAAAACTGGCTATACCTTCTCTGGTTGGAATACAGTAGCCAATGGTAGCGGTACTGCCTATGCTGATACTGCCAGTTATACCATTGGAACTGCCAATGTTACTCTCTATGCTCAATGGACAATCAATACCTACACTGTTGCTTTTGATGGCAACACCTCTGATGGTGGTTCTACTGCTACTCAAACTCTAGATTACAACACTCCAACAGCCTTAACAGCTAATGGTTATACCAAAACTGGCTATACCTTCTCTGGTTGGAATACAGTAGCCAATGGTAGCGGTACTGCCTATGCTGATACTGCCAGTTATACCATTGGAACTGCCAATGTTACTCTCTATGCTCAATGGACAATGGACTGCGGTGCTTCTGATGTAACTTTTACATATAATGGTGATTCAGTGACATACGGAGTGGTAGGTAATAATACTACCGGCGAGTGTTGGTTAGATCGAAACCTCGGAGCCACACGAGTAGCCCTATCTTCTACTGATTCCCAAGCTTACGGTGATCTATTCCAATGGGGTAGACCTGCTGATGGACATCAACTCATAAATCGAACAACAGGACTTCCTGTGAATGGCACACAGACGCCTGCGGTTGCAAATGTAGCCCCCGGAACAAATACCTTTATCATTCCAAGTGCTGACTGGTCCAGTATTGATGCTAATGGCGCCACTCGTTCAGCAAACTGGGGTGTAAGTGGCTCGAGCAATTCATGCCCAACTGGTTTTAGAGTTCCAACAGAAACAGAATTAAATGCAGAGCGTACAAGTTGGAGCTCAAATAACCCAGCAGGTGCCTTTGCTTCGCCGTTAAAACTTCCAGTACCCGGCTACCGCAGCGGCAGTAATGGTTCTCTCGGCGGTGTTGGGTCCTACGGTTTCTATTGGTCGAGTACCGTAAATAGTGCGATGTCGCGGATCTTGTACTTCGAAAGTGGCAGTGCCGGTATGTTCAGCGATAACCGTGCGGGCGGCTTCACTGTCCGATGTATTAAGAATTAGCTATCTATCAATTTGATAATTAACTATTTTGAATCAATAACAAGAAGTGTGATAAAAAAAATTAGGAGTTTTGGATTTTGGGCATTCACCCCTAACCCCTCTGCCCAAAATTCAAAACGAAAAAAGAAATTTGAAAATTTTTTAATACAATTCCGACTGCTTTCGGAAAAAAGAAAAGGAATACATCAGCTAACAACGAGTATCCGGTTACGGCTTTTATCCAAAAGCCTCCACCCAAACTTTTCTTCCGCTTCGCTACAGAAAAACTTCGGATACTCGTAACGTTAGATGAAATTCAAAAAACTTCGTTTACAACCTATGTCAGTCAAAGTCTACACACTCAACTCATTTGCAAAGACCGCTGAGGGCGGCAATCCCGCTGGAGTTGTTTTCGACTCCGACTCGTTTTCAGAACAGCGAATGATGGATATATCTAAGCAAGTTGGGTTTTCAGAAACCGCCTTTGTTCAAAAATCATCCGTGGCCGACTTTAAAGTTAGGTTTTTCACTCCAAACGCTGAAGTCGACTTATGTGGTCATGCAACAGTCGCCTCCTATTACCTCATGTTCAAGCTTGGGTTGATTAAGCCAGGACAGTATACCCAGGAAACTAAAGCGGGGCTATTAAATCTCGAAGTACAACCCAACGGCACTATTTTTATGAACCAAACCTTGCCACAATTTTTTGATCTAGTCGACAAAGATGAGCTGGCTTACACGCTCGGTATCAAAACTTCCCAATTTCATCCCACTTTACCAGCCCAAATTGTGTCAACCGGACTCAAGGATATTATGATCCCTATCGGCAGTCTTCGAGATTTAATTGCGGTAGAGCCTAACTTCGACTTAATTAGTCAAACAAGCAAAAAGTACGGCACTATCGGCTACCACTTGTTTACCCTAGAAACTAAGTACGGCTCAACCGCACAATGCAGAAACATGGCCCCGCTTTATGACATTCCGGAGGAGTCGGCGACTGGAACCTCCAACGGCGCACTAAGTTGTTATTTGTACAAGCAAGGTGTTATCACTCCGGAGCAAGCCTCACACCTGATTTTTGAACAAGGCTATACCATGGGTAAGCCATCGGAAATTTTAGCTAGTCTCAAAGTCAGTGGTGACAACATAACCGAAGTCAGGGTCGGCGGGATTGCCACAAACATCCAAGAGATAGAAGTTTTTTGAACTGCTTCGCTTCGCTCGCCCACACTGCGTTTTCGCTCCATGCAGGTAGGTCGAAGATTGTACTGCATTCCGCTCAGGTCATCTAACTACTGTATATCTGGCTCGCTCCGGCTGTCGCTCGACCCATATCAGGCGGATTTGCGAGTATAATCCAATTATAAATCCGCCTGACATCAGATATACAGACAACGTTAGCCGAAATAGCGAAAAGTTTTTAGACAATAACTAAAAATATGATAACCAAAAAAGAATTCAATGAATATAATTTTTTTGAGCAAATAGAAAAATTTGAAGAATATACAAAAGGGCTTAAAAACATATCGCAAGATCTTATTAAAGAAGCTACTAAATTTTTCGATTTACTAAAAAAACAAAATCTTAAAAAATACAAAATTGATCCGAACAAATCCTACATTTTTATAAATAAAAACGATTTCGGATTAAAGATAATTCATTCAGATTATCTCGACAGAGAAATTGTATTTAATTTTGATAGCTATGAAACTTCTCTAGTTTTTCATGATGGTAACGACTTATATTATGACAGCATATTCGGTCAAGGCACGGAAAATACTTGCGCTTATTTATTGAAAAATTTAGAGAACGTCAAAAAAATTACGCGCCAGGGGAAATACATAGTGGAAGACGTCATTGTAGATGATAAAAATAACATTATCAGCACGGTTGATAACTTGCATATTTTTGACCTTTTCCACTTCAAAAAAATACTAAACATATTGCCGCAAAAATCTACAAAAACAATTAAATGGAAATAAACAGCAAAAAATCAAAAAACTTTTCATTACATCAGCTAACGGCGCTATGCGGTTCCGCTTCACTCAACCCATATTTGCCACTGGCGAGCCTTCAGCATATTATACTCCCGTCCGCAAGTTCGCATGACACGCGGACGTTAAGTAAAATTTTCAAAAACCTTTAACGTAAAAACTTTATGATTTGGCAAGATTCGCTTATCTCTATTGCAAATATAATCTTTGCTATATCGCTTATTATTCAAGTTTATTATGGCTTCAAGGAAAAAGCGGGACCAATCAAACTTCAAGCTTCTATCCCTACTTTAATTGCATTGTATGCAATTTCTTTTGCGTTCTGGAGTCTTGCCCTATATTTTTCCGCTATAGTTTCATTATTCAATGGTATTATGTGGTCTCTATTATTTATTCAGAGATTAACCTATAACAAAAAATAGATTTTTGAAAACATCACATAACACAGCGTATGCGGCTACGGTTTACTCAGTTCCTCCGCAAGCTTTCGCCCATATTTGCCAGTAGTCGCCCTTCGGCATATTATACTCCCGTCGCAAGTTCGCACGACACGCAAACGTTAGCCGATATACAGTCCGGAAATTGCCTTATTTCTATAACTTGCTAAAATTGATTCAGTCTTTAATTTTTTTAATAAAAACCTATGAAAAAACTCATTTTTTTGTGCGCATTTGCGGTACTGATGCTTGCCGGTTGTGCTCAAACAACTCCGGTATTAACGCAAAAAACGGAAATAACTACTCCGGAAGTGCAAACGGATAAAATAGCAGAGCAAAATTTGATAAAAATAAGCGAAAACGACACATTTGTTTATTACAAAGGGGCGATAACGATTAAAGGCGAATATTCAGAATATAAGCCTGACACGATTTTTGGTGGGATGCTTTGTTTTTATGCAAACAAAGAAACGGCATATTTAATTCCAAGAGACCCAAATTTATACGGCAAAAATAACGGGGACACAAGAGCGCCACGATTCTGCTTTGATAATCAACAAGAAGCTAAAAAAATGTTCGGAATAAACGATGCAAATATATTTAAAGGTACAGTCGAATGCTTAAAAGGTACGGCTGAAATTGAAGTTTCAAATTATACGGTTAATAAAAAAGAATCAGCGGTGCGAGACAGCGCGAAGCTGGAAAAAATTATAATCAAAGAAGCGTTTTCGACTAACTGCAAGCTAACGGATTAATATAAAGAAGATCGGCAAATCCGATGATATTAGTTATTTCGGCATAGCGCTTAAATCACTCGGCAGCAATATCCATAGCTGCAGACGAAGTCGCACCTGCTATTCGTTGAGCCGGGGAAAACATTCCATCAATCAATCTTTGCAATTCGTTATATACGGAAACGTAAAAAGCCACAGCATATTCGTCTAAGCCCAAGGCGTCATTTTCAGATAATATTCGAGCTAACGCGGCTTCATCCAAAGATGTTCCGGTTGCGGACGGAGCATTATCGACTAAAACTTCTATAATTTTTTTGAAACCACGTATGCCTGCCAAATATTTAGACAGAGATGCGTCGGCTAAAACGTCATTAATCGTACCGGAAACAATCGGCTTTCTCATGCTTTCGCCTGCATCAAATTTATGTTGGTATGCTACATATAAATTACCGGCAACTTGGACTCCTCTTAATTTTGCTCGTGCAAGAAGTTCTGTCTTTTTGGAATCTTCAGGTTGTTCATAGAAGTCATCGGTTGATCTTCGATTTTGTGCTTCAGACATTTTGTTTGGATTAATGATAGGGGGTCATTATAAATACACATTGGGAAAGTGGTCAATAGAATTTAAAAACGCTTCGCAATTATCGCTTTTTTAAGCTACGATATAACCGGATAACAAAATTATTATGAAACTGGGAATAATCATTAGCCAAACAAATTCCGAAACCATATGGAACGCTTTTCGTTTGGCTAATTTTTCCATAAAACAAGGAGATGAAGTTAAGATTTTTCTTGTGGGAGAAGGCGTGGAATATGAAAAAAGCAGCACTGAAAAATTTGATATCAAAGAGCAAGCCGCGGAATTTTTAAAATCTGAAAGCGCGGGGATTTTGGCATGTGGAACCTGCTTGAAATCAAGAAATCAGGAAGCGACAAGCGCATGTCCAATGAGTAGCATGAAAGATTTGTACGAACTTATAAAAGAAAGTGATAAAATTTTAACTTTTTAACAAACTATTTTATGATGAATTATAATTTTATACCATTTGGATGGGTCTTTATGATCTTTTTCTGGGCTCTTGTGATAGCCGGGATTATAGCTTTGATAAAGTGGATGATCGATCAAGGCAAAGCCGAGAGCAAAAGCGGTAAATCCGCCATGGAAATACTTAAAGAGAGATACGCGAAAGGCGAGATAAATAAAAAGGAATTTGAAGAAAAGAAAAAAGATTTACGTTGAAACTATGAGCTTTTTTTGCCCAAAATGCAAAACCAGTAATTTAAAAATAACCGAATCGATTAAGGTGGAACCGGGTCCCAACGATGACGATAAGTTGATTCAAATCGTACGTTGTTCATGCGGATTTGAAGGGATTGCGATTTACGAAGAATCTCGCCGAGGAGCTGATGACGCTGTTAATCACACCGGGTATTTTGTGCCGAAAAATAAAACGACCGAGCTTGAAAAGGTTATTAAAAATAAAGAAAAAATAAACGCTGAAGATTTTGTTCTTGATAAAGAGACGGGCTATTCATACGATCGTTTTGAAATGAAGATAGAACATAACAATGTATAAATATGGCAGAAATAAAGCGTAAATGGGATCTCATTTCCAAAGAAAGAAGGGCGGAACTTATTCGAGAAATAATTACATATTTTAAAAATGAAAGAGATGAGGAGATTGGTGTGCTTGCAGCCGAAGATATTTTGGATTTCTTTTTGGAAAATCTTGGGAAGGATCTTTATACGAGAGGAGTTAACGATTCAAAGGCGCTTATTAAACAGAACTTTGAAAATCTTGAAATCGATTTGGATCTTTTATTGAAGTAAAACAATTTATGGACGCATTCGAGAAAAAATACGGATTTAAAGAGGATAAAAGAGTTAAAGATTTTCATAAAAGTAGAAGAATGTTCTGTATATACGAAGGCAAGCTTTATATTGCAGAGCCGAATTTGCCTTATTCACATGCCGTTTGGTTTATGAACATGGGTTGGATTTCTGAGAAAAACGATAAATTGATGGACGAAATAGTCCGTGGAATTATTGATGGAAAAGGTGATGTTTATTTTTACGTTGGATATGATTTTCGAGTGGATGAAAGAATTGAGAGTGTATTTTTTTTGCACTTTAAAGAGCTCGCGGAAAAGCTGAAATTAAAACTCGAGGCGGAGATTTTTGGTGGATTGATAAGGCAAGAAGCTGGAAAAATATGGCCGCCGATAAATAAATACGGAAAGATAAATCAGCAAAAAATATTTAGCATGAAGAGTGGATTAAAATAAAATCTTATGAAAACATTTTGGCAAAACAAGAAATCAGATATTTATATTGAGCTATATGATGATTTCGCGGCTCATCTTAAAACGAAAGATGAGATCGAATTTTTTAAAAAATTCTTCACGAAAAATCAGAGAATTATTGAATTTGGATGTGGGACAGGCAGAACGCTAATTCCGCTACTGGAAGCCGGATATAAGGTGGAAGGGCTTGATATATCAAGTGGTATGCTCAAACATTTGAAGCAAAAATTAGATAAAAAAAGTTTAAAAACACGAGTTCATAATGAGGATTTGGTGAGGTTTTCATTGAAAGATAAATTTGATGGTGGGATTCTTTCACAACGTACTTTGAATTTTATAGCCGATCAGGATGATCAGAAAAAAGCGTTGATGAACATAAATAAATGTTTGAAAAAAGGAGCATTTTTAGTTATCAATTTGATGCCGGCAAGAAAAGACGATTTTAAAAGTATACAGAAAAAACTTAAGAAAAACGGTGAATTTAAAAACTCAAAAACCGGAAATAAGGTTGAATTTTGGGGAAGCTGGATTCCTGATTCAGTAAAGCAAACATGGGATTTTGTGGACGAATTTCGTGAGAAAAACAATAGAGCCAGTACAAAGATGAAAATGAGAGTGATTTTTGAAATCGAGATGGAAAATCTGCTGAAAAAATGCGGATTTGAAACGGTCAATATTTATGGTGGTTGGGATAAAGATAAATATGATGCAAAGTCAAAAGATTTAATATTTGTTGCGAAGAAGGCGTAGGGGTTGACAGATTTCAATTTAGCGCTAAGATAAAGACCTGTATTTATTTAGATTATATGGCCGATCATTTGCGAGAATACGCAGAATCACAAGGATTAAACCCTTTAAAAGCGGGAGAGGTTTTATTAAATGCGGCTAGTAGTGGAGGATTGTCGGAGACCGGAGAAGGGATTAATGTTGATTGTTTGATTGCTTTAGGTGTTACACCGGAAGATACAAGGTGGCATATAATTGGGAAGCTTACATATGCAGTTAGAAATATGAGAAATCCGGAAGTGCTTAGGCTGGTTGTGCCCCCTGAAGTGGCGGGAGACAGTGAGATGGTCGGATTGGCACAAGACATGTTGCGAGACGTTATTGATTGGGTAAAATCAAAGGAGGAAACTTTTACATTAAAGAGATTTGTAGATATTGCGGATGGCAAAAAAAATAAAATTCCACCAGCCATCAAACAGCTAATGAAGCTTGCTAGGAGGGTGCTTAAAAACGAACTCAAGGATCAATTGGGATTCATTGAATTTGTAGACTTGGAAGACTTGGTGGAGATGCTTGAAGGAAAGGTTTCAAGGAGCGACGTGGATGGAGATTTGGAACTGGAAATAGCTGAAGTCACGAGAAATGTTCGCGATTTGATACAAGAGTTACGATTGAGCGAGGAAGTCTTAACTGAATTGGCTATGATTGATCGAAAAACGGAAAAAATATCAAAAGCTCTTATTGATACATTAAAGTCCGCTTCAGCCGAGGGGATAAATTGTGGAAACATTACAGCAAGAATGATGCCGCTTATGCTTGTTAGTAATGCAATTCAAAAAAGACTTATGGGCGCAGGAAACACAGGATGGACGCCACATTCAAGAATAGTTCAAGTTGATTTGGGTGATGGCGGGGATCGTATATGCTTTCACCCGACTTCAGGGGCCAGAATGGATGCATAGAAATATAAATTTTGACATTGCCAAATTTTCTGAGAGAATGAATTTACATACTTTATAATTTTTCTATTTATGCTAGAAAGCATTGCAAACCAGCACCTGAAAGGGTGGTTGGACGGGGTGGTCGTACTTTTAAAGCCGGATTCAGTTCGTCTCTGTGATGGATCTGAAGCCGAAAAAATGGAATTAACTAGTCAAGCACTCAAGACAGGCGAGCTCATCGAATTGAATAAAGAAAAATTGCCAGGATGTTATTATCATCGTACGGCTTCAAATGATGTCGCGCGAACAGAGCATTTGACGTTTATTTGCACAAAAGAAAAACACGATGTCGGGCCAACAAATAACTGGATGGATCCCGAGCAAGCAAAAGCAAAAGTTGGCGCGCTTTTTGATGGTGCAATGAAGGGTCGCACAATGTATATTATTCCTTATGTGATGGGTCCAATCGGCTCTCCTTACGCGAAAATCGGAGTTGAGGTTACGGACTCGATTTACGTTGTTTTGAATATGCGAATTATGACGAGAATGGGCGCAAAGGCTCTTGAAATGCTTGGCGATTCAAATGATTTTAATCGCGGAATGCATTCAAAAGGAGATTTGAATGTTGAGCGTCGTTTTATTCTGCATTTTCCGGAAGAGAATACGATTTGGAGTATTGGCTCGGGTTATGGCGGGAACGTTTTGTTGAGCAAAAAATGTTTGTCGCTGAGAATCGCGAGTTTTCTTGGACGAAAAGAAGGATGGCTTGCAGAGCATATGTTGATTGTTGGAATTGAGGATCCTGCAGGAAAAATCACATATATCGCGGCGGCGTTTCCAAGCGCATGTGGAAAGACGAATCTTGCGATGATGATTCCACCGGAATCTATGAAGGGTTATAAAATCTGGACGGTTGGCGATGATATTGCTTGGATGAATATTGGCAAAGACGGGCGTCTTTATGCGATAAATCCTGAAAACGGATTTTTTGGAGTTGTGCCGGGGACAAATATGAAAACGAATCCAAACGCAATGCTTACGATGCAAAAAAATACAATTTATACGAACGTGGTTTTGAATCCGGAAGATAAAACGGTTTGGTGGGAAGGTAATAATGAAAGCGCGCCGGAAAAAGCACTCGATTGGCAGGGCAATGAATGGACACCGGAAACGCTCGACGCAGATGGAAAAAAGGTAAAAGGTGCGCATCCAAATTCAAGATTTACGGGACCTGCAAGCCAATGTCCATGCATTTCACCAAACTGGGAAAAGCCGGAAGGAGTCCCAATTTCTGCAATTATTTTTGGAGGTCGTCGCGCAAAAACAGCGCCACTTGTTTATCAGTCTCGCGATTGGCAACACGGCGTTTACGTTGGCGCAACAATGGCTTCGGAAAGGACCGCGGCGCAATATGGAAAGCAAGGCGAGCTCCGCTTTGACCCAATGGCAATGTTGCCATTTTGCGGATATAACATGGCGGAATATTTTAAATATTGGTTGGAATTTGGAAAGCGCATGACGAATCCACCAAAAATTTTCCACGTGAACTGGTTCAGGCAGGGGGACGGAGGCAATTTTCTTTGGCCCGGTTTTGGAGAAAATTTACGTGCAATCGAATGGGTTGTTAATCGCTGTAATATGGCCGCGGATAGCACAAAAAGCGGCGAAAATGCGTATGAAACCGCAATTGGATATGTTCCAAAAGCTTCTGCGCTAAATACTTCCGGTCTCGAAATTTCACAAGAAAATTTGGCGGAACTTTTGCGCGTTGATAAAGAAGAATGGTTGCAAGAAGTCGAAAATCGAAATGAATTCTTCAAGCAATTCGGTGACGATTTGCCGGGGGAGATTAAGGAGGAGCAGGAAAAGTTGAAGGCAAAGCTGAGCGGCGACAAATAAAATATTTTGACTTATTTAATTTTAAGGTGTACACTTAAGGTATACATTAAAATTATACAATGACGACCAAACTTATAGGGGTAAAAGATTTTAGACAAAATTTGGCGGCTTATGCGGAAGAAATTCAGAAAAGCCAAATGCGTTTCATTATAATTAAAAAAAACGTTCCAATTTTGGAAATAAAATCTATTGATGAAAAGGAATTTGCACTGGAAAAATTGAAAAAAGACATCAAGCAGTCACGCATACAAGCCAAAAAAGGCAAAGTCTATACTCAAGAAAAAATAATGCGAGAATTCGGTATTTTATAGTTTATGTATAAAGTTTCCTACACCATTAACGCGGAAAAGGATTTGAGAAATATGGATTTTAAAGTTGCGCAAAGAATAATCAAGAAAATATATTTTTTCAGTATTCAAAAAGATCCTTTAAAATTTGCAAAAAGACTAAAAAACGCAGAACTTGGGACGCATCGTTTCAGAATTGGCGACTATCGCGCATTATTTGATATAGACCATAGCGGAAAAATAACGCTTTTAATGATTCTTAAGATAAAGCATCGAAAAGATGTGTATGGGATGTGATTTAAGGTAAAGTGCACGTAAGCCTTGTCTTAAAAGCTTCTTTGCCTTGCGTATCAACCGCATCAATCCAAATGGCGCCGTCTTTAGGATTATCTGAAATAGCGGAATGCGCAGAGTTATGCACATTAACGTGAAGGTGATTGCCGGTTGCACGCAAAGTCAGACGACCATCATCGTCTTGAGTAAAACCTTGTTTTCCCAATGCGCCTATTATGCCTTGGCGCGCATTATTACAGCCGGTCGCACCTCCGGATTCAGTGCCATAAACAGCATCGCGAATGCGATCAACCATTTCATCAACAGGGGTACTGCATGCGGCGACAAGAAGTGCGGCTGCAAGCGTGATCTTAGATCCAATGTGATTTAATGATGATGACATATTTGAGGTTTTTATTTAATTACAACTAAGGATATTATTATAATCAATGTCTTTTATCTACGTCAAGTGCTTTAAAAATCTTTATTTTAAGCCGAAAGTAGCGCTATTGAAATCCGTACCGGTCCGGAAAATAGACATTTTGTATAAACGTATTATTGGATAATTCCCTAATTTGTTATAATCAGGCCATGGATTCATGCAAAAATTGTGGCGCACATTTTACAGCCACGCCTGACGACATCGAATTTTATAAAAAAATCTCGCCGACTTTTGGCGGAAAAATTTACGAAATTCCAACTCCAACGCTTTGTCCAGATTGCCGTTTTCAAAGAAGACTGGCCATGCGCAACGAACATAAGCTTTATAAACGCAAATGTGATTCATGCGGCAAAACGATAATTGCGTTATTTCCGGAAAAATCCGAATATACGGTTTATTGTCAGGATTGCTGGTGGGGCGACAAAATGGATGCATATTCATATGCGCAGGATTTTGATTTTTCACGTCCATTTTTTGAGCAATTCAATGAGCTTTACAAAAAAGTTCCCGCGGTACAGCTGATAAATGATTTGAGCTCTTTGCAAAATAGCGAATATGTAAATTTTGTAAGTGACGCAAAAAATTGCTATCTTGTATTTGCCGCAAATTGGCTTGAGGACTGCATGTTTTCGACTTTTATTTGGAAAAGTAAAGATACGTTTGATTCGGCTTTTTCACCGGATTTGGAGCTTTGTTATGAATGCGTCGATTGCGATCATTTGTATAATTGTGATTATTTGCAAAACAGCGAATCTTGCTCTGATTGCGTGCTTTCTTTTGATCTGAAAAATTGTAATTATTGTTTTGGATGTGTGAACTTGCGCAATAAAAAATATTGTTTTTTTAATGAACAGCTTGAACAAGTAGAGTACGAAAAAAAAGTTGCGGCCATTAAAAAAGACAAGCAAGAATTCCAAGAAGCGCAAGAAAAATTTGAACAATTTAGATATAGATTTCCGCATCTGTATGCGCATCAAATACATTGTGAAAATTCCACGGGTGACGCAATTAAAAATTGCAAAAATGTTTTTAATTCATTTGAAGGATATGAAAGCGAGGATTGTAAAAATATGTTTAATTTTCCGGGTGCATGTCGAGATTGCATGGACGTTAGTGGTTGTGCTGAGATTCAACTTGTTTATGATTCAGCGTGTATTTTTCCGGGGTACAATGTGAAATGGAGCAATATGGTTTTAAATGGCGGTAGCGACATTCTATATAGCGCATTTTGCGTGAATAACTGCAAAAATTTATTTGGATGCGTTGGCATAAATAAGGGCGAATATTGCATTTTAAATAAACAATATTCTCGCGAGGAGTATGAAGCGCTTGTGCCAAAAATTATCGAGCACATGAAATGCATTGGCGAATTTGGTGAATTTTTCCCGATTTCAATTTCACAATTCGGATACAACGAAACTTCGGCGCAGGATTATTTTCCGCTGACAAAAGAGCAGGCAATAAAAAAGGGTTATAAATGGCGGGATTAAAAACGGCTTTCCTCTTGTCGTTTCTTGGCGCTATATGCAAAACCAACGCCAGCAAGAGTTCCAAAAGCGGCAAATAAAGTTCCGGTCGATAAGGAATTTACGACTTCCGCAACCGCAATATCAACGGTACGCGCCGAAACAGCCAGCGAATTAACGGCATCTATTAGAGTCCTAAAATTATGTGAAATATTTAGAATATCGCATAAGCATTCAAACGCAGGACTTTCGCGATCAGCAAGGCGAAATCCAAGCCCAAAAACAAAGCCAAGCGCAGCGCTTTGAGCTACGAGTTTTTTAGTTATTATGATGCCATCGGTAGGCATGAGATTTTCAGACTCCTTGTTCATAAATATATTTTTAAGAAAATATTATACTTCTAAAAATACATTTTGCAAACGCATTGCCTCCGTCCCCGTTAGCTCAGCAGCCAAAATCCAATCGCCGCAATTAAAATTCGATACACGCCAAACCACGTGAAAGAATGTTTTTGAATAAATTTAAGGAAAAATTTGATTGCAAGGATTGCGACGAGGAACGAAACAATGAATCCTATGGCCAAAAACCCGATTTGACTAGTCGAGAATGCGGTCGCGTTTTTATATAAATCCATGGATGACGCGGCAAGCATGGTTGGAACGGCAAGCAGGAAAGAGAATTCGACAATGGCTTTGCGGCTGAGCCCAAGCGAAAGTCCGCCAATGATTGTTGCGGCTGAACGTGAAACTCCGGGGATCATTGCGATTGATTGAAATACGCCGATTAAAGCAGCTTTTTTATATGAAATTTTTGCGATTTCGCCTGTGCCTCCGTCCCTTTTATTAATCCATTCGAACGCAATTATTACGACGCCACCAATTGCAAGCGCCCAAAGAACAGTCGTAATGCTCGACATCAAATACGTTTTCACGATTTTATAAAAAATAAGTCCCAGAATTCCAGTTGGAATAAAAGCCACGATTACGCGCTTTAAAACTGCAAAATCAACCAAGAAACTTCGCCAATAAAGAACAACAACAGACAAAATCGCACCCAGCTGAATTACAATTTCAAATGTTTTCAAGAACTCGGTTTGCCCGCCAAGAACTTGAGCGGTAAGCATCAAATGGCCAGTTGAAGATATAGGCAAAAACTCGGTTAGACCTTCAATAATCCCAAAAATTATGGCGTCAAAGTATTGCATGAATGAAATATATCACATGTCAGGAAAAATTTAATATAAGTTTAGAATTATTTAATGACAATGTGCTTAAATAAGGTTGTCGATAAAACATCTTGCACTAACATTGTTAGTGCGCTATAATAATCACATGACAACTCTAACAATCAGAATAGACGAGGTTCTAAAAGGGAAAGCCTTTAAGCAAGCCGAAAAACTCGGTATACCGCTAACCTTAATTGTGAAAAATGCTTTAAGAAATTTTGTTGCATCCGGAAAAGTTGTTATTGGCGAACCTGAGACGATCAAAGTTACGCCAAGTATTCAAAAAAAGATGGATAAAATCGGCGATTTACTGAGTAAAAAGTAGCCGAGAGATGAAGTTGATAATTACCGATTCAATAGAAAAGCATGAACTTTTCGCGTTAGAAAGGGTTTTTTCTTTAAACGTAATTAAGGTTGCGGCAATTAAATCTTTAAAAGGCTTGGGTGAAAATATAAAAAATCCGATAAATATTCCGAAAACAATTCTTAGGAAAATTTATACTACATCCTCAAGCGGCGCGGGAAGAGCTGTGTTTTTACTTCAAATAGAAGCTGAAAAAGCGATTTTAGCCATGATAAGACAAAAGAAAGATAAGCAGGTTGGCGCAAATATGGCAGTAGAAAATCCCAAATTTAAAAAAGCGTTGGAAAGAAATTTGGATTTAATAATTCGGGATTTAGAAGTTAGCAAATACAAAGAATATGATTTAGAAAACCCGATTGTTAATTGACATTCATTTGTCATTTGAAACAATTTGGATTTTGTCATTTATTTTATAATCCCTTTCAAATATTTCACCGCCTCATTTAACTGCGGATCTCTCTTATTTTTATAATCTTCTTCGGTCATTTTTATTTCAATATCCGGCTTGATACCGGTTTCGTCGATGTTTTTTTGATCAGGTGTAAGCCATTTTGCGATTGTGACGCGAAGACTTGAGCCGTCGGCAAATTGTTGATATTCCTGAACGCTTCCTTTTCCAAAAGATTTTTCACCAATAAGAATGCCACGTTTTAAATCTTGGATTGCGCCCGCAACGATTTCCGAAGCCGATGCAGATCCGCCATTCATCAGAACAACAAGCGGAATTTCAGGAAGTCTCGCGGAATCATCCGTTTGAATCGGATCGGATTTATTGTCGCGTTTTTTAATGTAAACAACGGATTTTTTGCCTTTTATAAACTCGGATAAAATTTCAACCGCGATATCAAGATAACCGCCACCGTTTGAACGAACATCCAAAATAAGACCCTTTGGATCTTTCATCAAAATCTGATTTATGGCTTCATTAAGCTCATCCGTGGTTCTATCCGAAAAGTGATTTATCGAAATATGAAAAATTCCATTACCTTTATCTTTATAAGAAATGCTGTCAATTTCTATGTTTGCACGAGTGATTGTCATGATGAGTGGCTCGGGTGCGTTTTTGCGCAGAATAACAAGATTTACAACTATCCCCGCTTTTCCACGAATGCGTTTTATAGCATCAAAAAGCGTCATTTCAGAGCTTATTTTATTATCAATTTTATAGATAATATCGCCGGATCTTAGGCCGGAATTTTCAGCAGGAGAATCTTTCAAAACCGTTACGACGGTTAAGGTTTGATCATGGATTGTAAGCTCTGCGCCGATTCCTTCAAGATCGCCATTTAAGTTTAAGTTGAAATCTTTTGTTTCATCAGGCGTCAAAAATACAGTGTATGGATCTTCAAGAGAAGACGTTAATCCTTTAATCGCGCCATAAACCATGTTTTTATTTACAACTGTTTTTTCATCTATAAATTTCTCGGAGATTAAATCCCACACATCCCAAAAAAGGCTTAGATCAGCGGTGTGCTTGGATATAGTCGTGCTCGAATCTTGAGAGACGGGCGATACTTGTTTATTCGTTAAAGCGGAAGCTTCCCATCCAACCAAAAACGAGAAGATGATGATGATCGGCAAGATAAAAAATAATGTTTTTTGTTTCATGAAATGATTATACGATGCATCGATTAATATGCGAATTGACATACGGAGTGATAAAAGTATAATTAAATAAATAACAATTTTATTATGGCGTTAAATGCACGAGAGACAAGTGTGCCAAAAGGAGCAGTTACAAGAGAAGGCCTGAAAACATTGGCTTATGCATGTGAAGTTACTGAAAGTGGGAAAGCCGGTAGGGACATTAGAAAAGAATTAATGCAAAAAAGGGATCCAATTCACGATCTTTTGCAAAAGATTTTGGGATAAATAGGTGTGCAATACAGCTGTCATAAAAAATTTAAGATTTGTTTAGAGAAATTTAACGCACATGTGATATGGTGCGGGAGCTTTTTAGAGTTCCTTGAAAAAAGGCTTTGATGTGCGAAAACAAACAGAACTTTGGAGGCGGAAATGAAGCGGAAAATGTTTGCAGTTCTTTATGCGGTGCTGGTTTTGGTGCTGGTCGCGATTTTTTGCGGGTGCACGTTCGAAACCAATATCAACCTTCCGAACAACAAGGAGGATGCGAAGGCTGAGGAGAAGGACGTCGGGTCGAGCAAGTCGGATAGTGGATTGAACAAGGTAGCGGACACCGGATCGGGCGAACCGGATACGCAGGAAGCCGAGAAGGTGAAGGACATCATCGAGAAGACGGAAGACGCTGTTGAGAAAAAGGCGGAGGTTGCCGATGCTATCGAGAAAATCGAAGAAGTGAAATCCGTGGAAGAGGCAAGCGTCGCTGAAACAAATGATGCGACAACAATAGCTGAAAAGTCCGCGGAGATTTTCGAGGAAGTGACGCCGGAAAAGATCGAGGACGTGAAGGAGATTCCGGAAGATTCGAAAACCGAATTCGTTGCAAAGGAAGTGGCAACGGGTTTTGAAGAAGTGGCGATGGTGGAATCAGCGGTTGAAGTTGTGGCCGTGGAAGAAATCGTAGCGGCGGAAGAGGCCGCGAATATCGAAGTTGTAACCATCGAAGAAATCACGGCGCTCATTGACGTTCTTGAATGTGCAACCGAAATTGCGGAAGCGCGCGAAGAAGACAAGTTCACGCAGGAAGACGTTAAAGAGTGCGAAGAAACGGGTTTGGCGGACGTAATTGACGAAGAAGGTTCGGGCGCAACGGTTGATGTCGGGCCGATAGAAGTTGGGACAAACATCGAAACGGTTGCAGACGTCGGCTTCGACATGGCGATCGAAGATTTTGCGGTTGAGATTGAGGATGCGGTGACGGTTGATTTTGCCGTTGCTGATGCGACAATCGCGGATACATACGATGCGTATGAAACGTGTAACGCGGGCGATACTTACGACGCGAATGAAATATACGATGTGAACGAAACGCATGATGCCTACGATGCGAACGAGCAGGACTATTTTGAACCTGACGTTTGCGGTTTTGATTTTGCGATTGCGGAAGAGACGGAGGAGGAAGTGGCCGAAGAAAAAGAAGAAGAGGTCGAGGCGATCGAGGAAGTTGCGGTCGAAATTATGCCTGAGGAAGAAGCGCAAGACGACGCGCTGGAGATTGCGGATTCGCAAGAAATCCCAGACGCATCAGACGACGCGCAAGTATTCGCAGATACGATAGTGCCGGAAGAAATCGCCGAAAGTCAGGAAGAGACTTCTGACAGCGATTGGATTCTCTATGAAAATCCGGATAAAGGATTTAGGTTTTATTATCCGGCATGTTGGACGCTGATTTTCGACGACGGCATGAAGGTGACGTTTGATAGCGATCCGGATTCCGTCGATGATCAGGAGAACAGGATTTATGCGGAGGTCGCGATTCTGTTGAATGAAAGCGGCGGATCGGATATCGAGTTCATCGATAATCTGAAGGCGCGGCTCGTTGATAAGTTGGACGTTGACGGAACACAGGTGAAAATTGGGATCAATGGCACGGGCGAGCATCTTGCTCTCTTTGCCGTGATTCCGCTTAATCACGCTGTCGTTGCAATCAACGTTTGGCATATGTATCCGGAGTGGGAAAGTATTTCGGATACAAAAAATACGTTCGCAAAACTCGTGCTCAGTTTCGATAACATGTAGGAGGCGAAAATGAGAACTTTAATGGTGATTCTGGCGCTCATGCTCGGTCAAGAAGCGACGCAAGCGCAAACCGCTCAGCAAGTGCCGATGTTCTCGGATGTCGCGTTCGACAACTACAAGTACGGCTGGGGAACGACCGCGATCTTTGATTCGGATCCGGACATCGGAACGATCAAGGATGTCTGCGGAGAAGCTTCGGCGTGGTATTCGGGAAGAGCGTACGACAATCATCATGGTTGGGATCGCGATATCCCGAATGATGGCGAGCAGTACGTGGTTTTTTCACCGGCGCCGGGGATCGTTCAGACTGTTCGAAAAGGTTGCATCGACGGTTATCAGTCGTGCAACGATTCGGCTGGAAATTACGTCGTGATCAATCACGGAGGCGCTTATACAAGCCATCATTTTCATGCGAGGCCTGATTCAATTCAGGTTAAAGAAGGCGATTGGATTGATCGATATACGCCACTTTTTTTGGCAAACAATACGGGTCATTCAACGGGCGATCATTCGCATTTTGAGATTCGATTAAACGGAATTGCAGTTGATCCGCTCGGAGAAAATATCGAGTGGGTCGTGCATCCGATAATCAATCTTTCGAAATGTGTTTATACGCCAAACAATCAGACGCAGTATGATCTCGTGAATCCGTATACCTTGAAAGAGTACGCGGATGACATGATAAATCGCACTGCTGCGAATTACACTTCATCCGAAATTGGCCAAGTTTCGAAAGAGACATATTGGCTTTTCGGTTCAAACGGATACGACAAAAAAGACGTCGTGGCACGTGAATATTCGGGAGGAAGTGAATTTCCGTATGGCGCAATTATCGTTTTTGATTTAACGGAAAATGCGTCGACGGCGTTCGCGATTCCTTTGCCATATAAAGATTTGCCCTTAGGCAAGCCAATAACCGGCATGTACATTTCTGACGCGGGAGTCTTTGAAACGGATTTTCGCGACGGATATGAAACGTACAGAGAAGACGAAGGCTTGCAGAGGTTTGCATATAAAGGCGGATTTGCTCCGGGCGCGTTTGAAGACTCTTGGCACGCGGGCAAGTCATACGCCTTTTCGGAATGCTTCAGCAAAAACGGTGCGCGACCAAAAGTCGGCGAACCTTTCACAAGTAATTCCGGCGAAAAAACCGCTGTTCACGATTGGGCCGGATATATGATTCAGGGATTTAATGGCGGTGAACTTGGTGAATGCGCAATCGTCATGCACGATCATGGTGCATACACATATGACGCGCATTTGCTTTCCGGCAACGTTTGGACAACATATAAAAATAACGGTGGCCCATCACATTTCGGCAGTCCAATAACAGACGAATATGAAGACTCAACAATCGGCATGCAAAAACAGGACTTTGAAAAAGGCATGTCGATTTTGGAAAACGGGTCTGAGATCGCTCCAAATTATTGCATCGCGGGAGAAATTGGAGGAGAAGCGATCCCGGGCGAACCATGTGTTTGCTTGGGCGAAAAAACCTTATTCTTCTGCGGTGCATGTGGACATATGCATCTCGTTTGCGAAAACTATATCTGGAATGATGAATCCGGGTGTGAAGACGAAAAAGTAAACGGATGCGTTCCGGAAGCTCACGAAAAAACGCAAGTTTCATGTTCGGACGGTCTCACGAAAGAACGTTTCTGCGACATGGATTGCATCTGGGGCTCTTGGAGTGAATGCAAGCTTATGCCATCAAAAGAGGTTTGCGATAATAAAGATAACGACCTCGATGGCGCGACAGACGAAGGCCTCAGTCAAGCATGCGCATCCGATTGCGGAATCGGTGAGAAAAAATGCGTTTCCGGACAGTGGTCGGAATGTGACGCGCCGATTCAAAACGTTTGCAAAGGTTGCACAACCTTATCCGGAAAAATCGGCGACGCATGCGGAAATTGCGGACACACGGCTTGTGACGGAACTGACGGAATCAAATGCGCAAACGAAGGTGTCTGCAAAAACAACGAAACACAAACCGAATCATGCGGAATCAGCGGTCCATATTGCGGCTCCGGCACACGCACAAGAACATGCGAAAATTGTGCATGGAGCGAATTTGGCACTTGTTCCGCTTCGCAAAAATACGGGTTCGATAACCAAGTCCGTTGCGATTCCGTGATCTGCGTCCAAATCACTTCGGTTTCAGAAACGTCCGCGTCTTTCAAAATCACAAAAGTCGGAGGACAGGTTTTTACGATCAATCCGGTTCAGTGGTATTTGATGGACAGGACTCTCAACAAAGTTCTCAAAAGTTCGCCGGGATGGGGTTGCGATTCATATTATGGTGGCCAAACGGAAATCGTTTCCACCTTTAATCCGTCCGACTATAACATTTCGCTGGACGATGTTCAGGCGGAGGTTTATAGCGGCGGGTTAACGTGCGCGACCCAGTACAATTCCGGCTACACACACATCCAAAAGTGCAAGTGATTGCATTTAACATAGCGCCAAGCCAAGCGCAAAGGTCTCTAAAAAGCGGTCTGAAATTCGCGTCAGACTTAAAGCGAACGCGAAACGAGGGAATGAAAGATTTTGAAGTTCACGCGATTTTAAATGTCAATCAATGCCTCTCTTTTAAGCCGTCACCCGATTCAGGTTGGCGGCTTTTTCCATGCCTTTCATCTATTTGTACAGCTATTTCTCCTGTTGCATGGTCGGTTACTTGATGAAAAATAACATAGTCAGGTCTATCTTCGGCATATTGGCGAACATGAGTTGCCATTCCTCCTTTTGGCGAAGAAGAAGGGTAAATTGCCGTGGTTGTATCAACGTTGCCATTTGAGTAAAAAGTGGATGAACTTTTTTCAAGCATGCTACCATCAGGCGTCTTTTTAACATAATGTGTGACTAATCCTCTTTCATTAAATAATCTTACTTCAAATGAAGTTGTGGCCCATCTTGGTCCCCTGTGAAAATCTTGATTCTCATTAACAATAAGAACCGAAGTTGAATGCGGGTTGCTATACTCGTCCGGGTTTGGCGCATAATAATAAGTTGTGCGAGACGATCCTTCTTCTACTGTAAGCTTTTTCAAGACTCCGTACGCAGCAAGATTATCAGCATACATTCTGGCTTCATAAAGGCTAATAGTTGGCTGCAATCTGTTTGAAGCCGCAACTAATCGTTTGAGCATATCAGCTTGAGCATATGGCTGAACATGTTCTTCATCACGGTCTGCGTCTGATTGTGGTACTCCAATAGACATAAAAATTATTTATTTTTATTAAATATATTATACCACAAAATAGGGCTAATATCAAGAATAAACCGGCTTTACGAATTACGTTGGCGGCTTTTTTCATGCTTAGCTAACATGCAAAAGAGGGAACATATGACCATATTGTTTTCTTTCTTTTGCATTAAAATTATCATGAATCAATCTCTGTTCTTCTCGGCTCCATCTTTGCCATCTTTTTGCCAAAAGAAATTCCCATGCATCAACGGGGCCTTCTTTTCTAAGTTTTTTGAACAAAGCAAGTTGCATTTCGGCGACACTTTTTGAATCAGGAGTTGGGTCTTCATCTCTAAAAAATAGTCCATAGGCAGTTATAATTTCAGCTTCAGGTATTCGTCCGGGCGCATCAATTTTAGGGTTCACAACATACTGTGCATAATTTTTGGCTGCACGTCGGGCTTTAGATGCAATCGTGGCTCTATATTCAGCTAATCTTGCCATACCAGCTTCATCGAGCGTGCCTAGTATTTCCTTTTTCCTAAATCCTTGAGCTTCAGTGCCGGGAACAAATTCAGCCACTGTGACAAAAGTCGTAAAATCAGTAGCGTCAAGATTTCCCTTGGCAGCAGCTTCTTTTTTTACCAACTCTGCTTCAAGAGCCGCATCGTGTTTTATATTTGGTACCAAGAGGTCGGTTTTATACATATTTTATTTTTTTAATTTTTAACGAAAAAGTCCTTCTAAGATCCCATAAGTCATTTCAACCATTTCCTTGAAATGATCTGGTGTAACTCTCCCACCGGAGGTCTTAAGGTACGACGCTACCATTAGGACTGCGATCCCATATCTGCGTTTTTTATCCGCCTCTGCTCTCATTGGAGCAATCCAGTCAACAGTATCTGCGTCAATTTGATCTAAGGCTAAAACCGGAGCGACATCATCTTGCGTGACGCTGTCTCCTGTTTGATTTGTAAGCTCGGCCAAAACGTCATCTACGTCGGATTGAGTAGCGACGCCTTTTTGGTCTAAAAGCATTTTAAGTGTTAGAAAATCGTTAGACCCAAGCGCGGTTTGTAAAGCCATTCTTTCAGTATCGTCAAAAAGCGTATCGATTAATCTTTCACCAGGTCTATTATGTGTATCCATGTATTTATTTGGTTAATTATATTTCGGCAGTTAAATATAAACCACAAAAACAAATTTGTCAATATAAATAGCTAAAAAGACCCCGGTTTTTCCATGATAAGATTTGAATAATGGCTTAAATAAAACAAAGAAAT
>Ga0209212_1001996_pt1 | contig 30654 bp, 30 predicted proteins | sample RifGroC2_FD_183996 | JGI IMG/M metagenome (GOLD analysis project Ga0209212, IMG submission 183996) | Groundwater microbial communities from Rifle, Colorado, USA - Groundwater C2 (SPAdes) (version 2) | ecosystem: Environmental > Aquatic > Deep subsurface > Groundwater | place: Rifle, Colorado...
GATCGCCTCGATCGCCGTCCAGCGGCCCTCGCCGGAATCGGGCACATACGCAGCGATCCCGTCCAGGCCGGGGTTTTTCGCCAGCGCGTCGGCCGTCAGGTCCAGCAGCCAGGAGCGGACCACGCTTCCGTGCCGCCAGATTTCGGCGATCCGTCCGAGGTCCAGGCCGAATCCGTCCTTTCGGTGCATCAGCTCGAACCCTTCCGCGTACGCCTGCATCAGGCCGTATTCGATCCCGTTGTGGACCATCTTGACGAAGTGCCCGGCCCCGCTGGGGCCGACGCGCCCCCACCCCTTGTCGCTCGCGGGAGCCAGCGCTTCGAGGATGGGCCGCAACCGTTCCACGACCGCCTCCTCCCCCCCGACCATCATGCTGTACCCCTCGGACAGCCCCCACACGCCGCCGCTGGTCCCGACGTCGACGAACAGCAGACCCTTTCCCTTGAGCGCGGCGGCCCGCCGCATCGTGTCCTTGTAGTTGCTGTTCCCCCCGTCGACGACGACGTCCCCCGGGGACAGGCGCTCCGCCAGTGCCGCGACGGTGTCGTCCGTCGGTTTCCCGGCGGGGACCATCACCCAGACGGCGCGCGGGGCGGACAGTTTCCCCACCGCTTCGTCCAGGGTGCGGGCTCCGACCGCTCCTCCCGCTTCGGCGGCACGGACCGCCTCCTCCTTCACGTCGCAGGCCACGACGCGGTGGCCTTTCCCCAGCAGGCGCGTCGTCATGTTGGCGCCCATCTTCCCCAACCCGATCATCGCGATCTCCATCCGCAATCCCTCCCAAGGTCGGACGTATCTTCCTTCGGGGCTATCTGCCGATCATACTCCGGGTGACCGATGGGCGCTCCCCCGGTCGAGCAGGGGAGCGATCGTCTTGCTCCCGGCTAGCCGGGCGCACATCACCCCCTTGCGTGATCGGGAAGAGCGGATGCCTCCGAAGGGGAGAAGACGCGCCGGAATCAGCGCAGGGACGAAGCACCCGGGGCGGTGAAGGACCCCGCCCCGGGGATACCACCGACGAGATCCTTTGCCCGGCTCACGCCGCCTTCCCGATCCTTGTCGCCTCCGGAACCTCCTGAAGCTTTCCCGATTTCACATCGTAGATATAACCGTGGAGGGCGACATCGCGAGGAACCAGCGGATGCGACCTCAGGCGCTCCACGTCGGCGCGGACGCTCATTGCCTGGTCGTGGATCGTGAGCCAATCCACGAACTCCCCTTCCCGGGAGCCAGGCCCCTTTCCGGTGTCCCGCCACCCCGTGCCGTCGAACGTCGCCGTCCCAAGGCTTTGCGAAAGCAGGCCGCGCATCACCTCGTCGGTGAACGTCTGCATCCCGCAGTCGGTGTGGTGGATGACGAACCACTCCCTCGTCCCGAGGAGTTTGTGCGAAATCACCAGCGAACGGATGGCGTCGTCGCTTGCCCGGCCCCCTGCGTTGCGCACCACGTGGGCGTCGCCTTCCGCCAGGCCGGCGAACTTCGCCGGGTCGAGCCTTGCATCCATGCAGGTCAGGATGGCGAAGCGCCTTCCGGGAGGCATCGGCAGCTTCCCCTTGTCGCCGAACTGCTCCGCGTATCGCTGGTTTGCATCGAGTATTTCCCCAAGTGTTCGACTCATCTCGCAACCTCCTGTGATGACCGGCATGAACAGTACCCGTTCTTAGGATCGTGCCCATTCCCAAAAGGTTTCCATCGGATGACCCATCGAAATTCAGGGAGCCTTGCCCGCGCCGGCGGCGGGGAACACCTCCGGAGAGGAAACTCCGAGGTCGAAGAAATCTTCGTCAACGTATCGCGCCGGGGCTTCTTCCAGAAGATCCTTGAGAGGCGCCGCGCACCGGTCCTTCCCGAGACGAGCGAACGTATCCCCGGCGCGTTCCCCTTCCCCTCCTTCCTCGTCGAGAAGCGCCATCAGACGCTCCACCGCTTCCGGAACCCGCCGGGCCGCGACGCGACCGATGGGCGTTCCGAAGAGAGCCGTCCCGTCTTCCCTTGCCGCACCGCCCAGGAGGAGCATGTAATGGGGAGCCAGCCGGCCATCCACGTTCCTCGCGACCCCTCGCAGGCCGATGTCCCCGAGCAGGTGATGGCCGCACCCGTTGGGACACCCGGAGATTTTGATCGTCACCGGCTGCCGTCGACGCATCGCCGTCTCCAGGGAGGCGATTCCTTCCTCCAGCATCGCGGCGACCCCCCTGACACGGGTGATCCCCACCGTGCAGGTATCCGTCCCGGCGCACCGGACGATCGAAACCTCCCGTGGGGGCAGGAAGCCGCGATCCCGCAGCGACCCCGCCATGCGCTCCCCTTCCGATTCCGGAATGCCGGCCAGAAGGATCCCCTGCGCCGTCGTGATGCGCACTTCCGCGCCCACCCGCTCCGTCAACTCCGCAAGCGAGCGCAGCCGCTCCGAGGAGATGTCGCCAAGAGGAATCCTGACGGGGAAGGCGAGGCGCCCCGCTTGGCGCTGCCGCATCGCACCGGGCCACGGCGGGAGACCGTCATGTCCAAGGAGATCCGCCCATTCCAGGAGGACCGGCTCCGGCAAGTCCGGTCCGCCCCCCGGATCGGATCTCTCCACGGTTTCCCGCTCATCGTGGAGAAGCTGCCGGAAGGCATCGGCCCCCATCGTTCCCACGACGAATTTCAGCCGCGCCCGTCCGCGGTTCGTCCTGTCTCCAAGGCGGTCGAAGATCCGCAACAGCGCCTCCGCGGTCGGCCACAACCGGGCGACCGGCGTGAACGGCTCCAGAGGCAATCCCGACTGCGGCAACGCTCCCAACCCCCCGGCGACATGAATCCGGAATCCCGCGCGACCCTCCGGCGAGACGACGGCCCGGACCCCCATGTCCTGGAACGGAAGTCCGGCATGATCGGCTCCGCGGCACCCATCGAACGCGATCTTGAACTTCCGTGGAAGCCGCTGGCCGAGAGGATGGCGAAGGAGCCGCGCACCGAACGCATGCGCGTACGGCGTCACGTCGAAGACCTCCTCGGGGGAGATCCCCGCGAAAGGGCAAACCACGATATTCCGCACCGTGTCGCCGCACGCTTCCCGCGTGGTGAGTCCCGACTCCGCAAGGAAGGAGAGCGCGCCTTCGATGCGGCGCATCTCCACACCGTAGATGTGGACATCCTGCCGGGTCGTGAGATGGACCCCTCCGCCGGTCGCGAACCGGTCGGCCGTCTCCGCAAGGGCTCGCAGATGACGGGGCAATCCTCGTCCGAGTGGAATGCGGACGCGGATGAGGTACCGGTCGGGCCCTCCTCGTATGGGGTAGATTCCCATAACAACCCGGCGGCGGCGGAACTCGTCCGGAGGGATCGCCCCGGAGAGGAGCGCCTCCACCGCATCCGCGACCCCGGCGATTTCGGACGCGGAGATCGGGTCCGTCGGGTCCGGATCGTTCTTCATATGACCGGGAATCCATCCTCCGTCGCCGCCTGAACAACCGGGCCTTCCCGGAACAGGACGACGCGGTTCCCTTCCGGCCCCCGGCGAAACGTCATGCCGAGGCCGTACCCGAACGCCAGCCGGGCGATCTTCTCCAACTGGTCCGCCGTGCAAAGCCGGATCGCGACCTTTTCGCCTTCTCCGAGGCGCGCGACGAATTCCCGGGACACTTCGAACTCCACGGGCCCTGCTTCCTGCGACAGGTCGACGAAATTTCCGTCCGGCTCCGTCATCATCCGGGAATGAAGCCGCACCACGCGCGTCCCCCGGCCGAGCCGGTCCGAGCGGACCTCCCGGACGATCCCTCCACCGGCCACGAATTCCCCCACCGCCACGACGAACCGGCCCAGCCGCGGATTCTCCTTGAAGGTGTCCGCGGCGATCGGGTGCTGGAGCGTGAACGTGACGTTGGCGACCTCCAGGTTCTCCACCCGGCTCGCGTGGCGTTCAGTGACCTCCAGCGTGGAGGAGTCGATCCGCTCCGTGATCGCCGAGAGGACCGCCTCGACTTCGGCGGTGGCGAGTTTCAGGACGTACCGCGAGGAAAGCCGCAGCGGATCGTTTCCCAGCCAGAACAGGCTCGCCGAGATCTCCCGCGCCGCCGAGGGCGCCTCTCCCGCTTCCGAAAGGACTTCCCCCCGCTCCACGAACAGTTCCTCGGTGAAAGTGACCCCGACGCACTCTCCCGCGAGGGCCTCCGGAAGGGCCGGCTGTTTCCATTTCTCCACCGACCGGACGACGGCCTTTTTCCCCGAAGGGGAAAAGACGACCCGGCTCCCGGCGCGGACGGAGCCGGACTCCACGCGCCCCGCGTAGACCCGCTTCCCGTCTCCCACGTAGATGTCCTGCACCGGGAACCGGAGCGGCAGCCCGGAGATGTCCCGGGCGGGGGAGAAGGAGTCGAGCGCGCCAAGAAGGGTGGGGCCGGAGTACCATGACGTCCGCTCCGAAGGGGTGGCAATGTTGTCCCCTTCGCGGGCGGAGATGGGGACCACGTGCGCGGGGACGAGGCCCACGGAGAGCAGGAATCCGCGAATTTCCTCTTCCACCTCCTCGAACCGGTCCCGGCGGAATCCGACGAGGTCCATTTTGTTGACCGCCACCGCCACCTGCCGCAGGCCGAGAAGGGAGAGCATGTACGCGTGACGGCGAGTCTGCTCCTTTACCCCCTCCGCCCCGTCGACCAGAAGGATGGCGGCGTCGGCCGCGGCGGCCCCCGTGATCATGTTCTTCAGGAATTCCTTGTGCCCGGGGGCGTCGATGATGATGTAGGGACGCAGGGAGGTCTTGAAGAAGGTCTGGGCCGTGTCGATGGTGATGTTGTGCTCCCGCTCCTCCTCCAGCGCGTCCATGAGGTAGGCGAACTCGAACGCCCTCCCCAGCTTCCGGCAGGTCGCCTCGATCTCCCGGTACCGTTCCTCCGGAAGGGAGCCGGTGTCATAGAACAGCCTTCCGATCAGGGTCGACTTTCCGTGGTCCACGTGTCCCACGATCACGATGCGCAACGTGTCGTTGATGTTCATCCCGCCCCCGATCACATGTAGCCGAGGGAGCGCAGCTTCTGCATCATGTACGCCGCCTCGTGGTCCTGGGCGCGGCCTGCGCGCTCCGGAGTTTTCGTCACCTTGAGCTCCTCGATGATCTCGTTCACCGTGGAGGCGCCGGACGCGATCGGGAAGTTGCACGGAACGCACCCCAGCGACCTGAACCGTTTCCCGTCCCTCGACAGGTAGAGGGGGCAGACGGGAATCTCCTCCCTGCGGATGTATTCCCAGATGTCCAGTTCCGTCCACGACAGGAGCGGGTGGATCCTCACGTGGGTGTCGGGCCCGAAAGAGGTGTTGAACTGGTCCCAAAGCTCCGGCGGCTGGTCCTTGTAGTTCCACTCGAAGTTCTTGTCCCGGGGGGAGAAGATCCGCTCCTTGGCCCGGGACCCCTCCTCGTCCCGCCGGATCCCGAGGAAGACCCCTTTGAACCCGTGCCGGTCGAGCACCTGCTGCAGCCCTTGCGTCTTGAGGGCGTTGCAGCACACGAAACGCCCTTTTCCGGGCTCCATCCCCTGGCAGAGAGCTTCCTCGTTCCGGCTGACGACGAGATCCACCGCCCACTCCTTCGCCATCCGGTCCCGGTATTCGATCATCACCGGGTGCTTGAACCCGGTGTCGATGTGGACGAGGGGAAAGGGAACCTTGCCGAAAAACGCCTTGCGTGCCAGCCATAACAGGGTGGTCGAATCCTTACCGATCGACCACAGCATGGCGAGGTCCTTGAACTTCCGGTGCGCCTCGCGGAAGATGTAGATGCTCTCGTTCTCCAGCGCATCGAGCGGATCCATGTCTACTCCTCCCTTTCGCCTTCGCGGCGGGATACGGTTCCGGCCGCGTTTCTTGCGTGGAGCCCGCACTCCTTGTGCTCCGGCCGCTCCCACCACCACCGGCCCGCCCGCGGATCCTCCCCGGGCGCGACGGGGCGCGTGCACGGGGCGCAGCCGATCGAGGGGTACCCCATGTCGTGGAGCCTGTTGACGGGGAGCCCCCGTTTCCGGACGTACTCCCTCACCTCTTGTTCCGTCCAGCAGGCAAGAGGGTTCAGCTTGAGGATCTTCCCGTGAGCCTCGTCGACTTCCAGGACGGGCAGACTCCGCCGCGTGACGGCCTGCTCCTTGCGCTGCCCCGTCACCCACGCGCGCAACCCGGAAAGGGCCCGGGACAGAGGTTCCACTTTCCGGATCCGGCAGCACTCGTGGCGGTTTTCCAGGCTCTCCCGGAAGGAGAACAGCCCCTTGTTCCTCTCCAGCTCCTCGACCGCGGCCCGCGAAGGAAAGTACCATTCGATCCGGACGCCCAGCTTGCGGCGCACCGCCTCGGCCACCTCGTACGTCTCCTCGTGGAGCCGGCCGGTGTCCAGGGCGAAGATCCGCACGTCGGGACGGATGTCCGCCATCATGGCGATGAGAACGATGTCCTCCATGCTGAAACTCGAGGCCAGCGCGATGTCCGGGTGGAATTCGGACAAGGCCCATCGAAGGACCGCCTCGGGACCCTCTTCTTCGAACCGGGCTCTCCATTGTTTTGCCTGTTCCATCGTCACCGCCACGGCATCCCCTTTCTCCTGCGCATGTCAGATCTGATAATCCAGCGGGCGGACCTTGCCGTACGAAATCCGGGTCCACATCCGTTCGTGGACGTAATAGATGAAGAACTTCACGAGGGTGTCCGCCAGGCCCACCGTCACGGCGAAGTCGAGGCGGCCGGTCAGGAAGTACGTCACGACTCCCGTGATGAGGGTGGCCGCAACGCGCCAGCTGATCGTCTTCGCGATGCTTCTTTTGTGGGATTCCAACCTTATACACCATTATTCCTATAGGAATAATGGTATTATATAATTCACGAAGTGAGAGTCAACCATTTTTTTCGGTCATGCCGCTTTCCGGCTGTCGGACTTCATCGCGTAAAGCAAAAAATCCATTGATAATTTTTTTCTTTACATCCGGGATGAACCTGATGTATGTTCCGCCCACGTGGGTAGCCCGAAAGGGCTTTAAGGGAAGACGGTGCGAATCCGTCGTGGTCCCGCCGCTGTAACCGGGGACGAAAGCCGCATAAACGTCACTGTCCTAAAGATGGGAAGACGCGGCGAGTAGGGCGATCCGGAAGCCAGAAGACCTGCTCACGCCATAGTAGCGGGATCGCCCTCGTGGATGGGGCGGCTCTACGTGTTTATAAACCGCGGGTGAAATACGGAATCCCCGGGCCTGGCAACAGGCCCGGGGATTTTTGTTTTGGGGCGAAAAATGCAGGACATGCTCTTACCCGTAAATTTGAAGGTGAAGGGGCGGCTGTGCGTGATCGTCGGCGGCGGCCCGGTGGCGAACCGAAAATGCCGGAAACTCCTGGAGCACGGCGCCCGCGTCCGAGTCGTTTCGCCGGATTTCCCCGGCGGGGACGGCGCGTGGTCGTTCGCGGACATCGACCGGCGGGAGCGCCCGTACGGCAGGAGTTCGCTCGTGGGTGCCTTCCTGGCGATTGCCGCCACGGACGATCCCGAGGTCAACGGGCAGGTGATCTCGGATGCCGCCGAAATGGGCATCCTGGCCCAACGGACCGATGATCCCCGGGAGGGCGACTTCTCCTTCCCGGCCACGCTGCGGAGAGGGAACTTCACGGTTTCCTTCGCTACCGACGGGATTTCCCCTGCCCTCGCTGCGCACCTTCGGGCGGAGGCGACCGGCCGCTACGGAGAGGCGTACGGCGAGTTCCTGCGCCTGGTGGAATCCGTCAAGGAAAAGCGGGCCTGGAGGGAGATTCCGCGCGAGCGCCGGCGGCGGCTTTCGATGGAGCTGCTGGACCGGAACATGCTGGAAGCGTTGTCCTGTGGAAAAACGGATCAGGCCCGACGGGAATTTCTCGAAAAGGTCGGCAGGTTTTCCTTGTCCGGCGATTCCGTGGCCGGGGATGCCGGCGGAACGCCTTCATCGGATGCCCCCGGCGGCCCGAAGGAGATCGTTCCCGGCAAGGTGTATCTCGTGGGGGCGGGGCCGGGCGACCCGGGACTGCTCACGATCCGGGGCATGGAATGCCTTCTTGCCGCCGATACCGTTCTTTCCGACGGGATCGCCAACCCGGCTCTTCTCGAAATGTATTGCCCGCAGGCGGAGAGGATCCACGTCGGCAAGCGGAAGGGAAATTGCGCGAAGACGCAGGAGGAGATCAACGAACTGCTCGTCTTCAAGGCGCGCGAGGGGAAAACCGTCGTTCGCCTCAAGGGCGGCGACCCGATGATCTTCGGCCGGGGCGGGGAGGAAGCCCGCGCTCTTTCCCGGGCGGGGATCGCCTTCGAGGTCGTCCCCGGCATCTCCTGCGTATCTGCCGTCCCTGCGTATGCGGGGATCCCGCTCACGGACCGGGAGTATGCCTCCTCCTTCGCGGTCTACAGCGCGCACAAAAGAGGCGGTCTCGGTTTTTCCGACAAGGAATGGGAGCGGATCGCCGGCGATTCCGGGACGCTGGTTTTCCTGATGGGTGTGACCCGCTGCAGGACCGTGGTCGAGAAGCTGCTGTCGTTCGGGCGGTCGCCGGAGACGCCCATCGCCCTCGTGAGCGGGGGAACCACGCGGGGGCAGCGACGCGTCGTGGGGACCTTGGAGTCGTTCCTCTCCGGGGAGGAGCTTCCTCACACGACTGCGCCGGGGTTGATCGTGGTGGGCGACGTCGTCCGGGCGATCCCGGAGATGGACTGGTTCCGGCCGACGGAGGAGGAGCCTTGACGGGGACCCTCAGCCACGATGCCGGCTCCGCCCGCCCCCGGACGATCGCGCTGCTTCGGCATGTGGAGACGGCGGCACAGTATTCTGGCTGCCTCATCGGGAGCACCGATCTGCCCCTCGCCCCCGAAGGACGCCTGAAGGCGTCGCTCCTTGCGCCCCGGCTCGCGTGGGAAAGGCCGTCTCGCCTGTATTGCAGCCCCTTGCTGCGCGCGCGGGAGACCGCGGAAAGCCTGGGGGAAGCGCTGGGGATGACCCCGGTAATCGATTTGGACCTTCGCGAGATCGATTTCGGCCGATGGGAGGGGATGACCTTCGATGCGATCCAGGCGTCGGATCCCGAGGCGGTGGCGCGCTGGGCCCGGTTCGAGCCCGATTTTGCCTTCCCGGGCGGGGAGTCGATCGAAGTTTTCCTGGCGCGCATCCGGCGCGTTGCGAAGCGTTTTGCGGAATTCGAAGGACCCTCCGTTCTCGCCGTCACGCATGCAGGCGTTATCCGCGCCATGATCTGCCACCTGCTGGGGCTGTCCCCTCGCCAATACGTGCTGTTCGACGTGAAGCCCGCTTCCCTGACGAAGATTGCCGTATACGGCGACAGCGGGGTTCTGTCGTGTCTTTCCGATCCTTTCCTGGCAGGGGGAGAGTGACGTGGGCCGGGTCGTCCTGGTGACGGGCGGCGCACGCAGCGGGAAGAGCGAGTATGCGCGTCGCCATGCCGAGAGCCTGCCGTCTCCTCGGGCGTTCGTCGCCACCTGCCCGGTTCTTGACGGGGAAATGGACGAGCGCATTCGGAAACACCGGGAGGCGCGCAGGGACGGGCAGTGGGAGACGATCGATGAGCCGGTAAACCTCGCAAGGGTCGTTCGGGAGGCGCGGGAGGCAAACGTTCTCCTGGTGGACTGTCTGACGTTGTGGGTCAACAATCTGCTCTTCGAAGCGCAGACGGCGGCCGGGGACATCGGGGAGGAAGAGATGGCTCGCCGCTGCGGGGAAATTCTCGCCGCCTGCCGCGCCCATGCGGGCATGGTGGTCTTCGTGACCGGCGAAGTGGGGATGGGAGTCGTACCGGAGGCCCCCGTGTCGCGGAAGTTCCGCGACCTGCTGGGGCGATGCAATCAAGTCATGGCGGAAGGGGCCGACGACGTGATCCTCGTGGTCTGCGGCCTGCCGCTCCATTTGAAGGGGAGGAGTAAGGAATGAGCCTGCTGAAGGAAACGGTTGAAGCGATCGTAGCACGGGATCCGAAGTCGCGCGCAGCAGCGAGGGCACGCCTGGAACAGTTGACGATGCCGCACTGGGCGCTGGGGCGGTTGATGGACCTCGCGGAGGACCTGGCGGGAATGACGCGGTCACTTTATCCTCCCGTGGAACGCCGGGCCGTGGTGGTCATGGCCGGCGACCACGGCGTAGCGGTCGAAGGCGTGAGCATGTATCCGCGGGAAGTGACCTCGCAAATGGTATACAACTTCGTCAACGGCGGTGCGGGGATCAATGCATTGGCGCGGGTTTCCGGAGCGCGCGTCGTCGTGGTCGATATGGGGGTGGCCGGGGACCTCGGCCCGCTCGCCGCGGAAGGGAAGATCCTGTCATGCCGTATCGGGGCCGGTACCGGAAACATGGCCGTCGGCCCCGCCATGAGCCGTGAAGATGCGATCCGCTCCGTCGAGGCGGGGATCGAAGTGGCGCTGATGTTGGCCGCGGAGACCGACCTGTTCGCCACGGGCGACATGGGGATCGCCAACACGACGCCGAGCAGCGCCATCGTTTCCGTGATGACCGGGGCCGCTGCGGCCGATGTCACGGGGCGCGGGACGGGGATCGACGACGCGGGCCTCTCGTTGAAAGTCGCCGTCATCGAGAAGGCGCTGGCGGTCAACCGGCCCGATCCGGACGATGCCCTGGATGTCCTGGCGAAGGTGGGCGGTTTCGAGATCGGCGGGATCGCGGGGGTGATCCTCGGGGTCGCCTCGCTGCGGAAACCGGTGCTGCTGGACGGCTTCATCTCGACCGCAGGCGCGCTGATCGCCCAGGGGCTTGCGCCGCGGGCGGCCGATTACATGATCGCGGCCCACAAGAGCGTGGAGGCGGGGCACCGGATCGCCCTCCAAAAGTTGGGAAAGGAGCCGCTGCTCGACCTTGGGCTTCGGCTCGGGGAAGGAACCGGCGCCGCGCTGGCGATGCCGATCGTGGAAGGGGCCGTGCGGGTATTGACCGAAGTGGCGACCTTCGAGGAAGCGGCGGTCTCGGGGGCCGTTACGTGACGTCCTTCTTCGCAGCCCTGCGCTTCCTCACCGTCCTGCCGGTGCCCGGAGGCTGGTGCGGGGGGGAGGAGGCGCTGAAGCGAAGCGTCCCTTTCTTCGCGGTCGTGGGACTGTGCATCGGCGGGCTTGCGGCGGGGATGGATGCCGCGTTCATCCGGATTCTTCCACCGCTGCCCGTCGCGGTCCTCGTCGTAATCTTCCTGATGGCGGCATCCGGGGGGTTGCACGTCGATGGTCTGGCCGATACGGCCGACGGGTTTTTCAGCTCCCGCAGCCGGGAACGTATGCTTGAAATCATGCGGGACAGCCGGACCGGCCCCATGGGAACCGCCGCCGTGGCGTGCGTCCTGGTGTTGAAGGTAGCCGCCTTGGCCTCCGTTCCCCCTTCGCGGATGTTGGGGGCGGTCCTGCTGATGCCGGTGGCGGGTCGGTGCGGCATCGCGGTCGTCATGGCTGTCCTCCCGTATGCCCGCACGGACGGGGGGGTTTGCGATGTTTTTCTCGAGGGGCGGAGGATCGGGCAGGCGGTGTGGGCGCTGGCGATCTTCTCGCTCGTCGCTTGGTGGGCGTCGGGTTGGATGGGGCTCGGGACGGTGGCCGCCTCGGTCGTCGCGGCCCTTCTTTTCGCGAACCACTGCCGCCGCAAGATCGGCGGCTTCACGGGCGACACGCTGGGGGCCGTCTGCGAAATCGTCGAAGTCATTCCGGCGCTGGCCGCAGCGGTCCGGATGGCGTAAGGGGCACGGTATGAGGCGTAACGGACACGGGGGGAACCTTCGGGAACTGGCGGCGCAGGCCGGCCGTACTCCGGAGGAGATCCTGGATTTCTCCGCAAATATCAACCCGCTGGGGCCTCCGGAGTGGCTTCGTCCCCTGGTCAGCGCAACCGTGTCCTCCGTCGTGCATTACCCCGATCCGGACGGTTCGGTCCTTGTCCAGGCCGCGGTGAACCACTACGGGGTTTCGCCGGGAGAGATCGTCGCCGGGAACGGAACCTCCGAGATCCTGTATCTCCTTGCACGGGCGCTCGGCGCTTCCCGGGCCGTCATCCCGGAGCCCGCTTACGTCGATTACGCCGCCGCCGCGCGCTCGGCAGGGCTTTCCGTCCGGTCGGTTCCGATGAAAGAGGAAGACCGGTTCGCCCTCGATATTCCCGCACTCGCCACGGTGCTTGAAGGGAAAGATCTGGTGTTCATCGGCCGCCCGAACAACCCGACCGGACTGGTCTGCGATGCGGAGGAAGTCCGCTCCCTGGCGTTGTCCCATCCGTCCACGACGTTCGTCGTGGACGAGGCGTTCGCCGATTTCGTCGACGGGATGGACCGCTTGACGGGGAATCGGCCTCCCAACGTCATCGTCCTGCTCTCGCTGACCAAGATCTTCGCCATACCGGGCCTGCGGCTCGGCTGCGCCATCGGCAACCCCGATCGTATCGGCCGGATCCGGGCATTGCAGCCGCCCTGGTCGGTCAACGCGATCGCCCAGGCGGTCGGCGTCGCGGCGCTGAAGGACGGGGAATACATGGTGCGCTCGCGGGAGTATGTCGGGCAGCAGCGGGAACGGCTCATGGCCGGTCTCCGATCGATCCCCGGCCTCTTCGTGTTTCCGGGAAGGGCGAACTTCCTGCTCGTGCGGATCGATCGCCCGGCAACCAATGCCGCCGCGCTGGCAGGGCGGCTGCTTTCGGACGGGATCGCCATCCGGACATGCGACGACTTCGGTGGGCTGGATGGCCGTTTTTTCCGGGTCGCCGTCCGCACGGAAGAGGAAAACGACCGTTTGTGCGAGGCGCTTCGGGACGCCTTGGGGCTGCCCCGAAAAACGCTTCCTCGTCGCCGCACGCCGGCCCTCATGGTCCAGGGAACCTCTTCCGGCGCCGGCAAGAGCATCCTTACGGCCGCGCTGTGCCGCATCCTGCTTCAGGACGGCTACCGGGTCGCCCCGTTCAAGGCGCAGAACATGTCGCTCAACTCCTTCGTCACGGCGGACGGGGGGGAGATGGGACGCGCCCAGGTCCTCCAGGCGCAGGCGTGCCGGATCGCACCCGACGTGCGCATGAACCCCGTCCTGCTCAAGCCCAACAGCGACACGGGCGCCCAGGTCATCGTCTGCGGCAGGCCGGTCGGGAACATGGACGTGGACCGGTACTCCCAATACAAGGCGGAAGCGTTCGGGCGGGTCCAGGCGGCGTACGACGACCTTGCGCGGGAGCATGACGTCATCGTGCTGGAAGGGGCGGGGAGCCCCGCGGAGATCAATCTGAAAGCGCACGACATCGTCAACATGCGGATGGCGCGCTACGCGGGAGCGAACGTCCTCCTCGTCGGCGACATCGACCGGGGCGGCGTGTTCGCCTCCTTTATCGGGACGATGGAAACCTTGACCGAAGAGGAGCGCGCCCGGATAGGCGGGTACGTCGTCAACCGGTTCCGCGGGAAGGAAGAATTGCTGGAAGATGCGCTGGAATACATGCAGCGGTATACGGGGCGCCCCGTGCTCGGCGTGGTTCCGTACCTGCACGGGCTGGGGCTGCCGGAGGAAGATTCGGTGGCCTTCAAGGCCGCCGCCGGCGACGGGACCCCTCTTCCCGCGGGAATGGTGGACATCGCCGTGCTGGACCTGCCGCACATCTCGAATTTCACCGACGTCGATTCCCTGCGCGGCGAGCCGGATGTCCGCGTGCGCATCGTCCGCTCCGCGGAAGAGCTGGGCCGGCCGGACGCCGTGATCCTTCCGGGAAGCCGAAACGTCATCGGTGACCTGGAGCATTTGCGATGGGAAAGGCTGGACCGCGCGATCATCGCGTTGGCCACGGGGGGCGAAACGGAAGTGGTCGGGATCTGCGGAGGCTTCCAGATGATGGGCGAGACGATCTCCGATCTCGACGGGGTCGAGTCCGGCGGGGCGTCCGTCCCGGGGCTGGGCCTCCTGCCGGTTTCCACGGTGATGCGGAGGGAGAAGGTCCTGGCGCGGGCGCAGGGGCGGCATCTTGCCTCCGGGGAAGAGGTGGCGGGCTACGAAATCCACCACGGGAGAACGCCGGCGATGGGCGTGGTTCCGGTGGTCGTTCTCGAGGACGGCAGGAGCGAGGGTGCGACTCTTGGGGACGGGCGCACGTGGGGCACCTATCTGCACGGGATCTTCGATGCCGATGGGTTTCGCCGATGGTTCGTCGACCGGCTCCGGCAACGGCGAGGTCTTCCCCCCGCCGGGGAGGTGCTTTCGCGGTACGACCTGGAGCCGGCCCTTGACCGGCTGGCCGACGTCGTCAGGCGGAGTTTGCGCATGGAGGAGATCTATCGCCTGGCAGGGCTTCGATGAGGCTGGAATACCAGGTCCTCTCCGCCATCGCCCTGGACCTGGCGCTGGGGGATCCCCGTTGGATTCCCCACCCGGTACGGTGGATCGGCCGGTTCGCCGCATCAATGGAGACCCCTTTCCGGCGGATGTTCAGAAATCCTCGAACGGCAGGGACCTTCGCATGGTTCGTCGTGCTGCCGGCGACGCTTCTTGGCGCTTTTCTCCTCGTTCGGGGCGCCCATCGGCTGCATCCGGGGGCGGTCGACGGCGTATCCATCCTGCTCATCTATTTCAGCATCGCCGCGAGGGACCTGGTCGGGCACGGTGAGGGGGTGCGCCGGGCATTGGAAAAGGGAGAACTTCCGGGAGCGCGGGAGAAGGTGGGGATGATCGTCGGCCGCGATACAGACCGGCTGGACGAAGCCGGTGTCGTTCGCGCCGCCGTGGAAAGCGTGGCGGAAAACATCGTCGACGGGATCACCGCCCCGCTTTTCTATGCTGCCCTGTTCGGCCCCCTGGGCGCCATCGGGTACCGGGCGATCAACACCATGGATTCCCTCTTCGGCTACCGGAACGAGCGGTACATCGACTTCGGGCGGACGTCCGCGCGCATGGACGACGTCGCCAACTTTCTTCCTGCCCGGGTGACGGGGCTGCTGGTGCCGGCGGCCGCATTCCTGCTGAGGCTCAGAGCTTCCGATGCCTTCCGCATCTTTCTTCGTGACCGCCGCAATCACCCCAGCCCCAACTCGGGACACACGGAGGCGGCGGTGGCGGGTGCGCTCGGGGTGCAGCTCGGTGGGGAGAGCTTCTACAGCGGCCGGTCGTCGTTCAAGCCGCTGCTGGGGGATCCCGCGGAAACGCTGAATCGGCGGCACATCCGCCAGGTGAACGTCCTGGCGCTGACCGCCTCGGCATTGGCGGTCGTCCTGTTTCTCGGCTCCCGGCTGCTCGTTGGGGCATGTTGGCGCGCAGGAGCGTCTGCGTCGTGATGACCGCCCGTTGCCCCGCCATCGTGGTGGCCGGCGCCGGCAGCGGTGTCGGCAAGACCTCCGTGACGATCGCCCTGGTTGCGTCGCTTGCGAAGCGGGGGCTCAACGTTCAGACGTTCAAGACGGGGCCCGACTTCCTGGACCCCACCTACCTGTCGCTTGCATCGGGAAGACCCTGCTACAACCTCGACGGGTGGATGACCGGCAAGGCGTATGTTCATGCCCTTTTCTCCCGCGCTACCGCCGGGGCGGACGTGGCGATCATCGAGGGGGCCATGGGGCTTTTCGACGGGGCCGACCCGGCATCGTCCGAAGGAAGCACCGCGGAGATCGCGCGCTGGCTTTCCGTCCCCGTGCTGCTGGTGATCGATGCGGGCGGCCAGGCGCGCAGCGCGGCCGCCACGGTGAAGGGATTCGCGGAGTTCGAGGAAGGGATAAACGTGGCCGGGGTGATCGCCAACCGGTGCGGCTCGGACCGGCACGCCGCCTGGTTGGCCGAATCGCTCCGCGGAGCCTCTTTGCCACCGCTTTTCGGCTCGATCCCCCGGGGTGCCTTTCCGGTGTTGCGGAGCCGTCACTTGGGATTGACGACCGCGGAGCCCGGGACCCTGACGACCGGTATCTTGGAAGATTTTGCCGGGATTTTCGAGAAGCGGGTTTCGGTGGATGCGGTGATGACGGCGGCGGCAGGGGCGGTGTCGAAGGGACTGCGTGGCGCGGTCCCGGTTCGGGCCGAACATCCTTCCCTCGACGTTCCTTCTTCCGGCGATCGTTCGAACGAAAGGACGCGCACCCGGATCGGCGTTGCCCGTGACGAGGCGTTTCATTTCTATTACCCCGATAACCTGGGAGCGCTCGAGGCGGCCGGGGGAGAGCTGGTCGATTTCTCTCCGCTCCGGGACGAAAGGCTGCCGGAAGGATTGGACGGCCTGTACATTGGCGGCGGGTACCCGGAGGAATACGCGGCTCTGCTCTCGGCGAACCGGCCCATGAAGGATGCGGTGCGACGATTTGCGGAGGAGGGGCACCCGGTTTACGCCGAGTGCGGCGGGCTGATGTACCTGTCGGAAGGGGTGGAAACGCGGGATGGCGGTCGGTACCCGATGGTCGGGCTCCTTCCTTCGTGGACCCGGATGCGGAACCTGAAGAAGCGGCTGGGATACGTCGATGTCGCCCTGTCGGCGGACACGCTCTTGGGACCGTGCGGCGCGACCCTTCGGGGGCACGAGTTCCACTACTCCGAGCTGATCGACGACCCGGCCGGCCGATCGGGATGGGAGACGATCTATCGTCTGACGCACCGCCGTTCCGACGGGGCCGTCCCCGAAGGATACGCCAGGGGCCGGACGCTGGCGAGCTACGTCCACGTTCATTTCGCTTCGCGGCCCGGGGTCGCGGAGAATTTCATCTCGCTGTGCGCAGGCGGACACGGCCTGCCGTGTGGAGGACGATGTGGCAAGTGATACTCCGCAAGGCGATAGCGGCATGCGCGCCGGAGTGCCGTTCCTCCGGTCGCTGCTCGAATCCCCGATGAGCGGAGAGGCGATCGAGGCCCTTTCGTTTGCGACGATCGACCGGGAGGCGCCGCCGCACCGGTTCACCCCCGCCCAGTGGGTCGTTGTCCGCCGGATGATCCACGCCACCGCGGACTTCGGGCTGATGGAGGACGCGACGTTTTCCGCGGATGCGATCGACGCCGGTGTGGCCGCGCTTCGCGCGGGCCGGCCGCTGTTCGTCGATGCCAACATGATCCGGTCCGGGCTTTCGCTCGCCCGGCTGCGGGATGTGTGCCCGGCATACGGTCCGGAGAGCATCGCCTGTTACGTGGCCGACCGGGAGGTGGCCGCGCAGGCCCGCGAAAGCGGGCTGCCGCGCTCCCTGTTCGCCGCCCGCAAGGCCGCCCCGATCCTGGATGGAGGGATCGCGCTGATCGGCAACGCGCCGGTCGCCCTGCTGGAGCTGAACCGCATGGTCATCGAAGAGGGGATCCGGCCGGCGCTGGTGGTAGGCATGCCGGTCGGTTTCGTGCACGTGGAGGAGAGCAAGCGGGAGCTGATGTCGCTGGGGGTGCCGTTCATCTCCGTGGCAGGCCGGCGCGGCGGCAGCCCCCTGGCCGTGAGCGCGCTCCACGCCCTCTGTTCCATTTCGGTTTGCGGGGATGTCGACGTCGATCGATATCCGCACGCTCGAAAATGCACCGGGAGGTGATCCGGAATGAAGCAGCGTTCATTGGAAGATCCGCAAGGGAAGGAAGCCGTCGTCCTCCTGGGGCACGGCAGTCGGGTCCCGACGGCCGGGCAGGCCATGGAGCAGGTAGCCGCAAGGCTCCGGGAGCTGGGACCGTTCGCGCTCGTGGAGGTGTGCCACATGTCGATGCAGGAACCCACTCTGGCGGATGCGCTGGAAACATGCGCGAAGGAAGGGGCCTCGAAGGTCGTGATCGTACCGTATTTCCTCCACGAGGGGGCGCATATCCGGGAAGATATTCCGGGGATGCTGCGGGAAAAGGCTGCGGAATATCCGGACATGACGCTGATCCTCGGCAAACATCTGGGATACGACGAGTCGCTGGTCGACCTCGTCGAGCGGCGGGCGATGGAGTCACTTGCCTCCTCGGACGTGCGGTGCGGCCTCTCCCGGTGACGGCCGTGAGACGGGGAGCCATCGCTTCCATTTCCTGCGCGGCGGCGCTCCTTCTGCTCCCGGGACAGGCGCATGCGATGCACATCTCCGAGGGGATCCTGCCCGCGGGATGGGCCGCGTTCTGGTTTCTCGTCGCGGCGCCGTTTCTCGTCCTGGGGATGAGGGAACTGCGCATCCGGAGCGACCGGGAGCCCCGTTTCAAGGCGCTGGTCGGGCTCGTGGGGGCGGCCGTTTTCGTCCTCTCCTGCATGCCGATCCCGGTCCCGACGGCGGGAAGCTGTTCCCACCCCTGCGGGACGGGGCTCGCGGCGATCCTCATCGGCCCCGGGATCACCGTCGTCGTGGCGAGCACGGCCCTTCTGCTCCAGGCGATGTTCCTGGCCCACGGAGGCCTTACGACCCTTGGGGCGAACCTCGTTTCCATGGGGGTGGTGGGGGCCTACCTGGGATCGGGGGTATTCCTGGTCGCGAGAAAGGTTCGGATCCCGTGGCTCCTCGCCGCTTTCCTGGCGGGGCTGGTTTCGGACTGGGGCACCTATGCGACGACGTCGTTCGAGCTTTCCGCCGCACTGGCCAGGGACGGGTCGATGGGTTCGATGTTCCTGGTGATCCTCGCCGCGTTTGCGCCGACCCAGGTCCCGCTGGGGATCTTCGAGGGGTTCCTCGCCGCGGGCGCCTACCGGCTGATCCGGACACGCAGGCCCGAGCTGATGGATCTCCCGCAGGAGGAGGGGGCGGCATGAGGGCGGCCATTGTCGTGACGGTTCTTGCGGCCTTGGCGCTGGCGTTCGTTTCCGTCTCCGGGAATTGCCATGCCCGGTGGGAGGGAGTGGACGAGACCGTGGTGAAGAAGTTCGCGACGGCGGCGGGGCGTCCTCCCAGGGCGCCGTACATCAACACCGATCAGGGAGACATCCTTCTGTTCGTCTTCCTTCTGGCGGGCATTGCGGGAGGCTTCGCCGGGGGCTATTTCTTCCGGGAACTGTTCCCGCGAAAGGGGCGGTCGGAAAAGGTGAAGGAATTGCGGGTCCGGCAATGACGGAGCTGTTTTCGGACATCTTTGCGGGAAGGAACGACGCCCTGACGCGGCTGGACGCGAGGGCAAAGGTGGCCGGTGCGATCTCAGGCCTCCTGGCGGTGCTCTTTTCCCGCAATGCACTCCTCCCTGCCGGCGTCTTCGCTGCCTGCCTGTTCGGCATGCTCCTGGTGAGAATTCCGGCGAAGTGGCTGTCTTTCCGCCTTGCCGGGCCTGCGGCGTTCGCGCTCGTCCTGGTGCTCCTCCACGGCTTCACGGTCGGCGTTACGCCGATGGCCTCTGCTTCCTTCGCGGGAATCCGGCTCACCCTCATGGAGGAGGGGGTGCGGCGCGGCCTCCTGCTGGGGGCCCGCGTGCTCGGGGGAACGTCCGTCGTCCTGCTGCTCGGCGCGGTGACTCCCGCCCACCGGATCTTTCATGTTCTGCGCTGGGCCGGCATCCCGGCAGGATGGGTGGAGATCGCGATGCTCGTGTATCGCTATACGTTCGTGCTGCTGGAACATGCCGCCGAGGTGTCCGCAGCTCAAAGGGTGCGCCTCGGGTATTCGCACCCGGCAAGGTCCATGTCCGCGATCGGGACCCTGGGGGGAACGGTCATCCTGCGCTCCATCGACCAGGCGGTCCGGACGCACGAGGCGATGACGGCGCGAGGCTACACCGGGAGCATTCCCTTCGGCCCGATGGGGGCGATGGGGCGGAGAGACCGGTGGGTGGCGATCCTCGTGCCGCTTCTCTTCCTGGCGGCCTGGCTTCTCGTCGGCAGGGGGCAGGGATGACGGGCGTCCGCGACGGGGAATGGGCGGTCAAGGCGGAGGGCGTTTCCTTCGTCTACCCGGAAGGGACCACGGCGCTCGACGGCGTCGATTTCCGGGTCCGGAAGGGGGAGTTCGTGGCTGTCCTCGCTTCGAACGGATCGGGAAAAAGCACCCTGATCAAGGTGCTCACCGGCCTGTTGCAGGCGAAGAAGGGGACGGTCCGGATTGCGGGGCGCGACATCCGCGAATATTCCTCGAAGGCGCTCTACCGGGAAATCGGCGTGGTCTTCCAGGACCCGGACGACCAGCTCTTTTGTGCGAGCGTAGAGGAGGACGTTGCCTTCGGCCCGCGGAACCTGGGCCTTCCGGAGGCCGAGGTCCGGAACCGGGTCTCCACCGCCCTGGAAGCCGTCGGGGCGATCGGGTTGCGCAACCGGGCGGTTCACCATCTGAGCTTCGGCGAGAAAAAACGGGTGGCGGTGGCCGGCGTGCTGGCGATGGAGCCGTCGGCCCTGATTCTCGACGAGGCCACGGCGGGACTGGACCCGGCAGGCGAGGCGCTCATGATGCGCCTCCTCAACCGGCTGAACCGGGAGCGGGGAATTTCGGTGATCCTCGCCACCCATTCCGTGGACCTGCTGCCCCTCTTCGCGGACCGTATCTGCGTGCTGCAGCGGGGGAAAGTCCTGAAGGAGGGGACGGCGGAGGCCATCTTCTGCGACCATGAGATGATCGAGCGGGCGGGGCTACGGCTGCCCTACATTTCCGGGCTGCTCCACGACCTGAAGCGGTACGACGGCGTGCCGATCGAAGGATTGCCGCTGACGGTGGGCGAGGCGCGCAAGCGGCTTCTCAAGCTGATCCCGGAGGCGCTGATCGTGGGGAAGCGCCTGTGGAGAGACAAGTGACAAGCCTGCGTTCGGGGTATTCGACGGGTGCGTGTGCGGCCGCCGCCGCGAAGGCGGCTGCCGAGGTTCTTCTCGGTGGGGCCGCCTCGCCGGTGGTGGAGGTGCCGTTTCCGGACGGGACACGGGTGGCCCTGGCGACGCTTTATGCCCGCATGAGCGGCGAGGAAGCCGAAGCCGCCGTCCGGAAGGACGCCGGGGACGACGTCGACGCGACCCACGGCACGGTCGTGGCGGCGTCGCTGTCGTGGGCGCAGGACGGAGACGTGACCTTCGTCGCGGGGGATGGGGTGGGGACGGTGACCCGGCCGGGGCTTTCCGTTCCTCCCGGGGAACCCGCCGTCAACCCCGTTCCGCGCGGGATGATCCGGGCGGCGATCCGGGAGGTAACGAAGCTGCCGGTGCGGCTGGTGCTTTCGATCCCCGGCGGGAAGGCGCTGGCGGAGAAGACGTTCAACCCCCGGCTCGGCGTGGTCGACGGGCTCTCCATCCTGGGGACGACCGGGCGGGTGCGCCCGTTCGACCTGGAGGCGCTCCGGGACGCCTTGAAATGCGCCCTCGATGTCGCCGCCGCGTGCGGAATCCGCGCGCCCGTCCTGGTGCCGGGGCATATCGGGGAAAAGGCCGCCCGCCGGCATTTCCGGCTCTCCGACCCGCAGGTGATCGAGGTCGTCAACGAATGGGCGTTCGTTCTCGACCGGATCGGCGAATACCGGTTCGATCGCCTGCTCGTTCTCGGGCACCCGGGAAAACTCGCGAAGCTCGCCATGGGGCACTGGGATACCCACTCCGCGCGCTCTCCCGGGGCCGTATCGTTCGTCGCTGCCCTGGCGGAGACGCTCCTTGGCCGAGCGCTGCCGCCGTGCCCGACCGTGGAAGGCGTCCTGGGTGCGTTGCCGGCGCCGGACCGTGAACGGGTTGCCGCGAAGCTGGCGGGCCGGGTTCGGGAAGCGGTCGTGCACCGCATGGGGAGCGGGCGGGATGCGGCGGTCGCCCTGGTCGACATGCGGGGCGACATCCTGGGCTTCGAGGGGGAGCTGGCGACGTGGACGTGAAGGGGAAACGGATCCTCATCGTCGGCTGCGGACCGGGGTCTCCCGACCACCTGACGCCGGCGGCGCGGCAGGCGGCGGAAAAGGCCGACGTGCTCGTCGGCGCGGCGCACCTGCTCGCGCTCTTTCCCGCCGCAAAGGCGGAGCGGTTCGCCGTCTCGGGGGAGATCGACGCGCTGCTCGACGAGATCGCCGCGAGATGCTCCCGTGGCCGGGTAGCCGTCCTTGTGACCGGCGATCCCGGTCTGTACAGCCTTGCGAGGCCGGTGCTGTCGCGTTTCGGCCGCGAGATGTGCGAGGTGATACCCGGCATCAGCTCGGTCCAGGTGGCGTTTGCGCGACTGGGGCTTTCGTGGCACGACGCGGTCGTCGTCAGCGCACATGCCCGCCCGATCGCGTGGGAGAGCCGCTTCGGGGAGGCCGGCAAGATCGCCGTCCTCGCCGGTGGGGAGGCATCGGGAGGGCGGATCGCGGAACTGGTGGAGCGGATCGGGGAGAGGCGCAGCCTGTTCGGGTGCGAAAACCTGACGCTGCCCGGGGAGCGGGTGCGCCCGCTCGATCCCGCCGAACTGGCCCGATGGCGGCCGGATGGAAAGGTCATCGTCCTGATCCTGAAGGAGGAGGTGCTTTCGTGACGCTCGGAACGTTCTACGGGATCGGGGTCGGGCCCGGCGACCCGGAGCTGATGACGGTGAAGGGGGCGAGGCTCCTTGCGCAGTGCCGGAACGTGTTCGTCCCGAAAGCCGGTATCGCCGTCCAAAGCGTCGCCCTCGAGATCGCGAAAGGGTACCTGGCTCCCTGCGCCTGCGTGCGGAAGCTGACGTTCCCCATGACGACGGACCGCGCGGAGCTTGCGTCGGCCTGGGATGCGTCGGCCGGGGAGGTCGCAATACCTCTCGAAGCCGGGCAGGACGCCTGTTTCCTCACCCTCGGGGACCCGATGCTGTATTCCACCTATATCTATCTCCTGCGGGCATTGCGTGCGCGTTTTTCGGATTTAAAGGTCATGACCGTCCCGGGGATCACCGCGATGTGCGCCGCGGCGTCGCTGGCGGAATTCCCCATCGGGCAATTCAAGGAGCCGGTGACCATTGTTCCGGCGGAGGACGACCTCCGGGCGGTCCGGCAAGCCATCGCGGTGGGGGGAACGCTCGTACTGATGAAGGTCGGGAAACGGCTTACGCCGCTGATCGATCTCCTGGAGGATGCTGGCCGCGTCGGTGGGAGCGTGTTCGTTTCCCGGGCGGGGATGGCCGGGGAGCGGGTGGAAACGGATATCCGGAAGCTGCGGGGGGAAGAAGCGGAAGCGGGATATCTTTCCGTTCTCCTGTCCCGGCCGGAAGAGGAGGAAACGAAATGAAAGTCTATTTCGTCGGGGCGGGGCCCGGCGACCCGGAGCTCCTGACGGTCCGGGCGCACCGCCTGCTGAAAGAAAGCAGGGTCTGCATCTACGCCGGGTCGCTCGTCAACCCGGCGGTGATGGAGCTGTTGCCCGCGACGTCCGCGCGGTACGACTCCGCGGGCATGTCGCTTCCCGAAATCGTCGACGTGTGCGCTGGTGCGAACCGGGCCGGCATCGACGTTGTGCGGCTTCACTCCGGCGATCCCTCGATCTACGGGGCCATCCGGGAGCAGATGAACGAACTGGACCGGCTGGAGATCGACTACGAGGTCATTCCCGGCGTCAGTTCCTTCCAGGCCGCCGCCGCCGTTCTGAAGACCGAGCTGACCGTGCCGGAAGCGGCACAGTCCATCATCCTGACGCGTGCCGCAGGTCGCACGCCCGTCCCCCCGGAACAGGATTTGTCCCTCTTGGCGCGGACCCGGTCCACATTGTGTATCTTCCTGTCGGTGGGACAGATCCGGGAGGTTGCGGAGACGCTGGCGCGCGAACTGGACGGCGGCTGTCCCGCTGCCGTCGTCTACCGCGCGACGTGGCCGGACCAGGCGGTCGTCCGGGGCACGCTGGCCGACATCGCCCGGAAGACGGAAGATGCGGCGATCGGGAAAACGGCGATGATCGTCGTGGGCCGGGCGCTCTCGCGGGAAGCGCCCGTATCGAAGTTGTACGACCCGGCCTTCTCCCACGGGTTCCGGGACGGAGAGAAGGCGTGAAGACCGCCATCGTCACCCTTTCGGCGGAGGGGGTGCGGATCGCGGAGACCCTCCGGGCGGGGCTGGGTGGCGCGAGCGTCTTCGTTCACGAGAAGGTGGAGGGGAGAGGCGACGGTACCCCCTTCGCAAGCATCATGGCGCTGACGCGCGATCTCTTCCCGCAATACGAAAGGCTGATCTTCATCGCGCCGTGCGGGGCGGTCGTCCGGGCGCTGGCGCCGAACCTCCGGGACAAGAGGGAGGACCCGGCGGTGGTCGTAGTGGATGCCGCGGGGCGGTTCGCCATCAGCCTGCTGTCGGGCCATGAAGGCGGTGCGAACGACCTCTCCGTAGCGGTCGCGAATATCCTGGGCGCCGAGCCCGTGGTCACGACGACGACGGATGCGCTGAAGGACGTGATTGTCGGGGTCGGGTGCCGCCGGGGGACATCGGCCGAAAAGATCGTCGCGGCGGTGACGGGCGCCCTGGAGAAAATTTCGGTGGGGCTTTCCCGGGTGAGGCTGCTCGCCTCCGCCGACGTCAAAGCGCAGGAGGAAGGACTGATGGAGGCGGCCCGCCGCTTGGGCGTCCCGTTCCGGATCGTTCCGTCGAAAGAGATCCGGGCGGCGGGACGCGATTTTGCGCGTTCGGATTTCGTGATGGAAAAAGTCGATCTGCCGGCGGTGGCCGAACCGGCTGCGCTGCTGGCGGGAAGGAGGACCCGATTACTTCTGCCGAAGATGGTGCGCGACGGGGTGACCGTCGCGGTGGCCGTGGAAAACTGTTTGTCATCGGAATAGGCCCGGGGGGACCCCTCGACCGCACGCGCCGCGCGGAGATGGCGATCTCGGGGAGCCAGGTCGTAGTCGGTTACTCCCGCTACCTGGACCTCATCCGCGACCTCCTGGAAGGGAAGGAGACGATCGCCACCGGCATGACCCGGGAGATCGAACGTTGCCGGGCGGCGCTACGCCTGGCGGAGGAAGGGAAGGTTGTGGCGCTCGTGTCCTCGGGCGATCCCGGGATTTACGGGATGGCGTCCCTGGCGATCGAGCTGTCCCGCGCGGAAGGGGTATCCGTACCTATTGAGATCGTGCCAGGGGTCTCCGCCGCTTCCGCCGCGGCGGCGAGGCTCGGGGCGCCGCTGGCCCTGGATTTCGCCTGCATCAGCCTGAGCGACCTGTTGGTGCCGTGGGAGACGATCCGGGAGAGGCTCGCCGCGGTTGCCGCCGCCGACCTCGTGGTTGGCCTCTACAACCCTCGGAGCCCGAAGCGGGTGACGCAGCTTTCCGAGGCCGCGGAGATCTTCCGCAGGCACCGGGCCGGAACGACCCCCGTGGGGATCGGGACGGCCGTCGGCACACCGGAAGAGAGGATCGTGCTCTCCGACCTCGACCGCTTCCTCGAAGAGGAGATCGGCATGCAGAGCGTCGTGCTGATAGGGAACCGCTCCTCGAAGGTGATCGACGGGTGGTTCGTAACGCCCCGCGGGTACAAGGTTTGATCCTGCTGCTTGGAGGCACCGCCGAAACGGCCCGCCTTTCCGCCGCGATCGCGGAAGCGGGATTCGAGGTTCTCGTCTCGACGTCCACGGAGATCCCGCTGCCTCTCGGGAACGAAACGGGTGTCTCCCGGCGTGCGGGGCCGCTCGACGTCGACGCGATGGTTTCCCTGGTGCGGGAGCGGGGAGTCAGGGCGATCGTCGACGCGACGCATCCGTATGCGTCCGGGGCACACGATACGGCGAGGCAGGCCGCCGCCCGGGCGAACGTCCCGTGCCTGGTCTTTGTCCGTGCCGCCGCGATCCGGGAAGACGACCCCGTCCTTTTCGCCTCGGACCATGAAACGGCGGCGCGCCTGGCGGTGTCCTTCAACGCCCCGGTCCTCCTCACGATCGGGTCCCGCAATCTTCTCCCGTATGTGCGGGCCGCCGGCCCGGCCGGAATCCCGTTGTTCGCCCGCGTGCTGCCCCACGCGGATTCGATCGGGGCGTGCCGGAAATCCGGCTTGCCTTTTTCCTGCATCCTCCCCGGGAGGGGCCCCTTTACCGTCGAGGAGAACTGCTCCGTCATCCGGAAGTACCGTATCGGCGTCCTGGTGACCAAGGACGGCGGAATGGAAGGGGGCGTCCGGGCGAAAATCGAGGCTGCCCAGAAGGAGGGTTGCCGCGTGGTTGCGGTCCGGAGGCCTGCCGGTGCAGCCCGAAGCATGTTCGATTGCATCCCGCACCTCGTAAGTGCCCTCTCTGCGACCGTTCCACCGGAAATCCGCAGGTTGTGAATCGGCATTCAGTTTTGATCCACTATTGGGCGTAATAGGCGCCCAAGCTTGACCCACCCTCCAGGATCATAAGTAGTTGGTATTAATCGATATATTGATATTGCCTACTGCCTGGATCGAGGACGGATGCCGCTTTTCTCACCAGATCTTCGATCAACCGCCATGGCGCCATTGGGCGGCGGATCTTGCAGGCCGTTTCTTTTCTGGTGTTGGTGCGGTTCGTGCTTCCTTATGGGCGCGATCTCGACGCTCTGCATGCCCAAGATCGATGTGGCGTTGTTCAAGGCGATATCGGATTTCGCCCATGCAGAGATACTTGATCTCGAGATAGTCTTCGATGCCGTACCTGGATCCTTCGCGGCCGATCCCGAATTCCTTGACGCCCCCGAACGGTGCGATCTCCGTCGAGATCAGGCCGGTATTGATCCCGACAATGCCGTACTCCACCGCCTCGGCGATGCGCCACACGCGGCCGAGGTCGCGTGTGTAAAATATTTAACATGTCGTGTCTATTCACTATTATGTCTATGGGGACGAGGCAAATACCATGAGGGTTGCACGTGACCAAACATGAAACCTGCGTCCTGGTGGGTATGAGGGCTTGACGGGCGCAGTCTCGTGGGCTATCTCTTCCCCGATGGATTCACGGGATATAGTATCCGCTCCTGCACGACGGTTCTTTCCGTTCTCCGGAGAACGTGGGGCGATCCTCCTTGAATCGCAGCGCCCCGACGTGCGGGACCGGTACTCCTACCTCCTGAGAAATCCCGTTTCCATCCTTTCGACGTCATTCGCCGTAGAGGCGCCCCGCATACTGGAGGAGGCGAGCGTTCGCCAAGCGGGGGGGTTCGCGGTCGCCGGATACGTTTCGTACGAGGCGGGGTTCGCTCTCGATGCGGTGTTCTCTCCCACAGGCGCCCCCGCGGCCGATTTCCCGCTCGCCTGGTTCGGAATCTACCCCGGGTTCCTCCGGTTCGATCACCTTCTTCGCCGGTGGGAATCGTCCGGGTCCGTCGATTGGCCTGAAGAGGAACGCGGCGATCCCCCGCCTCCGTACGGGGACCCGATCGACCCACGGTTTTCCTTCACGGAAACGGAGTACGGCGTCAAGGTGGAGGAGATCCGCCGGTGCATCGCAACAGGCCGGTACTACCAGGCCAACCTCACCGGGAAGTTCTCCTTCCCCTTCACTGGCGACCCCTTCTCCCTGTACGCGCGGCTTCGCGCCATCCAGCCGGTGAAATACGGGGCGTTTCTACGCACCGACGCCGGATGCATTCTCTCGCAATCTCCCGAACTTTTTTTCCGTGTCCGCGGAAGGAACATCGAGGCCCAACCGATGAAGGGCACCGCTGCCCGGGGGATGACCGAGACAGAGGACCGCCAAGCCGCAGCGGCGCTCAAGGCCGACCCGAAGAATCGGGCCGAGAACGTGATGATCGTGGACCTGTTGCGGAACGACCTCGGAAAGGTGTGCGAGGTCGGCTCCGTGCACGTCCCCCGGCTGTTTGAAGTGCGCCGGCTTCGCACCGTGCTCCAAATGGTTTCGACCGTTTCGGGGACGCTCCGCCCGGGAGCGACCGTGGCTTCCCTGTTCCGTGCCCTCTTCCCCTGCGGTTCCGTCACGGGGGCGCCCAAAATCTCCGCCATGCAGGCCCTGCGGGGCCTGGAACCTTCGCCGAGAGGCGTCTACACGGGCGCGATCGGGATCCTGTTGCCGGGCGGGGACATGACCTTTTCCGTGGCCATCCGGACGGTGACCCTGCGGAACGGCTTGGCCGAGGCGGGCGCGGGCGGCGGAATCGTTTGGGACTCCGACCCCCGTGAGGAGTTCCGGGAGGCGTGTCTCAAGGGGCGGTACCTGTCGGAGCCGCCCGTCTCTTTCCAACTGATCGAGACGTTCCTCTGGTCTCCCGGGACGGGATTCGGGTTTCTCCCAGAGCATCTCCGGCGGCTCGCCTCTTCCGCACGATACTTCGGCTTCCGCTTCCGCGAGGAGGCCGTCCGGTCGGCACTGCGTTCCGCCCTCCGGAAAGAGGCGGCCGCGAGCCCGCAAAAGGTACGGCTGCTCCTCGCGCGGAACGGCGAGGTGAACGTCGAGATGTCTCCGCTCACTACGATCCTGAAAGGGACGAGGCCGGCGCGGGTGACGATATCTACGGTCGGCGTCTCGTCCCGGGATCCGTTTGTGCGACACAAGACCACGCACCGGGGGTGGCGCGACGAGGAGTTGCGCAAGGCGAGGAACGATGGATTCGACGAGGTGATCTTCCTGAATGAGCGCGGGGAGGCCGCCGAGGGTGCGATCACGAACCTCTTCGTCGAGGCGGACGGCCGTCTCCTGACGCCACCGGCGTCATGTGGATTGCTGGAAGGAGTCCGGCGCCGCCGCATGTTGGCCGACCGGTCCCTCCGGGCAGAGGAGCGGGTCCTCTACCCGGATGATCTACAGAGGTGCCGTCGGATCCTGCTCACCAACTCCGTCCGGGGAATCGTGCCCGCGGTGCTGTCTATTTCACCCGTGGGACGACCCGGACCTTGAGCAAGACTTCGCCGTACCCCAAGTACTCGACTCCGGAACACGGCCTGCCACGCGTGGGACCTTTCCCACGTGTCGAAATATCCCGTGGCGCCTGTAAGGATTCGGCTCGCATGCCGACAGATGAACAGGCTCGAAGGGGAAGGATCGGCATCCAGGGGAACAACCGTGCATCTTATCGGGAGTGGAGGGACAGCCAATGAGGAATTCCGGAGTTTTTTCCGCGCTGCTTCTGGCAGGGATCCTCGTCGGAGGGGTCGCCGTTTCGGGCGGCCTCGCGGTTCCGGCAGGAGCCGCCGACGGATCCGCACCGGCGCGGATCAGGGTGTATTCCGTCGAAAAGGGGACCGACGTCATGACCCAAACCGTCGTGAAAACGAAGGAAGAGTGGAAAAAAGCGCTGACGCCCGAGCAGTTCCACATCCTGCGGGAGAAGGGGACGGAGCGTGCCTTCAGCGGAAAGTACGACAAGCACCATGAACACGGCGTCTACCGCTGCGCCGCCTGCGAGCTCGATCTGTACCGTTCGGAACAGAAATACGACTCCGGGACCGGATGGCCGAGCTTCACGGCGCCGATCGCCGCTTCGAACGTCCTCACCCGGCCCGACAACGGTTTCTTTTCGCAGCGTACCGAGGTGCTCTGCCCCCGGTGCGGCGGACACCTTGGCCACGTGTTCGACGACGGGCCGAAGCCGACCGGGAAGCGCTACTGCATGAACTCGGCGGCCCTGCAGTTCGTGGCCACCACGGCCACCACGAAATAATCCGGACCTCGGGGAGGGGGCTCCCTTGAAAATGATCCTTCTCGGCATACTGGCGCTTCCCTTGACGCTCGTCGCGACCGACACGGTCAGGGCCGCCGCCAAACTCGAAAAGGCGACCTTTGCCGGGGGCTGTTTCTGGTGCATGGAGCACCCGTTCGACGCGCTTCCCGGCGTGGTATCGGTTACGGCCGGCTACACGGGCGGGCAGAAGAAGAATCCCACCTATAACGAGGTTTCGGCGGGCGGGACCGGCCACGCGGAGGCGGTGCAGATCGTTTTCGACCCTTCCAAAATAACCTACGGGAACCTTCTCGACGTCTACTGGCGCAACATCGATCCGACCACGAAGGACCGCCAGTTCTGCGATTCGGGCAACCAGTACCGGTCGGCGATTTTCTTCCACACGGAGGAACAGCACCGTGCGGCGCTGCAGTCGAAAGAGGCGCTGGAAAAGGCGAAGCCCTTCAAGGAACCGGTGGTGACCGAGATCGTCACCGCCGGTGAATTTACCCCGGCGGAGGAGTACCACCAGCACTACTACAAAAAGAACCCGATCCGTTACCGGTATTACAGGGCCGGGTGCGGCCGGGACCGGCGGCTCAAGGAACTGTGGGGGAGCGCGGCCGGAGGAGAGAAGTAGGCGGGCGAGAGCGGGGGTGCGGGCCGCTTTAACCGCCGCAGCCGCATGAAGGCTTCGACCCGGAAAGCCACCCGTTCATGATCGCGGCGGCACACCCCACGCCCGGGGTCACCGAGATCGCCTTCGTCGGGCAATTCATCGCGCACGCCCCGCACTCCATGCAGGCATCGCGGTCGAGAATCCGGGCCTTCCGCTCCGCCACGGCGAAGACCCCGTGAGGACACACCTCCGCGCACATCCCGCACCCGATGCAGGCGGCATCGGCGAACCGCAAGGTGGCGACACCCTCCAGATATCGAAACCGTTCCATCACCTTTCCCCCTCGGCGGAAATCAACGGAGAAACGCTCCCCCGATCCAGAGGAGTCCGGCAAGCGCCGTCAGCCCCGCCTGGACGGGCAGTGCCCGGCGCATCTCTTTCTCCACGCCCGACGGGGAAGTGAACGGCGTCGCCCCGGTGAAATTCATGGCGACGAACGACGAGACCGCCGTCATCGCGAGCAGCAGCGCCGTCGCCGCGGGCGCTTCCAGGGTTCCGCGCTGCCACATCACCGCGCACGCCGCGAGGACGCCGCCCGCCAGACCCCCCTTGACCGAAAAGGCCCGCCCGGGAAGCCAGGGGAGAAGCACCGGGGTCACCACGGCGCCGGCCAGGATCCCGGCCGCGAGCGCCAC